>SDBU01001639.1_pt1 | contig 31266 bp, 80 predicted proteins | sample 2277071 | NCBI WGS metagenome assembly SDBU01 (sample SAMN10397929, study PRJNA504765) | marine sediment metagenome | isolation source: marine sediment core GS08_GC12, 126 cmbsf | place: Arctic Ocean: Gakkel Ridge, Loki's castle | collected 2008 | reverse complement strand
TAAAGTAGCAACAAAAGAGGATGAACAATGAAAAAACTAACATTGGAACAAACACTCGTAAAGCTAGAAGCCCTGGAGATTAGGCTTGAGGATGTGGAAAATAAACTGAGAATGATCAAACATGTTATTGAATTGAATGCTCCACAGCAAAAAGAAAACGTCCGTAGTATCTCTAACAAGGAGGACGCTGAATGATGCTTGAAACAGTAGTGATAATTATTGGAACATATCTTGTTGTGATGTATATGGCCTTTAAGATAATGGTTCGAGGAACAAAGGAGGGCAAAGAATGATTACTAGGGCAATGTTGGTTTTGCTGGGTCTTGCTTGGGGCGGGGCTCTTTATACGGTTTATCTTTGTATCCAGATTGTAATTAGGAAAGAGGATGAATAATGAAAGGAACAAAATTAATAATAAGTCTTTACGGGTCAATAGCGGTGTATGTGGTTATGTATTCGCTTTTTTGGGTGTGGGTAGGATATTGGGATGAAGTTTACAGAGAGGCATATTCTTTCTACATTAGAGGTCTAATAAGTGGTTTCGTTGGGATTCTTTCTGTTATAATGTGCAATCTGTTTATCTGGAAACCAGATGTCCTAAAAGGAATGAGGAAAGTGGATAAATGACACCACCAATTCAAAGACCAGAAACATTCCTTTGCAGATTTGTTGGGTTTGCGTTAAGTATTGGTGTTGTCTCATTAAAATCGGGAATACCAACGATATGGAATTTCATCTTATTGGTGCTTCCTATTGGAATTTTATTAAGTGAAGGACTTGAACGATTACATGATTTGATTAGATATAGGAGGTATGATGAATATTATGTTGACAGAAGGACAGGTCAAGTTTGGTGGCGTTCATATTTTGCTCCTAATCCTTGGGATGCCGGGATTGCCTGGGTCAGAATGGATATGACTGAATCAGATGTCCTAAAAAGGATGGAGAAAACGGACGATGCTTAATACTCCTGTACCAGAAGCGTTCACCTCTGATTGGTGGTTTGTTATAATTATTGGGTCTGTTTTACTTTATGATCTTTTCACAGATCGGATAGGACTTTGGAGAAACGCAATAAATAGAAGTGTCCGTAAAGATGGAGGGAAAGTGGATGAATAGAAGAAGAGCGCAGATTCATATGGAAATCAAAAATTATTGTCGCAATCCAAGGTTTTTGTCCGATATAATTAGGACATTAAATCTGAACTCCAAGATGATACGACAGGCCATTGATGCTGGGGTTATTGAGAAGATTAGTGAAAAAAGTAGTGGGCGCGGGGGCCCCAAGGCTCATGTTTACCAGGCGGTTAATGACGATGGGTAGAAACGTTTTGGCTCGTAAGAAACTGAGAGAGACAATTAAAACGATAAAATCTCCCTTTACTGCTAGGGAGATGTCGGATATAACGGGTCTTGAACCGAAACGAGTATCCAGGTTACTTAGAGAGTTTGATGAGATTGAGATAATTCCGGTTGCGAAAAGGCTCCTTCGGGTTGTGTATCGCTATAATCCAGTTTCATCCTAGCTTTCTGGATGCTATTGTCGGTGACTGAATCACTATGGCCTTAAAACTATACGATACCATCCCTGAGCTGTGGCAAATGGGGTTGTCGTAAACTCGCTGGGGCGTGTGTGTTTTCAACTTTTTTTATGGGTATGTGTGTGGATTTATCCGTTTAATGGAAGATACAATGGACGTTATTTATCATATTTCTTATATAGTTGTTTACCCTATGTTGATTTATGGTTAAAACGCGCAGATCTCCGGTTGTTCATACGGTTGGCCGTCATAAGCGTAATGGTAAATGGGTTGCTAAATTTACTCGCGGATCTGGTGAGCGTTCACAGAAACAAACCGTAGTTCATAAGAAAGTTTTTAACGAAAACACTGATATGGGGGTTCATGCTTGGACAGTGAACTTTAGTTATCCTGGGATGAAACCGCCTGGAGAAAGCGTTATTGTGTTTTCTGATACCTATGATGGTGTTCTTGATGAGGCTTTTGATGAACGCAAGTATCAACACTGGGAACCCTATGCCACTGAGTTAATCGATCCTTCTATCATGGATGCTCTAAGATGGGCTGGTCGAGGAACAAAGAAAATTGCTGGACTAGGGGCCAAATACACTATTACTGGCCTTCGTAAAGTAGGGGCCGCATCTAAGATGGCGGCAGTTGAGGGTGCTAAATATGCTTCCTTCAAGGTAACATCTAGGCTTGTTGAACAGCTCTTGAAGGATGTTTATGGTCCTCCTGGGCTTAGGCGTACTGCGGCTAAGATTCAGCTTCAGACCAAGTATCCTAAGATTTGGGATATGACGAATCTCAGTCATGACAGACCACCTAGAAGGGTTGTCAGGAAGGCTGCAAAAAGAGTTGCACGAAAGAGGTCGTAATAATTGTCTCGTAAAAGGGAGCCTCCGTTTAAACACCGTGTTGATGGGTATTGGCGTGGTAGTTTTCACGTTGACAATCATGAACGAGGTGTAGGCGATCCTCCTTCTAAACATAATCTTCCTCCAAGAGAGCGTAAGGTAGTTGGTGACGATAAAACCGTTGTAGAGACAACGGACGAACCTACTAAAAATGGGTCTGGGATTGATACTTTGCTTCCTCCGCATGATCCTGATACGGTTCAAGTGATTCATATGAGCCCCAGGGAGTATCTTGAACTTGCTTCTCCAGATGGGTTTGGTGGGATTAACGAATATCGTGTGGGTCGTATTCAAGAGGAAATAAGTAAAGGGGAGAGTCTTCTTGTTCCTCGTCTTGATGTTTTCACTGAATCATTGGATGTGGTGGCTAGTAAGGGCGTTGATCAGGCGATTTGGGCTTACAGGCGTGGTATTAAGAAGATTCCAGTTATGGTTGTTCACTGTGAACGTTCAGGGGTAATTATTGGTCCTAGACAGTTTACTCCGATTTTAAAGACCAAGAATCTTAATCATAGGGAGTTTATTCAGCAGGGTAAACTTGGTCCTAGTGCGTGGGATGATGTGAAAAATAAGTTAGGTTAGTTTATCGTCCTTTAGACTTAGTTTTATGTTGTGTTTAAGTCTGATCGTCATGGCTAGTCCTGATTTGCTTATTATTGGTTTTTGTCTGTCTTCCTGTTGAATTTTGGGTTGTTTGAGTTTAACGTAGGCTCCGGTCATTTCTTGTTTCACTTCTTCAATGAGCTTTAGATGGAGGGCTTTTTTTAATAAAAGTTTTTTTCTCATTTTTGCTAGTTCTGGGTGATAGCCTTTTGTCATTTTTGTTGTTCCATCATCAAACCAATAGGATTTGCCTTTTGTCATTTTTGTTCCATATCTCTTAATTCTTTCTTTAAGTTGTCAAGTTCTTCTTGGCATATAGTTGGTTCGGGGTCCTTGTTTATTCTATCTTGACACAATGGGCATCTGAGAATCTGGCTATGAAAATGCGGATAGTCAGCTACAAGTCCATGATTGTCACACATGAAGAGATAGAAATCTATTTCGCCACTCCATCCCGGTCTGATGAAATTACCGAGAAACACCTTTCCTACTATGTTGACCATAGATCGTTCTCGTTTTGTTATTGGCCGGTTGAACTCGATTTCAAAGGCTCTTAGTTCAAGATTACCCATTTGTTTTTCCTCCGTTGCATTTTGCCACTAGAATCAAAAGTTTTCCACAATATGTGCAATAAGTTGAATCGGGGACTTCTTTTTTACAGTTTTTGCAGACAAACACGGTGTCTACTGGTGTGTAGTTTTCTATGGTTCTTTTTACTGTGTACACGCTCCTTCGAGGGTTTTTTTGGCGTTGTAGATGGCTATCATGTAGCCTTCATATTCGATGATGTTATCCTGTAGTTGCTCTAGGGCTAGTCCTATTGCATTGGCTAAGTGGTTTACCTTGTTGTGGGTGTCTACCCATAGGCGATCTTTATCCACTTGTTCAAGACTACTTAGGATGTTTAGTAGGTTGTTTTCTAGGAGTTCAGTCATTCTATTCCTCGTCCTTTTCCGATGTATATTGGGTTAAATCGATTTTCTCTAGTCTGCTTTCGCAGACGGGGCCTATTCCCTTCTTGACGCTTTCGGGGTCCGTAAGGGGTTTTCCGCATACGCGACAGTACGCTGATTCTTCAGTCATTTAGATCTTCCGTATCTAAACCACTACCACAAACTATATAAGGTTTACTTGTTTACTTGTTTGCATGGAAACAACTAAAGGGGGGGAGAATCCTTCAAGCACCATAGATGAGGAAATGCTTTCCGTTTTACTGCCAACAAACATAAGCGAGCGACTAGATACCTTCGTATTCAAGGCTAGACAAAGAGAAAGACCAAATCGCGTTACGACCAAAAAAAACACAGTAGCAAAGGCTTTAGATCAATATCTTCCACCACTGGAGGAATAGATCATGCGTACTAATATGTTGAAAACAAGTTTAATGGCGTATTTCGGTGAGTTTAAACAACTTCAGGAACGGGAGAAAGACGTTATTCGCATTTTTAGAGATAATCAACATATGGATTTCACGAATAAGGAGATCCTTGATGAACTTCGCATTCATGAACCAGAGCTTGATATAAATAGTGTTACAGGCCGGGTTCACCGACTTAGAGGGAAAGGAAAAAACAACCCATATCAAAACCATCCACACCTAATCGAGTCAATAGTAAGGCCGTGTAAAATTACAGGAAGAAACGTCAATGCTTGGCAACTTAACAATCGTTAATAAAGAAATAAAGCCGCCGGATGTAAGGGGAAATACACCTCGGCAACTACCTAGTAATGTCACATACTATCTTATATATCTTATTTTTATGGGACAATCCACCCCGGATGGATTAACCTGTTTAGCTTCAACAATTTATGAAAACAATTATATAGAAAACATGGAGGATAAAGTATATGCCTAACGGTGAACCCGTTCCGGTAGCCTACCCTTCTTTTTTAGGAGATTATTATTATGAGTAATTTACCCAAAGATGGGGCCACATTAAGGCTTCATCGTTTGAACCACTTGGTTGAATTTTGTGCTTCATTCAGCACAAAAGGATGTACCACAATACAATTAATGAAAGAAGGTCAACTAGAAGGAAACACCAGTAATCGAGTTCTTGAATATATAACCCTCTTAGTAAACTGGGGACTGATTAAACGCATAGCAGATCGCTATTATGTTGATGAACTTAATTACATCGAATGGGCCGAAGCCAAAGGGTTCCGAGAACAAGTTTACATATACAAGTGTCAAAACCCAGAATGTCAGGGATCATATAGCTCAAAATCATTAACATGTCCCACTTGTCACGCTCCTAACCCTCTATTTTCTAACGAACCTAGAGGGTACACACACACGCAGATTAATTCGATACCACAAAACACAGACGAAAAGGCTACTAACCTAAACACACATACACACACAAAAAGACAAAATAGACCAAAAATAGGTAAGGATGCTGAGAAGAGAGTGGTTAAGTTCTTATCTGCGTTTGGTGAGGCGCGTTTGGGTGTTGGTCAGAATGGTAGGCCGGATGTTTTGTTTACTTCGGGTCGGGCTGGTTATGGGGTTGAGGTTAGATCGGTTGAGCATCAGGTTCGTGCTGGTGTGGATCGGTTTAAGGCTGGTTGTGTTGCTTTTTCGGTTGGGGCTTGGTTGGGGTTATGTGGTTTTTGTGAGGTTAATGATTTGGTTCCTTTGCTTGTTGTTGAGGTGAGGATTCGGGGTAGTAATAAGGGTCCTATGTATCATTTTGTTCCCAGGGAGGTTGTTGATGGTCGGATTGCTGGGTTTAGGGGTAAGAATCTTCGGGTTAGTGTTTTGGATCTTCCTGGTATGAGTATTCAATCTATTCGTGAGGGTTTACCGATGGTTGGAGAGTTCCGGCTATGAGTGATGGTAGTTGTCCTTATGGGACTGTGGATCTTGGGTTATCTACGATGAAGGGGTGTACGTTGACTGAGACTAAGACTGAATTACGCAAGGGGTCTTTTAAGAAACAGTATATGGCTTGTCCTAGTAGTTGTCGGGATGGTCCGTATAAACGGTGTCCGGTTTATCAACGACAAGGAGGGAAAGCAAAGTGACAGGGGAATTAATTTTTTCCGCTTCTTTTGCTTTACCCATTTTAAAGGGGTTGTTTATTCTTTATATAGGACTTATTTTTTATGTGATCCTATTTCCCACGAAAACCTGTGGGGTGGATAAATGACTAGATTAGAGTATGCTGTATTAATGACGGCTTATAATGAAGAAAAACTTATTGAAACAGCGTTATCTTCAATAGTTAAACAGTCTATCAAACCGAAAATTGTTATGGTTGTTAATGATGGGTCTACTGATGATACAGAAGAAATTATAAATAAATTCAATGTTGAAACAATCAATGTTTTGGATGAAAAATATTATCTTCCTTCATTTAATATGGTAAGAGCCTTAAACAAAGGATACCGAAAAATAAGACATATCAGTTTTGACTATCTTCTAAAAATTGACGCTGATAGTGTTATACCTCCTGATTATGTCGAAAGACTGATGGATATTATGAGTAATAACCCTAATCTAGGGATCGTGTCTGGTAATATAGCCGGAATGAAGATTTGGGGCCATAGATGTAGCGATGGGGCTAGACTTTATCGAAGAAAATGTTTTGACGATATAGGAGGATTAGAGTTTATTGTTCATTGGGATACACACGCAATTATTAAGGCATATAAAGGTGGGTGGTTAGTGAGAACAGTTTACAGCATAGAATATACAGAACTTAGATCACATGAACGAAGTCAATGGTACGATTGGTATGTGTCAGGTGTAGCAAGACACTATCACGGGTTCCCTTTTTATCACACTTTTTCTGTGGCTTTGATTAGGTTGACAGATAAACCATTTCTGGGGTCTATTGTTATGCTAATAACGTTTATAATCTATACTTTATTTAGAAAAATAAAAACAACCGATTATAGAGAATACGCTAAAACTTTTTCTGCTATGGAGTTAAAACATAGGGGGTGCCAAACATTAAAGAACTAATTATAATCGTTGTCGGCCTTCTGCTATTCCTGGGGGTTAGAGGATTGCAAATAAAACTAAAAAAGGATGATAGGCTTGTACCATAAGGAGGTAGTTATTAAATGACAATACGTGTTGCTTTTATGCCGCATAAAGGAGAGAACCGTATATTAAGAGTCATGGAGGCTGCGAGAAGTAATGGATGAAAAAAGGAAAGAAACCTATTTCTTGGTTTTTGGTGTGATTTTGGTATCTTGTGTTTATGGGTATGCTTTTTACTCCGTTTATTTCTATGAATCTCCTGAGATAATGGTTGTTAAAATATTTGACACATATCATCATAACTATGAAAACGGTGAAACCGCAACTGAGATATGGACCTATGGATACGGTAAGTTTCATTTCATAGGAAATCATACGTTTGAAGTTGAACAATCTTATTGGATTCAGTACACAACAACACCAAGATCCTCCCGTCCTTTTGTTTGGCTTAAAATTTTAGAGTACCGGGAGGTGGATTATTAGACTTGAATCATATATTGGATGTTGGGTGTGGGTCTACTCCCTGGGGCTCTATAAACGTTGATATTAACTGTGGCCAATCAGAGCATCATTCTTTTGATTATGATATTAAACAGATTTCTAACTTTAGTTTTGCGGATGCACAAGAGCTTCCGTTTAAAAACAATTCTTTTGATATTGTCGTAGTCAATCATTGTATAGAACATTTACCGCATCCATTGAAGGCTATTCAAGGGTTTAAACGGGTTGCAAAACACTTGGTAATCATAAAGGTTCCAAACCACAAGTTTGCGTGGTACGAACATCCTTATCATCTTTATTCCTGGGGTCCTTCTTCGTTAAAGGCTTTACTTGAAACAGAGTTTCCAGAGGTTCATGTTCAAATAGATACTCCAAACAAGGCGTTGCAACAAAACTTGGTAACTAAACATATTTTGAGTCTTGGGTTATTTAAACGACCGCTTCAAAGGATGCTTTCTAGGTTAATTGGGATCCAGTTAACGGCAATATGTTATGTGGAGAAAAGACGTTGATTAAATACGGTAAACGTAGGGGATTTATCTATAAGGTTCCTCATGTTTTGACGGACCCAAGGCGAATATTAAATAGTTTTACTAGAAAAGAGCCAAGGAGAGATGTTACTTGTGTTATAGCGGTTTTGAATGAGCAGCATTACATAAAACACGCGATTCATTCAAGCATGGGTTTTGTTTCTCGTTATATCGTTGTTGATAAGAACGGTAAAACGGGTCCATTTGTTAAAGAAATAGCTGATAAGTATGATTTAGAGGTGGATTGTTATGTTAAAGATCTTAACTATGCCGAGAGTAAAAAATATGGGCTTGATAAGGCAGATGGAACGTGGATTATGTGTCAAGATGGGGATGAGATTGTGAACCCATACGTTGATTTAGAATCTTATTTGGTGTTTGAGGACACTTATATGAGGACGAGGAAGAACATTATTACTGATGATTTTAAGACACCAACTATAAATAATGGGTATCATAGTTTTCTGTTTCACAATAATGGAACCGTTCATATTCCTGATTACATGAACAATAAGGGTAGGCCCATAGATACACCTCGTATGAGGGGTCGAGGGATTCATTTGGGTGGTATTGCTTTGTTTAATCTTTCTAGTGGCGCTCTTACTAAGGAACAGAAAATGGTTCCTTATGATCCAATGATTCAAGGTAAAATACCTGGTTGTGTTGTTGATGCTTTGGAGGGTAAAGATGTTTAACATGTTTGAGTTTTTGTATCAGCGGGATTTGGTTTGTAGGCCTTTTACAACCGAAGTTAAGAAACTGTTTGGGGATAAGCCCATATCTGGTGTTGAAGTTGGGGTGTTTAAGGGTAGGAACGCTAGGAATATGTTAAAGCATTTGCCAAACATTGAGGTGTTTTATCTTGTTGATCCTTATGAGGTATATCCTGGGTATGATGTTCACCGTAAATCAGGTGGTAAACAATCTTTTTATGATAATGCCAAATATCTAGCACATGGTAGACTAACATCATATTCCGATAAAATACGCTGGTTACAAGAGTTTTTTACAGGAACAACATTACCTAAAGGATTGGATTTTATCTATATAGACGGAAATCATGCGTATGAATATGTTAAGTCGGATATAAAAAATGCTTTGTCGGTGCTGAAACCAGGTGGACTACTAGGAGGACATGATTATGATATGCTTGGGGTAAAAGAAGCCGTTTCTGAGATTCTACCAGAACATCATCATAAAAAAACTGATTGGTGGGTGAATAAATGATAAACCTTTTATATTGATTGATTGATTGATTGATATAATGAACTGTAAGAACTGCGGAGGAACAGATTTCAGGTTGTACGGAAAAAGACCAACCAAGAAAGGACCGCTACAACTTAGACAATGCAAAGACTGTGGGACAGTTACAAGTGAACAACCAACCATAGAAGAGGCAAAACTTAGGATAAAAGAGGAATAAAAAATGGAAATAGGATATTCAGAAAACGAAAAAGAAACTGCAAAATTCTTCATAACTCAGATTCTACCACTAACTATAGTTGGTTTGCTTCTTTGGATTATGGGTAGATTCTTTTTTGGTGGTAAAGTAGAAGTAGAGTTTATTGCAAGTACATTGATTCTTGGATGCAAAATATGGATGCTTGCAGCGTGGTATTATCTGGGAAAAGGGGCACTACTCCTAACAAACAAAATCATATCCAGATTTACATCTGAAAAGCGGATACCGGAGGAAAACTAAATGGGACGAAGAAGGCAGGAACAAGTTACAGGGAAAACCTATGAGGAACGAGTCAAGGCGGCTCAGAAATTCAGTTTCCGTAGGTTATTCAAAAGATTCAGACTCAACAAGGAAGCACCGAGACTTTACGCTAACTCTAGCAGAAGCGGGATCGCCAGGGTCAATCTAAAGCTACTCAAGAACCGGGAGGAAGCACAATGAGTTGCCCAGAATGCGGAGGTAAACTGCATAAAAGGAGAAACTACAGCCCGTCCACGGGGTATCAACCTGGATACACCCTTGCTCACATATACAGCCTATCCGAGGTATTGCAGAACCCGGAGATTTGCAAGTTTACCTCAAATACCCATGAAAAGAGGACTGATGGACAATGAACGGTTTTAGTAGCGTAAAGGCATATCAAGAGGCGTTAATAGTACAGATGGCCGTTTCGTCTTGTGTGGGGATTCGGTATTGTTTTAGCGACGGTGCGCTGTTGCCTTTTTGCTTTTTTGCATATTGCGCTTTATGTGCTTTAATGCTATTTGGTACCCATGAAAAGAGGTCAACACAATGATGATAGACTCAGCCATAGGGAGAAGGTTCAAAATAAGAGATTATACAATTTCTTATAGTTTTTTGACTGTACGAATGTTTGTTTTTAAAATGCTTGATTATTCAGTATCGTGGGGAATAATTTCATTAATTCTTGATATGGCAAAAGATTTAGGGGAAAGTCCTTATTATCAATGGAACATAATTCTTATTTTTTGGATTATATTGAAATCATATTATCTCTATAATTCATTTACATCTATTTTTGAAATATCCAGAGACTACACGGAAAAGAGGTAAAACAAATGTCAGATAAAAAACTAGGAAAAGCAGGAAAGCATTACGAGTTAACACCGAAAGCTCTTGAATTTGTTGAAAAACTAGAGGCTTTTTGCGATTCAAAAGGAATACCCAAATCCGAGATTCCAACCATTCTCAAAAAACTAGCGGAGGAAATGCCTCAGACCCTTGAAGAAGCCCAGAAATCCTTGATGGAAAAGGGGTTCATTATATCCTTAGACAATCAGGAAAAGGGGTTATCAAAATGAATGAATGGAACGCCATTATCTTATCTGTTACGTTTACTACCTTACTAACCCTCGCTTATTACAGTCTCAGAAAAATCTATTTGAACTACACTTATACTTATCTCTCACATACAAAGCGAGTTCACAAAAAAACAGGCTATGTTCAAACACTTCAAATGGATGTGCACGATATAAACGGCCCTACAATTTGGGTATCCATAGACAACGGTGGAGTAAGGACACAATGAGAACAGAAAAGGAACTACAATCTATGATAGATTGCATTAAGGAAACATATCCCAACATTGACAACAAAGCTATAGGGTCCAACCCCATAAGGGCTTATCATGATGGATTTTATGCGGCTCTAAAAGTGGCTCTTGGGGAGTTTGAGAGCTTCGCAGAGTTGAACCTTGAGGACTTCATGGAATCCACATTTAACAAGGAAGTCAGGTAAAATGGATCTTCGGATAATTCAGCAAAAAGTACACAAGGAGTACATTAAGAACGGATACCAGGAAAGATGGTCCGTTGAATATCTTATCGAGCATCCAGAGGAATTAGCCCTAGTTATTGATCTTGCAGAGGTTGGGCTATTCGTTACTGAGGTAGCGGAACTTATGGAGGACATAAGAAACGATAACCGGGACCATTACGCCGAGGAAGGGGCAGACATCGTAATAAGAGTCATGAACTGGTTCAACCGAAAGAAAATAGATCTTGAATCAGCAATAATGGCTAAACACCAGAAAAACATGAAGCGCGGAAAACTTCACGGGAGAAAGATATAATGATCGGTAAAAACTCAGATCTAAACGAAGTGGAACAAATCATGTACTCTGACCTTGAACCATTCTTCAAGGCCATAGCAAAGGAATTGGGGCGGCACTCGAAAGAGAAGCACCTTTCATACAGAAATAGTATGTGGGGAAATCTCCCAGCTCAGACAGCTATCCTTGACATTCTCAAGGACAAGCCCATAGATGAACTGCTAACAAACAAAGACGATGCCCTAGATAGGGCTGCGTTTCTCGGGTGGTTCTGGCTTCACATGAAGGGACTTATGCCTGAGTGGGAAAGAGATCCAACAGAAAGAGCCTGGTATAATATGGCAACTAGGGATATGAGATAAAATGTCAACAAACGTGGAATATATTGAAACTCCTTACGGTAAGGTAGCCGCATGTAAAAAATGTGGGTCTGAAACGATTTGGAAAGAATGTTACAACTGTGACGAAGGATACAGCCACCATGATTGCGGAGAAGATACTTGTTGTTGCCGTGATCCTCGACCCAACGTAACCTGTGACATCTGTAATGGTGAGGGCGGGTGGTGGGTATGCTTATCCAGAGAATGCGCCGATCTTAGGAGAGACAAAGAATGACTATGAAACGTTGTTTCTTATCCTTGAAGGTAGAGGAAGAAACTTACGAGATGATCCTCAATCTAAAAGTAGGTGAGGAACGCAAGTACGCGCGTATCTCTGGTATTCCTCATAAATTAATGGGTCAAGTTCTTGAAAGGTTATCTATGGACTATGAAGCCTTGGAAGCATCCAGAGAATCTGCATCTTTAAGGAGAGATGGATAATGGTTACTGCTAATCGGTATCTAAACCACCACAAGAATGAAGCAAAACAAATTGAGGAAGTTCTTAGACCGTTTGGGCATAGTGGTGATATTCTTGGATTCTGGTGTAATCTGGGAAATCATAAACATCTATTTGATTGTGTTCAATGTGAGCGTGATAACTATTGTCCACGGCGCGCGCCTCCACTTGAAAGAAAGTACAATGCCCGTCGGCCTTACCGTGGTGACATGGCCTTATACTTCTTGATGAACAACCGGGAACTTGGTAATGAGAGAGATTGGTTGTGGCTTCAACACAGAGAAACAGCATACCAACAGGAGATAGTACAATGAATAAAACGAAAATAGAGACATCGGAATATACCTGGAATCCTATGACTGGATGTGATCAAATCTGTTTCAACGGTGATTGTTACGCATATCAGTTGGTTGAACGGTTCGGATCTTCCTGGGGTTATGATTGGACCCCACAATTCCACGATAAGAGACTATATGAACCTCTGAGTCTTAAAGAACCAAGCCTAATCTTTTCTCCTAGTATGGGTGACTTGTTCACTCCTACCGTCAAGCATGATGAAATACAGGGAATCCTAGACATTATGAAGGATTGCCCTCAACATCGTTTCCAGCTTCAAACTAAGTTCCCTGAAAGATTGAATCACTTTGATTATCCTTCAAATGTATGGTTGGGCGTGTCTCTTTGCTACAAACGGGACGAATCGAGATTGGATCATTTGAGAAGGACTAACGCCAGGATAAAATACGCCTACTGTGAGCCCTTACTTGAGGAACTGGACCCGGACTTCACAGGTATTGATTGGGTGGTTATCGGTGCTAAAACTGGTGCTAGACCATTCATACCAGATAATCTTTGGATAATAAAGCTGGTTAGAAAATGTATTGCACCACATCCTTTTGTTCCAGTGTTTATGAAGTCAAACCTAAAGTATCCTCCACCTGGAGGACAGCCAACAAGGTTAATGTATTTCCCTGATCAAGAATGGTTCGACTCAAGGAGAGAAGAATAATGGTAATCTCTTTCAGTGTCAAGGAAGCCCGGGACCAGCTCATGAATAACTGTACAGTTTACACGTTCAGATGGAATAAGAGAAAACAGACAGGAAAGGACTGGGCCAATGAAAAACGCGGAGGAAAGAAGATCGCAGATGTGTTCATAGATGAACCCGGGCTTATTGAAGCTGTCTCGGATCTTTCCCTGTATGTTTCTCAAAGCGGATTCAAGAATGTCAAGGATTGGCTCGATGTTATCATGAGCATGACCAAAGAAGACAATATGTATGGGTTACTCGGGTATCTCTACAAAGTCACCTTACGAGATGTAATCACTTACGAGATAACGTGTGGTGGGTGTGGAACAGTTCATGCTTGTAAGAACCTTCCCGAGAAAATCATGTGCAAAGAGTGTCAAGAAGCATATTGGGTAGATGATTACAAGGAAATTCATTCCTTAAAGTCCCAGCAACTAAGGAATAGCCGTGATTCGGGGCTTGTTTGTCATAATGACTCCACGTTAGGTGAGCCAGTCCTGCACGAAAGCAATTCCTTAAAGTCTAAAGAACTTAGGTTAACTGCAATAATTAGGGAGGAAAAAGAATGAGTTTATGTTCAATAGAATACTGCGAACATGCAGAATATACAGAGGGAGTTTGTCTTTGGCATTATCCTTTATGGGAATCGTGGGGATACGCAGGAGGATATGAAGTCTATGTCACCGAGGGACAAGAAGAAGGGAGAAAACGGTTCAAGAAGTGGCTCATGCAGTTACGCCATCAGTACATTATTGACATACTCACACATTATGATTGGAAATTAACCCAAGCAGTTAACGAATCCATTGAATCAGATGCCGAGAGGAAACAAAATGACTAATATGAAATCAGGAACTTGGGTAAGATATGATGGAAAAGAGGGTGAAACATTCACTAATGATTTGGGTGGATTTGTTTGGGTTCAGTTTGATGGTGAACAGGATTTAGTACCTATTTCTGAATTAATTGAGTTGGAGAACTTATCTCAAATTAAACTACCCCAATTTTCAGATAGTTTTAGGACGGAAAAGGAATGATGCGGAGACAACAAAACCTAATTTACCCGATCTCAGATTGGGAACTGAAACAATTAAAGAAAGGGGCAACATCAAACCCACACTGGCACGATATTGTGGAAAAGGGAGATACTTTCTGTGCGATCATTGGTCTAAAAATCAATGAGGATGAATATGATCATCTGAGAGAAAAAGGAATCCACTGTTTAGGATGCCAAATAAAACCAGAGTCAATCAAGACCATTGAACGCGGAGATATTGAGGCAGCCAGTTATCAAGTTCATGGAGGCATGAAAATAGTTATTCTCATGATGATGGATTATAAAGCTAAAGAGATTGCACATTTACCACTCAATAATCTTCCCTCAGATAAACTTAGATTGGAGGTGGAATAATGGAACAAAGAACAAAATGTAATGAGACAAACTGTCTTGATTGCACAGGCGAAGCTCCAGAGGGAATGTACTGTCATGTCTATCCACATCTTGACCCATACAAAGACGAGGATAAAACAACCGTAGATAAACACAGCATTGGGTCAACCTCCTCATCTAAAGGAGTTAGGACGGATTCAAAATGAGTTTTCAGGAAAGACGGATAAAAAACGAACTTGAACGGCAGAACAGATTTCTTGATATAGCAAGGAAGTTTAATAACTTATTCATTCAATTAAAATGCTTTACTCCTGACGCTGTTAGTTTTACATGTAGCCTATTAAGCACACCATCCGTTGCTCATATTTTTAATCTGTTTCTTGAGTTTCCCCATGTGTTTTCTATTGATCAAATTCTATATAAATCAAGATATACAGGGAGAACGACAAAAAAAGCTTTGAAAAGGCTTCGATGGTTTCAGGTAATTCGAGAACAAGAAAAAATGTGGGGTTTGAGTTTAAACCCATTTGAATACCCACATTCATCCATTGAATCAGATAGCCCAAGGAAAAAGAATCCCTGTAAGGACTGTAGACATGCTGAATTTGATGGTGACAACAATCCATATTGTAGTTTAGCTGATGGAGTGTGGGCGATCACATCAGATGTTGAATCTTGTGAGTCATACGATCCTATTCCCATGGAGTTCAGATATGATAAGAAAACACCCCTCAAGTCAGATAGTTTAAGGACGAAAACAAAATGATTCAAGAATATGATAGTTGGGCTCATCTTAATGATGAGGGAATGGAGAAACTTGGTGATATTTTCCCAGATAAAATCATTCCAATACTCAGCATTATTCACCTGAATTTTGAACATCCAGACTTTGATGAAACACAGTCTGCATATCTAATTAGTGGCTCTGATCTTACAGAGGATCAGTTAAACAAACTCATTGAAAAGACGGCTCTGAAATTTGGTGATGAGGATAAAAAGGAAGAGATCAAGAAAATTATTCTTGATAATCAATTACCAATTAGAACTTGTTTAGTCTCTGGTGCAGGAACCAAAAGCGTTCACATGTTCCTCGGTGATGCCTTTGAGGACGATCTGTTGTGGGGTGAAATGAGGGATGAAGAAGAACGGAGAGAGATGGAAGATTGGGAAAACGAATTCGGGGACGATTGGAGAGGCGTACAATAATATCCCAAGATAAACACAAAAAAAAGAGGTAAAATTAATGGAACAGAAGTTACTAGCCAAGAAGAGCCGAGTCCCAATAGCCAGGACCACATACGGAGGCCCACAGTATAGCTTCGTTAAGGGTAATGTCCAGAGGATAGAACTTCATCGAGGGTGCCCTTGGGCTGATGTCCATGATTTCTGTTATGAGCCCTTAGTTCATGAGGATTTTCCTATTCCTGATTTAGTAAAGAACCAGATCCAGATTCTTGATATGAATTTCCTAGCCCGTAAGGATGCCTTGGAAGTAATCAAAGAGCTTGGCACAAAACGGGTAAATAACAAAGTGATCAAATTCGAGTTCATTTGTGGGATAGATTTTAGGTTCCTAACTCCTGAAATCGCGGTGGCTATGAAAGAATCGCGGTTCGTTAGGCCGCGTCTTGCCTGGGATGGTCACTTTGACGATCAGAAAAAGATCAAGGGTATAATCAAGATCCTCACTGATGCTGGGTATAAGCGTAATGAGTTGATGCTTTTCATGATCGTAAACTGGATGATTCCATATACTGAGTGCTTGCGTAAGCTCGATCTCATGAAGGTTTGGAACGTAAAGGTTTGTGATTGTTGTTATGATGGCGGGTACAAATACGCGATTCCTGAATACTGGACTGCGAAACAGATTAAAGACATCCGCTTGAAGTGCCGAAAGCATAACCAGTTGGTGTTATTCGGTATAGATCCACAGCCAAACATTGATCAGCATAAAAACAGCGAATCCATTAAAGAAACCAAAAAGAGGATAAAATGAATGAAAGCCATATTCCGAGATAAACAAGTTTACTGGCCTCATTTCAGAAAAGGGATGGCTATTATTTTTGTTGGTGGGCTATCCTGGTTCCTTAGTAAACCAGTTGGTTATTTGGTTATAGTTCAAGGGTTGGCATGGGCTGTTCCTGAATTATTATTTGGGGGAGATGAAAAAAATGAATGATCTTCCACTGAATCAAATTATCCAGGGTGATTGCATCGAGGTACTGCAGGGATTCCCTGAAAACTCAGTGGATTTAGTGGTTACAGACCCTCCTTATGGCCTCAATTTTATGGGTAAGGAATGGGATAAAGCCCTTCCACCAAAAGAGGCATTTGTTGAGATGTTCAGAGTTTTGAAGCCTGGAGGATTGGCTTTTGTTATGAGTAGCCCGAGACAGGATCTTGTTTGGCGTATGTGTGCGCTTCTCGAGGAATCAGGGTTTGAATTATCTCAGTCTTTCATTAGCTGGATCTATAAAACAGGGTTCCCAAAAGCCTACGATGTGTCAAAAGGGATAGATAAAAGACCTAACCGAATACAAAAAACCCCATTTAAAGAATATTGTAATATTAAAAGAAATAAAATGGGATTGACGTTAAATCAAATTAATATTAAAGGTGGATGGGCTACTACTGGGGGTGGTGTGGCTTCTGAAATTATGGGTAATAAGATAGATAATATTATTCCATCTGTTGAAACTTATAATAAATTAAAGATCATTCTTAATTTAGATGATCGTTTCGACTTGCTTGTTGAAGAGGCTGAGCGCGAAGTAATCAAAAGTAGACAGAAATTGAATGCTTTTTCATCATCAAATGGATATGGTGTAGGATTTAACGATTATGAAAAAATATCACTTGAAACAACTAAAGCTGCAACGGATCTTAGTGAAAAATGGGATGGTTGGAAGGCTCAGACGGGGCTAAAACCAGCCGTAGAGCCCGTGATCTGGGCACGTAAACCGTTTGCAAGTTATCGACCGATGTTTTTATTAACTGCGAACCTATTAATATCCCTTAGTAAGGATGAGGTTGATTGGTTAAAGTTAATTGCCTTAACTGTAGACAAGAGTTCAATATTAGACCCTCAATCCTCAAGCGAGGATGGGGAAAATTCTGTTCCATCGACTGCAAGAATGAATACAAGCATAAAGAGATTCAATGTAGACAGTGTGGAAAAATATTTACAGTGGTCAAATCATCCAAACTCCAATTCTGTTCCCATAACTGTGCCACAACCTATCATTCAGGCTCTAACAACCCGTCTTGGAAGGGAGGTCGGTTCAAGCGAAGCGACGGCTATATCGCAATATATGTCGGAACTGGAGAATACCGACTCGAACATGATCTTATTATGGAAAAACACATTGATCGCCCTCTTACTGAAAATGAGCAATGCCACCATAAAAACGACGTTCGCGATGACAACAGAATTGAAAATCTTGAACTCGTTACTGTGTCAGGACACATCTCTAAGTATCACCCGCCTAAAAGAGATCATTCAAAATGGGTTGACGTTCGATGCCTTAACTGTGGTAAATTGTTTCCAAAGCGTATTCTCGCATCTAAACAACATCCCATTCATTACTGTTCAAGAAAATGCCACGACGAAAACGGAAAAACAGAACTTGTATGTAGACAATGTGGAAATAAATTCTCTATCATCAACTTCTACGCTAATACTCGAAAGTATTGCTCATGGGATTGTTACAATAAAGCCCGTGCCAGAAAGCATGATGGTATTAATGGTGAATAAACCTTTCAGTGAATCATCCATAGTTGATAATGTATTGCGTTGGGGTACTGGGGCTATCAATATAGACGCTTGCAGAATACCATTACAAAATGAAAAGCTGCCATTGGGAAGTGGAGATAGAACAAGCTGTAATAAAGGTCAGAGTTATAATCCAGGGTGGAAAGGAAACGAAGGTAATAAAACCCCTGAAATGGGTCGTTTTCCTGCTAATCTCATAGTATCCGATGATGCTTTAGACGATGGAGAGATTACTAAAAGTGGTGATCTTCTTCCGCATCATAATCTTTCAAAAGATGAAGATGGCGTTAAACCTGCTAACGTATATGGAAAATATCAAAGAACGCCTGAAAACTTTAGGGGAGATGAGGGCGGCAAATCTCGGTATTTTGATCTTGACGCTTGGGCTAAACATAGAGGGTTCCTAGATGTGGCTAAACCAAGTTCAAGTGAACGGGACTTTGGGTTAAAAAATAAAAGAACAGAGGTCCATAGAGCCGGGCATGGTAATAAAGAAACTGACGATGTTACTGAGAGATTTAGAACCTTAGCACGAAACATTCATCCTACTGTCAAGCCGATTAAACTTATGGCCTATCTTATAGAGCTGGGGTGTCCTAAGAACGGGGTTGTCCTTGATCCTTTTGTGGGCTCTGGGACTACTTGTATTGCTGCTAAACGACTCTGCAGACGGTATATAGGAATTGAGTTAAGCGAGGAATATCATGCTTTAGCCGTATCCCGGGTGGCGGCCTATCCTCAACCGTTGGAATGGTTCGGTGAAACATCCAGAGATAATCAAACAAAGCTGGTGAATGAATGATGAAATTCAAGACACTATACGCCGATCCACCTTGGAGCTTCAACGATAAATTAGACAAGACTAGGACCCTATCTTATCAAACAATGTCAATAAAAGAATTGATGGAGATTCCAATAACTAAGATCATAGATGAGAACGCACACTTTTATCTATGGACAACCTCAAGCCACATCCATGAAGCCCTACACCTAATGGAAAAATGGGGCTTCACATACAAGACATTGATACCTTGGATTAAGAAAACTAAGAACGACAAACACCATTTTGGGATGGGCCACTATTTCCGGGCAACCCATGAACCTTTATTGTTTGGTGTAAGGGGAAAACTACCAACAAACACGAACAACACTAGAAACTTCTTAGAAGCTAAAAAACCAGCTCGTCATTCAGGAAAACCAGATGAAATGTATGAATTGATTGAGGCTAATAGCCCAGGGTCATATCTTGAATTATTCAGTCGTGTTCATCGGGATAATTGGACTATGCTGGGAGATGGGATAGATGGTGTTGATATTACGACATCCATTAACAAGCAAACAAAGAGGACGATATGATGAAAAACTATCTGAGTTTCGGGGCCGGGGTCAATAGTACCGCATTACTGTTACTCCTATTAGATCAGGGAATAGAGTTTGAAACTGTTTTCATTGACCACAAAACAGATTATCCAGAGACTTACGAGTATGTTGATTATCTAAGGACCAAAGGATACGAAATAAAATCAATCGAGCCTAGCGTATCATGGAAAGGTCATTGGGCTAATCTTTATGATTACTTCTATTTTCACAAGAGTATTCCCCTGGTTGTGTATCGGATATGTACCCAGAAATTCAAGGTTGAGGTTTTCAATAAATATATTGAAAAACCATGTAATGTTTTCATTGGTTTTGATTATGAGGAAACCAAGAGGGCCAAGAAACAAAAGGGTATGGCAAAACGCGGGATTCAATATGAATATCCATTAATAGATGAACGATTAACCAGAAAAGGATGTATAAAATACATAGAAAAGCATGGATTGAAAGTACCTCCTAAAAGTGGGTGTTTCATTTGCCCATTCCAGAAAATATCTGAGTGGAAAAAGTTAGAAATATCGCATCCTGAGCTTTTCCAGAAGGCATTAGAACTTGAATCACATTCAGGGAAAATAGGGTTACTTCAAAACAGGAAAAGGTTATCGAGCATACATCAAGTAGCAAAACTTGATGATTGGGTGGGGGTCGATGGAGATCTAAGCTGTTATGAATGGAAGTGCAGAGAATGACTGAAAAACGAGGGTTAGCGGGTCATATTGAACGCACTAAAAGAAATGGAAAATATATTTGTACTAAATGTGGAGAAAAATTCAACGAGATTCCACCAAAAGTAGGGAACCAATGTATCTCTGCCTATTATCACGAAATAGTATTGAAAGGCTACAGATGTAGATGGTGTGGTTGTTATGGTGGAGAAGATGAAATCAATGTACTTGATACAAAAATTGGTGAACGATTCAAAATTCCTTGTCCGAGATGTGCGAGATATGACCGCTTCATGATGGATTGGGAAGAAATTGAACTAACTGAGGACCTGATAACAAAGAGATGCATGTTAGGTAGGACAAGACATCAATGGAGACATCGAAAAACCAGGGTCGAGTTCAATATTAATCAACATGGGGATGAACAATGTAAATGGTGTCGCAAGACATTTCGAGAAGTGACATTGGCGCAAAAATCAGTTATTAAGCAAACAAAACGGATATTACAACAACCGTAACAGTTATATATTATGAATTACAGTAATTGTAACAGAGGAAATGGAAATGGAAACTCCAAGAAAGGAAATAGAAACGGTGGCTGGGATCGCTACCTTCGTATCAACCTTGAGCGACAAAGAACTGTGGGCTGGAGATTACAACACCAGAAACGGTTACTGGGTAATTCACAGAGGTACAAAACATCACGTTTACAAGGTGTACTAAATGGCTAATATTGTTTACCTGCTTGAGCTAGTACGAGTAACCCACGCCAACGGGACAGCATGGGATGAAAAATATCAGAACCTAATAATATCGATCACTGATCCATCGGAAAATAAACTCAGAGAAAGAGCAAATAAATGGAATCTACGATCTGGAAAAACCTTCTACCATAAACTCAGATTAGCAAAGTGTCACATACTAGAGGCAGAGGATGACCTTGATATACTGGATTGGATACACTTCTGGGATGCACCACAAACAAAGGGAGTAGAATATTAATGAACTACCGATTAAAGTTCTATGAAAAAGAACGAGAAGAATTTCCTACTGAATTTAACATGCGGATAACACAGAAAGATGCAGAGAAGATCAACAAGAAGATTTCAAGACACTTTAAGTTCAAAGCTCCAACGATAATGTTCAGATATAACACAGATCATGGGTTGGCTAAATATGGTGGTTGGATTATGAATCTCCCCAAGTCACCGAATCTGGGTTTATTACTTCATGAGTTGGCGCACTTCAATAACTACGAGAAAACAGGTAAAGGGAATCATACTAAGAAACTTATGAGAACAATAAGACGATTTATCAAGTATTGTCAAAAAAAGAATTATTGGATAAAGGAAAGTGAAAATTAGTGAGAACGGCCTTATTTAGTGAAAGAGAGAGGGAGATTCTTGAAGAATATGATAGAACAGGTGTGGAGCCAAACACTCAATTTTTCAGGACTCTTAAATCGAGGATAAAAAACAGTGATCAATTATTTTGGGACTATCGTTTATTTGTTGAAGTTAAAGCTAGAATAGAAGGATTGAAAAAATAATGCAATCAGTTTTATTTTCTCAACCAATTTCAATAACTTCTCCTAAACAACTAAAAATAAAGGAAATAAGCGCAAGAAAGGCAAGTCAGTTAAATAATTTGTATCATTCAAGGCTTCCTAAGATTCATCCAAGTAATATTACAAGAAACACCCACTATGTTTGTTACGGATTATTTTTTGGGTCAAAATCAATCGGTGTGGCTATATGGAGTAGTCCAGTAGCGCAAAACAGGTTCAAAGATGGAAAACAAATGCTAGAACTTAGGCGGTTGGCATTAAATGATGAATGCCCGAAAAACACGGCTTCTTGGTCAATAGGAAAAATGGTGAAGTTAATCAAAATCAAGTTTCCAGACATAACGCGACTTATTTCTTATCAAGATACAGAGGTTCACCAAGGGACGATCTATAAAGCAAGTAATTGGGTTATCGGTGGTAAAACTGGTTATATTTCATGGTCCACAGCAAAACGTGAACGAAACGAGGACCAAGCAACCGGGGATAAAATCAGATGGGAATATCACTTATCTCTTAATAACAAAACAAAGAGGATAAAATAATGGGAAAATATCATTATGCCCCTGTTCACGCCTTTATTAAGTGTGAGGATTGCGGGTGGGCTTCTGGGAGTTATAAAAACGCTTTAGCCATAGCTAAAATTCACGCAAAAAGATATGGACACAGAGTTAGCGGTGATCTTGGAATATCATTTATGTATGATTACAGAGATGATGGACCATCCGTTAATAGCAAAAGTCTTAGGACATAGGACTTATATATAACTTACTTACTTACTTAGTATTAGAGGAAAAGGAAATGGGAAGCAAACTGCCAGCCTGGGTAAAAGACGCGAAGAAACGGGAGTGCCTAAAATGCGAGTACCGAAACTTGTTAACTGTATGCTGGAAAGGATGCCCAAACCTAGGGATAGACTTCTCGGAGGAATCAGAATGAAAACAATTAACGTAACCTTCACAGACGAAGAACACGCAAAGCTAGTATCTCACAAAGCATTCCTGATGATGAACTGGAACGATTATATTATCAACTGTACCGAGTTCGCCAGGAACGAAGAGTTCAACAAGAAACACGCCAAAGATCCTGATGATGTCCATTTACTAGATAACAAAGAGGATGGACCAAAATGATAAAAGATTATCTTAAATACAGATGGCCAATGATTACTGAATTCATCAAAGGTATGCTACTCTTTGTTGGATGTGCCACTGTCTTGGCGACCCCACTCGTGTTGTTTAGTTGTTTTTTGTCAAGTGCTTGGGCCGTTATTTTTTCCTTTCTTTATGTAGTTGGTGTTATGTCCCTCCCGGAGACTGTGAACGATTATCGACACTGGAAGAAATACATCCATAAAGTAGGTAGTAAAGAGGTAAACTAGATGGATCTCAAGACCTGGGCTGAGTTAATCTACATCGATTCCCACATTAAGTTGAGGAATCCCCCGAGTAAGCATCAAAGACAGATACTTTACATCATTAGTCTAGTGAAAAAGGCTAGGGTAGAACCTTCAAAGATGGTCCTAGATAGCTTAATTGGGATTGAAAACATCGGGTGTAGCGGAGATAGTGAGCACGTGGCCTATTGTAGGTACTTGCAGCAATCCATCAGCGTCCTAAGAAATGAGGGAAAATAGGATGGCTAAAAGAGAAGATACAAAAACCCTTGAAAAAATAGGAATGTTGTGGCTTAAATCGAATCAATGTTATTTGATTTCCCCAGAAACAAAAGTATGGAGAAGAGGGATTAGGCGTTTAAATGAATTAGATAATCATTATATTATTGATCTTCTTGGAGTAGGAAAAAAATGGATTCCAGATGAAAAACGTGTACCGAATGAACAGGGATATGAAAGCCCTACAATAGACGTTCTTAGAGGAATTGAAATAAAAGTTAGCCTAAGTGATTTCAAAAACGGTTTTATCCAAAATGGGTGTAATTATCATTATGTTATGGCTCCCAAAGAGATTATTCCAAAAGATAGAATACCTAAAGGAATTGGTTTTATTGAAGTTGATTTAGACAATTTTACGTGGTCTAAATGGGGCCCAAGATATTATCTTAGAGGATTGGAAGTAATTAAACCACCAAGGTTCAAGGCTATTGATGATTTTCAATTTAGTTATGCTACAAGGGAAATTGCCTATAATTGTTCTAATCAGATGATTCGATGGGCAAGAGAACAACTAACGAAATATATCCATAAACACGGGGGTAAAGAGGAATGAATGAGATTAAAATAAAATGCCCTAGATGTGGTAAAGATCTATTATTCGAGCCGTGGTTATATCCACATGAAGATGATACCTTAAAGGGATTCTGGAGTTGTGTTTGTGGTTATAGCGAATCAGAACATGATACTTCAAAGCAAAAAGACATCCTGAAAGACGGAGGAACTAAGGCAAATGACAGTACAGAGGGAAACAAAGAATGATTAAGGATGGATATTTCTACGGCATGGTAAAGCCGATGTATGCAAAACCTAAGAAACCTACCGCGTTCAAGACTGAATTGCGTAGAGGTGAGGATAGGTTTAACTACGATCCGTATTCTCATCTTCATTTTGTTACCTTAAAAATCAGCAGTGATGACAGGTTTTTCATTGAGGATGTTTATCAGAATCTACGTAATAGATATATGATTGACCATTTCTGGGAGAGTTGGAGAATGTTCTGGGATGTAAACGAAATGGTACTTGTATCTAAAGAGAAAACAACCCAAGATGGAGAGTAAAAGAGGTGAAAAACGAAAATGAGAAAATATAGCACCCGTTGGTTTATAGTGGGGTATGCTCTAGGTACGATTTGTGCACATTTAGTTATGGATGCTCCGTGGTGGGCAGTACAGGCAGTAGCGATTGCATGGGGGATATTCTGTGGGAAAACAACCACTAAAGGAGAGTAATTAGGTGAAGTTCAAAGACAAAGAACCGCAGATTGATAGACTGATGGGACAATTCGCTAGACTTGCGAAAAATAGGTGCTATTATACTGGTATGGCAATTAACCCAGAATGTTGTTCTTGTGATGGGAAAGACAAAGAATGTGATGGGTTTGTAACTTATGATGATTTCCCTAAAATGGAGAGTGAAAAGTAATGGAACAGACGCTTTTATCCCCGGCAACTTCAAAGAATCCAATTAATATCAAAGATCAGGAATATGTGACCATTCCATATAATGAACCGCATGATCACCTTCCTGTCCTCTGGCGGGTCATGACAAGGGATGGAAACAGCCATAGAGGTCCTATTGGGTCAGCTCACATGCCACCATATCACGCCGAATATTCGTATGCCTACATCTATCTTGATCGGATGTATAATTACAAGAAGTTCGCCAAAGATAATGGCAACACAGATCGTCTAATATCTGAGTGGGCAGGAAAACAAATCTGGGATACAATGATGCACGAGTTCTTTCACTTGTATTGTAATGATAGGATGGACAAGTCTGATACATACAATTATGTCAAGAAACAAGAAACAGGTAAAATGGTGAGGGTAAACTATGCGTTTACGAGGGCTCATGTTTGGGCTCATAATGAAAGGGTTATTGATTCTTTCGCTACAATCTTAACCAAGATATTCTTTGAGAGCCCAGAATGGGAGGAAGAAGCCAAGTCTTGGTATGAGTGTTTCAGAGATTTCGATATTATCCTAAAAGGGGAGAGTAAAACGGATGAATGACTTTGGAGGGCTTATCATCTTCTTGTTACTCCCATTTATTGGGTTCTGTATATGGGGATTAATAGCTTCCCATAATCAAGAACTAGGAAAAACAACAAAGGATATGCAAAAAGTTACAATAATAATCCAGAAAAGGGAGAAGAAAGAGGAATGAAATCTGCTAGAATACAAGATGAAAAGGGACGAATATTAATAGTTTATGAAGGGGATAAAATAACTCTTGCAGCCGGAACATATCATGCATTGGACCCTATTCCCTTCGGATTTTCCATTACAGGAATCGGATCTGGTAAAACTACACTTGTCCGTAAAAAGGAGAATAAAGATGATGTTGAATAACCCTACATCCGATAACCCAATATTAATTTTCGTAATGGTTATCGTCATTGTATTAATCGCTTCAAGTGATTGGGTTCGTATAGCCTCAGATCCAACTATCAACAGAAAGGAGAAAACTTAGGTTGACAAATAAAATGTGTCCTCGATGCCGACATATCACCTTGAAACCAATGGGAAAGATAAGGGCAGGTCCACGCGGAGGGTTACGAACAGTCCGTATGTGTAAACGATGCAACTACCGATGCTTTGATAAAAGAAGAAAAACCAAGATCACAAACGAAGAAACAGGGCGTTCATACACCGTACATGAAGCCGTCCATAGAAAGGAGAGAACTTAGGAAATGTCAACAGATTTCACTAAAATGGACAAAAGGACATACTTTACAAGTGTTTTAATCCACTTTATTGTTTCCACTTTCGGATGGATCTATTATGAGGTTGCTAAACCTTATTTTGTATCAGAAATGTCAGATTTTGAACAATTCGGAATGTCAATGACACTAGGATTTTTGTTTGTCCTTGGATATTTGAACCTAAAAGGCATTCTTATTGACATAAAAAAGGAGAAGAAAGAGGAATGAACTGCCCTAGATGTAAATCTAAAAAGACTTATCGAAAACACGCTGAAAACTTAGATTATCTATGGCTGTATGCCTGTCTTGACTGTGGTAGAGGTTGGTTAAAATCAAAATATGATGCTCCTGGTATCGCTTACGCTGTATCAGTAAAACGAGAGAAGATTAAAGGCCATTATAGAACGGTGGTCCGTAACCAATTTGGCCAAATCATTACAAGTAAGAAATGGAGTTCCAAACGCGGAGGTGAAAAAATGGGTAAAAAAATAGTAAAACAAGACTCGGTTAACTATACGCTTCGGAAAGGCCGAAGGGTAATAATAAAAAAGGAAAAGAGGAGATCCGTTGAGTTTCCTAATGGTGAACCTGAATATTGGTACGGAGAGTACGATGTTGAGGCAAACCGGGTCGTTATCAGATTAGGTGATTTTATCGCTAAGTTCCCTAAAGAAATGGTAATGTCCTGGTTTGACATCCAGAAAAAGGAGACCAAAAAGGATGGATGAAGAAATAACTGTACAGTTAAAGTGTGAGCTTTGCGGTGATCCAGCTACAACATGGAACTGTTTTGGAGATGGCCCTAAGCGTGTCTGTAAAGGATGCGCTGATTCGATTAACAAATTTTATAAAACTAAATGCGATCTCGCGTGTATCCAGAAAGAGGGAGATAAAACGGATAATGGTTAAATGTGCAATCTGTGGTAAACGAGAATATTTGATGTATAGGTGTAATTATTGTCTTCAGTATTTTTGTTCTAAACATAGATTGCCTGAAAATCATTTATGTCCTGGACTGCCAAAAAGAGGTTGGAAACAAGTTAGAAATAGACGCACCATAAAAAAACGCAGTCATAGGAAACCAAGAATAAAAAATAAACCCCAGAGGAATAATCGTAGAGAAAAACCAAAAAAAGCAAGAGTTTGGATCGTAGTATCATTGATTATTATTGGTTTAACTGCAACATTTTATATGTCAAACCCAGAAGGATTCATAACCACACTATATGAACTTACTAACAACCAATCTTCAATTTATTCCAATATAACTGATTCTATAAAAGATCAATTTAATAATATCACTTTTCCAGAGTCGATTTTTATTCCAGAAAATGTTTATGGTAACTATTCATTTGGATTGGTAAAGGGGCCAGAAGGAGTTACAGTAAATAGTTATCGTGATTATGTTGTTTTGATAAACAATAACAAAGCCGTGAACCCAACCTACGATCAACTTGTTAATTTCTTAAAAAAAGACAAAACAGATGAGTATATCTACACCTATACAATTTCATCGGAATCATTACACTATGGACCCGCAGAAAGCAACGTTAACCTAACTTTTGTGAAAGACATTGTTGATGGTGTTGAAGATCTGATAATTCCTAGAACATGTGGTGACTTTGCACAAAGACTTCATAATGTTGCGGAACTGACAGGCATTAGATGTGGATATGTTTCTATAGACTTGATAGGATATACCGATCCATACGATTATGGTATTTCATCAAACGTAGGGCATGCCTTGAACGTATTTAATACAACAGACAAAGGGTTGATTTACATTGATGATACAGGAGGACGTATTAACGGACCATCAAACCATGATTCTATAGTAAATGAACTTGAGATTGGAAAACCATATGTTCCAATTAAGTTGTTTCGTGAAAGTGGATGGAAATCAAACGCGGGGAGTATGGGTGATGTGAAAAGTATTTTTATTACATGGGATGGAGATTGGGACTGATGAAACAGCCATTAACCAAACAACTCTTAGGCTAAACCTTTTATATTAGTATTAATAATACTAATAACATGGAAGAAAGCAAAATGGTTGCAAGTATAAGCATAACCCCGGTGGTTCATAAAGAGGCTTACAGGCTTGCTAGTTATCATGGTTTTAGAAGTTTCAGTGGCCTAGTAGAATCTCTACTTATTGAATGGCTCAACGAAAAAAGCCCAGAGTTCCGTAAAGTGGGCGATAAAGAGGTAAACGAAGATGAATAGTCGTTTCAGGTCGTTCCTATTACATCTGTTCGTTTCTTGTGGGATTCAATGGGCTTTTTTAAGGCCAGATTCTTGTCTGACCAGGGGAGAATCGTTCTTGACGGCCATAATTGTCTTGTGTTATCTTGAATTATCAGCAAACATCCGTAGAATTGGCGAGTCTAAGGAGGATCAGGAATGACTTCTATAGAGTGGTCCTATATACCAGAGGATAAATTAATTGAAACAATTGCAAAGGTAATTCTATCTTATGAATTTGCAGAAATTAAGTATAACAAACTCATGAGCGGACAATATAACGTGACCGCAGAGGTAGATGGGGCAAGACCTGATCCTTTCTGCTTCGATGAAGAAAAGTGGAGTAAATTCATTGAAGTTTGCCAGAGTCTTGGTAACAAAGAGGACGGACCACAATGAAATTTGAAGAAAAGGTTGCGATCCTAATTCTTTGTGCTGCGATCCTAATTAATTTACATTCAATGATTTATCTCAACTTTATACCCTTTATAATCTCTTTATCTATGATTATGTATGCTTTGGTGTTTTTGCCAAGTGATGAAAGCGTCCAGAAAGTAGCCACAAGTGAGGACGAATCGTAATGTCACGATTTGAACAACCAACTGTGGTAAACTACATAATTTACTTGATTATGGCACTTGCGTTAACAACCGCTGTAGGAATTACCTGGAGAGAAACTAAAGCCGTCTTCGATAATAATGGAACAATACCAATACAGCCAGAACCAGAATACAAGATTATCAAAGGCATAGTTACGGATGTTGAGTTTATGGAAGTTACTAGGCTTCTGATTTTCCAGACGCATCATACAAAGTTCATTCTGAATGAAACATTGATCATATTTGATTCTGGATGGGCCAACGGCATAGAACTTGGTGAGATGTACGAGTTCAAGTACCTGCTCGACTCTGATGGGATACCTGAGAAAACACCTGCAAGCGTCCTAAGATTTAAACCAAGTGAGGATGGATCATGATGCTTAGTCCTCTGGAAAAGGAGCTTCACCATGCTTGGCTTCATTACCAAGAGATCGGGGATGTGGCTAAGAAACATGAGGCCATGAACCAGCTTGCCAACTTAGTAACGAATAAAGAGGATGAAAAACAATGATCGGTTGGATTATCATGCTTACTGCAGTTGAAATTCTCCGGTACCCAGAAGAACATGGAAGAACATCAAAGATATGCTCTGTGTTTTATTTTGCTGGTATTCCTGTGGTAATTTGGGATTATTTCATAAATAGCAATAGACAAGGGATTAATTGGATAATGACCCAGAGCATACCAAATATGGGGTTTAGGTACGCCTTCATTGTATGTGGTGTTTATCTTTTAGTTACCGGAATTGAACTATTTTACCATAGATTAACAAACAAAGAGGTAAACTAAATGGAGTATTGTCAAATCTGTGGGGCTGTGGCCGTGGACGTGTGGATCGATCCACTGTATCCAGGTCATGTAATGTGGCTGTGTCGAGAGGACTTGGTTGAACTCACTGAGTTAGTTATCCTGACTATGAACGACAAAGAGGTAAAAGAACAATGAGTGAAAAAAGTTATCCATCATTAGACGGGTTACACCCAGAACTATATGAGGAAGAGTATAAACGAATCATGCGAAGTATAAAAAACTCTTTATTGGAGTTAGGGGAGTTTGGGTTAAGTATTAAGGTGGAAAGCGTTCTCTCGGAATATAATAGGAAGGCTGACTCTGAGCGATATGAACTTAGGCGTAGAGCGTTGAGGGGTAGGAAGTATAACAACTGGCCTTCTTATTGGGGGACTTACCTTGAACGCATCCCAAAGAGAGGGTTAAACAACTTAACAAAGGAACCAGCTTACCACAAACCGTTATCCGAAAGCGATTTTGGATTAAAATACGGACTAAAAACTGGTTCAGAGTGGAAAGGAAAACCGACTCTCCCAGACCGTCTACGTAAAATCTGTGTTCTAGGGCTTTTTGGGGTAAAACTTCCCTTCTTCTATTACAGTGGGGCGATGTTGACCCAAAAGCACTACATAGAGGATGTACCCTATGTTCAAGACCTAACAAAGAAGATTCTTGGGAGTCTAGAGGTGCTTTATGATGAGATGGATACGGTTACGGTGCTTTCAGAGCGTGAACTTAGATACTGGAAAGAGTCGATCAGGCACACAATACGCTATATCAGAGAACAAGGCCGGTGGATAGGGATGAAGTTGGTTCATGAGGTAGAACCTGAAAATAATTCCTTATTCAATGAATGTGACGTTGATTATCCTAAGATTAAATAGTAAAGCGGATTCGTCCTAAAACAGTATCAGTTCGTGGACCCTGAGCTGAAGGATTGGTTGTCTGGGGAAGTGTTGGGGCGTGTGTGTTTTCCTCTTTTTTATGGCGATGTGTGGGTGCGTGGGATGGCTGAGCTGAAGG
>SDBU01001638.1_pt1 | contig 31266 bp, 47 predicted proteins | sample 2277071 | NCBI WGS metagenome assembly SDBU01 (sample SAMN10397929, study PRJNA504765) | marine sediment metagenome | isolation source: marine sediment core GS08_GC12, 126 cmbsf | place: Arctic Ocean: Gakkel Ridge, Loki's castle | collected 2008 | reverse complement strand
GAGCGGTTGTTCGAGGAACAACTAATCGACGTGCGCGGCTGAAAGCCCGAAAGAAGAAGCCTTCTTCCAAAGGGAAGTCCTTACTCTCCAAGAAGGGACTTACATCAGGTTCTGGGGAGTCCGCGGCTGTTCACTTTACTCAATCGAGTCTTCTTAGTTTTGGTGACAAAGCTAGGATGAGTGATAATGACCCCGCCGTGGTAAGAATTGTGGAAACGCTCTCTGTTGCTGGAAGTGATGCAACAGTATTAAAACAGGAGAAAGAAGCCAGGTCTTCAGGAGGGATCCCATCCCGATGATAGTTGACAATGCTCTTGCTAATTTTTGTAATTCCTTGGAATTACGAAGAGGTGGTGACACTGGCAAGGGAATGGCGGAACATAGAAATATCTTGCAGTTGAGGTTCACTCACCAAAACGTAAGATTTAGGTTATAGATGCAATAATAGCGATAGTTGTAAAAAATCGGAGTTAATTGGGTATATGAAGGACATAACTGTGGCAATCCTTGCAGGAGGAACATCCACGAGGTTCGGGTCTGAGAAAGCTCTAGCTGAGTTTCAAGGGAAACTTCTCATATCATACATGTTGGATATAGCACAAAAAATCTCCTCAACGATTCTTGTAGTAGTTTCAGACGAAGAACAGGAAGAGCGCCTCAAACCACTAGTACCGACTGGACAGATTATTACTGACCCTGAAGGAGAACCAAAGTGTGCTTTGACGGGAGCTCTCAGTGCCTTTGAGCATACTGAAACTTCTCATACCCTTCTATTACCAGTTGATGCTCCCCTGGTAGAACCAGCCCTCCTCAAGATGCTAATTCGCTTAAGTCCTGGACATGGTGCTGTTGTGCCATCTTGGCCATCTGGTTATATTGAACCACTTCATTCAGTCTATCTAGCTGAACATGCATACATACAAGGGTTGGATGTGATGGAGAATGGATTACACAAGATGAGTGCCCTTCTTGATAGAATTCAGAATGTTCTTTTTGTGTCCACAGAAACTCTCAACCAATTTGACCCTGAACTAAATTCCTTCATGAACTTCAATACTCCACAGGAACTGAAAGCTGCAGAGAGAAAACGGAAAGAATAGTAACAGAACTACAAATTCCCATGTTCGTGTCTAATCCTGCATGTTCCTTCGTGACCTACCATACAGGGACCATAGGGATCCATCGGAGTGCATCGCTTTCCAAACAACTTACAATCAAGAGGATCTACCATTCCTAAGACAACTTCATGGCATCTGCAACCTGGGAGAAGATCTACTGATTCAAATTCGGGGAAGTCAAATTTCACCCTAGCATCATGTTCAGCGTATTCTTCTCTGATGAAATATCCAGACCCCTCAATAATTCCTAAACCTCTCCATGGTGCGTCACCAATACGGAATGCTTGTTCTAAGACCTTCTGTGCCGCAACATTTCCCTCGGGACGAACAACGCGGGTGTATTCATTCTCCGAGTCCGCTCTCCCCTCATCAATTTGAACCAAAATCATTCTGATTGCCTCGAGAACATCAAGCGGCTCGAAACCCGCAGCTACACAAGGTGCATTGTTTTTCTCTGCAAAGGATTGGAATGCATTAGTTCCCACAATTGCAGATACATGACCTGGAGTTATGAATCCATCAACATTGAATCCTTCAATCTTCACAAGAAGATCCATTGCGGGAGGAACCACCTTGAGTGAGGTCAATATTGAGAAGTTTGATGGTGGACTTCGTATAAGTTCGAGAGCCATTGTGGGCGCAGTGGTTTCAAAACCCACTCCAATGAATACAACTTCTCTCTCTGGATTTTTCTTGGCAATCTCTATCGCCTCACTGATACCATATACGATACGAACATCGGCACCTTTTGTTCGCTCTTTTGCAAGTGAGGATTCTGTTGATGGAACTCGGAACATGTCACCAAAGGTTGTGATGATATGACCTTGACGAGCTAGTTCAATAGCCATATCTACATCTTCTGCTGCACACACACAAACAGGACATCCTGGGCCAGCAACTAGACTGATACTCTCAGGAAGAAGAAACCTGAGTCCATGCTGGCTTATAGTATCTTCATGTGTTCCACAGACGTGAACAATACGAATTTGTTTACCTTCTCCTCTAGATTTGATTTCTCTAGTAACTGCCTCTGCATATCTAGGGTCTCTAAAAGCTGCATTAAACCTTGACAAAATTGGACTTTTCTTAGACATGTGTTTGAAACATCCTGTAGGACCTTAAATACCTCAAACCGGAACCAGTGGTTGTAGATGAATACTGAAACGAGAACCAAGTTTCTGAAGCACTCTACAGTCGCCGCCAGTTGGACGGGACGTTAAACGCCCGTGGAGAGGACGTAAGACGTTGTCGCAAATCTTCCGAGATTTGCATAATGCAGCCTCGATGAAGCAGGAACCGAACATCAGTCTTGGACGCAAGTTCCATGATTGTGTAAGTTTTGGGCAACGGTCTCTAAATCCAGTAGATTCACTCATAGTATCAAACCTAATCTGTGCTCAGTTGATATGTTTAAAAATCAAGACTTATGGCACAAGATTACTTTGGTAGAACCTCATAACCTTCAAGAATAGCAAGAGCTTCACCCACTGTAATCGAAAGCTTGCCTGCAAGTTCCTTTGGAGTAATCTTAGGATTTTGAGGAATAATCTTACTATGAGCATAACCTGCTCTATTCGGAAAAAGGGGATTGTTTCTAGCAGTTTCAATTAGGATTGTCCATAATGGATGGCCTTTGAAGTTCGCCACATCGATATCAATAGTTCTACCTGAATCATATTTAACTGATCTAATATTTGGTATGTCTGAACTGTCTAACTTTTTGGTTTTGACATGCTTGTCTAGTTTATCCTGTTTCACAGTTGCGTCCATCCTGAATTATCCCGGCGTATCTCAACAAAGTTGAGAACAATATGCAATTCACTTGAACTTGATATAAGCCTTGGGGAATTGCTACCCTCTTAGGAAAAAATCGCGCGCTGCGTCTTTATTCCCCCGTAGTAAGGTTTAACAACCTAATATTAGAAGCATCTTGTACAGAAAAAATGTGACCTTACGCCATATGGTCAAACATGGGGAATGTAATTATTGCCTCACGGCATACGTAGAATTGTACTTGACGTTTTGAAACCGCACAGTCCGCAATTGACGGACTTGGCATTAATGCTAACACGCGATGAACGCGTGAGTGGTCTTAACATATCACTGAAAGAAGTAGACCAGAATACAGAAAGTATCACTATCACTGTAGAGGGTGATGACCTGCGCTATGATACGATTAAAGAAATATTAGAGCAGGCTGGTGCAGTGATACACTCGATTGACCAAGTAGTTGCCGGTCGGAGATTTGTGGAAGAAGTAACACTTCAACCTGAGAACTCCTAAGAGTTAACTATCGTCTGCTAATCTGATCTGAGAGTTTCTTACTCTCAACTTCGATCTTTCGACGAACAAGATTATAGAGTTCTTGTTGAAATACCGCAGGGACTATCTTGACAACATTGCAGAGCTGATCAACTATTTTCTCAGCAAGATGGCTTGGAGATTCCACGGTTCTGCTGATAATACTAGTAACCACTTCTTCACCAACAGTAGCACGAACAACAGAATCTACAACGCTAGCTATTGTTCCCTGAGAATCCATGAAGAATGGTAGCTGTGTGTTATCGCGTAGGACTGAAAATCCTAGTTTCTCGCATATACTCTCTGTATACCACTCCAAGCTGGACTCTTTCATCATAAGCTTGGTTGCAAAGGCTGATTTAGTAAGTGGATTAGGATGGCTCCACGGATGTCTTGTCACTATGTAGAGTGCCGCTGAGAAGAAAGGATCCTCCTCCCTTGGAACACCTTCTCGGGATACAAATCGTCTTACAAGATCAAGAGCCATTTTCTCATATCTGCTCTCAATCTTCTTTTCTTTGAAAAATTCATGAGCATTGAGCACCATCGAAACAATCACCTGGGAATTAACTGCCAAGTCTTCATACTCGTGACGTGATGCCATCTGCTCCTCTCCGGACTTTAGCTCAATGAGCTACTTCTTGGAAACCTCAAGCGTGTTATATAAATTTTGCATTGGAAGTAAAGGTGAGTCCTATAGGCGCCACTTGCCCCTTCATCTTGCACTGTACGTCTTTTCAAGTGCCCATCGAAGAGCATTTTGTATCTCTTTTTGCCGAGCATCATCTCCGATGTTCCGAATAATCATCTCATCGAGGATATTGTCTTCTGCTTTTACATCGAAGTCGAATGCATTATCCCATTCAATCTCTCCATTCTCTACTCGATGGCGATCTTCCTGTTGGAACTTGCCCAATATTCGTTCAAGAAAGAAACGAGCAAACGCGCCACGAGTGATGTCGTAAATCGCATGCTCTGCAGGTATGACACGCATTGTTTGATTGATTGTTTCAATCATGCCTAGTTCCAAGTTACCCGCCTTATTCATGATCGGGATACTCTGAGGTTCCCTAGTTTCAGTAGATGTTACTGGTGGAGTATCTTTACTTGCTGGAACTGCAACATCCGCTGTGGTGAAACTACCACTTGCGATTTGAATGTTAAGAGATTCAATGTGTCCCTCTAGTCTGGCTATCATATCTTTGAGCCTATCTACCTCTTCACTTAATTCGGTTCTAATCTTTAGAAGAACTTGAATTTCTGGATTGGACACTTCTTACACCTACTAGACTGTTCAATTCACTGTCTAATCATATATCATTGCATGTATTATTAGAGCTCGTATATTCCGAGTCAAAAACAGGTTTGGTGAGATGCTATTCTTCAACAACTGAAATTGCAAAGTCGGGGCATTCCATTTCACAAAGACGGCAGACCACACATGATTCTAGATCTGTAACAACGGGGAGAAAGAAACCTCTATTGTCAACCACATCTGCTTTCTTCAATACATCGTGGGGACAAACAAAGATGCAAATGTGACAGCCCTTGCACATTTTTGGGTCAACATCGATCTGTTTCGCTTTCTTTGCCATTGTAGTATTCCCAGTTTCCACGCATTTTAGGTGAGATATAACGCTATTTATTTGACCAGTGAGATAGCCCATTATATACTCAGACATACATTAGTCTAATGAAGCAGAGGTATTCATTGTGAAACAGTTCTATGTATTCATGTGTTCAAAGTGCAAAGGTTTCACCAATGCACCCGCTGGTCAGAAACGCAGAAGATGCAGTTATTGTGGAAGCATCATCGATATCACAAAAGCTAACCTAGCATTATTTGATTCTCCTGAGCAAGCTTCTACTGCGGTCAAGGAATTCAATGCTTCAAAGGGAGGAGATGAATTCAAAGAATCTGTGGAACGGTCTCGTGAGCGAGTCAAGGCATTAATGCCATCTGAGAAGATCAGTGCGGATGATATAACAAGCAAAGGAGACGAACCTGCTCCTGCTGGAAAACGAAGAATATTGATGGTTATCTTAGAGAAAGAAGCTAGAGACAAATCATGTTCTCTAGATAGACTAGAAGAACTGACAACTGCTGATGGACTTGCTTGGTCTTGGGTCGAGAAACAAGTAGAGAGTCTTTCATCTAATGGAGCACTACTATTTCCTCGACCTTGGACTGTTCAGCTTGTGTCCCGTGATGAAGCAGAGCTACCAACACAGATCGCAAGCAAGGATGTTTCTTCTGAAATCATTGAATTGCTAAAGAGAAACGGAGGACGACTCAGTGTTGATGCGATTGTTCTGCACTTTCATCAAGAAGGAATTTCAGAAGCATCGGTTGATAGTTCACTAGAACGCCTCATGCGAAATGGAGATATCTTCCAGCCTAGTGCAAGTACTGTAAGTTTAGTATGAACAATGCGATTCATTGAATAGGTTTCAAATATGCTGGTTTGTGATAAGAATGCCCATTGTTGAACTCGTGGCCAAGAAGGCACTAGCACGAAATCCAAACATTGGTCTCGAAGTAGTTGACCTGATAGTTCTCTTGTGGATGTTTTCAAACCCCTATGATAGTCATAGGCGTCAACTCAGTTCAATGAGAAATATACTGAAGATGAGTGAAACCTTGCAAGTTCCCGGTGGTGGGCTTGATGTCACGGAAGAGGAACTTACACAAATTGTACTAGGAAGCTTACAGAAACTAAGGGACAAGGGCTTGGTATACATCCAGTCTGCGGGAGTCCATTATATCAAGGGGACTCTGACCGAGTCTGGAATTAAACTTGTTAATGATTCAGTAAGAACTCCCCTCTTGAAACGTATCACAGCTGAATTTGGTAATAATCCATAGCTAATAATTGACATTACTCGTTCAGGTGAATAGATTTAAATGGAAATGGACGAGAAACCGAGTTAGTCGCAGATACAACGTGACTGTTTCAGAACCGATGGAAGCAGTGCAGGCAGCTAGTTCTGCTCGCGAGAACAAGCCTGTAGACGTGTGCCGGTAGGGTCTGGAGTGGTTATCGATCTCGACAATGACTTGAAAGATTTCAACAATATGTTGAGTTCTAATAAGTCCCACAGAGCGGAAGTGAGGCAATATGCCATCATATGGATATTCAATCATAGGCATCGACCCAGACAGAACAGCCATTGCTAGTGGACGGAATATGCGAGTCTCTCCCAAACAGTGCAGAGAAGTCTGTACTGAAATTCGAGGAATGATGCTAGACAAAGCAATCGAACTCCTTGAACTAGTCATCCAAGAGAAAGCATGGATTCCTTATCGGCGCCACAAGAAGAAGCGTGGACACCACTCAGGAATGAAGAAGTGGATGGCTGGCGGTCACCCAGTGAAGGCTTCGGATATGATTCTGAAGATTCTGAGAAATGCAGAAGCAAATGCAGACAATAAGGGTCTGGATATTGACCGACTGAGAATCACTCATTCTGTCACACACCATGGTCGGACCTACAAGAAATTCATCGAGCGTGCTTTCGGAAGAAGCTCGCCCTACTTTGAGCAAACTTCTCATGTGGAAATAGTATTAGAAGAGGTTGGATAAATGTCGGCTGTCAAATATTTCATCAAGCAGAATTCGCGAAAACTAGCAATTGATGAATTCTTAGCAAGTGAGCTCAATGCTGCTGGTTATGGCGGTGTTGAAATCAGGAAAATGCCCATGAAGACAGAGGTTGTAGTTCATGCTTCAAGACCTGGAGTGGTCATTGGTCGACGAGGATCCAAGATTAGAGAACTCACCTACATCCTTGAGAATGAATTTGGAATAGAGAATGTTCAGGTTGAAGTAAGTGAGATTGAGAATCCATGGTTAGATGCCGCGGTAATGGCATCACGGCTAGCAAGACAGCTAGAGCGAGGCGTTCGATTCCGAAGGATGGCGTACTGGATTCTAAGAAGAGTTATGCGAGCTGGGGCTGTAGGATGCGAGATTATCGTTAAGGGTAAACTCTCTAGCAGAAGAGCCCGATATCAGAAATTCAAGGATGGTATAATCGCTAAGACTGGAGAACCAGCTGATCTTTTTGTCCATGAAGCAGATGACAGAGCAGTTCTCAAAGCCGGAGTCATTGGGATCAAGGTCCGAATTATGGGACCCCAAACCAGGTTACCCGGTGTAATCAAAATTAAACCTCCCAAACCCAAGAAGCCTGAGGAGATTGAACTAGTCAAGAAACCCGATGCAGAAACTACTCCTGAAGAAGAAGTGGTTGTGGAGGAATCTCTTGAGGGTATCACAGATATTGATGAACTACGTGAGCTCGAAGAACTTGATGGTCTTGAGCTTGTAGAAGATGTAACAACTACTGATGAACCTCCTGCTCCAACTGAACCTCCAGCTGAAGTTCCTAAAGAGAAAACAAAGGAACCAGAAATCAGTGAAAAGGTGGAGGAGAGCATTGTGGAGGATTTAGAGGAACTTGATTCATTGGACAAGGAGGTTGCCGAGTAATGGTCAAACTAGGCCCTACGGAAATCCGTGAGCTCACACCTGCTGAACGTGAGAAGAAACTGAAAGAGCTCTACAATGAGATGTCCAGCATTAGAGTTGAATCTGCCACTGGTGGTGGCACAGATAATCCATACAAAATACGGAATGTACGACGAGCTATTGCTCGTATCTTAACAATTCAACGAGAAGAAGAGTTGGAGGCGTCCAAATGAGAATCGCCCCTGAGAATATAGTAAGGCACGAACTCACAGGTCTTACTGCCCATATTATCGAGTCAAAAGACCCGAATCTTGCATGCAGAAGTGGAGTCATTCTTGGAGAATCCAAGGAAATGATTCGTCTGGACACCAAGAATGGAGTGGTAAGTGTACCAAAGAGTATCTGTTTCTTTGACATAACCCTTCCAAATGGTACAATTGTCCGTATTGATGGCAATGTGCTAAGAGGAAGACCAGAGGACAGAATGAAGAAACGCCTCAATAGGAGCTGGTGAGAATGGCTGAAACCAATACTAAGGTTCGGAACATTGGCATCCCAAATGTGGAGGCCCCCAAGAATACATGTGATGATATTAATTGCCCATTCCACGGCAATCTCTCAGTGAGAGGTCGAGTCATGGAGGGCTTAGTGACTAGCACACAAATGTACAAGACGCTCGTATTCCAGCAGGACTTTTTGAGTCTTAACAAGAAGTATGCTCGATATGAAAGACGCAGATCAAAGAAACTAGCACATCTTCCACCATGCATTGATGTTAGCGTCGGTGACAAGGTGAAGGTTGTCGAATGTCGACCCTTGAGTAAGAATGTGACTAGTGTTGTTGTTGCAGTGATACAATCTGAAGGAGCAAAGGAGGCGTAATCTATGTCAAGAAAGGTCGGTAGAGGAATTAGAAAGTTCATACCAAGGATTGCAAGAGGTTTGCCAATTGGTGCAACAATCATGTGTGCAGATAATTCTGGAGCTAAAGAACTCAAGCTAATCACAGTCTTCGGATACAAAGGAAAGCTGAGGAAACTCGGTAAAGCTGGTGTCGGAGACTTGGTTAACGTATCAGTTCAGAAAGGAAAACAAGAACTGAGGAAGCAGGTGCTTCAAGCTGTTGTTGTAAGGCAGAGAAAGCCATTCAGGAGACCTGATGGCACTTGGATGCAGTTCGAGGATAATGCAGCAGTTCTGGTCAAACCTGGTGGAGAACCACAGGGCTCAGAACTTAGGGGACCCATGGCAAGAGAAGTCACTTTGAAGTGGCCCCGAGTTGCAGCAATTGCATCAAAGATAGTTTGAAGGTGAATGAGATGACAAAGAAAGTGAGTTCAAAGTCCCCTGGAAAACAGCGGAAGAAGTTATACAGTTCTCCCATTCATGCGAACAAGAACCGACTCAAGTGTAGAATTGACGAGTTCCTGCAAGAAGAATATGGGCTAAGATCAATAGTTGTGAAGACTGGTGATCTTGTCAAAATAATGAGAGGTCAGTTCCGTGACACAGAAGGCAAAGTCATTCGAGTATCCTACACGGATGTTCGAGTATATCTTGACAGTGCCATAGTCGCTAAAGCTGATGGCAAAGAAGTGAATATTCCCATTCACCCATCTAATCTCCTGCTCGTGAAGCTTGAGTTGGATGATGAAAGAAAACAGCTCATTGAGAGCAAAGTAATGATGGTCGCGGAGAGTGAAGATTAAATGACAAGACGAGGTCAGAAGAAGCATCTGAAGCGCCTACCAGCGCCAAGATACTGGCCAATTAAGAGAAAAACAGGTAAGTTCACGACACGCGTTATTCCAGGTCCTCATGCTAGAGAACATTGCTTGACACTTGCAATTGTTCTACGAGAAGTATTAGGATATGCTGAGAATATGCGTGAAGTAAAAGCGATTCTCTCTAGCGGTCAAATTAAAGTAGATGGATCTGTTCGTAAAGATCCCCGATTTCCAGTAGGTCTTATGGATGTAATTGACATCACAACCTCTGGTGAACGTTTCCGACTAATTCCAAAGAAACGCGGTGGATTACGCTTAATCAACATTGATGATAAAGAAGCAGAATTCAAACTTTGCAAGATTGAAGCCAAGACAATGGTCAAAGGTGGCAAAGTTCAGTTGGGCCTTCATGATGGACGCACACTCCTTCTCCCAGAAAATGAAAAACCCTCCGGATACAACACTCTTGATACTCTCAAGATTACAATTCCTAATCAGAAGATTCTAAGCTCACTTCAATTAGAAAAAGGAGTATATGCTGTAGTATCTCGAGGAAGGAACGTTGGAAATGAGGGGAAGATCGTTGAGATTGACAAGCGTGTAGGCGCTCATGCTAGCACAGTCACCCTAGAAGATTCTGAAGGAAAACGATTCCAGACGGCTCTAGAGTATGTGTTTGTTGTGGGTAAAAATAAGCCCGAAGTTAGTCTTCAAGCAGAGGGAGGCAGTTCCTAATGAGCATAGAAGAGAATGTCATAGAGAATGAAAAACTCTACACTGATGACTGGAAAGCATATCCCATGAGGGAACCTCTCATTGCAAAGGTTGTCGTAGATATATGCACAGGTGGCGGCGAGGAACTAATCAAAGCTGCTACAATTCTTGAACAGCTCACTGGTCAGAAGCCGGTTCAGTCCCGAGCACGTCAAACTGTTCGTGACTTTGGAATTCGTAGAAACGAACCGATAGCTGTTAGAGTTACCCTCAGACATCAAATTGCTGAGGCATTTCTTCAGAGGACTATGAAGGCTAAAGATGATGTACTCCTGCTGAAGAACTGGGATGATGACGGTAATTTTGCATTTGGAATCTCTGAGCACATCAACATTCCAGATGTCAAATATGATCCCCAATTGGGAGTACAAGGAATGAACATCACTGTCTGCGTGGAACGTCCAGGTTTCAGGATAAAAAGACGAAAGAGACGAAAAGCAAAGGTACCATACAGACACAGGCTCACTCCAGAAGAGAGCATGGTGTTTGTGAAGAACAAGTTCGGTATCGAGATACTCGAAAAGGAGAGAGAACGTACATACCTGTTCTGAAGGTGATTATGGATGAGTACAAAGAAAGACCGGACACGACAACGAAAGAAGATGGGCAAGGGAAGCAGAACATGCATCCGTTGCGGCACACATCAGGCAATCATTCGATCATACAACCTGAACATGTGCCGACGCTGTTTTAGAGAAACAGCTGTAAAGCTCGGATTCCGTAAATACCAGTAAGGAGGTCTAAAAAAATTGACACTACTAGACCCATTGGCTGATGCAATGTCAAATATTTACAATAGCGAAGTTGTAGGTAAGGCCGAAGTGGTAGTTTCACCTGCATCCAATCTAATTGAAAAAGTACTGCAAGTAATGCAGTCCAAAGGATACATTGGTGAATTCGAACGTATTGATGATGGGAACGCGGGTAGATTCCGCATTCAACTCATGGGGCGTACGAACAAATGCGGTGTAATCAAACCACGATTTCCAGTTAGACGGGATGGCTTTGAAAAATACGAGAAACGATTCCTACCAGCTTACAACTATGGAATTCTGATAGTCACAACACCTGCAGGTGTAATGACTCACCAAGATGCAAAAGACCGTGGAATCGGCGGAAGATTACTAGTATACGTATATTGAGGAGATCTGACAAATGTCTAAAGAACCAGTCTATGACCAACGGATTGAGATTCCTAGTGAATGTCAGGTATCTCTTGAAGGCAAGACAATCACTGTTACCGGTCCGAAAGGGACACTTGAACGCTCATTTCCTGAGCCACAGACAACAATCAAGATTGAAGGTAACGAACTAATTACATCAACACATGTCAGTAGGAAACGTGCCAAAGCTTTGGTGGGTACCGTGATTGCTCATGTCCGTAATATGATGCTTGGTGTTCGTCTTGGTTACGAATACGAAATGAAGATAGTCTACAGTCACTTTCCAATCACTGTTGAGCAACAGGGCGATATCATGTTAATCAAGAATTTCATTGGTGAACGTGGAACGCGTCAGGCTCGTTTGATTGGAGATATTAAGATCCGAACCACTGAAGATGAGATATTCATTAGTGGGATCGACATCGAGCATGTATCACAAAGCGCCGCAAACATCCAGCAAGCCTGCAAAATCCGCGATAAGGACAGGCGAGTCTTCTTGGACGGTATCTATGTCATCAGGAAGAAGAAGGGTGAAGAGGTTAAGTCCATAGTATAGGAGGCAACGAGATGTCAAAGAAACCAGAACTAAAAGACCTGCCCGGATTGGGCTCCAAGCTAGAAGAGAAGCTGAGAGAGGCCGGAGTGAAGACAGTACTGAATCTGTCTCGGGCAAAAGCTGACAAGCTTGCTGCTAAGGTAGATGGACTAAGTGAATCACGAGCAGAGACATTGATTGCCGCAGCTCAAGAATCACTTCCTAGCGCTCCAGCTCCAAAGAAAGAAGCTAAACCAAAGAAAGAAGCTAAACCAAAGAAAGCAGAACCTAAGGCTGAGAAACCAAAAGCTAAGGCGGAAGCTAAGCCTAAAACTACAAAGAAGAAGGCTAAAGCTGTAGAATCAAAGCCAAAACCCAAGCCAAAGAAGGTTGCAAAGAAAAAGAAAAAGAAAAAGATAGAAACTCCTGCGCGATTTCTAAATGTTGATCAGCGACTTGTACGAATTGCTGCTAATAAGAAGAAACGCAAGCCTCAATTCCGTGCAGACCAAGCACATCGCTGGAAACGTGTTAGTGACCGATGGCGTAGATTACGTGGAATCGATAGCTACACACGTCAGAAGAAGAAAGGTAGAATTGCTATGGTGGAGTCAGGTTATCGTTCACCAAAAGCAACTCGATACCTACACCCATCACAATTCAAAGAAGTGCTGGTATACAGACCATCCGATTTGGAGAGTTTAGATGCTGATATTCATGCAGTACGTATTGGTGCATCAGTAGGTGCTAGGAAGCGACAAGCAATCATTGCTGAGGCAGATACTAAACTCTTGAGAGTGCTTAATCCTGGTACAACTGAGGAAATAGGCGAAGAGGATCTCTTCATGGACCTTGACCTGGAGGAAGACTAGTTATGAAACTCTCCACACAGAAACGATTAGCTGCCGATGTGATGAACGTTGGTATGTCACGAGTATGGCTGGACCCCGAATTTGAAGATGAAGTCAGTCTTGCAATTACTAGAGATGACATCCGGCGTCTAATTGATGAAGGAGTCATTCAGAAGAAGCGAGCAATTGGCGTAAGCAGAGGACGAGCTCGTCATATTCTAAGACAGAAGAGAAAGGGGCAGCGAAAAGGACCAGGGACGAAGAAAGGAAAAGCAACTTCAAAGATGAGTGGTAAGGACCGCTGGATGATGAAGATTCGTCCAATGCGGAAACAACTTCGGAAACTACGTGATGAGGGAAAAATCACACCTAAGGTCTATAGAGAACTTTACTTGAAAGCCAAAGGAAACGCATTCCGTAACACTGCTCACCTTCGAACATACATATCCGAGAGGAGGCTATCCAAGTAATGGCACACGGACCAACATACAGAGTGAAGTTTAGACGCCGTCGAGAAGGTAAGACTGACTACTATCGTCGTAAAAGACTTCTACTATCCAGGCGTCCAAGAATTGTCGTAAGAAAGACAAACACGAATACATCGGTTCAGATTATTAATGCCAATGTTGTTGGTGATATGACTGTGGCATCAGCTATTGCCAGTGAATTGTCAGATCACGGTTGGAGTGCTAGTACAGGTAACCTCCCTGCAGCTTATCTCACTGGATTTCTTGCTGGATTACGAGCAAAGAGTAGAGGAGTTAAAGATGCTATCCTTGATGTAGGTCTTAATCCTCCTGTCAAGGGCTCAAGAATCTATGCAGCACTCAAGGGTGTAGTAGATGCTGGCCTAGAGGTGCCTCATAGTCCTGACATTCTTCCAGATGATTCACGCATTTCTGGTAAGCATATTGTTGCCAGTTATGATCACTATAGCAGTGTAAAAGATACTCAGATGTTCAGCAAGATTGGAAAGAAGAAGACAACTATCACCACAATACCAAAACAGGTTGACAAGGTGAAGAAAACACTTCTTGAAATTCCAGCTGCAACTCTTAAGAAATCGAAGAAACGTAAGGCACCCGCAAAAGCAGCGGCTAAACCAGCGGCTAAGAAACCGAAGAAGGAAGTTCCTGCAGTTAAACCACCACGCGCAGTGCCAAGGAAACCCAAGCCTAAGAAGCTAATTGCCAGAGGAAAAGGCAAGAAAGGCAAGAGGCGGTAGTAATAGGGGATGATTAGTGATGAGTAAACAGAGAAGAAGACAACCTCGTCGACCCGAAGTCAATCCATTAGATGAGTGGGTTCCCAAGACAAAACTTGGTAGACTCGTTAAAGAGGGTCATATCAACAGTCTAGAGGAGATATTGCATAATAACTACAGAATCAGGGAACCTGAGATTGTAGATGCACTGTTTCCAGAGCTCAGGCAGGAAGTTGTAGATGTAAGCATGGTACAACGTCAGTCTGATAGCGGGCAGCAGAAAAGCTTCCGATTGACTGTTATTATTGGAAATGGAGAGGGTGTGCTTGGAATTGGAATTGGAAAAGCTACAGAATTCGTTCCTGCAGTGAGAGCTGCTGAAGCAAGAGCTAAACTAAACATCACCATGTTCAGAAGAGGTTGCGGGTCTTGGGAATGCAGATGCCACGATCCACATAGTATTCCTTTCGAGGTTGATGGTACCTCTGGTTCAGTCAAAGTTACACTCAGACCTGCACCAAAAGGAACTGGACTTGTGACTGCTGATGTAGGTAAGATTGTTCTGAGAATAGCTGGACTTCATGATGTCTGGTCTATTACAAAAGGACGGTCTAGAACTTCATCAAACTTTGCTAAAGCATTCGTGAATGCACTCACAAAGACATACAGGATGCTTCCTCCTCAGGAGTGGGCATCATCAGGAGTGACTGAGTGATGAGTGAAACAGAGAAATTGATACTTGTTATTCGAATGAGAGGACAGGTCAGAGTTCGACCCCAAATAGAGGACACACTTGACAAGCTTCTACTTGGTCGTCTACACCAATCTAGACTTCTATTTATCACATCGAGTTTGCAAGGAATGATTACAAAGTCTAAAGACTATATTACATGGGGTGAACCTACTGAGCAAGTTATTAACAGTCTTCTCAGGAAGCGAGGACGTCTTCCAGGTAATGCTAGACTGACTGATTCTTATGTTAAGAAAAACTCGAGTCATAGTAGTATCAAAGCCTTGGCAAAGGCAATCGCCTCTGGAAAGGGAAAGGTATCCGATGTCGAAGGTCTGAAGCCTGTCTTTCGGTTGACACCACCATCAAAGGGACACCGAGGTAAAAAGAAGCACCTCGGCGTGGGAATGGGTGGTATCAATGGATACCGTGGTGAAGGTATAAACGAACTCGCGTTACGTATGATTTGAGGTTATTACGATGTCCTGGGACAATGATGATGAAGCTAGAAAGAGAATGCGCCGATACTTGGGCGATTTCATTCCCGAAGAAATGATCCAGCAAATAGAAGAAATGATGGAGCGTATGATGTCAGGAATGAATCAAGGTGCATTTATTGATCCTGAAAAATTTCAGGAGCTCCTAAGGAACCCTGAGGGAATACACCCAATGACATTCGGCTTCTCAATGAGAGTTGGTCCAGACGGAAAACCCATGATGCAGAGATTTGGAAACACACCAGGTGCTGAAGAACCTACACTAGAGCCTTTAGTCGATGTTGTAGAGGAAGATGATGAGATAATTATCGTTGCTGAGGTTCCTGGAGTTGAGAGGGATGAGATCAAGGTAAAAATCAAAGGCACTTCGCTAACAATTCATGCGGATAATCCTGAGAGGCCATATCACAAGGTAATCGAACTACCCTCCAAAGTAAAGAAAGATGAAGCAAAATCAGCAATACGCAACGGCGTGCTGGAAGTACGATTGAAGAAAGCATGAACAGGAGTAAGCAGCCATGCATAAACGAAAACCAAAGAAAATCAATAAACTGAGAGGGCGCAGAGCCGCCGGATATGGTTTCAGTGCGGGCCATCGTGCCTCTGGACAAAGAGGTGGAAAGGGAATGGCCGGTTCGAAGAAGCATCACTACATCAAAGTAATGCAGGAGAATCCACGCTATTTTGGCAAATGGGGTTTCAAAAGGCCACAGAAACTACTAAACAATCTAGTTGTCCTCAATATTGGAGAAATCGATGAGGCTGCTGATAGACTCGTAGAAAAGGGTGCTGCAACAATGACTGGCAAACGATACAATATTGACGTTTCCAAGCTGGGCATTGATAGAATTCTTGGATCTGGAAAAGTCACTCGTAAGCTAAATCTGACTGGTGTCAAGTCCATCACTGTCCGTGCAAGGGAAAAGGTCACGGGTATTGGTGGAACTATTGACCTTCCTGAAAAGTAGATACAATTCCTAACCAAGCAATATCTTTAAGAGTGGAGCCCAGCTCGACCAAAAAAATACCTGCAGGAGCCAATATATTTTGACCTCGACGTTTCTAAGAGCTTTATCACCATTCGTCAGAATGATGCCTGAAGTCAGGGCACCTGACCGAGATGTAAGCTTTAAGGAGAAAATTGTATGGACTCTAGTCGTTTTAGTCATCTTTCTCGTTATGTCCCACATGCCACTATACGGCGTTGACAGGACAGTTGGAACAGACTATCTATGGGCTATGCGAGTCATTCTTGCAAGCACTAGAGGCACTCTAATGGAGTTGGGTATAGGACCAATAGTTACTGCAGGTTTGGTCATGCAGCTCCTTTCAGGCTCAAAAATAATCAATGTGGACTTTGGAGATCCAGAGGACCGTGCACTCTTCACTGGTGGCCAGAAAGTTATTGCACTGTTCATGACTGGTTTTCAGGCCATTGCATACATCGGTGGACAGGCTTATGGTCCTCTCTCACCAACCAACGCACTCCTCGTTTTCATTCAGCTATTCATGTCTGGAATTATTGTAATTCTCATGGATGAGCTAGTACAGAAGGGTTGGGGTCTTGGTTCTGGAGTTTCACTATTCATTATGACCAATGTTGCAGGTCAAGTCATCTTCAATATGCTGGACTTCACTCAGACTGAGGGAACCGGACCAGTCGGTTACATCGGTGCAGATTCTGAGAACCCACAGGCTACTGGTTTACCAAAGGGTGTTATCGCTGCTTTGGTTGCAAACGTTATGCGATCATTCGGAATAGGTACCGCTACTGGTGATGCTGTAGATGCAGCGTGGTTCGTCATACGAGACGGGTACACGCCCAGTCTTTTCACGCTCGGAATCACGTTTTTGATATTCGGAGCGGTCATCTGGATGGAATCTGTACGAGTCGAGATTCCGTTACAATATGCCAAGTACCGAGGGATGAAAGCTAGATATCCCATCAAGCTTCTATACACTTCAAATATACCAGTCATTCTTGCACAGGCACTCTATGCAAACATTCTGTTCTTTGGACAGATGATATGGAGTTCGTTCAATCCGGAGAGCAATAATCCATTCCTGAATTGGATAGGGACGTTCCATAAGGACGAGGCGTCCGGGAGAATGCTCGCCGACGCTGGGTTGGCGCGGTATATCACGCCGCCACAAGGGATTTTCAACCTCTTAACGCAAGATGACATGTTGATACATGTCATCATCTACTCATCACTCATGGTCCTCCTCTGTTGGGGTTTCTCGAAAATATGGGTCGATATCAGTGGTATTGCGCCTCGAGATGTATCACGACAACTGCTCAACTCTGGCTACATGGTTCCTGGATTCAGGACCAGTGAGAAAGTCATGGAGCGACTGTTAGAACGTTACATCCCTATAGTTGCAGGACTTGGTGGATTCCTCATCGGAATACTCGCTGCCACAGCGGATGTCTTGGGTGCACTTGCTAGTGGAACCGGAATATTGCTGATGGTGTCGATCATCAAGCAATACTACGAGCAGATTGCGAAAGAGCAACTTTCAGGCATGGGCGGCGAAGGAGTATCCGGCCTGTTAGGTATTCTATAGAATCAGAAGGGGGGTCATAGAAACCCCTCGTTCATTCTTTTTGAGCATTCGCAATGGATGACTTGATATGAATTATAGTTGGTCTACAATTAGGTTGGAAGTTCTTTGTAGGGATACGAGTTTTATCAATATTCTTAAATTGTCGTTTCTATTTTCGAACATCGTTAACGAATCCAATCTCTAACCTATTGAGATTTGATTCATTTGTTAGGAGGCAGGTTTGAATGGCATTTACAAAGCGGCGTGAAACAGCTAACTCCGTTGGTGGTTTTATTGATCTATTCTTTCATCCCCAAAAACGTGTATATGGAATTGGAGCAATATGGACAATATTATGTATTTTCACAGGTATTTCTTATTACGGTCTTATTTTTCTAGGCCTAATAGGCTTACCATTATTTCCTATTCTTATTGTTGCATCTAGTTATGGAGCATTACCAGAATGGAGTAGATATGGGAAAATAGGGCTTTTTATAGGTCCAATGATGGTGTTTATTGGACATTTTATTTCCCAAACGTTCTATTGGGGAGCACACAATACTATTAACGCTCTCATCCTAAATCTGTTCTTATCTCCAGTTGTAATCATGGGATATGTTATTTCAATATTTAGTGCTCTATGCCTAGGGTATAGTATTCGTGTAAATGACAACTCTATATTAACTAGAAGGAGAATATCTATCCTGTTGATACTTGTAAGTTTCATTATTCTCTTGTATCCAATATCATATTTAGCACTAAGAGAACTATTAGTCTACGCTGGAATATCCATTTCTGGAGTATCTTACAATCTCAGTGATTTTCCAATGGTGCTTTTGGATTCTGTAAATGGAATAATACTTCTAGTGTTCCTATGCATATTGCTTATTGGAGCTGCTGTCCTTTCTAAGTACGATGTGAGGAAAATTGGGATAATCACTTTCATTGTTGGACTGATCCTAATAATTTTGCCATTTCTCAGAATATTACCATTTGATTATCTAATGTACTTTAATCCAGTGCCATTTATTGCACTAGGTGGTACTTGGATTGTTGCTCCTCTCCCTGGAACTGACTATACACCACCTATCAAAGTAGAAGATACTTCTTCATCTGGTTCTCGATCAAAACACAAATGGAGAAAACACAAATGTCCTCATTGCAGTCTTAAAGCATTAATCAACTATGGATCAAAAGGCTCTGATGGTACTGTGATTTGTGGTCGATGTAGTGGGAAATTCACTCCCTCTAAAGAAAATGCTGCGTAGTAACCAGTATTTCAAGCCATTTGTATTATATTCCCATATCTACGAGCAGATCGTAAAGGAGCAGATGGCAGGCATGGGTTGCGAAGGGATTTCAGGACTGCTGGGAATACTATAAGGTGTGGGTGGGAGCTTTTTCTCCTACCCAACATACACTTGGGCAAAGTTGTATCTGACCTAGAAAACTGGCTGAATGAGCTGGGAAAAATTATCGGTCTTTAAATATCAAAAGATGACCACTGTAATGTGAGGTTGACCAGACACATAGAATGACCTCACGGAGTCCAATCCATTGCCGTTTATGGACGTACATCACTCCTGTGTCAAGATTTTGTGCAACTAACAATAAACGGTGGCGAAGGCGTTTCTGGCCTGTTAGGCATCCTATAGAATCAGAAGGGGGTTTCTCAAGATCCCTTACTCTCATTTTTTCACTTCTGATTTCAAGACACAGAAGGAATTATAACCAGCTCATTTGACCAACGACCAAACCATCGAAGGTGAAACTACCCGATGAGCAAGTCTAGAAACGTAGTCATTGTGACAGGTATACCGGGCGTTGGAAAGACTACAGTAATCAACACTGCAGTAGAATTTGTCAAAGAGCAGCACGGTGAGGATGTTATTGTTCTCAACTTTGGGACTGAGATGTTCGAAGTGGCTGTTAAAGCTGGTCAAGTGAAAGACCGTGATGAAATGAGAAAGATGCCAACTGCACAACAGCGTGCAAATCAGAAACTGGCTGGAGAAGCCATTGCTGAGAAAGCTAAATCTGCACGGGTGATAGTAGATACACATACTCTCATCCAGACAAATAATGGATACCTTATTGGACTTCCAGAGTGGGTGGTTCGAGCAATAAAACCAAAGACAGTAGTGCTAGTAGAGGCTGAATCCGAGAAGATTGCTGGTAGAAGGACTAGTGATGAAACTAGAACACGTGATGCACAGGCTGTAATTGACATTCAGATACATCAAGAGATGTGCCGTGGTGCAGCTGTTTCTGTTGGAACTATTACTGGTTCAACAGTCCGTATCATTAATAATCGTGAAGGTAAAGTTGAAGAGGCCGCTAAGGAACTAGCTGAAACAATAATGGAGTAAAATTTCTATGCAAGATTTTTTCGGTGACTTTATGGCTTGGTTCGGCGTTGTATTCGAGTTTGCAAAATTTCCCCCATACTCTGCAATATTGATAATAGTAGTTTCAATGACAGTGTCCACAATGAGTAATCTTGCAATGAAACGCTTCACAGACATGCGTAGATTGAATCGCTACCAAGCTGAGATCAAACAACATCAAGAGATGGAGAAAGAAGCCCGTAAAACTCAGAATGAGAAACTGATGAAGAAAGTGAAGAGACGAAAAGCATACATTGATCGAATACAAAAGGAACAGATGACCACTCGATGCAAGCCATCCCTGATGTTCATGATTCCATTTATGCTGATATTCACTGTCCTTCGAAGCTTCTTTACCAATCCTGACGGTACTGATAGTATTGTTGCAATCCTTCCCTTCAATGTTGATAGTGTACTTCCATTTCTTGACGGAATGATTGGAACTACAACACTTGCAGGGTTTGGGATGACATACTGGGGATTCTATTTCCTAGTCGGTCTTGGACTGTCAAGTATCCTCCAGAGAATTATGGGTACTCAAGTAATGACTCCTCAGACATAAATGAGAATGATAGGTCTCACCGCTTTGCTTAAAAGTGAACAAATAGGGGTCCGACATAATAAGGGTGTTTCAAATGCCACGACCAGGTCTACTTACAAGAGGAAGAGCAAATCGCATCGTCAGAACTCCTGGCGGAAGAAGAGTAGTACACAGACAGAAATTCTACAAAAGTGGTGGAAAATGTCCTGTGACCGGAGCCAAATTACAATTACCCAAAGAATCAATGTATAGACTCAGTAGGCAGTCCAGTAAATCATCCAAACGTCCTAATCGACCATATGGTGGAGCAATATCCTCGAAAGCTTTGCGTCGTGGAATTATAACTGCAACTCGAGAGTAGAACGATGAAGCGAGTCATTACAATTGGCGGACTTCATGGGACCGGGAAGAGTTCTGTTGCAGATTCTATTGCCCAGAAATTTGGTTTGAGAAGGATTTCTGCTGGTATTATTTTTCGTCAATTGGCTGAAGAGAGAGGTCTAACTCTAGAGGAATTCAGTCGAATTGCAGAGGGCGATTTGGAAATCGATAAGCTAATTGATAGCACTCAAACGATTGCAGCTAAGGAAGGCAATGCAGTCATAGACGGTCAGTTAGCAGCTTGGATGGCAGGGGAACATGCAGACTTGAACATACTTCTGACAGCACCTGTTGAGGATCGAATAAAAAGAATCGCAGAACGAGATGGGACTGATTTTGAATTCGCAAAAAGAGAAACCATTGCACGCGAAGGCAGTGAAAAAGCAAGGTACTTTGAATATTACAAAGTAGATATCTCAGATCTCTCAATTTATGATTTAATTTTAAATACGGGAAAATACGACCTCGACGGAGTTACAGAAATCGTTTCAACAGCCATCGAGACCTTCTTTACAAAGAAATAGAACCAATTCACATACTTCCAGCTCTAGCGGAAGGCTCATATTGTTATCTTTTGCAAAAGGCGATATTCTCCCAGTCCATAGGGATGATACTACGAGGCGACTCGGATGTAGACTTAGGACCCGGCGAGGTGTATTAAAATGACATTGTACGAAACAGGTAGAATTTGTGTTAAAGTGGTTGGCCGCGAAGCTGGAAGCCACTGTGTTGTTGTAGAAGCGAAAGAGGAAAACTATGTTGTTATCACTGGTCCAAAAAATATCAGTGGAGTCAGACGTCGCCTCTGCAATATCCGACATTTGGAACCCTTGGAAACCATTCTTGAAATCTCTACTGGCGCAGATGATGAGGCTGTTGAGAAAGCATTAGCAGATGCAGGCCTCACCGAGAAGTTCCGAAAGAAAATCCGATTCACACTTTAGACTTTCCCATGTTAGGAGTGTCTGTAAATGGGAGGCATATTGCCAGCAGATCAACCGCGTGAACTGATTATTAAAGCATCAGGCACTACGAATCCTGAATACGGGTTTTCATCATTGGATAATCTACCAATCGAGTACCTACTTCAAAATGGTGTAGTTGTTCTTGACAAGCCTGCAGGTCCCACCAGTCATGAAGTAGCAACTTGGGTCCGAAAGATACTGAATGTAGACAAAGTAGGTCATGGTGGAACCCTTGACCCTGGAGTGACTGGTGTCTTGCCAACTGGAGTTGGAAATGCTACCAAGGCTATGCAAGCTCTCCTTCATGCTGGAAAGGAATACATCTGTGTATTGGAATTACATCACAATGCTGACGATGATGACATTAGGCGTGTTGTCAAAGATTTTGTTGGCAAGCTCTACCAGAAACCTCCACTCCGATCTTCTGTGAAACGAGTTCTGAGGATTCGCGAGGTCTATTACAATCATATCATCGAAATCAAGGGGCGGTTAGTTCTCTTTCGTGTAGGCAGTCAAGCTGGTACCTACATTCGAAAACTCTGTTTTGATATTGGTGAAGCTCTTGGTGTTGGAGGACATATGAGAGAGCTACGTCGAACCCGCGTTGGTAACTTCAGGGAAGACGAACACCTTTGCTCACTCTATGATCTCAAGGATGCATTCATCTTCTGGAAGGAGGATGGTGATGAGAGTCTTTTACGAAGGTATCTGTTACCAGTTGAGTTTGGTATAGGTCACCTTCCATTCATGAGAGTACGTGACTCTGCGGTGGACGCAATCTGTCACGGTGCGAACCTTGCAGCAACTGGAGTGATTGCACTAAGCTCTGGTATCAAGAATGGCGACATGATTGCAATAAAAACTCTGAAAGATGAGGTTATTGCCCTCGCTCGAAGCACTGAGACCAGTGAGAGAATAGCCAAAGCCAAGAGCGGGATTATTGCTAAGAGTGAACGTGTCCTCATGGTTCGAGGTAGATATCCACAGATGTGGAAAAAGCGTTCTGATGAAGATTCAAAAACCTCCAAGTAATCATCTTTTTATCATTAATTTTCCAGAAATATCTGTGGCTCTGGAGCAGAAGCGCGACTGACGGTAGTCACTTGTGACTGCTGAGGAAACTCCCAACTACAGCCAGTAACAGTCCTACGAAAGGAAGGAGGCGAGAGCCTCGCTCTGGGAACAGAAACGACACCCCCGGACTGGATGCGACAATGATACAGAGTTTAATCTGTTGAGAATCAGTTCGGACCGGTTGAAACGGCCCAACACTGTGTAGCAATTCCAAGAATACACCGCCGAGGTGCTGGCCTGAGGTGTAGGGTAGGAAGCTTAGTTCGATGTTGCAAAGTCCTTTTCTGGCAACAGAATTGGACAGAACAAAATTGGGGCTACTCTCTGGACCAGAGCCACACACTTACCCATTGAAAGTAAAGACACAGAGGAGTACGGTTCTTCTATAATGTGCTGAAAATGGTTCTTCTTAGATTGATGTCCAGAAACTTATATTGCCTGCATTGATAACTCAAGGGGGGAAAATTATGCAATTTAATAACTTGGATCCTCTTTTGTTTCTTTTAGCAATTCTGGGTTTCTTTACTCTCTTTACAGTTATCATGTACTTCAAGGGATTAATGTGGTTTCAACAAACCGGTACAAATGCAACTGACAATTGGTTCGTTTCATTTGAGTCGAGAGATATAGCGAGTGGAAGTTGGTTTCGTCGATTTGGACGTCCAGCTCTTGTCTTTTTATTTATACACTTGATATCCTACACTGTCGTAACGAACCTGATTGTGCTTTCTCCATTCCATTTTTTTATCTTTATCTTTGTGTTCTATATCCCCACTGGGATAATTCTAGTGATTATTATGACTGCAATATTATGGAGAATCCATAGACAACCCAAGATCCGGGAGAGCCAACATCCAATAGAGGACCCATTTCCTGATGCTGATAGTGGATGATGGCTTTACAAACCCGTCGCATTGTAATCTGGTAACAGAATTGGACAGAACAAAATTGGGGCTACTCCCTGGACCAGAGCAACTAGATTCTTATGTGATTGAGTGAATAGTCCTATGGATTACGATGGAGAGGGCGACTAGCTATATGTTCCTTATTGTGACTCTGCTTCTCGGTAGTGTTCTTCTTATCACAGACTATCCCGGTATATTTGCTCCCCCTAGGAGTGAGAAGGAGATTGTTCTCAGATCGGAATATAATGATGTTTCCACAGATATGACTGTAGATAGTCAAGGAAATGTCATTATAGTGGGGGGAAGAATGGAGACCACTCAAACCTCAACTGCTAGGTTCCATATTGTGAAGGTTTCTTCTTCCGGAGAAGAGATTTGGACAAAGACATGGAACAACTCGCTCTTCAATATACTTGTGAGTGTGGAAGTCGACTCTCTCAACAACATTTTCATCACTGGAGTTGAAGGTTTCAACCAAGAAAACACGACTGGACATGTAATGAAACTCAGTCCCGACGGAGTTATTGAGTGGGAGGTTGAGTATGCAGGACTTGCCTATGAATGGTATGACTGGTCTCAAGTAAAATACTTCTTTGGTTTGGAGTTCGATTCAGCTAATGACACAATCTATGTTGTTGGAAGTCTAAGAGATGGAGGTCACAGGACTCTCATTGCTAATTTAGATTCTTCTGGATTTGAGTTGTGGCGAACAGAGTGGGAAGGTCCTTCTGGCTCGAACGGGACTGATGTAGGTGCATTCTGGATGAGTTCCCAGGAGGGATTAGTGGTAAGATGCAATATCTATGGAGGTGATGATCCAGTCCATCCATACACCGGTTCATGCATGGCTTCTTTCGCATTGAATGGATCCCTCATGTGGAATCGCACATTACATGATTTTTATTGGACCGGGATTGAAACTGGTACGAATGAGTTTGTGACACCGACAGACTCGTGGAGAGGTTACAACCAAGTCACTCGTTTCAATTATGAACTTGAAGAGATTAGCAGTTTTGACCTCGATGTAGGAGAGTATTACTCTATATCGATTGATGGTTTCGGTCTCAATGATACCGAAAACATAATTGGATATGGAACTGTAACAAGCTTGAAAGCAGGTGATTCAGTCAAAAAGGGTTATTCCGCCTTGTTTTCCCCTGTCCCGCACCCTCAGACGTTGGTGCTCAGCTGTTCTACTTCTGGGGAGTTTCAGTGGTACGACTTTCTGGTTCTAGGGCAAATGTCAGAACCGTGCGGTGTGCGATTCGACTCTGATAATAGATTGATCATAGCCGGTCATACTAACGAAGGGTCCATCGGTGAGAATGACATCTATGTTGTCTTTGGCTTCAGACAGACTCCTTTTCCACTCCCATATCAGACTCTATTGATAGGGTTCTTTCCCTTGTTCAATATCATCATCATCGCTCTAATCAGTGAATTTGAAGTTCTATATGCCAAAGGGCGGTCGATTTTCGGTGTTCGTAGTCCTGACTGGAATCTCAGGAATGCTGTCAAGCGACTTCTTCTAGCACAGGCAATATCTCTCATCTTCTTATTCACATATCTCGTGGGCTTTGGGAGCGCGACATTTCCTGCTCCAATAGTATATTTGCCACAATGGGTGTCGATGCTTCTCTTGAGTCTACCATTTGGCATCTTAACATTGGGACTCCTCTTCCTGAGAGTTAGGTTAAGAGAAAGGACTAGGGCTAGGTCTTGATGAAGGAGGAATCATCAATGATGAGCATCATTGATCTGCCATTAAACAATGTTGATTGATGATTAAAACTATCTAGTTTGCATATCCAAAATCGGGACTACTCCCTGGACCAAGGCCACACTTTTCAATTCACCATCTTTTCACTGACTCGTTATATTTATTTGAATTGAAAACAGAAGGGATCTTGAGGTGGGTGATGAATTGACAATCTGTAAAGGAAAGAAACTGATTAGTCAATTAGTAATTGGTATTGCTTCTGTATTCACATATCTTCCTGTTATTGCAGGTATTCTTACACCAATGTTGTGGTTGCTGCCTATGTGGTATAGTGCTTGGTTCATAATTGAATTCATCTTTCCTTTCAGTCCAATATGGGGCGGTCTTTGGTTACCTATCAGTAATCCATTAATTGCTATTTTTGTATGGATTATAGAAGGAGCAGTGTTCTTTGTAGGATTAACGCTTTTCATTCGCGCTCTAGTTGAAATGATTCGGAATATTTCAAGTGGAGAATCATTCATTTCATCGGGACCCTATAGTTGGGTGAGGCATCCACAACATCTTGGTATCATTATGTTTCTTCTTCCCCTTGCTTTGTTCAATATTAGCTACTCAGTATATTGGACGGGAATACGACCAGGAGATATTCTTTCGTGGTCATTAGTATCGTTTATGCTTATACTCGTAGCTGATATTGAAGAGATTGGACTCACCAAAAGGTTCGGTCCTGAATATGTTGATTATTGTAAACGAACTCCATTTCTTCTACCAAGAGTTTCCATCTTTGGATTCACCGATAAGTATGATTATCTCTCCAGAGGGAAGCCTATGAGGTATCTTGTCTGGTTCGTACTGTATTGGAGCATCGTTTCAGTAATTCTATACGGATTTACATTTGTGGAATTAAGATGGACTTTGTAGTAGTGCCTAATGACATCTTACCATCAAAGTTCATCTAGTCTGAGCATCCATGAACTCTTTCTGTACTTGAACAATTTCTGTACTGGTAGAACACTCTGCATATGCATCAAGAGGTTCCTGATTCAGGGTGATGAATGACGGGCCCCATTTGAAGACTGACATAGTATCTTCTGCCTCTTCTTTGAAGCCAGCAATAAAGAGAGCAGCTGCGACAGCTTCAGCTGTTGATAATTTGATGGGTTTGTATGTATTGATTGGATTTGCTGCGAGAAGATAAGGTAGAGCCCTCTGAGCACCAAGTCTTGAATTAGCAAAGATTGCCTCAGCTTGCTTCCAAGAGCAGTCCAATGCAACAAGACCTGATTTGAGAATTGCATCTCTATCCGCTTTAGAAAAAGCAACTTCAGATATTGGATTGAGCACCACTGCTCGAGGAGGTATCTGTTTCATGGTCTTGAGGATCTTGCTCTTTTTCATCCTACCGAGTCGTATCCCTGTACACTTCTTTGGGTCACACTGCTGAGCATGATAGATCAGGACTCTAGGTTGCATCATTATACCTCAATGCTTACAGTTAATGTAAAATGACAAAGGATTTCTGTGTTTTCATAAGCCTTAGCAGAGAGGAATTTGAATATGCTCTATACACTTGGCACATCTTGTGAGATTTGTGGAGATGATATTTCGCAAGAATCACGGTGCAAAATGTGTGGGGCTCTCGTATGCGCTGATTGTTTAGTAAAATCAAACGGGCTCTGTTTGAGCTGTGAAGAAGCAAAGTGTTACCTATGTAATGATTACCTTGCATCAAGAGCTTGCAATCTATGTGGTAAACTCGTCTGTGAAGAACATGGTATAAAGAAAGATGAATCAACAATTTGTGATGAGTGTAGGACGCGGGACAAATGAGTTTGACAGAGTTCCATATCGGATTGGACGATATTGATGATCCAAGTGGTGGATGCACAACCCATTTCGCCAGTCTGCTAGTGGAATTACTATCCAATTACTCTGTAGTGTGGTTAGACTATCCTAACCTGATTCGATTGAACCCTGGAATTCCATTTAGAACAAGAGGGAATGGAGCGATTGCCCTTCGTTTCAAGGCTGAGAGCAATACAATCAGTAAATCAATGCCACTCATTGAGCAGATGATTCAAGACTATGTGGATGATACCTATCCGAATACAAATCCAGGTCTCGTTGTTACCACTGGGAAGGTTACTGATGAAATATCAAAATTCTCACGGCAGGCGTTGTGGCGTACGATTCCGATAAAATTGGCTCAGCGTCTTATTGAACGCTACAACATCACTCACTTCACTCTCGGAAATGGTAGGGGGCTAGTCGGAGCACTCTCTGCAGTTGGAAATACATTGGACAAAGATTACACGTACGAGTACTTAGCTTATCGTAAAATGGACCAAACTGGTAAACGAGGCGTTGATGTTGAATCCGTCATTGAGATGGATCAAATGATGGGAGACCGTGTATTCTCTAACATCGATGATGAGAATCGTATTATGATAGAACCACATGGTCCTGACCCTGTCCTATACGGTATACGCGGTGAATCTGCAAAGGATGTTATTGAAGCAGCCTCCCTTGTGAAAAGTACACAGAATATCGAGAGATGGATGGTATTTAGGACAAATCAAGCCACTGGCGAACATCTCTCTTATCAGGTAAGAATCAAAGATCTTCGGCCCTACATGGCCGCAGTGGTTAGAGGGTTTGTTGATCAATCTCCACGAATCTTCGAGGGTGGCTTTGTTGTGTTTGGAATTAAGGATGACACTTCAAGAATTGATTGTGCCGTCTATGAACCCACACGGCAATTTCGAGATATTGCAGCGAACCTGCACAAGGATGATGAGATTAAGGTTCATGCAAGTGTTCGGCCAAAATCTAGAACTCACGGACTCACACTTAATTTAGAAGGTCTGGAGATTCTCTACCTTGCACCAGACATTCAATTACAGAATCCTATCTGTCCACACTGTATGAAGCGAATGAAGAGTGCTGGAACTAGAAAGGGTTTCAAATGTGTCAAATGTGGACACAGAGACCCAGAAGGAAAAAAGCTTGAGAATCAGCTTGAGAGAAGAATCAGTACCGGACTTTTCCTACCACCACTTAGCGCACAAAGACACCTTACACGTCCTTTCTCAAGACTGAATATGAATAATACAGGAAATCCAGTTGAGTTGGTAGATATTTGGCATGTTCCTTGAGATTCTGAAAATGCATCAGATTTTAGTTGGTAAATTTAGACTCGTCTTCCGCGGCGTCCACCACGTTTCCTTGTACCATCGTGTGGCATAGGAGTGACTTCATCAATAATACCAATTCTTAGACCTGCCCTACTAAGTGCTCTAATTGCTGCTTGAGCACCAGGACCGGGAGTCTTTGGACCATGACCACCAGGGGCACGAACACGGATGTGAATTCCGAATACACCCTTATCCTTTGCCTCTCGGGCTGCTTGGAACGCTGCTTGCATAGCTGCATGGGGTGATGATTCATTTCTGTCTGCTTTTACCATCATTCCACCAGTGTATCGAGCGAGTGTTTCTGCACCTGTGATGTCAGTGATAGTTATGATAGTATCATTGTATGAAGCAAAAATGTGTGCTACTGCCCACTTGTCCGCCTTGCTTTCCTTACTCACGTTTCTCATCTCCGCTTGGTGCAACTACTTCGGTAGTCACTGGTTCAGTTTTACTATCTTCTACCTTACGTGGTACAGGTGTTGCTGCACCACCACCACGACGGCTATCACGTCGCCCACCGCGACGATTATCACGACGACCATCACGGCCTCTAGATCTATCATCAAATTCTTCAGGAGGAGCTACCACTCTTGTTGCTGCATCAGAAGCTGCAATTCGAGCTGGGTGTGATTGATCATTTAGTGAAGATTTGGTTGTGTAAGCAATACGGTCTGCTTCTCCAATGGTGATTAGTCTTGCAGGAGTTGTAACTCTAGCACTGTCTAGTGCAATGTGACCATGTGTTACAAGTTGTCGGGCATGGTGCATGGATGCGGCCATCCCTTTTCTAAAAACAATGGTCTGTAATCTACGTTCAAGAATATTATCAAGTGTCAAGTCGAGAACACGGTCAAGAGAGGGTTCTTCGGCGAGAATACCGATTTTTGCGAGTTTATCAACGAGCTCTTTTTCGATATGTTGTCGTTCAGATGGAGTTAGTGCAAGCATCTGTCTTGCATGTCTTCTGTAATTTGAAAGCTCAGTACTATGTCTCCATAGTTCTCTTTTATTTCTGAGACCAAATGCTCCTATAAGCTCAAGTTCTTGTTCGAATCTCTCGGTATCATAAGGACGCTTCGGAACAACGTACTTCTTTTTCTGTCTGCGCGGATCACCCATTCTTCATAACCCCTATCTATAAATTCTTCCTTGAAACACCTACTGCCATTCCACCGCGCCCAGTTGTTCTAGTGTGTTGGCCTCTCACCTTAAGACCGAGCGTATGTCTTGTTCCTCTCCATGATTTAATTCTACGAAGTCTATCAATATCATTTTTGTGAGCAAATTCAAGATCTGAACCAATCAAGTGCATCATCTTTCCAGACATTCTGTCTCTAGGTCTGTTTACGTACCAATCAGGTAAACCAGCGGCTACAGGATCTTTGATGATTTGTTCAATACCAGCAATGGTTTCATCGGTAATGTATCCTAATCTTTGACTTGGATCTAGTTCTAGCTGATTGATGATGGTTTTAGCTATTCTAAGACCCACTCCCTTAATTCTTGTAAGTCCTTGGAGTAGGTTCTCTTGCCCATCTATGTCTGCGCTTGCGACACGTACGATATGTTTGTATTCTTGAGACATGGTCGTTATCCTCATTCTGACTGGCTAGAGGCTTGTTCGCCTCTTTTGCGATACTTATAATCATTGTCATAGAGATAAACTAAATCTTACAATTCATGGTGAGTAATACTCATCTGTAAGACTCTTCTGTGTTCCACCCTTCTCCTGCCAGTGTCACCACCTCTTCGTAATTCCGAGGAATTACAAAAATTAGCAAGAGCTTTGTCGACATTCATTGGGATGGGATCCCTCCCGAAGTCCTGGCTTCCTTCTCCTGTTTGAATGCTGGAGCATCACTTCCAGCAACAGGAAGAGTTTCCACAGTACTTGCCACGGCGGGGTCATTATCACTCTCACCAGTTCCATCACTAAAACTAGCAAGGTCCGAGTGGACAAAGTGAACAGCCGCGGACTCTCCAGAACCTGATGTTGGTTCTTTTTTAGAGAGTAAGAGCTTCCGTTTGGAAGAGGACTTCCTCCCGGCCTTCGGGGCTGGAGCTCTCTCAGGGAAAGTCCAACGCCCTAGCCCTTTCTCATTCCGTAGTAAAGGTATGAGCTTGATTAGGCGACGTGCGATGTTTAGAGATCCATTCCTGTCTGCATTAGTCCTGAA
>SDBU01001637.1_pt1 | contig 31270 bp, 61 predicted proteins | sample 2277071 | NCBI WGS metagenome assembly SDBU01 (sample SAMN10397929, study PRJNA504765) | marine sediment metagenome | isolation source: marine sediment core GS08_GC12, 126 cmbsf | place: Arctic Ocean: Gakkel Ridge, Loki's castle | collected 2008 | reverse complement strand
CATATTTTCTTGCCTCTTCAAGGATTTCCCTGATCTCTTTTTCGGAAAAACTATAACTTCGAGACATATTCACTGCCAAAGCAGTTAAAAGTTTTGGTGTAACTGGAATTTTTTCTTCCTTTTTCGCCAAAAGCAAGTAAGCCCCAACACCAGCAATAAGAATTAAAGGCAACATGTTAAGCTCCTTTCCCTTTTGTAAGAACTTTCGGAACAATATAGATCAGCCCAAGCCCGAGAGCGATATATGGAAGATATCCAACAATGTCGAAAACTTTTGATGCGAATTTTGGAATCTGCTGAACTCCCTTCCATGCAGTACCCAGAATATCCAACTCAAGTTTTCCGAGTGCAACAAGGGCTTCTCCAATGGGACCGCTTGCGTTATAAACAGCAAGGGCTATACTTCCAAGCCAACTAGGTCCAACCTTATCCATCTCCTCTTGTGTCTTTGTTGCAATGGTATTCCGAATTTTCTGCCAATCCTTAGCCGTAATTTCTTTTTGAGTTTCCGTCAGTGGAACATATGAGTAGAGAAGAAATAGTCGAAATTTCTTAAGCTCATCAGATGTTAAAAACGGAACAGTAAAATCTTTAATGAGCTTAAGTTTTTCCCGGAAAGCTGGATCAGTAAAAATGCGTTGTCCGCTACCTATTCCATAATCGCTTTCCATATATACCCTAATAGCGTTGAACACACCCTGGACCACTCCAGGATCCGGTCGTTTGCCATTCTTATCAACTGGAATAAATTGAGGATGTTTATAAAAAATCCTTGTTGGAAAAGCTGATCCATAAATTTCATAAGATTCAAGTTTTGCAAGGATACCGGCAAATTCCTTGATAACAGCGCGAACCCAAGGCGTGCCATAATCTGTAACAAATTGCGAAGCATATCGAGATTTAATAAATTCATTGTATCCCAAATCAGACCCAGTGGCGCCAAGACCGCCCATGCCGGTATATCCAGGGATTGCTCCGCGAGAATATCCGTATTCAGGCATCTCGTTTTGAGAAATTTGACTTAGTTGTGCGACCGGTAATGTTCCCAACATCAGTTTTTACTCCTACCTAGAACTGCGGTTAGTAAAATAATCCCAACAACTCCAACGCCAGCATAGATAGCCCAAGAAGGTATACCGTTAGATGGTGCCGTAGGAGCTCCAGGCATTGAGCGAGCTCTTAATGTCGCCGCATCTGCAGCTCTTTGCTGATCAAGTGCTCGTTGCTGCATTAAAGCTGCTGACCGAGATGCTTCAAGTTGTGCCTGAGCAATCTTGGCCTGCTCTTCAGCAATTTTTTGAGCTTGGTATCCAGCATAAAGCTCTCCGGCACTTTGAAAGATATCTGAAAAAAGTCCGCCCGTAGGAGAAGTGTTAGTTCCGATGTCCATGGATGCCCCTACATTCCCAAGAGTACCTGCTCGATTGAGATAGGAAGGGAGAACCTTCATTTTTCCATTAAGATCAGGCTTTCCCATCTCCATAAGATTTTTTTGATCCCCGCCCATCATCTCCAGCGTTATTGTTGAATTACTCATATGACCCGAACCTCCTTCTTTCTTTTCTTTTTTAATGCAGCCCCAACAGCAAATTTCAAAACAGCAATCCCAATCGGAGCAAGAACAATCGCCCAAGCCCAGAGTGGTCTTTTCATCTCCCGAACGTCCATTGATTTTCTAATAATAAATGAATCAGCCAACGGCGGATTATCAATCAATGCCCTTCCAAGGCTGACAGCCTCACCCGAGGTCAGATTCAATTCTTCTTTAAGCTGGGCAACCTTCTCGGCCGCTACCTCAACTTTCTGATCCATTGATGTTGCAAAATTAATTTGTAATGCCATCTTTTTAACTCTTTTTTGGTCTTGAAATAAAAACACCAACAATGATTGCCGCACTTAAACTCGCTCCTATGATAAGCGCTATGGTTGGGATTTTCTTATCAAACTCTCTCTTCACAACTGCACCCAAAGCCGCGATAGCTGGCTTTACCGCCTCCATAATCTTGTCCCTAATCATTGGCATATGAGGCTCTATAGCCCGTGCGATCTGATTCCCAATAATAGAAAACTGATCAGCCTGTCCAAGACCTGCGAGCCCAGGGTTTTCTTGATAAGCCTGAACAATTCCAAGCACCATGCCTTCCGAAAGTTCATTTATCTTTTCCTCGTTCATTTTGCAACCAAGTAAATAAGGAGCCCGACAACCGTTATTCCCCCAAGGATTTTCCATGTAGGAATTCCCTCATTCAACTCTTTCTCAAGCGCCGGAATTGTGAGTTGTGGAACTGCGGGGACCGGAGCATCGGGATAGCTTTTCTTAAGAGTCTGATACATTTTGTAAAACCCATACATTTCTGCCATTTCTGCAAGGGCAAGATCTTCCCCTGATTTTATTTTCGCAACCAAGATTTCAATGCGATCAAGGCTTGAAGACGGAAACCCGAGAGTCATGAGTTCCGGTCTCTTAACGGCTAAGAAAATATCAATAACAGGTTTTAGGAGAGACGAAGGAATGAGAGATGTAACAAAAGGAATCTGCCCAAGAGAACCGAGAGTCCTTTGACTCTTAGGGACCATCACCTGAGGATAAATGATATCCTTTTCGTCTTCCTGTATCATTTCCTCTTCACTATGATACCCGGTAAGGATTCCTTGCTCGTTGTCATCTTCCCAATTAAGGCCAACACTTTCATAAGGGACCTGCTTTTGCCATCCTCGAGATCCACCGTTATAGCTGGAATTATCAATCGGAGGACGAAGAGGTTCGACACCTTGATATCGAGGCATACTTTGAATTTGTCCATCATCCGGATTGAGTGCTTGTCTCGGGAGACCAACCGCATACCCACCACGAACGGCGGGAGCATAAGAATTCGGAATTGGAGCAGGTACCTTACTCGGCAGAGGTTTGAATAACCTTGTCTCGAGCCGACTCGGGACAGGACTGTTTACGTCTAATAGTTCTTTTTCTGTTAAGACACCAGAATTTGCTGACATGTCAATATTGCTGGCAAATAAAGTATCTTTACTTAATACACTACTCATATAGTTCTCCCGGCTGAAGCCAATCTTTCTTTTCAAAACCCTTTGCCTCATCGCCAAGTTTAAAATCCGTTACTGAAGTGTCCGCAGAAACCCAACCATAATGAGGCACGAAAATTTTCACATACACATGAGACCAGTCATCGGGGCGACTCTTATCAGCTTTGACTGTTACAAATTTATAAGATGCACCCAGTGCACCCATCAAAGCTCCGACTATTACGGCCATGTCATCACAATCCCCGCCACGACTTTCCATTGTTGCCCAGGGACTCTGAACGAGCTCCACCATCTCAGGATCTCGAACGTATCGAATTGTCTTTTTTACAAAATCAAAGATCGTTTTCAGTTCACAGTAATAATCTTTTCGAGGACATCCCTGAACAAGGCTCCGCGCGAATTGAATAAATTTCCAATCCGTTTTTCCCTCTTTTGCAAGTTGGTGCATTCGCTTTATCGTTCCCTCGGTTATTGTCGAGAGGGGCAAACTTTCCAAAAGAACATTGAATCCCATTTTATTTCCCTAATAACCTTTTATGAAGTTCCTTGGCTTTGATCATTCCGTTGGCATCAGTCTTTGCCAAATTCCAGTCAATAATCTCAACAACAACACCTTTGGGGCATCGGGAGACGGAAGCCTGGCCGCCATTGATCTCAATAACGACAACCTTGGATGCTTTTGTTGCTTTGCTCTTTTTTGAAATTGTCTTTTTCTTCGTTACCATGACTCCACCAATAAAAAATGCCCACGAAACTATTCCAACAAGGGATAGCTTCGTGGGCATATAATAAAGGATACTAAAAGCCCTATGCTACTGCGTTTATTTTATAACCATCTGACTCGAATCTAACACGAAATTTTGTTTTGCATTGAGTGCATATCGTGCAGATATCTGTCTTCCCTTCGTAATGTTTACCTTCAATAAGAAAACGCCCATCATCCGGACATCGAACGACAAACGAACCTTCGATATAGTGTGGAAACGATTTTTTCATTTTTTCTGTCACAACGGTACTCATAAATCAAACCTACGGAATTTGAACGTGATGAGAGCGAGTAATATTTACCTGAATCTGTTCACCGGCTGCACCGCTACCAACAGCATTTGTTTTTACCAGTCGGACTTGATTCGCATTTGTGTTTACCTGATCCCAAACCCAATCAGAAAGACGTGCGGCGGCTGCGGCATCATTGAGTTGAGTAATGGTTACATTTCGGGGAGTAACACCAAGGGTATGTTGAATATCGACATTTGTATCGCCATCAGCAGTTGCCTCGACAGTAACAACGTGCATATCATCACGCTGAACTACGGTTGTTATTGCTACGACCATTTCTGTTTCCTCCAATAAAAAAAGCCTGTAAGTGTTTCGTCACTTACAGGCTATAAGAACTTCGAGTTCTCTTCATCCTTTATGGAAAATATACATCGAATGTATACCAAAGTCAAGGTTTTATGTAAAATTTTGAAAATTTTATGTGTTTCTTAGGAAAGGCTTATCATCGTCCTCTTCTTCTTCCTCTTCCTCCGATTCTGCATTAACCTCCTCAACGACACTCGGAAGATCACTCCATTTTGGAGTACGATCTAATGCAATATCAGAAAACTTATCCAGTATGGAGCTAACGCGAGCATAAAATGCCGCATTAAATTCCGTAACCTGCCTCAAGTCGGAAATCTCTTCTTTTAATTCCTTGATATTAGATGTCAGGGATCTGATCGTGCTAGTTAAATCATCAAAGACTCTCCTGACAGCTGCATCTCTCGGATCTGGCTTTCCTTCCGACATCCTATTCTCCCTCCTTCACTGGCTCGCTTGGCGTAACGCCAGCACCCATAGCTGCGGGAATCTTTTCGGTTTTCTCCGGCTCTAGAGTCTTGGTATCCTTCTGCTCTTGATCAATATTCGTTACGTCCGGAACTTCCTCAGGTTGTTCTGGCTCTGGATCCTTGGTATTCTCTTGCTCTTGTTCAGTATTTGTTGTTTCGGGAACTTCTCCGGGTTGTTCTGGCTCTGGATCCCCAGTATCTTCTTGTTCCTGTTCTGGCAAATCATTATCATCTTCCGAATCTTCATGCTCATCCTCAATACCTTGCTCTGCGCGATACCATTCTTTTATCTGCTCGATACCCTCAACAACATAATCCTTGAGTCCCTGATCGACAGCTATTCGTTCCCATATACGATTTAGGAGTACGGGATCTGCCTCATCCTTGATCGCATCGTGAATGTCTTCGTCAGTATGGGCAAAGATGATCTTTTCTCGAATATCTTTCGGAAGCTCGAACCATGCAATTCTTGTCCACTCTGGAACCTTTGGCTGAATATCCAAATCGTGTTCCATGAGCATGAGAACTTTATTAACGAGAAGTTGACGATGTTTTTTAATGCCGATAACTCCCCCTGAAGAAACAACTGTTTTGAGTTTTTGGGCAGCCATTTCAATTTCTTGAGTATTCTCGACCTCTGACTGAGCAGCAGCCCGAACCGGAGCTGGTTGAGTAACTGGCTGAGGATTGGCGTGACCCCTGTTCTTCTTGGCCTCTTCCTTGATAGTTTTATTAGTGTGCATGGTAATCTCTCGTGCCATTTTCATCGCTGCCTCTTCCATTTGCTTTTTACCGAGAGCTCCACTTTCTGCGCTCTTTGCAAGTAATTCCAAACCTTTAGGAAGAGCCTGGGCAATCGCAGCCTCAAGACTTTCTGGAGCGCCATCACCATCTCCGCCTTTTAGCCCAGCTAACCCGGATGCAATGTTGATCAGCTTTTCAGTTGCAGTGAAGCTATCTTCTTTTTCGCCCTTAGACGCAACAACTTCCATAAGAACCTTGATATTATTGGCACCTTGATCGCTAAGCATCTTCATCATCGACTGCGTAGTATCAGCCTGCCGATCACTGGATTCTTTTGCTTGAGCAATTTGAAGCTCCATTTGTTTTAACATTAGCTTAGCGCCGGTATCTTCTTTCGGCTGCGAAGATAAATCCTTTATCGATTCTTTTAATTCGGCCATTTCTCTGGTATGTTCCGCCTTTTCCTTGCTACGCTCAGCCGCTAAGGCATCGTACCTCTTCTCTTCCTGAAGCTTCGCAACCTCTTCTTTATGGGCTCGCTTATCCTCTTCACGATCTCTCTCTGTCTTTTCAAGTCGCTTTTCCCATTTCTCGTCGTTTTTTGAAACAATATCCTGTAAGGATTCTCCGTCATCTTTCTTTCCGTGAATGCGCTCACGCAAGTCCTTGATCCTTTGACGCTTGACCTCAATCTCATAATCTCGATCTAAATTCTCAAGTTCAAGTTCTTCGGGATCACCTTTTGCATAAGGAAGCCCTTCGCCCTCAGCTCCAAACTCATGAATATTTGTTTCGGCGGAATCCTCAATTATTGGATCTGAAGCAATGGTAATTTTGCGGGCATCAATAACTTCACCGCCAGACGTGCAGACACTAACCCGATAACGTCTTCCTCCGAACTCGTCCTGAATTGCTCTTCGGACATCCGCCATACTCATAGGAGTCATAAAACGAGCTATCTCGCCAGTAATATCTCGGCCTTCCCATTTTCGAGGAAAATCTCGCTCAACAACAATCTCGTATTTCGGGTTACGAAGCAGTTTTCCAAATTTATCTTCTGGAATATTGTCAAAATCCTCGTCGTCAATACCTTCCTCGTCCCCGACAACGCGATTCATAATATTCCGCACCTCTTCGGCGTCTTCCCCCTGAATACGGATAGACGGCTTTTTCTTTTTCTTACCTTTAGGGGTTCCCTTGATTTCTACCTGAGCTCCCACCAAAGGCTTGCCTTCCTGCTCCGGCTCTTGATCTTGCTCTTGAAATTCCTTATCATTAACAACCTCTTCAGACTCTTTCTTTTTCTTCGTCGCCATGTATGGCTCCTTTCATTTGTTCTAGATCTCTCTGAACTTTAACTTTTCGATGAATAGCCTTTAGCAAAAGATCAACCGTATACATATCATTAATGAAAGTAACGGCTCCGTGAAAGCGACAAGATAGCCGGATGCGTCCATTTTTGCAGAGAATTGCAGAGTCATACGAATGAAGCGGAACCAACTTCCCCCCTAATGCTAAACGGCTTATTGGGCAAGCGATTTTTGTTAAAGGAATTTTCTTAATCTTTGGCTTTAACTCTGGTTTTGACTTTGCTTTAGATTTTGACTTTGGTTTTACCAATTTACCCCCTACAAAACTGCCTCATCTATATAAGGCTTCTCTTATATATATAATATAAGAGAAATCCATACCAAAGTCAACCCCGTCTATAAGAAAAAAATACATCAAAGGGTCTTGACTTTAGTATAGATCAGATGTATACTGCAAAATCTTAAAAGTGTGTGTGATAGGTAAAAGTAATATGAGATCATTTCTTACAAGGCCCATCTTCGTTGCGAGAGGCGCTGTACCCGAAACACCAACCTGTTTCACACACAAACAGCGCCTCTCCCTCTATCTCTCAATATATAAGGAGGTCACAGGGTGGTAGTAGGGGGAAACAGATCTTCTCTTAGCAATAAATCGGAATCTATTATTAATTTTTTTTCAGAGAAAGGAGGTTCTGACGTGAAACTGTTAAAACAGATTCACAAAGGAAAGAAGGTTGCGCCGAGGAGGGTCATGCTCTATGGTACTCACGGCATTGGTAAGTCAACTTTTGGCTCTATGAGTGAAAAACCTATTTTCATTCAAACGGAGGACGGACTCGGAGAGATTGATTGTGACAAGTTTCCTTTATCGGAAACGTTCGATCAGGCCATTGAGGCCCTAGCGGAGTTATACTCCGAAAAACATCAGTATCGAACGGTCGTGATTGATTCTCTTGATTGGTTAGAGCGGTTGATCTGGAATGATGTTTGCCGAAAGAAGAATGTTGAGAGTATCGAAGACATTGGGTATGCAAAGGGTTATGTCTTTGCTCTAATTCAATGGCGAAACTTCTTAGCAGGACTTGATGCACTCAGAAGTGAACGTGGAATGGTAACGGTTCTCATTTCACATGCCAAGATCGAGAAGTTTGATAACCCTGAAACCGAGAGTTATGATCGATATGTTCCAAGGCTCCATAAACTCGCATCATCAATCGTTCAAGAATGGTGCGATGAAGTGCTTTTTGCCACCTATAAGGTACATACGAAAAAGCTCGAAGAGGGTTTCAACAAGAAGCGAACCCAGGGGATTGGTACCGGAGAAAGAATCATGCACACTACCGAGAGGCCAGCGCATGTTGCCAAGAACCGGCTCAATCTTCCCGAAGAAATGCCTTTTGAATGGGGCGCGTATGCAGAACTTTGTCAAAACAAGAAAAAAGGAGAATGACTCATGGCAGATTTATATAATTTTGATGCCAATACTGTAGATCCCAGCGTGGATTTTGAAGCAATTCCTTCAGGGAAGTATTTGGCAATGATCACAGACAGTGAAATGAAACCAACAAAGGCTGGTACTGGAAAGTTCCTGCAGCTTACTTTCCAAATTCTCGAAGGTGAACACAAAGGACGCAATCTCTGGAGTCGTCTAAATCTTGAAAATCCCAGTACGCAAGCAGTCCAAATAGCAAAAGGAGAGCTTTCTGCTATCTGTCGAGCTATAGGGGTGATGACTCCCAAGGATAGCATGGATCTTCACAACCTGCCGTTGACAGGTGCGGTTAAATGTCGGAAGCGTGAAGACACCGGCGACATCACAAACGAGATCAAAGGGTACAACAAGAAGGAAGCGATTGGTGGAACTCCTCAGCAGCCTGTGAGTAAAGCGCCTCCTTGGGCTCGAAAAAATGATTGAGCTGGAACTTCCGTTCCCGCCATCAGTTAATCACTATTACCGGAGAGTTGGGAAGAGGACGATTATTAGTCGAGAGGGCCGGTCATTCCGTAATAAGGTCTGCTCTATCCTCTCGGCACTCGCACTGGAACCATTTACCGGTCCCTTAGTGATTGACATCGAGGTGTATCCTCCAAATGAGCATCGACGGGATATTGATAATCTTCAAAAATCATTATTGGATGCTCTCGAGCATGGTGGTATGTATAAGGATGACAGCCAAATCACAAAACTTGTAGTTCAAAAATATGGAACTACAAAGGGCGGACGAGTTATTGTCAGGATATGGAAGGCGAAAAACAATGTCAACTAAACTAAAACAGACTAGAGGGGTATCTTGTGATCTTACGAACTTATCAACAAGAAGCGGTCAATGCGGTTTACAAACATATTCAAGAGCGAGATGATAATCCCTGTGTAGTAATTCCAACAGCAGGTGGGAAGACACCCATACTGGCTACGATCTGTAAAGACGCAGTACAGAAATGGCACGGCCGAGTACTTGTCCTTGCCCATGTTAAAGAAATACTTGAACAGGCAGCTGATAAACTCCGAAATATTTGCCCGGATGTTAATTTTGGCATTTACTCAGCGGGTCTTAAGCGTCGAGATACATCTCACTCAGTCATTGTAGCAGGCATTCAATCAATCTATAAGCGCGCTTGCGAACTAGACTCCTTCGATTTAATCATTGTCGATGAATGTCATTTGATTTCCCTAGAAGGCGACGGAATGTATCGGACCTTCTTAAAGGAAGCCAAGGCAGTCAATCCAAACCTGCGAATAATTGGCCTAACAGCAACCCCGTTTCGTATGAAGAGTGGATCGGTTTGCGGTCCTGATAATATTCTAAACAAAATTTGTTATGAGATTGGTGTAAAAGAACTGATCATCAACGGATATATTTGTAATATTATCACGAAAGCCAGCAAGAAAAAGATTGACACATCGGGGCTTCACATTCGCGCAGGTGAGTTCATTGCAAGCGAAACTGAAGAACTCATGAACAACAATGATGTTATCTTTTCCGCATGTAGTGAAATCGTAGAACATACCAAAGACCGTAAATCTGTTCTTGTTTTTGCCTCCGGTGTTAAGCACGGTGAAAATGTAGCTAGAGTATTACGGGCAAAATGTGACGACAAGGTTGAAACTGTTTTCGGCGACACACTTACAGGAATCAGAAATCAAAGAATTGAAGATTTTCGCAACCGTAAAATAAAATACCTAATCAACGTCAATGTTTTAACTACAGGATTTGACGCTACCAATATCGATTGCGTAGCAATGCTGCGCCCGACAAACTCTCCAGGACTTTTCTACCAAATGACAGGAAGAGGATTCAGGCTTCATCCCGAAAAGGACGACTGCTTAGTTTTAGATTTTGGAAACAATGTCATGCGGCACGGACCAATCGATCAGATTCGGTTCAAAGACTCGGAACCTCAAAGCAACCAAGAGGCTCCCGCCAAGGAATGCCCAAAATGTCGATCACTCATAGCTTGCGGATACGCTGTTTGTCCTGATTGTGGATATGTATTCCCCGAACCTGAACAAGAAAAGCATGATGGTAGGGCAAGTACCGACGGGATTCTATCGGGACAATCAACTTTAGAGGAATACACCGTTGAGAAAGTTTTTTATTCAGTTCATGAAAAAGTTGACGCTCCAAAGGGAGCCCCCACGACTATGCGGGTTGAGTATCAAATTGGTTGGCAACGATTTTATAGCGAATGGATTTGTTTTGAGCATGTTGGGTGGCCAAGACAAAAGGCTGAATCATGGTGGATGAGGCGAAGCAATGCACTCATTCCCCAAACAACCGAAGAGGCTGTTAATCTCGCAAAATCTGGAGCAGTTTGTAAAACAAAAGCAATTACAGTTAAAATAACTTCAGGTGAGGATTTCCCCCGTATCGTGGGATACAAAATTGAAGAAAAACCTTTTTGGCGTGAACCTGGCAGCGATGATGATGAGGTAATTAAATCAGCGGAGGATCAATGCTAACAAAAACAAAGCTTGACGCTGCGTTAGAATACGCCGAGATGGGGTATCCAGTTTTCCCATGCGTACCAAATGGAAAAACACCTCTAACAAGTGATGGATTCAAATCCGCAACCACCGATACGGACAAAATAGAAAAATGGTGGGAAAAACACTCAAGCGCAAATATTGGAATAGCAACATCGGGTTTACTTGTTGTCGATATCGACCTTATCGATGGGAAAAGTAACCCATGGCCGAATGACCCTGACAAAGAAAAAGATTTAGTTGCTGGTGCAGTCGCCCTAACTCCCCGTGGTGGACGCCATTACATATTTAAGCAACCAGATGGGAAAAAATGGAAAAGCACAATAAGCAAGGTCTCTCCAAAGGTTGATACCCGCGCAGAGGGTGGATACATTATCGCCCCTCCATCAATTGCTTATAACAAATCGTATCGATGGGCGCCGACGCTGGAATTGGATTCCGATAGGGATCAGCTACCAGATCCTCCGAAATGGTTAATCGAGGAACTTGATAATATTGCAACACCATCAAAGCAAGTTGACAACTCGTCTGCCGGTAACAAAATACCATCAGGGCAGAGGAATGGTACGCTGGCCCGGCTCGGCGGAAATATGCGTCGAGTAGGTATGACCCAAGCAGAGATCCTAGCTTCCCTTCAACAAGTCAATATTGATCGGTGTGATCCACCGGTTGCCGATGCTGAAGTAATCCGGATCTCTGAGAGCGTGGCTCGATATGAACCAGATCAAGTAATGGTAGCTGTTGCGGAAAATCATTGGGAGCAAGATAGGGAAGCCTCGGGGGTAAAGATATCTGATCCCGGAGTTCTGGGTGACGACCTCCTACGCATACCCGGTTTTATTTCAGAGGTGATAGACCACTCCCTATTCGTTGCTCCATATCCAAATCAAGTTATGGCTTTTAGCGGAGCTGTGGCTTTACAAGCTGTCTTGGCTGGACGTAAGATTCGAGATCCCGGAAATAACCGAACCAATATTTACCTATTAGGACTTGCTCATTCAGCATCAGGCAAAGACAATCCTCGTCAAATTAATAAACTCATCCTTAATGAAGCAGGGCTGGCAAGTCAACTCGGCGAAAGTTTTGCATCTGGGGAAGGAATTCAAGATGCATTATTTACAACATCTAATATGCTCTACCAGACAGACGAGATTGACGGAATGTTGCAATCCATCAATAAAGCTAAAGATGCACGACATGAAAATATCATGAACACTCTTCTCACTCTATATTCCAGCTCCAGCTCAATATTTACAATGAGAAAGAAAGCCGGGCAAGAATCGTCGGGGACTATAAATCAACCGTGTTTGTCTGTATTTGGAACCGCTATCCCTAATCATTATTATGAAGCGCTCTCTGATAGGATGCTCACAAATGGATTTTTTGCTCGTATGATTATCCTTGAGTGCGACAAGCGCGGAGAAGGTCAAGAACCAAAGATTAGTGATATTCCAAAAAATATTTTAGATATTGCAAAATGGTGGTCTAATTTTAATCCAGGTACAGGTAATCTTGAAAGTTGGTTCCCAATACCAGTCACCATTCCCCACACTCCCGAAGCTCGGAAACTATTAATTGAAGCTCGCAAAGAATCTGAGTTTGAGTATTCCAAAGCTGAGGGAAAAAAGGATCCAGTGGGCACAACTGTTTGGGGTCGAGTTAGCGAGCATATACGCAAATTTGCACTTATCTATTCAGCCAGCGAGAACCACGAGCATCCAGTAATTGGAAAAGAAGCGGTCCTGTGGGCAACTAAGTTCATAATACACCAAACCCGAAGAATGCTATTCATGGCCCAGGCACATGTTTCAGATAGTCAATTTCACGCTGATTGTCTAAAGGTTATTCAAAAGCTTGGGGATGCCCCAAATAGAATACTTTCTCACAGTAAATTACTCAAACGCATGAAAATGGATACAAGAACATTCCGGGAAATTATAACAACTCTTGAGCAGCAGGGAGACGTTAAAGTTGTGGATTCTCCGAGCCCCGGAAGACCGGTCAGATCGTATCGTTTAGGCGATGAGGTTTTAGCATAAAAACCCATTTTGACTTCTTTCACCCCCAATAAGGGGTGAAAGAAGCTTTAGGGTGAAAGAAGCCTCGGCCTCCCAAGACTTCTTTCACCTTCTTTCACCCTTCTTTCACCCCCAAAAGGTGAAAGAAGTTTTGGAGAAGAATATGTGTAAGTATATAAGTAATAATAATATATATATATCTATATACTTAACCTACCCTTCTTTCACCCTTCCACCCCCCTCACGCATTTTTTCATACTTTTGTATACTTTCTATCCACTTTTTCCCTATTTTCTTCTTTTTCCTGTGTGTATGTGAGGGAGGGGGGTGAAAGAAGAAAGAAGTCCAAAACAGCCCGTTTTTGACGTTTTAATATCCTGAAATTTGTAAAATATTTTATGAACTTCGCGGGAGGTTTTGGTGTGTAGTGACGATACAAATAAGAAGAAGAACTCCTGGCAATCGAAAGAGTGGAAAAAACTTAGAGAAGAAAATATACGCGTGTAAGGAAGGGTATCACAAGATGGCATTTGAAAGCTGCCTTTCGTGTTCGACCAAAATGCGAGATGCTCATGATCACGCCATCTCTGGAGATGGCGAACAGGGAGGGAGGTGACAACGATAGCTTCAAGGAAATATTACCAAAAACATCCCCATAATGGGCTTAAAATAAAGGTAAAAAATTTTTACCTAAAGCCTTGACATCCGGATAACCGATGCTATAATTAGGGACATGGAGGACAGAGTTGTGAAAAGCTTATCAGCAAAACATATCGGAATTATTACAGGCACTTCGGTGTCCTCCAAGGAACGTGCGCACCCTCACAGAAATGCGGGGGTGCGTTTTTTATATTTAAAGTCTGAAGGGAGGAGACAACATGCGTAAACATCTGAAGATTGGAATTAAGGAAGTGGAGGTCTTTGGTCGGAAGCGTTGGTTTATAAAGATACTGGAGCAAACGCATCGCGGCGATGACTTTGGTGATAATGAAAGGGATTTTCACAATCGTGACTATGAGTTTGCCATGTGTTCTTCGGAGAGTGAAGGATCGGCCATTGAAGATGATAATATGTTTCTTGTGCGTGGGGAGACCAAATACGATGATAATAATATTCTGATTTGTGACAGCGAAGATTATATCAATAGATTGAAATCGGCAGTAAGAGCATATAATAAACATTTCTCAAGTGAAGAGGAAAAAAGGGATTACGAGGTGGTTGGGTAATTTGTTTTTAGGGAGGACCGAGATGAAGGCAAATGGATTTCGAAGGTTATTGGATGTTGGAGATACTGAGTATACTCTTAAGTGTAATTACGGAGTTAGTTATGAGGAGTATTGTTCTAAGTCTCCTTGTGTACTGCTAATAAAAAACCCTGACTTCCCAAATGATGACAGGCTACATTATTGCCTTGATCACGCTAAAAAGTTTGAGTTATCTAGAGATAGAATTCAGAGGCATAGGGGTAATACCAGTAATGTGAGGTTAATATGAAAGCACATAGCGAAAAACAATATGAAGCAGCAGAGCGCGAAATTCTAAAAAGATGGCTTAAGGTTCGAGGGATTGAACCAAAGACAGGAAATGAGTCAAGTTATACAGGGGTTTTAATGAAACAGGTTTTGGGTCGGGGTGGAAACCCGGCAGAGCTAATGCGGGAAGCACGAAAGAATCTTGAGAAGTAGGAGAGTTGTTGAGCGGAGTTTTTTTATTGGATTTGTTTTTGGAGGACAGAGTTATGGTTAAGAAGAAAGTGGAAAGGGCAGGAAAGTCGAAACCTGGCCCAGTATTGCTTCACAAGCGATTGGCTACTATTGCAGATTGCGCGTCGAAGGACATGATTCGGTATGCTTTGAAAGGTGTTCAGATTGTAAATCAGGGCGATACGGTGAAATTGGAGGTCTCGGACGGGAAGAGGCTTTTTCAGGTATACCACAAACCTGCGGATCATAAGGATTTTCCAAGTATTTGTGGAAACAAGTTTAAGAAAATACAAAAAATACTGATTGACGCGGATGAGTTTCGGAGGGTTTTAAAAAACATCAAACCAAATAAACTCATTCCTATTGTAGAGAATGCAAGTCTTTCGGGCGGGAAGGATCACAGTATAATTACATCAACTGACCTTTCTATGGTTTCTGTCAATAAGCTTAGGGCGATAGAGGGGAACTTTCCAGACACTGAATCGGTTTTCCCAAGTGGGAGGCCAGTGACAGAGGTTATTGTGAATGCCAAGCTTTTGATTGAGATGTTATCTGTTATTGTGAAGTTACAGGGAAAAAGTAAAGATAACTCTGTAAAATTAACGCTTTATGAAAAAAAAGAGGCAATGCGTATTGACGCAAAAGCTCAAGGAGACAAGATAAGAGCTCTCTTGATGCCTTTAGCAATGTCAAATATAAGGTAAAAAATATTTACCAGAAAATAATTTTTACCTTGACAGCGTAGTAGTAATCTGGTAACCTACTACATAAGGTTGGTAAGGAATTCGGGTTTTAAATGGAGGACAGAGTTATGGTGTACAAAGGTACAGTTGAAGGATTCGAGGGGATCACGTCTAGCGGCATTGGCTATCTCACAGTCAACGGCCTTCCTATTATCTGCGAAGCGTCATCAACGATTCGCGCTCTCGGCGATGTTTTTGGTGACGATGGATTTGAGAACCGCGACATCGTTTTTTCACTTGATGATCTTGGTGTTCTCGCTACAATTTCACCCGAGGAGGATTATCAGGGTGATGCTGTGGATTATGAAGGAGATGACATTACGGGGTTCGGTATTTTTTAATTGGAGGACAGAGTTGTGAAGATTTCAGAGATAAAAGAGGTTGTCCGCCGTGGCTTAGGTGCAAAGACAAAACGGGCAATTTACTTGTGGGGACCTCCCGGAGTCGGTAAGTCTCAGGCTATCAAGCAGGTTTGCGAAGAAGAGGATGCGGGTTATGTTGATTTCCGTTTAGCTCAGTGTGATCCGTCAGACTTGCGGGGAGTTTTGGTATTCAATCCAAAGACTTCAAAAGCTGAATGGGCGATTCCTTCTATTTTTCCAAATGGTGATGCCAAGAAAAAAGGTGTTATCATTTTGGATGAGCTCAATCTTGCCGTACCGAGTGTTCAAGCCGCGGCATATCAGCTTGTCCTTGATCGGCAGATTGGAACGTACAAAGTTCCAGATGGCTGGTTGATGATCGCGGCTGGCAATCGCGCGGAAGATAAAGCGAATGTTTTCAAACTTCCCGCACCTTTGGCTAATCGTTTTCACCATGTAACGATTGAAGAGGATTTTGAAGAGTGGAGAGCATGGGCGTTCGATCATGATATCATGTCTACGGTGATTGCTTTTTTGACAATCAATAATGATATGCTTTCAAAACCTCCTGACAAGAACGCAGTAAAAAGAGAGGCATTCCCAACGGGTCGTACATGGGAATTTTCTTCCGATCTCCTAAAAATGGGTCTCAATATTGAGTCTCGTGATGAAATGCTCAAAGGTACAGTTGGCGAAGGCGCCGCGCATATGTTTATCGGTTTTCTTGGTCTTGACCAAGAAAGTCAAGAGATCCTTGGAAGAGTTCAGGCCGGTGAAATGGTTTTGGCGAATGAGGTCTCTCTTCAGTTCTTGATCAACACCTATGTTGCTACAGGTATAAAAAAGAAAACGATTAATTCAGTTTCAGCAGTTAAGTATTGCCTGGCTCAGAAAGAAATTCCAGAGCCCGCGGTAATGCTTCTGCGAGACATTGTTCGCTTCGATCGCTCAGTTATCAAATCGAAAGAGTGGGCGGAGGTGACGGACGCTTATCAAGAAATTAGCTGGTAAGGAGACAGATATGGATGCAATGCTAAAAAATATCTATCGTGCCCGAGTCAGGATGCTCCAGCAGCAACCTTTCTTTGGATACCTTGCGTGTGAGCTGGTTCCCAAGGAAGAAAACACGATTCCAACAATGGCAACAGATGGCCGGAAGATCTACTATAGCCGCGATTACGTTAAAAGTCTTACGGAAGAGCAATTGATGTTTGCGGTAGCCCATGAGGTTCAACATCTAATCCTGGACACAATTGGTCGCCAGGGGACCCGTATTCCGGAGCTTTGGAATGTAGCAACCGACTATACGATCAACCTCATTTTGAAGGACTCCGGATTTGACCTTGCGCCAAAAGTATTGGTTGATGAGAAGTATCGCGGAAAGACTGCGGAATGGATCTATCGAGATATCATGAAGAACGCAAAAAAAGTTTCAGGATCATGTTGCTCTCAGGCTGAAATGGGGGAACAGCTCGGGAAGAAAGGCAAGAATTCCAAAGGTGCGGGATCTCAGGGGCAAAGCAAGAATACTGCGGGAGCCCCACAGGGTGGCCAAGGGAGCCTTAAGTCTGGACAGGGTAGCCCGGGAGGCAACATACAGCCTCAAAAGCCCTCACAGGCTGAGAAGGACAAGGTTCGGGAGGATTGGAAGCAGAAAGTGGCTAGAGCTACAATGCTTGTTAAGAGGTCTAAAGGAACGCTTGCGGGAAGCCTCGAGGAGTCGATTGAGTCGGTTTATGTAGAAAAGGTGGATTGGCGTAGTATGCTTTGGCGGTTCGTTCAAGATACGGCTCGCAACGATTACACCTACAGCCGAATTAATAAAAAATATGCCCATATGGGTATTTATCTTCCAACGCTCAAGTCTGAAGGTTTTGAGCGGATTGTCATTGCGGTCGATACGTCGGGATCGATTTCAGATAAGGACCTTAGAGAGTTTTTGGGCGAGATCCGGAATATCGCTGATCAGTTTGAAATTCAGTTCACACTGATTGCAGCTGATTCAGAGATTCGGAATGTCTATGAGTTTGATTCTTCGTCTTCTTTTCAAGGTGAGGATGAGATTAAATTAGGTGGCAGGGGCGGAACGTCTCATATTCCTGTTTTTGAGTATGTTGAAGAACATGACTTGAATCCCCGCGCGATGATCTGCCTAACAGATGGATATACTGATATTCCGGAAGAGCCCCCCGGGTATTCGGTTCTTTGGATATTGAATGAAGATGGTGGCGAAGAATATCTCGCATGGGGAGATATCACGTCGATGGCTGGTGAAATGGTCGAAGTTTAATAGTAAAAAATGGAGGACAGAGTTATGGTTATGAATACAGATAATAGGTTGGATGCGAAAAAGATTTACGGAGTTGTTTCTTATGACATCGATCAAAGATGCCAGAAGGAACGCGATGTTTTTGTGAGCAGTTTACCAAAGGTCGGAGCTCTTCGGATTAATCAATCGTTCTATATGATCCACTGGTCTTCCCATGAAGCAGTTCGGAGCATTTGGAATACCATTGAATCGAAATCTGGACGGTTCGGTAGCATGAAGACATTGGCTTTCACTCCGCAAAGTGAAAACGAAGTTCGGGAATTGACGATGGAAGCTCTCAATGAGTTTATTAACGGAACTAAAAGTTCATTGAGAAAATCCTTAGGCAAACTTCAGGAGCGCTTTGGCGATCTTGACGAAGAAGAGAAAGCCAAGAGACACTATGCAGTTATTTCCCGGGCAAAGCGCAAGTACAGGCAAGCGCAGTCCCTCGCGATGGTCTGGGGATTAACACAGGAAGTGGAAGATGCTTATATCGCTCTAAAATCGGTGATTGAAGCTGAGTCTGTTTTGGATGAACACGCAATTGAAATGTAGCTTCCCCGTAGGGCACCCTTCCGTCCTCCTCTCTGGGAGGGTGTCCAAGAGGAAACTAAAAGGGAATATAGAGATGGAAAAAGTAGCTGAAACAGTTTTGGATTATGAGCGTAGGCTTGCAAGGGCATTAGAACTGTGTCCTCCGGGGTTACGTTTCAGCTATGCTGCTTCCTTAGATAAAAGGGCAGTTACCACGGAAGAGGGGAAAATCATTTCGCATGAAAATAGGCTTTACTATCAAGATAAGCTTATATTTACTGCGCTTTGCGACATTCAAATTCCTCTAGAAGTTCAAGAGTTGATTAATGAAAAGAAAATTAAGGAAGCAGCAATGGCTATAACCATGCTGATGAGACCGGAGGGTGAGCGATAAGAATGAAAAATAAAAATGAAATTATTGAAGCACTCAAACAAAAAGCTCTGGATTATTTTACTCCGAGTGATGCTGAAGAATTTAGTCTTTGGGTTCACCGTGAGCTCAAAAAGAATATCATGAGAGGGTTCGAGCCAAAGATGATAAAAGTTCTCGATCTTCTCCCTGCTGGTGTTGTTGTAAAGCATAACTGTCCTAAACGGTGGACAAAATCGGATAGTTTTTTCGTTCGGAAATTCGGGAAGGATCTTGCGGTCAAATGTAACGGAATCTGGTATCCTGTGAGATATTTTCAACTTGATAAGGATGTTGAATTTCTTGTGTCTCGGGATAAATACAAAGAAGCCGCGATGGCATTGACAATGTTAGGAGAACAGGGTGATGTTTAAGGTTATCAGTGGAAAATCAACAAAAGATCCTAAAATTCAAAAAATGGTTTGTCTTAATTGTGATAAGAAGATTGGAAGAAGAAAGTGTTACGCCTACTATCACATGTCAGTTTTGAGTTATGCTTATCACAAGGAGTGCCTTGACAAATACGCTGAGAAAAGGGATCGGAAAATTCCTGAATGCAAGATAAAGGTTGTGTTGTATATAGATAAAAGGGCTTGCAAATGCGAAGACTGCTATCTGGATGGCTTGTCTGGAGAGAAGTCAAGAGCTCTAGGAACGTTTAATTTTTCAACTATAAAAAAGTCTTACCGATTTTTTAAGATATTAGAATCTCATTACGGAAAGGTTAAGTAGAGGGTGATGTTCAGGAAGATGTGGAATAAGATTGAATGTTTTATGGGACTTCATCGTTGGGGATTAATTTATGAACAGCATAGATATGGTTTAAGCATTGAGAAGCAAGAAGAACTAGGTTTGCTATTTGAGTGTCGGAGTTGTCATAATAAGGTGAGAGTATTTTAGTGGAAAAATGGCTAGTCATAGTCTCTGGTCATTGGGATATATGGTCAAAAATTGGCACGATCCAAGTTGATATCAAAGGTGTAAGATATCAGCCGGTCGAGGGATCCTATTGGTTTTACACTGAGTTTCGCAGAGTTTATAGACGATCACAGAGAAGAGCTTTGAAGCTTTTAGAAAAGTGGGCCGGGGGGAAATTAATTCGAGAAGTAGTCATAACGTCGGGAGGATAGGATGCCCCTAAACATAGCCGAGTGTGAAAGTTTTTTTTGCCTTATGAGTGATAAAATTACTGAGATAATTAAGGATGATCAAGATCGTATGCTTTTGCTTCACTTAAAGAATTGCGACGGATGTAATCGCGAGTTTACAAAGCTTCGGAATTATGTCAGGCGTTTTATTTTTATCAGCTCTGGTCAGATTAAACATTTTTTGAATAATTCAAGGAAGAAATTGGGTCTTCCTGTTTCAGGAGATTAACAATGAGCAAAAGATCTGTTTTGAATGAGCATTATGTTCGCAGAGGTATCATTATTCGAGTAATCGATGGTGATACGGTTGTTGTGAGAGTTGATCTTGGGTATCATATTACCATTGAAGAGACATTCCGGCTCAAAGGTATTGATGCTTATGAAATTCGTCGAGGAAAATGGTCAAAGGGATTGAGTAAGGAAGCAACGGATCGCAAACTTGCGCTTGGGCACCAAGCAAAGGATTTCCTCGAAGAGATTACATGGGGTAAGAGTTGCGTTCTTCGATCCTTCCGCGATGAGAAAGGAAAATACGGAAGGTACATTGCTGATTTGTATGTTGTCGGTGACAAGGTGAGTGTCAACGATCAACTCGTTAATAAAAAACTCGCTAAGTACAAAAAATACTAAGGAGGTTTCGGATGACTGACGAGAAGGCAATTAAAGAGGAAAAGATTGCGTATCCTGAAGTGGATCAGCTTATTGAAGAGATGAAAGAGACGTTCATTCTCTCAGACCTACGGGAACTAGCAACTCGGCTTAACACGGTTGATGAAATGCTGATGAAGAAGTATGAAGAAAATCTGTTGAAGGTATTCATTGATCTTCCACCTGGGATTGAGATTGCTGCCCGAAATTTGAGCTCCGGTTCAATTGTGACAGTTGAAAACCCGAAGACTGGAAAGAATAACAATGGCCATCTTGTTTACTATTCCGGTGAATACCCGGTTGTCGTGCGCGGTATCAAGGTTCCTCGAGATATAGAAAAACTTGTCTTTGCAGGCAAGATCAACGAAACTGTAATGGCTTTCAAAATGCTCTGTGGTGATAAAAAAACTCAGTAGGAAGGAGGTTTCAGTGTCAAATCGTAAAGCTATGAAAGAGCTCAAGAAAGTCAGCCTAGGGCTCAAACTTCTTGGGATCTCGTTAGAAAAGGATGTTGAGGATTTCGGGAGTATTCTTGATTATGTCGGTTATCAATACAACGAGACAAAAAAAGGTCTTCAGGAAAAGCTCAATGAAGTTGATAGCAAGAGCGGGCTTGTTCAGTTTTTGAGAAAAGTCAATGCACTTACTGGGTTAGCCATACAGGTTAAAAATGTTCCATTTAAGGAAGCTCTTGAGCTTGCGAAGATGGAATTAGAAGATCGGATTGACGAAAAGCTTAATATCATCAAAGGAGATTTCGATGAGACTGAGTAGTGCCGCTTTTTCCGATTCCTTGAAAAGGATTGCCGGGATTGTCCGGGACGTAAAGGCAATTAAGGCTGCAATGAGTAGCCGGGCATATCCAGAGATTGAGTTTTATGAGGGCAGGATCAACGATGCGTTTAGCAGCAATGACAGTTCTCTATTTGAGCAGTCTATCAATTCCTATGAGTCGAGTTGGATAGCTGCATATCATAAGGAAGAGGGGAGGTTATCTGATGGCGAGCATGGAAGTTGATATGGGAAAAATGGCAACCCAAGCTAGAATTTTATTTTTGAGTAATGTCAAATTGATTAAGGAGTGCATTCCTGAAAGTTCCAGAGAGGATATTGGAGGGAATGCATGTCTTAATGGACTTGCCCAGGCATTGTCTATTGTCGTGGCAGAAACTACTCTCGCAGTAAAGTCTATTAATACCGAGGAGGAGGCGCAGAAGTTTTTCGCTAAAACAGTGGATTCAGTTCAAAAAGATATCATGAATATAATATACAAAGTGTTTCAAGATAATATATCTGATGGAACGGTATTTCTAAAAAGGGCTGACAACGGGGAATAATTTGAAAGCTCGTAAGTATTCAAAATACGATAGAATCCGCGTCTCTGAAGTGAAGCATAAGAAATGGATCACGGAAGACGCTGAATTTTTTATGGGTGATGAAATCTTGCGATATGCAAGGAATCCGAAGAGGAGGAAGGGGTAGTTAATGGGTACAGCTGTTAGAGTAATCTCACAACTCAGTATGATAGTAGCTGTTTATTTTGGGTTTATTGAGGATTATACACAAGGAACATTTCTCATGGCTTTCTCATGTGTGACACTATTGCAAGCAATGGATTACGAGAAGGAAGAGGGAAAAAACAGATGACTGCTAAATTGGTTTTTAATTGGGGAAATTGTGAAGCAACAATAAAGCAAGACTATCCTGTGGGGCATAGACGTAAATGTTCGGCAGTCGCTCGAACAATTGGTTCAATTTATTTATGCGGAACACACAGGAGGGTTCTTGATCGATGGAAGAGAGAAAAGAAAAACATTAATTTAATGAAAAAAAAGCATTGGGGTTTGAAAAAGTGAAAAGAAAAAAGTTATACGGTGGTTTAGTATTTGTGGGGACGCTTGGATTCGACCGGATTTGGAGGAAGTAGACTGCATGTCGAGGACGCCAGTTGGCCTCATAAAACGTCTGGCACAAAATAAGTGATAACACACTTAAACAAGCTGCGTAAAAGCGGCTACGTCAAACTGATTGATGCCTACTATTTCAGGGAGACGTAAATGTAGTAGGTTGACTCAGGTAAGTTTTTAGGATGACCGTTCTACTTACTGAGTTAAATATAGAACGGTCGCCATGATGTCTATGGCTGGGCTTGGGCGTGTCTGTACGTACTGAGAGTGTAGCTGGCAGATGAAAGTCGATAACAGACTAAGCATGTAGTATGTCTCTTTTGAAGAATTTTGGGACAGGGGGTTCGATCCCCCCTCGTCTCCACCAATTGAAGGGAAAAAGTAATGTCAGAGCATTGTGACGAACACAAACAAGAAAAGAGGCTGATTAATTATGGCCAGACGAAAGAATTAAAAATTGAGTATTCAACTGGAGCCTCTTTTTCGTTGGAACATTTGGTAAGTGATCTTTTTATTTTTTATATTCGATCTCCCAGTGGAGACAAAAAAGGAATTGGTGCAACTTTTTCTGAGATTGAACAACTTTATGATTTCGCTAAGTCGAAGCGGAAGGAGGTGAGTGATGAAAGAGGCGGAAGCATTAGAAAAGATTGCGACCCTGCCAAAAATACTTGAAGCCGCAACTTTTTTACATAATCTCGGATTGCTTGATGTACTGCCGAATGAAGTTGTTAAGAGGTATATGGGGGCGAATCCTGACATTAATGAATTGTTCGGTAAAACTAAGGAACAACCAAATGACAAAGCAGAATGACAGTCCGATTGTACGCTTACTCAAATCCAAGAGAGCCGACATTGAGTTTATTTGCGAATCAACATATCGGGAAATTCTTTATGACCATGGTGTGTGGCAGGTTTGGGAAGATCGCCAAGGAGTGGTTTACAAAGGCAAATCCGAAGCGAAAGCAGTTCGGGCATTGTTGGGGGGGGGAGGGGTAAATGAATAAAAGTAGGAACTCGTTTACTACAGCATTCTTATTTATGCAAGCAATGACAGGGGGTGACATCGACTCATTTATAGATGAGATCGATTGTGATAAAGAACTAAAACAATCAGATGTACCGGTGGAGGAAGCAACAGTAAAGGAAATGACAGATCATTGTGATAGATACGCTTGCAGAGATTGTCCGATTTCCTTCAAGTGTTCTATGTTTAGATCGATATTTGGATATAACCCCAAAAAGGAGAACCACAATGAACATGATTGAAGCGATTACTATCCAGTGTTCGCACCGAGGAGGCAATCCCCATTGTCCGGGGTGTAAAATTTACATGGACAGAGAATGGGAAAAATGGCGAAGACGTGTTGATGGATTGCCCGACTGGCGAGCCGTTGAACCTAAAGAAAGGATCGAGTGATGGCAAAAGGTGAGACTCACAAAGGAACGGATATTGTAACGTGTTTTATGTGTAACAATAAAGTTTACAAAGAATATTGTGAGCTTATCCCCGAGAGTGGCAAGTGGCTATGTACGTGTATGTCGGAAGCACCGGGAAACTGGAAGGAGAACTCCCAATGAAAACAATACGAATGAGTGTGGTTGTGCCGGAGGATAGGGATTGGGAGCGAACCGTAAGAGATAATATGAAACTAAGAGAAATGATTAGTCGACTTAAAAAGCAGGAGGAGAACCACAATGACAAAACAGAATGACAGTCCGATTATTCAGTTATTGAAAAGCTCCAGATTCAAGATTACTGGGGAGTGGGGCGACCATGCGTTGACCTATATGCCTGAAAATGAGACGTGGTATGTTGTAGATAACAGAGCAAGGATAATTTACAAAGGCAAATACGAACGTCTCGCAGTTCGGGCATTGCTGGGGGAGGGCAAATGAAACTTGAAGATCAAGTATGCAGTTTAGAACTGGCGAAGAAGCTCAAAGAGGTGGGCGTTAAGCAAGAGAGCTTGTGGTGTTGGGGTGAGTTTTTCAACACATCAAGCACGGTTCCTGAGAAAAGATTAAGTGAGGTCTTTTTATCTTGGGATAAGGAGGACTTTAGAGACCGACCCTTTTTAGGAGATTTGAAATTTTATTCAGCCATCACCGTAGCTGAGTTGGGGGCGATTTTGCCGTTTGAGGCTTGTTTTTTGAAACTGAACGGGACTTGGAAGGTCGAGGCACTACTCGATATAAACGTAGAAGTGCCGTGTATTTACGATGAGAGAGAAGCAAACGCCAGAGCAAAGGTGCTTATCTATTTAATCGAGAATAAATTAATTGATGTTAAGGAAATAAACAAATGAATTACAAAATAGGTGACAAGGTGAGGTTGTTAGAGAGTGGGAGAGGCAAAAAGGGACGGCGTAATTGCAAGTGTAATTTCGGGGTAATTGTGGATATTGACCTAAAACACTTACACAGATGTCCTTATGAAGTTTATCATGGTAGAGAATGTAATACTTGGCATCACGAACCCGATTCTATCGCGTCGATAGAGGAGTCTACTGAGACCGGTGAGGGTGTTGATCGGAAGGCAGAAGCGGATACGGCTGGTAAATGCAAAGAATGTGGTCACAGGGAGGAACGAAGTTCGGCTAGTGTGTTGAGATTTAATTGCCGAGGAGGTTGCGCCAAATCCTTGTCTGTACAGCTATGGGCAGGAGATAGAGTTATCATTAGCATGGGCAAGCATGGCAAACCTTCGGTGGGTTGGTTATTTCTAAATTACTCAGACATCGAGCGCATATATGAATTCGCAAAGGAAAAGAAGAAGGTGGGCTTTTCGGGTATGGGGATTGGTAAGAAAATCAATATGAATCTCCGAATCCAGAGAAGCTTATGAAGAGGTTGTCGGAATATATTGCCGAAGTTATAGCCAGTAAGCTAATGATGTCTTTCGGGAATCATTATGTTAGGAGAAGCTCATGACCTGTAACGTATGCAAAGAACTGGAGGAGTGGGACAATGAAACATTTACTATTCCACATAGATGGGGTGGCAGAAATCCACTACAACGGTGCTATTAATGATTCAACCTTATGTTGTTTGGCATACGAGGAGAATGATGATTGGCCTGACCCAATCAAGATAACATCGGAAAGAGTAAATTGTATGAGTTGCAAGAAAATTAGAAATCATGTTATGGGAAGCCTGTGAACCCAAACTAAAGGAGAAACACAATGAACCAGCGTGAATATAAGTCGAAACCAGAAAGCTACTGGGTAGGTAAAAAGGTTCGCCTATTGAGGCCTATCCAAAACGGAGGACATGTATTCCCAGAGGGTTACGTAATGAAGATTGAACGTAAACATGGAGGGTTCAAGCTTCGGTCGGTTGATATTTGTAAGGAGTGCGGGGTTGGAGTGAGGTGGGTAATTACAAAGGTTCCGGCTTGTTATTTAGAGCTGTTAAAGGAGTCCCACAATGAGCAATGAAATACTCTCAGAGTTGGAAGCGTGGCTGGAGGAGGAGATAACTCAAAGATGGAAGGTTTTCCAAAAGGAAGGGCTTAAAGGACCAGTGTCTCTTGGCATTGATGATCTAATGTTAATGAAAGCCAAAATAGCCGAACTCAAAGCAAAGGAAGAAAATAATGCCACGCGCTAATGCGAAACAACCCCTATGTCTTAAATTGAATCTTATTGAGAGTAGTCAGCCAATTGTCTACAACCGCAGAAATCAGGCTACAGGGTGGAGGTACAGAATTTCCACCGGACCGCAGTGTTTGGGATTGATCTCGCAAAAGAGATATAAATTAACATACGCAGCTCGCCGCGCCGGAGAAGTAATGATTAAGAGATTGGAGGATTTTGCAAGGTGAATACAGAGACAAAGATAAGTAATAACATTTATTGTGTAAACTGCAATGCAATTATTGGAATCACGCACCCTTCAAAGTTTGCTCAATCAGAATATTTTTGTGTTAATGACGGAGCTTGTCGTGCGGAGTATAGACGTACAGGAATGTGTTATAAATGTAAAAAATACGTTGGCGTTGAAAATCTTGGTAAAGAATATGGAACCTGTGATGGTTGCCGTAAATCTTGCGGTGATGTTATAGTTCAAAGCAGACCACAAGGCAGAAGCCCCAAGAACTTAAGGGATCGATATATTGATGATGATTTTGCAAGTCGTCTGAGTGGGGGTGTTTACTATGAAGAGGAAGAGAGATTTGAGGATAAATATCTGTTTGCTTCTGACATATACCAAGTGAGGGAAGATTGTGTCTTCACAAAATTCAGACCTTTAATACTAAGAAACATTTCTATTTTGCAGTCTCGATTAGCTGATATTATGAAAAATAATAATGGAGCAACCCAATGATAAAGTCATTCGCGGCATGCTGTGATTCACGATGCCCAGATCTTGTGCGTAAGCGAAAAAGTCTTGATAATACCAAGGGAATTTTTAATTTTCTCGAAATACCTGTTAATTTCGAGAAGGCATTGCTAGATCTTTACGTGGGACATAAAAAATCCTGTAAACATTGCCATGAATACGATTGTGGAGATCACGAATAAAAAATGCCAATATATTCATATAAATGTCAAGCATGTAATTTTGAGTATGACCTTCTTCACGCTTTCAAGAAGCCTCCAAAAGAAGCAAAGATTTGCCCGCGGTGTAAGGGGTTTGTTAAGAAAGTTTTTGCTGTCCCTGCAAAAGCGATTTTCAAAGGTAGTGGATTTTATGAAAACGATTACAAAAGAAAGGACCAAGCATGAAGTATGATCCGAAGAAACTTGCAGAGTATTTTAAGAAGAATTGGAAGGACGCAGAGTGTTCCATCTGTAAGGGTACGAGCTGGTCAACCTCTCAAAATATCTTTGAGCTGCGGGAATATAACGGCGGAGCTTTACCAACTGATGATCTTATTTCTCTCGCGCCGGTTATTCCAATCACATGTAAAACATGTTCTCAAGTGGTTTTTATTAGCGCTGTCGGGTCGGAGATTCTTCAGGTAAAGAAAGAGGATAAGGATGACAAGAATAAGAAGGATTGATCCGGAGGTTGTGAGCTATGATTGGAATCCAATGGTTGATGTCGTATGGAAATCCGGAATGAGTTGCATAGGTATTGTTCTTACTAGAGACGTTCACAGTGGTCTTCAGGCTTACATTGGAGTTGGTGGCGGAAATAATGAAGAGACTGATAAGAAAAATATTGCAAAATGGGGATCAAAGCTTTCTTTTCAAGAAGCTAAAGGATTTTTTCCATATCTAAAAAAACAGGAGTATAAGGGGGCAAAGTAATGGGGAAGAGGAAACAGTTTTGTAACTATTGCATGGATCTTTTAGAAATCCCCATGCTGAAGTATTGTAAACACTGCGATGAGTATTATTGCAATGATTGCGTGAAGAAGCATTTAGATTTCAAACCTTTGAGCAAGGAGGAAGAGGGCGATGGCTTTTATAGTTGACAAAGTTGAGTCTCTTGGATTTGGGATAAAGTTTAGACGCCGCGATTCCGTATGGGTTCAGATTGGAACATTTCATGATAAATACGTTATGGCAATCCGGGAAGGTGATATCGAACCTATGGTTATATATTTCATGGAAGAACCAAAAGAGGATGAATTGATCTGAGTCTTAATTTTATGCTGTGTCGGCCCTTGTGTGATCTCTGTCCTCCAAACACGAGTTTAAAATCACCAAGAGTCGGCATGGCTCTATCTTGAAAGGATTATAGTAGTGAGAAGTCTTTCAAAAAATATTATCAGTTACCATCCCGAGGATGTGGGAGAGATGGCGGGACCTAAGAGGAATTTTCATGAGCACCAAAATAATATTTCTCATAATTTAGCAAACGACGTTACTCACACATTAGGCCAAGGGATCCCTCTTGATTTCTATATGGAATTTTACAATCTAGTTATAAGCGATCCATCGGGAAATGGCCTTACTAGATGTCAGCAAGTTTGGGACCAAGCTAATACTGAAGCGTCAGATATTTGTCAATCTATAGAAAATAATTATCATAACGCAAGTGGTAAGTCCAGTATCATGCAAAAAGAAAACGATATCAAAATCGCAATATTCAGAGAGCTGATCGAGATGGATTTTTCCAAACCGGAGGAAGAGGATGAATAGGCGAATCTCTGATGAGCATATTTATTATGAACATCCTGATGGACCGAAAACGAAATTAGGCATAACGAGCGAGGCGATTGAAATGGCTGTGAGATTTTTGGAATATACCTTGGCAAGTACTGAAATTGCTCTTCCCGATTCTATTCTCACTGCGATGTATGAGCAGTTTTATAGAGCAGCATTGGATAGTTTAAGGCCGAAGCCAAAGGTTTCTGGACTTACAATGTCCACGATAGAATGCGATCCTTCACCACAGCTGTCTGGGTGGAAAAAGGATGTTTTTCAAAAGAGTCAGAAAGCTATTGAGCTGAGCAAGGAAGCAGGGATGTTTAATGACGAATAGACGACTTCCTGAAAACATGTTTTCTTATGATCCGCCAGATGTGGAAGAGGCGTGTAGGAACTGTAGGTATTTTAGTGAGTATATACGTACGGATTTGGAGGGAATATGTCGCCGATATGCTCCACGTTCAGAGATGCACAAGGAGTCTAATATTGTAGAGCGGCCAGAGGTTAATGCGAAAAGCTGGTGCGGAGAATATGCAAGAAAGAAGGAATTGCTCAATGGCGAATAGACAAATTAATTCTGGCATTATTTTTTATGATCCTGATCTCGATAAGGGTGAATTTGAAAAAGTTGAAGAAGTCATGAAGATTGCGTGGGAGTGTGCCGGTAGGATTAGCGCAGATTCTAAATTTATAATGCCTGATGACATTATTTATAAAATATTTAGAACACTGGCCGAAGTAACAGGACGAGAAATTCGCAGGGGGCGATCTTATGATTATGATGAAGGGGTTTGGAGGTGAGCATGACTGCACAAAGAATCCTTAGAGATGTTGAGTATGAGGAATCTTTTCTTTCGGAATACTATGATAAGTATGGAAATCATGTTTCGAAAGAAACGTATATGAGATTTATAAATGATCAAAATTATCGATTTATTCGAGAGTCGATCTTGCGATCTGGAATAAGCATTAGAACCGTATGGGTTCGTTGCTTTAGAGGTTCTATTATCACTGAAAAGCTACAATTTAAGACTGAGGCATTTCATTGGGGAACTTTTGTTGCTAGCTCTGCTGAGTATCATCCTGATTTAGAATCGGCAGAAAAAGGTCATACTGAAGCAGTTCATTTTTGGGACATATTGCATAATGATGTTATTAAAGAAAGAGCTTTTGAAAAGTCAGAGGGCGGTACTGTTACTTTTATGAGGTAAATTGTAATTATGCGTTGTATCGAATGCGATAAAATAACTGAAGAGTTGGATTACTGTAAAGAGTGCTATGGTGATTCAGTTTGCATTGCAGGAAACGATTTAATTGAACCTGGGTTTAGCATTCTTTTCTGGATCGTCGTGGTTGGAATTCTATTGGTGGTGTGTTGAGTGGAGTTTTGATGAAATACATAAATAAAATACTATGCGGCGACGTTATTGAAAAGCTGAAGGAACTCCCTGACGGTTGTATTCAGACCTGCGTAACTTCTCCGCCTTACTGGGGATTGAGAGATTACAAAACAGCGAAGTGGGAGGGTGGATCAAGTAGTTGCAAGCACAATCCGCAGAAGCCAGATGGGGGTGATAGGAACGATAGATCACTTCCTCTTGGTCGTGGTGGAATTTATAGAGATTCTTGTAAATGTGGAGCAATTCGCATAGATAATCAGCTCGGTCTTGAAAAAACACCTGAAGAGTATGTTGAGAAAATGGTTCAGGTATTCAGGGAAGTAAGAAGAATCTTACGTCCAGACGGCTGTCTATTTTTGAATTTAGGAGACAGTTATTTTTCTTTGACATCTTCCGATAATTATGTTACTTTAAGGGAAGATTTAACAGAGGAGAATTTATATGAAGTCGCGATGGAAATACAAAGATATTTGCCTGAATTGTGGGAATCCTGTTGGCAAAAAACGAGCCAAAGGCTTATGCCAGAAATGTTACAGAAAGAAATACAAAGAAGAACATATGGAACGAGCAAGGGAATTACAAAGAAATTATTATCATCGGAATCCAAAGAAGTTTATGGACAAGATAAAAAAGCGATGGGAGATAAGAAAAGAAGATGCGATTCAGCAAATGGGGGCAAGATGCGCGTGTTGTGGGGAGACAGAGAGAATGTTTCTTTGTCTCGATCATATAAAGGGTGGGGGGAGAAGGGATTACCAAAAGAAAGGCGGCCCTCACGGGGTTTGGAAGAGAGCAATCAAGGAGGGATTGCCGAAGAAAAAATACCGTCTTCTTTGTTGGAATTGCAATGCAGCATTAGGTTTATACGGGCATTGTATTCACTCAAAATTAACCTCGCCGACATACCTAAGCAAATCAAAGTATTCTTTAAACCCAAAATAGATCTCAAACCAAAAGACCTCGTAGGTATTCCGTGGCGAGTAGCATTTGCGTTACAGCAAGACGGCTGGTATCTTCGGTCTGATATTATCTGGAGTAAGCCGAATCCTATGCCGGAGAGCGTAAAAGAT
>SDBU01001636.1_pt1 | contig 31276 bp, 30 predicted proteins | sample 2277071 | NCBI WGS metagenome assembly SDBU01 (sample SAMN10397929, study PRJNA504765) | marine sediment metagenome | isolation source: marine sediment core GS08_GC12, 126 cmbsf | place: Arctic Ocean: Gakkel Ridge, Loki's castle | collected 2008 | reverse complement strand
CAGGGAATTTGAATTATTAATTTCATCTTAACCCTCGCAGGAGATCTCCGCCTTCAGGTGTCTGGAGGAATGCGTTGCGGCCGTCAGGCCGCCCCGTGCCCCGTCCACTGCAAGACTTAAGATATGTACATGAAACTTGTCGCACAAGTCAAGCTTCAACCGTCTGCCGACCAAGCCAAGACCCTTCTTGAGACCCTTGAGCGGGCTAACGCCGCCGCCAACTGGCTGAGCGGACTTGCCTGGAAGAAGATGACCTTCAGGCAGTACGATCTGCACCATCTTGCCTACTACGAGCTTAAGGCTAGATATGAACTTTCTGCACAAGTTGCCATACGCGTGATCGCCAAGGTCGCCGATGCCTACAAGCTCGATCGCAAGAGAAAACGCACTTTCTCCTCGCGTGGAGCCATCGCCTACGATGCGCGCATCCTGCGCTTCAAGGAAAGTGAGGTCTCGATCTGGACGATTGCCGGAAGAATGCACATACCTTTCGTCTGTGGAGACAGGCAGAGACAGATGCTCTCTGCTCAGGCCGGTGAGAGCGACCTTGTCTACCGTGGCGGCAGCTTCTACCTGCTTGCGTCCTGCGAGGTCAAAGAGCCCGTCCCGTACAGGCCTTTGGCCACTCTGGGAGTAGACCTCGGCATTGTCAACATCATTACTGCCTCTGACGGTACCACCCACAGCGGGGACTCTATAGACACCGTCAGAGTGCGCTACGAGGTATTGAAGGCGGCCCTTCAAAGAAAGGGAACCAAGTCTGCCAAAAGGCATCTGAAAAAGCTCTCCGGCAGGGAGAAAAGGTTTAGAAGAGATGTAAACCACAGAATTGCGAAGGAGGTTGTGGCGAAGGCGAAAAGGCACCGTGCATCTGTTGCCCTGGAAGAGCTCAAAGGCATAAGAGCGCGGACAACGGTTAGAAAGAGCCAGCGGCGTCGCCACACATCCTGGGCGTTTTCCCAGCTGAGGCAGTTTGTGGGCTACAAGGCTGCTCTCGCCGGTGTGCCGGTGGAGGTAGTCGAAGCGAGAGGAACGTCTCGCACCTGCTTTGTCTGCGGGCACGAGGAGGCGTCCAACAGAAAAAGCAGGGACAGCTTTGTATGTAAGTCTTGCGGGTATGCTGCACCCGCCGATCTCAATGCTGCGTGTGTGATCGCAGCAAGGGCCGATGTCAACCGGCCTATCGTGGCGACTGGAGTGGTTGTTAACAATCGCTCGCATCAGTTAGCTACAAGTCTCCTCCTTTAGGTGGGGGTTGTTGACCTTGTGATTAACCTGGCCAGATGCGGAGGTTAGCTAGCCTCAACCGCGATGGAAACCGCAGCGGCACCTTCCACGAACACTCGTTCACGGAAGTTGAGTTCGATAATCGCAAAGTTAAACCTTTCAGATGGCCGCATCTGGATGGTTGCGCTGATCCTGCTGATCGGCGTCGCGATCGTTGGATTCTTTGCTCGTCCCACTTACCCGAACTACGACTCTTACTACTCACTCGTCTGGGGCAAGGAGCTGTTCTCGGGCCACCTGCCGACGTTTGATGTATACCGAGCCCCAACGGAGCATCCTCTGGCCGTGGCTTTTGGGGGATTTCTATCACTGTTCGGTAGCTCTGCAGATCGTCTCATGGTGCTTGCAACACTGTTGTCGCTGGTGGCTCTTGCCGTCGCGGTGTTTCGTGTTGGTCAAGTTCTCTTCTCACCGCTGGTCGGGGCGGTTGCGGCGTTCTTTGTGCTCACAAGGTTTGACTTTCCATTTCTCGCAATACGTGGCTATGTGGACATCCCATATCTGGCCCTGGTTTTTGCCGCTGCTGCTCTCGAGGTCGCCAGGCCCAAGCGCGGGGTGAGTGTCTTGCTCATTCTTGCTGCCGCAGGGCTGCTCAGGCCCGAGGCGTGGGTGCTGGCGGGTCTCTATTTCTTATATATAAGTTGGTCGGCAAGTTGGTGGCAGCGATTTGGCTACGCAGCGTTAACAGCAGTCGCACCGGTTATCTGGTTCGGTTTGGACTGGATCGTTACCGGAGATCCACTTTTTTCCCTGAACTCAACAAAAGAGCTTGCCGGGGAACTGGAGCGGCAACGATCGCTGAGCGAGGTCCCAAAGATGATCCCGCTGTTTTTCAGAGACTTGGTCAAGCTGCCGATTGCGTTGCTGGGAGGGCTTGGATTCGTAATCGGGCTCGCGTGGTTTAGAAAAAAGATGATCGTCCCGGGTGCGCTTCTGCTCGTTGGGGTATTTACATTTGTCGCTCTTGCGGCAGTAGGTCTTTCGGCGATATCCAGATACCTGATGGTGCCTTCGATTGCACTCTGCCTGCTCGCGGCACTGGCGCTGGTGGGATTCTTGGCTGAGCCACGTTTGCGTTACTGGAAGGTGTGGGCAGGAATATCAGCGGTCGCTGTGCTGATAGGAGGCATCTACACAGTCGGGCACAGGCCCGATCTGACAAAGTTTGAGGACGAGATCGCATTTCAAGGTGATATTCACCGTAGTTTTAAAGAAACGCTCGCCGACCCTACCGTGAAAAGGGCCATCGAGCGTTGCGGGCCGTTGAGTGTGCCGACACACAAGTTCGTTCCCGATGCGAGCTTTATCCTCGGTGTATCACCGAACGAGATACTGCCGAGGGCCGACCGAACGTCCAAGTACGGTGTCGCCGTGTTTGTGTTTGGCAGAAAGGCAGCGGGTCGCTACGGTGATTCAATCGGCACTAATCCGCTCGCTACATCGGTGCCGCAGCCAGGTTACTCGCCGATCGCGTCAAGCCGGGCGAAGTACACGGTTGCCTATTCACACTGCCGACCCTTGGGAGAGTAGGCATGGAAGGGGATGTGACCTCCAAGGCGGATCTATCAACAAAATCGTTTGCGCTTGTCCTGGGCTTGCTGATGGTGATCGGTCTTCTGATCAGGCTTTGGGGAATAAAGCACGGCTTGCCTTATATATACAACCTCGACGAGGGTGCGCATTTTGTCCCCAAGGCAGTCGCATTTTTCTCAGGTGATTTCAATCCTCACTACTTCATCAATCCTCCTGCGTTCACCTATCTGCTGTACGCCGTGTTTCTTTCCTACTTCGGCGGAGCGGACGCTGTACAAAGTGCATACGCGGTAGACCAGGAGACAGTGTTCATAGTTGCAAGAGCGACGAGTGCCGTTCTGGGAACAGTTGCGATCGGGCTGATGGCTGCGGTGGGCGTGCGGCTATTTGATCGCAGGGTCGGAATCGTCGCGGCAGCTTTGATGGCGTTTGCCTTCCTTCCTGTCTACTACTCACATCTTGCCTTGAACGACGTACCGACACTGGTTCCGATCCTGGTCTCGCTCTACGGCTCTGCCGGGATCCTGACTCGCGATCGTCGCAGCGACTGGGTGCTTGCCGGCCTTGGCTTGGGACTTGCAGCTGCGACTAAATACACAGCGGCAATCGTCCTCATACCACTTTTAATTGCGGCTGCCTACCAGGTCGTGCACGGTCGGCGCTGGAACGCTCTCATCTTGCTGGGTATCGCTGGAGTCATCTCACTTGCCGCGTTCGTAGTTGCAAATCCGTACAGCGTCATATCAGATGTGGAGTTCCGTCAAGCGCTTCTGAAGCAGCAGACAGCAGCCGGTGATCTCGGCAAGCTGGGCCAGACAGAAAGCAGTGGAATCCTTTACTACCTGTGGTCTCTTACTTGGGGCATCGGTTGGATTCCAGCGCTTGCGGCAGCAGCTGGGGCGGTGCTTCTACTCATTAGGGATCGCTGGCGTGGGATCTTCCTGGCTTTGTTCCCGCTGGTATTCATCCTCTTCATGGGCACTCAGGGGAGGTTTTTCGGTCGCTGGCTGATCCCGATAATCCCAGCAGTTATTCTGCTGGCTTCTTACGCAGCAGTATCTGCGATCGATCGGATCAGGATTCCGCCACGGATTCGTTGGGCAAGTGGAGCAGCGCTTGCGATTGTGTCGCTGGCGCTTGTGGCGCAGTCCCTGGTTCACTCGATAAACGTTGATCGAGCACTTTCACGTGCGGACACCAGGAACCTGGCGCGGAATTGGCTTGTAGAACATGTGCCGGCGGGCAGCAAGGTCGTAATTGAGCCGATCGTTCCGCATCCATATATTCACGATCCGGGCAAGCCCAATCCGATCACGCCGTCAGGAAACCGCTGGATCAAGTATCCGACCGCAAAGAGCACCGTTGACGACAAGGGCCGCAAGCTGCCCGGAGGCAAGGTAAGGGTTGTCTACGTCGAAGATTACGAGCGTATATTGAGGCCGGCGCTTCTGCGTGATTACCACTTCAAGCGCTACTGCTGGGTGATGGTCGGATCGACCCAGTACGGGAGGGCGTTTGCAGACCCGATGAAGGTGCCGAAGGCGATCGACTATTACAGACTCCTTGAGCGTCAAGGGAGGGTTGTATACCGTGTGAGCCCGTACAAGAACGACGATGGCCCGGATCGTCCAGGTAAAACGAAGGTTCCATTCAGCTTCGATTTCAGTTTCAACTACTACCCGCTCTCATATGAGCGCCCGGGGCCGGAGATAATCATCTATCGCATTCCACGCAATAAATGCGGAGGGAAGCGGAACTAAGACGGGGTCAAAGACGGGGTCAGGTCTTGCAATACAAGACGGGGTCAGGTCTTGCAATACAACAAACTCGTCGCTTCGGGCAGTACCGAGGTACGTGATTGCAAGACCTGACCCCGAGTCGAACGTCTGGCGCTGATATCCTTATATTGAACATATAAGCCAGCTTCGGGGCGGGGTGAGAGTCCCCACCGGCGGTGAGAAGTATTCAAGCCCGCGACCCCTGCGAGTGCGGGGTGGATCAGGTGGAAGTCCTGAGCCGACGGTGTTCGTTGGTCGTCGTGATTTATTTGGTGACCAGCGTCAGTCCGGATAGGAGAAGATGGCATTCAATGACCGCGCAGCTTTTGGCGCGGAGTTGAGTCTACGCCCCGAAAAGTGATCGGGGTTTTTCTTTGCCGGAAAAAAAAGAGACGACTAAGACTGAAGAGCTGCACTATATAGAGGACGCGCTCGATTTAGCCGTGCGGGGTCGGGGATTTGTCTCACCCAACCCTATAGTTGGTGCTGTCGTAGTCAGGGATGGGCGGGCTATCGGCAGTGGCTGGCACGAGCGGTATGGAGATCCCCACGCCGAGGTCAACGCGCTTTCTTCGTGCAGTGAGGATCCGAGGGGCGCCACGATGTACCTGACACTCGAGCCATGCTGTCACGAAGGCAAGACCCCTGCGTGCACGGACGCCATCATCGAGGCGGGCATAAGAAAACTGGTAATCGCCTCGGACGATCCGACCGACAAAGCCTCAGGGCGCGGTCCGGGGATACTTCGCGACGAGGGAATAGAAGTAGAGTGGGCCGAAGGTGAGGTCGCTGCGAGGGCACGCCTGATCAATCAGCCATTTCGAAAACACGCACGCTGCGGGCGACCGTATGTCCGTTTTAAAAGTGCCGTAACTCTCGATGGCAAGGCAGCGACACAGACGGGAGACTCTCACTGGATCTCGGGAGAGGAAAGCCGCGGCTTGGTTCATCTGTGGAGGGCGGAGGCGGACGCGGTATGTGTGGGAATTGGCACGGTTGATCATGACGATCCGATGCTTACGGCACGCATCGAAGAACGTGATGTGAATCAGCCGACCCGAGTCGTATTTGACTCGGAAGCGCGTTTGTCGACGGACAGCAAGCTGGTTTCGACGATACAGGATGCGCCGGTGACCGTAGTCACTTCACGAGCAGCAAAGCGCGGGGACATAGAGCGGCTGGAAGAGGCCGGAGTGAAAATCGTCGTTGCCTCTGGCCAGAATGAAGCTGCGCGTGTCCAATCTGCAATGCAGGTGCTCGGGGCGGAGGGAATTCAGAGCCTACTCTTGGAGGGAGGGCCGCATCTGGCAGGTGCTTTCATGGATTCACATGAAGTTGACGAGTTGTGCATGTTTGTGGCGCCGATTGCGGTCGGTGGCCGACAGGCGCGGATCATGGTCGAGGGAGAGGGAACGGAAACGGTGGAAAGCGGCATACCTGCACTTTCGATGCAGGCGGAGAAAACAGGCAAAGATGTGCTGATCAGGGCACGGATGAAGGAGTGGTAGAGAGCGGTGTTCACAGGGCTTATTTCGGAAATGGGTATCGTCGAAGCTTGCGAGCGCACCGATGACGGAGCAAGGATCTCGTTTGCGGCTCGTGAAACAGCACACGAGCTGGAAGTCGGTGATTCCGTCGCAGTGAACGGCGTATGTCTGACAGCGGTCAATGTGGGCGATGGAAAGTTCTCTGTCGAAGCAATGAACCAAACCCTGTCAGCAAGTGGACTCGATGAGGCAGGGGAGGGTGACAGGGTAAATCTGGAGCTGCCCTTGAGGGCATCAGACAGGGTCGGCGGTCACTTCGTGCAGGGACATGTGGACGGCGTGGGCAGTGTGCTGTCCGTTGAGCCAGATGGCTTCGCACGCAGAATAAAGGTCACTGCCGACTCGAAGATAATGGGATGTCTTGCGGACAGGGGCTCAGTGGCGGTTAACGGAGTCAGCCTGACCGTTTCGGACATCGATGAAAATTCTTTCGAAGTGAGCCTGATCCCCGAGACGCTGCAAAAAACAAACCTCGGTGACTTGAAACCGGAAAACACGGTCAATGTGGAGGTTGACATGCTGGCCAAGTATGTGTCGAGAATCATGGACGGGAAGAGATAAGGAGGTCGATTGGCATGAGGTCAAAGAAAAAAGCGACAAAAGAGCGCGAGAGAGAATTTGCAGACATTGAAGAGGCGATCGAGGACTTTCGCCAGGGCAAAATGGTCGTCATCTGTGATGCAGAAGACCGCGAAAACGAAGGCGATCTCGCGATCGCTTCGCAGTTTGTCACGCCCGAGGTAATTAATTTTATGGCCAAGGAGGCTCGTGGCCTGATCTGTCTCGCGATGACCGGGAGTCGTTGCGATGAGCTGGGTCTTGAGCTGATGGCAGCGAAAAACGAGTCGGCATTCGAGACAGCTTTCACGGTATCCATCGAGGCGCGAGAGGGTGTTACCACAGGAATCTCCGCGCATGACCGCGCTCACACTATCCAGATCGCCGTAGACACAAGCTCTAAGCCCGAAGATCTGGTGCAACCCGGCCATGTGTTCCCGCTGAAGGCGCGATCGGGCGGTGTGCTGGAGCGAGCCGGCCAAACGGAAGCATCCGTTGACCTGGCGAGGCTTGCCGGTCTGATTCCCTCCGGGGTTATCTGCGAGATCATGAAGGATGACGGCACGATGGCCCGCGTCGATGACCTGATCCCTTACTGTGCTGAGCATGGGCTGAAGATGATCACGATAACCGACCTGATTCACTACAGGCGTCTCAAGGAGAGGCTTGTCGAGCGCGTCGCCGAGGCATGGCTGCCCACCGAATACGGTGACTTCAAGGTGATCGGTTATCGGTCGCTGGTGGACAATAAGCACCACGTAGCACTTGTGAAGGGAGAGGTGGATGGCGTAGACGACGTTATGGTGCGTGTCCATTCAGAGTGTCTTACCGGTGATGTTTTTGGTTCATTGCGATGCGACTGCGGGGAGCAGCTTGCCGATGCCATGGGCAAGATAGAAGCTGAAGAAAAAGGCGTGCTTGTATATCTCTCCCAGGAGGGACGGGGGATTGGCCTTCTGAACAAGATCAAGGCGTACAACCTGCAAGACGGCGGCCTGGACACGGTGGACGCGAACCTCGAGCTGGGCCTGCCGGCCGACCTACGCGACTACGGGATAGGCGCACAGATCCTGGTGGATCTGGGCCTTTCGACCATAAGACTTCTGACAAATAACCCGAAAAAGATCGTAGGTCTCGCCGGCTACGGATTGAAGGTCAATGATCAGATTCCGATCGAGCAGCAGCCACACAGCTACAACCGCGATTACCTGCGTGCCAAGAAGGAAAAACTGGGACATATTCTGCACCACCAGGGACTTCCCTTTGATGATGAGATGATCAATCGCGAGGCGGAGTCCGACAAGGAGAAGGAGTAGCCGTTGCGTTTCGCACTAATCGTTGCGACCTTCTACCCAGAGCTGGCAGAGCGATTGGTCTCGGGCGCCATGCGTGCGATGGCGGCCGCAGATGTCGCCGATGATGATCTGGACAGATTCGATGTCCCAGGTGCATTCGAGTTGCCACTTGCAGCGAAGACGGCAGCTGAAAACGGCCCCTACAGCGGAGTGGTGTGCCTCGGAGCAGTGATCAAGGGAGAAACGGATCACTACGACTACGTCTGCTCCGAGGCGGCAAGGGGAGTCCAGAGTGTTTCGTTGAGCACAGGCGTTCCCTGCGCGTTTGGCGTTTTAACATGCGAGAACATGAAACAGGCGCTTGAGCGGTCCGGTGGAGACAAGCGCGATCAGGGCTATGACTCGGCGAGAACGGTGCTCGCTATGGCCGAGCTGCTTCGTAAATTTGGCGATTAACTAAAATACCGATTTGTATGCCAAGGATTTGTCACACATGTGGAAAAGGACCGGGCTTCGGAAATAGACGAAGCCACTCGATGATCGCTACAAGAAGGCGCTTCAACCCGAACTTGCAAAAGGTACGGATCAACGATAACGGAACGGTACGGCGCGTCTATATATGCACACGATGCCTGAAGGCCGGCAAGGTACTAAAGGCAGTTTGAATCTTTAAGTTGTCGGTGACAGCGGACCACCTGCTGATGCTAGGGGCTCGTGCCAAAACATCTGGCACAAACGCACAACCTGTTTTGGCACGAGCCCTGAAAAGCTCCTAAACTGATTGTTATAGCTGGTGTTTCTGGTAATAATGGGTTGTCTTTTATAGCCTCAGGGCAACATGACAGACCCGTCAATAAATCGATTCAAGCAAGTGATCACATCGGCCGGTGCCAACCTGCAACGTCACCGTCAGAAAATTAACGATATGAACGTCTTCCCGGTCGCTGACGGAGATACCGGCGACAATATGATGCACACGCTGAATGCAGTAGTTGAGGAGCTTGAAAGCCTGGACGGTCAGTCTGTAGATCAGATTGGCAGGGACGAGATCGTTGCGGCCGTAGCCAAGGCCGCGTTGCTTGGAGCTCGTGGAAACAGCGGTGTGATTCTGTCTCAGATATTTAGGGGCGCGGCAGACGAGCTGGTAAGCCGGTCCGGTGAGCTGGTGGACCCAGTGCTGCTCGCAGCAGCATTTTCAAAATCGGCGGAGGCAGCCTACGAGTCCGTGAGGGAGCCGGTGGAAGGGACGATGCTTACGGTCATGCGTGAGATGGCACACAGGGCGATCCTTGAGCTGACGAAACTCCCGAACCCAAGGTTGCATGATGGAGCAGATCCGGATACGCAGGATTCGCTCCTGGCAGATGTCCTTGAAAAGGTACTGGAGGCAGGTAAAGATTCAGTTGAGAGAGGTCCTCAATTGCTACCAGAGCTGCGAGAGGCCGGCGTCAAGGATTCCGGAGGCTATGCGTTAACCGTGTTGATGGAGGGTGCGGTTGCTGCACTGAGGGGCGAACCAGTGCCCGAGGGTGAGGAGACGATTGCGCATGGCAGGCCCTCAACAGAGCATGATGGATCAAGCAGGTACCGATACTGCACGAACCTTGTCGTTAGCGGCAGCAACCTCGATCGTGATGTGGTGATAGGAAAAATGGAGAGGATGGGCGACTCCGTGATGGTTGTTGGCGATAAATTTACGTTGAGGTCTCATGTGCACACAGATGAGCCGATGAAGGCTGTAGAACTGTGCAAGGTCTTTGGAAACGTGTCTCATGTGGACGTTGCCGACATGCAAGCCCAGATCGCCCAGCGTCAGGCTCGCCTCAAGGAGTCTCTCGCGGAAAAGATAGGGGAAGGAGCAGTCACAGGTGTGGTTGCGGTTGTGAGCGGGGAGGGCTTGGAACGGCTGTACGGTGAGCTTGGTGCGCATATCGTTGAGTGTGGGCCAACGCTTAATCCGAGCACAGAGGAGCTTCTATCAGCGATCCATTCGATCAAATCGAACGAAGTCGTTCTCCTTCCAAACAGCGTAAACGTTGTCATGTCCGCAGAGCGTGCGGCTGAGTTATCGGAAAAACGAGTTGAGATCGTAATCACGGGTGCACAGCAGGCCGGGCTCGTGGCGCTCGTCGGCTACGAACCCCAAGATCGGGTTGCAAAAAATGCCGAGCGGATGCGACGTGCTCTGAAGAATCTGAGGGAGGGCTCGGTTGCGCCGGCGGCCCGAGACGACAAAAAAGGCCGCTTCAAACAGGGCGATGCCGTTGGATTCATCGGTGAGCGAATGGAATTCTGGGGAGAGCCGCGTGATGTTTTGAAGTCGGTGCTGGGCTGTCTGGCAGATGGAACCGAGCTGCTTACTGTTATATCAGGGAAAGACACGCCGCTGGACGTAGAGAGCATTGAGGAGCTGTTTCCAAGTGACCCGGAAATAGAGTTGCTCGATGGGAGGCAGCAGAACTTTTGGTGGTTAGTAGCCGCAGAGTAGTGTCCGTAACACGAGCGACACTTTCAATACATGGCGCGCTTTGAGCCTCGGTCTCTGGCCGATGGGAAAAAACTGTCCAAGAACAGGTTGCTGGATGTAAATCTACGCTTCCCGCATGGCGGCGGCTCGTTTGCGCAACCGATAACGGTCCTCAAGGGCGTTGGCAGCGCAGTTAGTCGCAGGGCCGCCAGGCTGGGGATAAACACGGTAGGTGATCTCTTGGAATATCCGCCGTTTCGTCACGATGACTTCAGCGTGCAGCGCGGTCTGGGGCAGATTGCGATTGGTGAAGAAGCCACGGTCTTGGTGGAGGTGAGAAGCTGCAAAGTTCGCCCGACCAGGCGCCGAAGCCTCAAGTTGCTCGAGTGCGAGGTTAGCGACGATACGGGCACTGTAAAAGCAACCTGGTTCAACCAGGCATATCTTGCCGAGCAGCTGACCCCGGGAGTGAAGATTCTTGTACGAGGCAAGCTTGACAAGGGCCGAGGAGGGCTGACGCTAAACGTGCTGTCGCATGAGCTCGTCTCGAACGCGGACGACGAGGATGTTCAGGGTATGCATACGCTTGGCCTGATTCCTGTGTATCCATCAACGGAAGGCCTTACAACGCGCAAGCTGAGGCAGATGGTTTGGCAGGTTAGAAAGCTTGCGCCACAAGCGATAGACCCGATACCGGCATACCTTCTGAAGAAGCTCGAGCTGCCTCGTCGCGGAGACGCTCTTGACGCGATCCACTATCCGGCATCAAGAAACGAGGCAGCGACCGCAAGGCGCAGGCTTGCGTTTGAGGAGCTTTTCATCCAGCAGCTTGCAGTTGCGACAAGAAAACGAGACAGGCAGAAGCAGACGAAAGCAGTGAATCTTGGACGTAGGGATAAGTTTGTCAGGCGCTGGCTTGTGTCGCTTCCCTTTGAATTGACCGCCGATCAGGAGACGGCGATCGGGGACCTTGATGAATATCTCGAATCGGAAAACGCCATGCAGGCACTCCTGATGGGAGAGGTGGGCTCCGGCAAGACGGTTGTCGCACTGCATGCGATGTTGCGTGCGATCGAATCTGGAGGGCAGGCGGCCTTGATGGCGCCTACCGAGACACTTGCCAACCAGCACTTTCAGACGATCGATTCTCTAACCGGCGGCCTGATGCAGGTGGGGCAGTTGACCGGATCTACGTCTGAACGGCGCAGGAGGGAGCTTCTTGCAGGAATGAGAGATGGATCTGTGAAACTGGTGGTCGGCACGCATGCGCTGATACAGGACGACATTCTCTTTGATGACCTAAGGCTTGCTGTAGTCGACGAGCAACACCGCTTCGGTGTTGAGCAGCGCACAGCCCTTGACGACAAGGGCCGCGGGGATCTTGTTCCACACAGGCTGCACATGACGGCAACTCCCATACCGCGGACGCTTGCAATGACGGCATACGGAGATCTGGATTCGATTGTATTGCACCAGCTCCCGAAGGGAAGAAAAACAGTGAAGACCTGGCTTGTGCCCGAACAAAAACGGGCTGGCGCGTACGATTTCATTCGTGAGCGTTTGCGTCAAGGTAGGCAGTGTTACATCATATGCCCGCTGGTCGAGGAGTCGCGGCAGATGGAGGCGAAGGCCGTAGCCGAGGAGCGCGAGCGATTAACCAAGGGGGAGTTACGCGATTTCCGTGTAGAGGCGATGCACGGCCAGATGAGTTCCAAGCAAAAGCGGTCGGCAATGGCTGGATTTTCGTCTGGAGACGTAGATGTGCTGGTGGCCACAAGCGTTGTCGAGGTGGGGGTAGACGTACCCAATGCGGCCGTGATTGTGATCGAGAAGGCAGAAAGGTACGGAATATCGCAGCTTCACCAACTGAGGGGGCGTATCGGAAGGGGGTCTCACGAGTCGTTCTGCATGCTTTTTGCGGAACCGAGCTCGGAAGAGGCTAGGCGTCGATTGGAAGCAGTTGTAGCGACCCAGGATGGATTCGAGCTGGCCGAAGTAGACCTGCAGGTTCGTGGTGAGGGAGAAGTGCTTGGAACCAGGCAGTCCGGCATGCCGGACATGCGGTTTGCAAGAATGCCACACGACCAACGACTGCTCGTTGAAGCCAGGGCGCTAGCTGGAAGCGTTCTCGATAAAGACGAGGATTTGGAGCGCGCCGAGCATTTCATATTGCGCATGATGGTGCAGCAGCGGTTGGAAGAACAGAGGTCGGTGGCGCTTGCCGCATAGGTATGGGTAGTCTGAGAATAATCGCCGGAGAGTTCAAGGGCAGGAAAATCAGCGTTCCAAAAGGTCGTGCGGTGCGTCCGACATCGGATCGGGTAAGGGAGTCGATATTCGCGCTTTTGGGAGATGTGGAAGGATGCCGCGTACTGGATCTATACGCCGGCTCCGGTGCACTTGGCATCGAGGCGTTATCTCGCGGAGCGTCCGAAGCGACATTCGTAGATTCTGCAGTCGCTTCGCATATTCGCAAGAATCTAGAGCAGCTTGGCCTGGCTGACAGAGGGCACGCGCACAAGCAGCGTTGCGAACGCTTCCTCGAGCTGGCCGTGAAAAGGAGAGACCGTTGGAATTTGTTCTTTATCGATCCTCCGTATAGACTGGCGAATCGCCTTATGGATCAGCTTCAACGGCTGATTGCTCCGGTTATGGAAAAAAATACACGAATAGTTGTGGAAAGCTCATATAAAAAACCTCTGACGCTGAAGATGCCAAAGTTGGTCGAGCGGCAGTACGGCGACACTCTGGTGAGCATATATCGCGCATGTCAAACATGAAGGGCGGCGGCAATGAGATTGCAATCTGCCCGGGATCCTACGACCCTGTGACGAACGGGCACCTTGACACGATAGCGAGGGTGGCACGGACCTTCAAAAAGGTGATTGTGGGCGTTGTCGATCAACCGGTACGGAAGCAGCAGACGCTGTTTAGCGCCGAGGAACGCAGGGAGTTCCTCGATGACGCCACGAAGGACATGGAAAATGTAACGGTGGAGGTATTTGATACGCTGCTTGTTGAGTTTGCCCGCAAGCACGATGCCACGGTTGTGGTGAAGGGATTGCGAGCGATCTCTGACTTTGAATACGAGTTTGAAATGAACCAGTTAAACAGAATGCTGGATCCGGATATTGAGAGCTTTTACCTTATGTCATCGCCAAAATACAGCTTCTTAAGTTCTAGCGGAGTGAAGGAGATGGCTGCGTTTGGTGGGGATACGGGTGATTTGGTGCCGAAACGTGTAGCCGAGATGTTAAAGGAGCGCTATCGTCGATAGCGAAGTTGCTTAACGATGGACGTACTAGTACTGATAGATAAACTCGACGATCTGGTTCACAACGCGAAGCCAGTACCGCTGACGGACCAGGTGCGTGTCGATAGAGAAGAGATATTTGACCTTCTCGATCAGATGCGTGCAACAATTCCCGAAGAGATCAAACAGGCTCGCTGGATCGTCAAGGAGAGGCAGGAGATGCTGGCCGAGTCCAAGCGTGAAGCTGAGCGGACGATAAAAGAAGCACGCGACGAGCAGGCGAACTTGATTTCTCAGGAAGATGTGACCAAGCAGGCGGAACGACAATCTGAGGACATAGTCGAAGAGGCTCGAGCCAGAGAGAGGGAGATACGGCTTGGGGCAGAAGATTACGCAGACGAGATACTTAACACGCTAGAGGTGAACTTGGAGAAGTTCTTGGCGGCCATTCAGCGAGGGCGAGAGCGGCTTCAAGGCAAGGGCCAGGAAGAAGAGTCCGGGGCGTCGTAGCAACTTAGCGGTAAGCTCATTTTATGAGCCTGCGGTACGACAGTATGGACCTGGGTGAGTTGGGGCTCGGCTCAGGAGACAGCAGAGTGCTGGACATCGATGCGGTGATCGATTCCTTTTCGGCAGGCGGTCTCGGCTACAGGGTGGTATCGGAGAAGATTGCGGTAAAGCTCGATGTTTCGCGGACGTTGAGTGGTTGGGTATTTCGAATCAGGTATGTGGCAGATGTTGCAGGTCCCTGCTCGCGCTGTCTCAAGGAGGCGCCGAAGCAAATCCATGTAGATGCCAGAGAGATAGACCAGCCCGAAGAGGATGAGGAGCTAACGAGCCCGTATGTCGACAATGAGAGCCTTGGCATATCAAGATGGGTCAATGATGCGCTTGTTCTAGCTATGCCGTCGAAGATCTTGTGCAAAAGAGATTGTCTAGGACTCTGCTCGGTATGTGGAGCGGATCTCAACAGTGCCGATCCGGAACAGCACAGCCACGACGAGGGCGGCGATTCACGATGGGCGAAGCTCAAGCAGTACAAATTCAAGTAGCATAGTGCTGTATGGCCGTTCCAAAAAGAAAAACATCAAAATCAAGGCGCGACAAGAGACGTTCGCAGAACAAGCCAAAAGCGCCGTCTGTATCGCGATGCCCGCAGTGCCACAGTCCTAAACTTGCACACCGTGTATGCCGTGCTTGCGGGACATATGCCGGCCGAGAGGTAGTTGTGCAGAAGGTCGAGGAGCAGGAGACGAAGAGCGAGGAATAGCTGCAGCTTGGGTGCCGAGTGGTCCAGAATTGCAGTTGATGCCACGGGCGCCGAGCGGGGCCTGATGGAAGTAGTGGCCGCTGCGGGCCAGGTGGCCAATGAAGGAATCAAACCAATGCTTTTCGGGGTCAAGGAGCAGATTGACTCAGAACTGAAAGCAGGTGGAGTCGACCCAGGGCTGGTAGATGTATTCGATGCGCCTGAGGTAATCGGAAACGGTGAAGAGCCTGCGCGAGCTGCACGTCGAAAGCGCAACTCTTCAATCGTAATGGCGGCAAAGGCAGTTGCGGAGGGACGGGCCGATGCGCTTGTAAGCTCAGGTCCAACTGGAGCAACGCTGGCCTCAGGTGTTCTTTACATTAAGAGGATGCGCGGCGTGCACCGTCCCGCAATTGCGGCGCAGCTGCCCACATCGGGAAAGCCCTGCATATTGTTGGACGTTGGCGCAAATGCTCAAAGCAAATCGGAGCACTTGGTTCAATTCGCATTTATGGGAGCGGCACTTGCACGGATAGTGCTGGAGGCAGAGAACCCTTCGGTTGCGCTGTTGTCGGTTGGAGAGGAGGCCGGCAAGGGAACGGAGGAGGTCGTGGAGGCGCATGCACAACTCAAGAGAACGAATCTAAATTTTGTTGGGAACATTGAAGGGCGAGATCTACCCGCAGGCAGAGTGGATGTGGCTGTCTGCGATGGTTTTACGGGAAACGTCTCTTTGAAATTAATGGAGGGAACGGCACGGATGGTCAAGGATGCCATAAGCGATGCGGCCCGCTCTTCCGCGTCGGGAAAGATCGGGGGGCTACTGCTCAAGCCAAGCATGAAAAGCTTGCGGCAGCAAATGGACCCCAACAGAACGGGAGGCGCACTTCTGGTGGGATTGCGAGCGGGCTGCATAGTTGCACATGGCAATGCAGATCGAACTGGAATTGCAAGCGCGATACGTCTGGCCGACAAAACGGTCAAGGGCAACATTGTCGAACAGCTTTCGGAGATGCTGGCCGATGGAAAAGCGATGAGGAGAAAGACATCATCGAATGCTGATAGCGTATTTCTCAAACTATGAGTCTGAAATCGTCAATAAAAAGGGATGAAGTGCTTGAGAAGATTCGGGTTCATCTCGCGCAGGAGCTCGAAGTTGATAAAGCGATTATCAATGAGGGGACACGTTTTAACGAGGATCTCGATGCAGACTCTCTGGATCTGGTAGAGCTGGTGATGGAGCTTGAGGACAGCTACGGGATAAGGATCACTGACGAGGAAGCGGAGCGAATCAAGACCGTCGGCCTGGCTGTTGATTTCGTGCAAGACCGGCTGGGTAGCGAATAGAGCAGGCGGATGTCGCGCGCTGATTCCAAAGGTGGAATTTCGGAGCTGCAAGCTCTTGTGAAAAAACTGCCCGAAGAGTTGTTACGTCAGGCTGTTACACACAGATCATGGGTCGAGCAAGGAAATGAGGCTTACGGGAGGCTCGCTTTTCTCGGTGACAGCGTGCTTAACATCGCTGTCTCAACACTGATATTTCCTCGATACGAGTCATACTCTGCGGGCAGTCTCACAAAGCTGCGTGCCCAGGCGGTCAGCAGGCAGTCTTGTGCCAGAGTTGCCGTGTCACTTGGCGTACCGGAGATGATCTTGGAAGAGGCGCCCGACGAATTGGCCGGGACGGCCGGGGGGCTTGCGGAGAATGATCGCATTCTCGCGTCCGTCGTGGAGGCAATAATTGGAGCTTGTTATGTGACGTTTGGCTTTGAGGAGGCTTCCGCGGCGGTGGTGGCGGCGTTCGGGGAGGAGATTGAGTATGCCGATGAGAACGTTCTGGACTTTAAAAGCTCGCTGCAGGAGCTACTGGCAAGGAATGGTGAGGAGGTTACATACAGGGTAGTGGAACAGAGCGGGCCACCACACGATCGAATGTTCAAATCCGTTGCGAAGGTCGGCGAAAAGGTTCTTGGCGAGGGATCTGGGAGGAGCAAGAAAGAGTCGGAGCAGAGGGCTGCGAATGCCGCTCTGGATGACATGGCGGCAAAGAAGTAATCTCGCACATGGAGGATCGATATTTACTTAAGCAGAGTTAACGTAAAAGGCTTCAAGTCGTTTCCCAATCGGACACAGCTGGATTTCACTCCAGGAATAAGTGTGATCGTCGGTCCGAACGGCTCGGGAAAGAGCAACATTGCCGAGGCAGTGCTTTGGTGCATGGGCGAGCAGAGCCCGTTGGCTGTGCGCGGCCAGAGCATGCAGGATGTGATCTTCTCAGGCTCGCACGGGGTGTCGTCGCGCGGATCCGCTGAGGTTGAGCTTGTTTTTGACAACAGCGACGGCAGGCTTCCAATTGAGTTCAGTGAAGTTTCGATCAAGCGTCGCCTGGATCGTAAAGGTGAGGGTGAATACAGGATAAACGGTGCGCGTTGCCGCATGATCGACGTGATCGAGTTGCTTTCAGACACCGGTCTGGGCAAGGAGATGCACTCGGTTGTCAGCCAGGGATCGGTCGAGGAGATCGTCCATTCGAAACCTGAACAACGCAGGTTGATGATCGAGGAGGCAGCCGGGCTGGGCAAGCATCGAAAGCGTCGTCACCGGGCGCAGCTGAAGTTGGAGCGAACCCAGGATAATCTGGATCGTGCGATGGATGTTGAAAGAGAGGCACGCTCTCATTTGCGTCCGTTGAAAAGGCAGGCGGAGGCTGCGGAGCACCACCGCCGGCTGGAGAGGCAATCGCTTGAGATACGGGTAGAGCTTGTTGCCGACGTCCTGCGCATGCATCGCGATAGACACAGTGAGGAGGAGGGACGAACCGCAGAGGCGATAAAGGTAAGAGACGGGGCGGAGAAGCAACTGGACGAGGTCGCCAAGCGCCGCGAGCATGCGGAGAAGGGTCTGGCTCAAAGGGGAAGTGAGCGCGAGGAACTGACGGAGGCTTACTTCATCTCGCAGACTGCATACGAAAACATGAAGTTAAGGCTAGATCAGTCAAAAGAGGTGCTGTGCGCCATCAAGGACCGTTTGGAGTTGGTGAGAGAGGCAACGCGTGCGGAAGAGGCAAGCCTGGCGCAGCTGAGGCTTCGTGCGCAGAGCAGTAGACGTGAACCGGGTGATCCACCAATCGCTCCGATCGAAGGTGCGGAATGGCTGCTTGACGGAGTTGTGCTCGAGGGGCAAACAAGTCAAATGGCAAGGATGCTGCTGGACGACGCGTGGATAGTGGAGAACATCGAGGGATTGCCGGAAGATTTTAAAGGGACGGCAATCACTCGATCGGGATGGGCTTATTTCGGATTTGACCACGGCTCGTACCAGTTACTCGGTGAAGACGGCAGGGTTGAAAAGGTGGATGCCGGCAGGCTTTCCGTTCTGAAGATAAAGGAACGAGGCTGGGAGCGGTGCGAAGATGGTGCCAATGAAGTCGTGGAAGCGTTGGAAGGGCTCTCCACGGCCATTGAGTTTCATCGAAGCAGACTCGAGGGTGAATTCGATAAAAGCCGTGACCGTGGCGCTGAAGCAACGAAAGAGTTGCAGGGCCTGGCGGCCGAGGAGCATGGAATACAGGCAAAGCTGCGAGAGGCTAACACTGTGGTAACGGAGCATGAGGTTCGTGTGGCTCAAGCCCGTGACAAGGAGGTGGAGATAGCAACAGAGTTGAAGCAGATATGCACGAAGTTGGGACTCGAAACCGAACCGGACAGAAAACCACTCGGAGAGGAAGAGAAGTTGGAGTTGGAGTCTAAGCTGGAGCGCCTTGAGCGTAGGCGCGAGAAGCTTGGACCGGTCAACCCGTTGGCCAAAGAGGAATACGAGCAAGCGCTTGAGCATGTAAGGGAGCTCAAGCAACAGCGTGAAGATCTCGATTCGGCCATCAAGGAGCTGCAGCGGCTGATCCTCGACACCGACAAGTTGATAGATAAGAGGTTTGAGGAGACATTCGCTCTTACGGCTAAGAGCTTCGAGGATGTTGTTTCGAGTCTGTTCCCCGGCGGTAGCGGCAGGATAAGGCTTGTGGAGCAAGAGCGGCCACGTACGGTGATCGGCGGTGCCCAGGAGGAGGCTGCAACCGGCGAGCAGTCAGAGGATCAAGAGACAGAGGCTGAAAGCGAAGGTGCGGAGCGGGATCTGGGAGTCGAAGTCGAGGTGACGCCTGCTGGGAAAAGCATGCGCCGTCTGTCGCTGTTATCGGGTGGCGAGAAGTCGCTTGTGGCGCTGGCATTTCTGTTCGCAGTATTTCTGGCACGACCATGTCCCTTCTACATCCTTGACGAGGTAGAGGCAGCTCTGGATGACGAAAACATCGGTCGGTTTCTAGCTCTGGTGAGACAGTGCTCTGACAAGGCACAATTCATAATAGTGACGCACCAGCGTCGTACGATGGACGCCGCCGACGTGCTGTATGGCGTAAGCATGGGCAACGATGGAATAAGCAAAGTCATATCGCACAGACTGGGCGATGTGAGCGAAGCAGAGAAGGATCAGGCCGAGGTCAGAGCAGCGTAGTTTAAAGCCATCCGACTAAAGTATCGATAACAATGGCAAGGGATTGGAACGACCTTTTCTATACAGGTGAGAACAGGTCCGCGCAGGTGGCGGACGGCGATCAGTCGACGGAACGCAAGGGATTTCTCGCAAAGTTGCGCGAGAGCCTCGCAGAAACGAGGGGTGCGTTGGCCGGTGAGCTTCGTGCAACCGTGTTCAAAACGCTGGACGATGAGGCGTGGGAGAAGCTGGAGGAGATACTCATCTTTGCCGATGTCGGGGCCACCACGACTGCGGAGATAGTGGGCAGGTTGGAGCATGAGGCCGAGGACGGCAGGATCGAGTCGGGAGAGGAGCTTGTGCCAAGGCTGGAGAAGATAATTTCGCAAAAGCTCGCGCTTCCAGACGAACGAATCGATATATCGCACGTCCCGACAGTGATTCTGACCGTTGGTGTCAACGGGACAGGCAAGACAACCACCATCGGCAAGCTCGCATGGCACCTGAAGAACGAAATGGGAAAATCCGTGCTGGTTGCGGCGGCGGATACGTTTCGAGCGGCAGCAGTGGAGCAGCTTGAGGAGTGGGCCGAAAGGGCGGGGTGCGACATAGTCAAGGGTCAGCAGGGCGCGGATTCGGCGGCAGTAGTATTTGACGCGATTGAGGCAGCAAAGGCAAGAGGGCATGACGTCGTTATCTGCGATACGGCGGGAAGGCTGCACACCGAGGTCAATCTGATGGAAGAGCTTGCGAAGGTAATCCGCATTACTGAGAAACAGATTCCCGGAGCGCCGCACGAAACGCTGTTGACGATAGATGCGACCACAGGCCAGAACGGGTTGAAGCAGGCAGAGCTTTTTACCGAGGCGGCAAAGGTAAGTGGGATATGCCTGACGAAACTGGACGGCTCTGCCAAGGGCGGAATCGCTGTAGCAATTGCGAATGAACTTGAGGTGCCGATAAAACTGATTGGAATGGGGGAAGCATTGGAGGACCTGCGACCCTTTGACCCGGGGGTCTTTGCGAGCGCGTTACTGGAGTAACGGTATGCCGGGATTGGATCAGATCCCTATCATCTAGTAGGAAGTATGTGATCGGACACTGTTGACTCAGGAGGAACGCCTTTTGCTCGAATCGCTTCAAGACAAGCTACAGGCAGCACTGAAGGATGTTCGCGGGCGGGGAACGCTCGACGAAGATGCGATCGACAACGCAATGCGCCAGATACGCCTGGCGCTGCTTGAAGCTGATGTGAATTTCAAAGTTGTGAAGGAATTCACAACAGCAGTGAAGGAGCGAAGCCTCGGGGCGGATGTGCTCAAGAGCCTGAATCCGGGCCAGCAGGTGGTCAAGATAGTTAACGAGGAGCTGACCCGGATAATGGGAAGTTCCGCGAGTCCCCTCGCCTTCTCTTCCAAGGCTCCCACGGTGATCCTGATGGCAGGCCTTCAGGGCTCGGGCAAGACCAGCGCGTGCGGCAAGCTGGCGGCACATCTCAAGGGGCAGGAGAAGAAGGTTGCACTTGCGGCATGCGATGTCTACCGACCCGCGGCCGTCGAGCAGCTTGAAGTCATTGGAAAACGTGCGCGTGTACAGGTCTACCAGCAGGGGACGGAGCGTAACCCGGTCGATATTGCGGAGTGGGCTCTTGGCAAAGCAAAAAGCGAGGACATCGATGTGCTCATAATCGATACCGCTGGCAGGCTGCATGTGGACGAGGACATGATGAAGGAGCTGGCCCGTTTAAAGAAGCGGGTCAAGCCGCACAATGTGCTGCTTGTTCTGGATGCGATGACAGGACAGGATGCAGTCAATGTTGCCGAGCAGTTCTCGGAGGTGGCAGACTTTGATGGAGTAATTCTGACGAAGCTCGACGGCGATGCTCGTGGTGGTGCGGCGTTGTCCGTGCAGCAAGTGACGGGCAAGCCGATCAAGTTCGTGTCAACGGGCGAAGCAGTCGGCTCCTTTGAGCAGTTTCATCCAGATCGTATGGCGTCACGCATTATGGGCATGGGCGACATGCTCTCGTTTATTGAGAAGGCCGAAAAGGCTGTGGATGAAGATGATGCGCAGGCCCTCGAGAAGAAGATAATGAGCTCGGGGCTGACTCTTGATGATTTTCACAATCAACTGAAACAGATAAGGCGTATGGGATCGATGACGAGTATGTTGAAGATGATCCCCGGGTTTGCAGGGAACAAGCAGCTACGTGGACTCAAGGTCGAAGAACGGGACCTTGACCGCATTCAGGCCATAATCACTTCCATGACGTCGGAGGAGAGGCGACGGCCGGAGGTAATAAAAGGGTCGCGCAGGAAGCGAATAGCGGCCGGGTCGGGAACGACAGTACAAGCGGTAAGCAGGTTGATAAAGCAGTTTGGCGAGATGCAGAAGATGATGAAGACACTGAAAAAGGGTGGGATGCCGCAGCTGTCTCAATTTATGGGCGGTCAACGCTAATCCCTACCGGGAGAGGCGAGTATCCGCAGATCGCTGCCGATCATCTAGAATTGCAACATGTCCGTTAGATTGAGGCTGACCAGGGTTGGCTCAAAGAAAAACCCGATATGGCGTATTGTCGCGGCCGATCAGAGGTCGCCGCGTGATGGTCGGATCATTGAATCGATCGGGCAGTACAACCCGCAGGTCGAGCCGTCATTGATAGAGCTGGACGAGGAACGAGCGCGCAAGTGGCTGGAAAGAGGTGCGCAGCCGACGAACACCGTGCTCAAGCTCCTACGGGCGAAAGGAATAAAGGGGTAAAAGCCTTTTTCCGGCGGGCAGCGTTTTCTTGAAAGAACTTCTTGAATACTTGGCAAAGGCACTGGTTGATGAGCCAGATCAGGTCATGGTAGAGGAGTTCGACGACGAAGGGCTTCTAGTCTTCGAGGTTCATGTCGCAGAGGACGATATGGGCAAGGTGATTGGCAAGGAGGGCCGCACCGTGGCCGCTCTGCGCACGATTGTAAAGACGATCGCAAGAAAAAACGGGGATCGTGCGACTGTCGAGATAGTCGATTAGTGGATTCTGCATACACAGGACCGGATAGGCGATACAGCCACAGGAGAGACCACTAGTTGCGGATAGATATTTTCACCTTGTTCCCGGACTGGTTTTCATGGTTTAAAAGCCAGCGGCACGTGGTGAACGCATTGAAAATGGGCCACGAGGTCAGGCTATTCGACTATCGCACCACCACGTCTCTTTCTAACCGGCGGGTCGATGACACACCTTACGGGGGCGGGCCTGGGATGGTCCTGCGCGTTGATGTCGTCGATGAGGCCTTGAGAAGCGTCTACGGTGACGATCGGGAGTCCATGCTCGCTGAGAACAGGATCGCTGTGTTGACTCCTACCGGACGTATGCTCAGAGAGGAAGTCGTGGTTGAGCTTGCAGGGTGTGAGCGCCTTACCCTTCTGTGCGCAAGATACGAAGGATTTGATGAGCGGGTGAGAACGCATTTGAGTAACGATGCGATCTCCGTAGGCAAATACGTTCTTTCAGGTGGTGAGTTGGCATCAATGGTGGTTGCGGACACGGTGATTCGTAAGTTGCCAGGTAGCCTGGGCGACTTGGAAAGCAGCGTAGAGGAGTCCTTCAGCGAGGCTCTGGAAGGCGCTCCGGAGTATCCCCATTACACGAGGCCGGCCGAATACCGTGGTTGGGAAGTCCCAGAAGTGCTTCTATCTGGCGACCACGGCCGTATTCGCGAATGGAGAAGCAAGCGCAGCGCCGAGTTGCTCGGCCAATAGACTTTCTGTGCCCGCATAGCAATGAGCATGAGCGTGCTGTAGCGCGACTGTGCGATAAGATCATTCATTACGCACGGTGTCGCCCGCATGGAGGGCCACCGTTTTTTGTTTGTATGAGACGATGAGCAAGCTAATAGAAGAAATAGAGAAGCGTCAGCTGAGGAAAGTGCCTGACTTCAAACCCGGAGACAGGGTTACAGTGGACTTTCAGATCAGAGAAGGGGGACGCACGCGAATACAGGCCTTTGAGGGTGTCGTCTTGAAGAGGCAGGGCGTGGGTGCGCGAGAGACATTTACGGTGAGGAAGACGTCTTTTGGTGTGGGCGTGCAGAGAATGTTCCCGGTGCACTCGCCCAAGGTGGAGCGCATAAAGATAGAAGGTCGTGGAGAGGTTCGCAGGTCCAAGCTCTATTACCTGAGGGGTCGCATTGGCCGCAAGGCGCGCGTTCGCGAGAAGTTTGACGCCGATCTCGGGGAGATTGTGGGCGACATCGAAGAGGAAACGGAAGTTACTGCCGGGCCTGCAGGCGAAGAACCGGAATCCGGGGAAGCAGGCGAGACAGCCGGAGGAGAGCAAGTCGAAGAATCAGAGGAAGTTACGCCGAAGACGGAAAGTGATGAGGCTGGTGGAGAAGAGGAAGCAAAAGAGGAAGTAAAAGAGGAAGTAAAAGAGGAAGTAAAAGAGGAAGTAAAAGAGGAAGTAAAAGACGAATTGACACCGGATGATGATGGTCCTGAAGAGGAGAAAGGCGAAGCCGGCGTTGAGGAGAAAACGCAAGCGGATGAGCCCGATGTTGACGCGGCAGCGGAGAAGGATCCGTCGGGAAGCCCGGAAGGAATCGACGAACAAGACAAGAATTCTGAGTCTGACGATGCAAGCTCGAAGGACAGAGAAGGCTAAAGCAGACGAATGAAGAGCAAGAAGCGCAGGAGCGGACTCGCGTCTGTGGTCGAGCTTGTCGTCATTATTGCGATAGCGCTGGGCCTTGCTCTTGCGATACAGGCTGTGGTGGTCAAGCCTTACAGGATCCCGAGCGAATCTATGCTGCCCACGCTCAAGGTGGGCGAGCGCGTCATCGTAAACAGGGTGGGAAGCAAGTTTGGAGACCCCGAAAGGCGCGACATAATCGTTTTTCACCCACCGACTGGTGCCGACGATAAGGATGGGCCCAAATGTGGTGTGCCTCACTCACGGAAGTCACCGTGCCCTAAGTCAACGCCAAATAAAAGCGACGTAAACTTCATCAAGCGGATAATCGGCATGCCCGGCGATCGGATTTCAATCAGGAATGGCATCGCTGTTATCAACGGCAAGCCACTAAAAGAACCGTATATAAACCCCTGCGGCGGCTTTCCCGCGTGCAACCTGCCCAAGGCGATCAAGATTCCGCCCGGACACTACTTTATGATGGGGGACAATCGAGGTTACTCGGATGACAGTCGTTTCTGGGGCCCAATAAAGAAAGATTGGATAATTGGAGGGGCATTCATTACCTACTGGCCAATTAAGGAGATCGGGCCGCTCTAAAGAAGCGGTTTCAGGTTTAATCTCAAAAAAAGGTTCAGAGAGTAGAACATCGCGCAGGCTGTTTGACTTTGACAGGGAGTTTGGGGTCAGATTCGTAGCAGGGACGGACGAAGCAGGCCGTGGATGTCTTGCTGGCCCCCTTGTTGCAGCGGCGGTACTCTTTGACTACGAGGCTTTGGGGAAGAGAGAGCTGAGCGAGCTGTCCAAACTCGATGATTCAAAGGTCCACTCGGCGAAGGTCAGGGAGGAGCTTTACCCAAAGGTGCTGAGCGCTGCCAAGGCCGTATCGGTGGGTACGTACTCGCCAGCGGGTATTGACAGCCGAGGATTGCACAACACAAACCTTCTCGCCTTGCAGAAGTGCCTGGAAGCCGTCGCGATAGAAGGCTGTGTTTGCCTCGTGGATGGCTACAAACTGCCCGACCTCGACCTCGACCATCGCGCCGTCGTCGATGGCGACGCTCGCAGTGCAGCGATTGCTGCAGCGTCGATCATCGCAAAGGTAAGCCGCGACCGTTACATGATTAGCGCCGACGAGCTGCACCCAGGCTGGGGCTTTGCCGAACACGTTGGATACTCCACCGCCGAACACCGAGCCGCTATCGAGAAGAAGGGGATATCAACACTGCACCGCCGCTCATTCCGATCAGTCGCCTATAAACAACTGGGTCTCATTGACGAAACGGACTCAGGCGAGAGGCGCAGGGCAGCATAGAGCCTCGGTGCGTTTAGAACGCATCGCGGATCAGTTTGATGTTTTTTACATAGCCTTTCGAATTAAGGCTGACCCCTATGAAATCGAAACGCATAGAGGTTGTGATGTTCGAGCCTTTTGAGGCTCTGCGATGGGTGCTCGCCCCATTATCCGCGAGCCAAACAGCTGCCATTTGACGAATTTTCCGCTGCTTGCCTGGTCCGACTGCGAGCTCGAGGGCGGGGTGGAGGTGCTTTGCGCGGGAGAGGCGGGTCTTGACTTCGCAAAAGGCAAGAGTTTCTCGGTCAAGATAGACGAGGTCGAGTTCACCATTTCGGGTACGGTAATTATGGTCAAGCAGGTTGAACCCGAGGCTTGACACGTAATTGCGGGCGGCCCTCTCGCCGGTTTCACCTGTTGTGCGCCGATGGTCCATAGATCAGTGCGTTCGACACTAGGTGAATGAATTTACGTAGACCGTGTCACAGGTGACTTCACATGCGTGAGTTTCAAACGAAACGTGAAATGGGATGCATGAGTGACTGGCGATCGGTCAATGAAGGTCGATGGCCAAAATTATTTACACGTTTTTGACTCTTTGCACGAGTTTGTACCTCGCATTTGACTCTTTTCATCCTAGTCTGGACTAATGCTCGCCTCGATCAGGACATATGCACTTGCGGGGGTTGAGGCCCGCGAGGTTACGGTCGAGGTGGATATCCAGCTCGGGCTTCCTGCCTTCAACATAGTGGGCCTGCCCGATGCGGCCCTCAGAGAGTCCCGCGAGCGAGTGCGCTCGGCCTTGAAGAATTCTGGGTTCGAGTTTCCGCTCAAGAGGATCACCGTCAACCTTGCGCCCGCAGATCTGCATAAAGCCGGTCCGAGCTTCGACCTCGCCGTCGCCTGCGCGATCCTGGTGGCAAGCGAGCAGGTGAACGGTGAGGGGCTGACCGGCTATGCGGTGTGCGGCGAGCTGGCGCTGGACGGTGGCGTTCGCCCGGTCAACGGCACTCTGGTCTTTGCGGCAGGCGCGAGGGAGGCGGCGATGGAAAATCTGATTGTTCCATTGGAAAACGTCGAGGAGGCGTTGCTGGTAGATGGCGTGAAGCTGATCGGGCTCAAGCGCCTTGAGCAGATCAAATCAGTCGCTGACGGCAGTATGAACACAATCGGTCGGCATCGCAGACGGCGACAGAAGCCGCCTCCCACCGGGGTGGACCTCGCAGATGTTCGTGGCCATGCGGGCGCCAAGCGAGCACTTGAGCTGACGGCTGCGGGAGGGCACAACTTGTTGATGATCGGGCCGCCCGGATCTGGCAAGACAATGCTGGCCAGGAGGTTGCCCGGGATCATGCCGCCGCTACGCCACGAGGAGGCGGTTGAGGCGACGAGGATCCATTCCGTAGCGGGCGCATTGAACGGGTCATCGTTGATTGAGCGAAGGCCCTTCAGAGCGCCGCACCACTCGATTTCGCCGGTTGCACTCGTGGGAGGAGGGAACCCTGTAAGGCCTGGGGAGATCAGCATGGCGCACAATGGCGTCCTGTTCCTTGATGAGCTGGCCGAGTTCTCGAGGATGCCTCTGGAGGCCTTGAGGCAACCGCTGGAGGACGGGCATATCACTGTCATGCGCGCAAGCGGCTCCTTCACGTTCCCGGCGCGCTTCACGATGGTTGCCGCAACAAATCCATGCCCCTGCGGGTTTGCAGGGGACCGAAAGGCTCCATGTGCCTGCACTCCGGCTGCGTTGAACAGGTACAGGCTCAGGATGAGCGGCCCGCTGCTCGACCGTATTGACATAATGCTAAGAATTGACAGGCCGAGACTGGAGGAGCTTCACGGAGAATCACGCCCTGAGGTATCTGGTACCGTCCTTGAACGAGTGATAGAGGCCAGGGAGCGACAGGTTGCGCGGCTCTCAGGGGACGGCATCGGCTGCAACGCCCAGATGGGCTCAATGCTCGTCCGGAGGCACTGTCGACTTTCCAAAGGTGCGGAGAAACTGCTTGTCCAGGCAGAAGGGGCGCTCACACTTGGAGGGCGAGGCTATGTGCGTATATTGAGGCTGGCGCGCACGGCGGCCGACCTGCGCTCATCGGAGACAATCGAGGTCGAGGACATGGCTGCGGCGGTCACGTACAGGCACGCACGCAGCGATGAGGCGGCGGCATGACCGAGATCGATGGTGAGCATGCACAACAGGCCTTGGCTTCAAGGAACGAGGATGTCTGCAGTGAGTGCCTTGAGCGCGCAGAGCTTGTGTCCGCGCTTTCGGATCATATAGCGTCCGTTGCAAGATCGAATCGAAAGGTGTCGGAGCTTCTCGCTCTGGACAATGAAGAACTGGTTGCGGCAGTTGAAGGCGGTGATTGCGATTATGTCCTGGGTGATCGTAAGCGCAGCGAAAGCAGTTCCCTCGAGAAGGGTTTGGAAAGGCAGGGCCTGTTTGCAATATGCCTTCACAGCAATGCGTACCCGCGAGGTCTTGCACAGCTTTCAGATATGCCGGCGGCACTTTACTTCCGCGGTTGCCGAGGCCGCTTGCAGATGCTCGACCGGCTGTGTATTTCAATAGTCGGGGCAAGAAGGGCTTCGCCGTACGGGCTTGAGGTCGCACGGGCTATAGGGGCCGGCCTGGCTAGCGCAGGTGTCACGGTCGTGAGCGGCATGGCATTTGGAGTTGACGCTGCGGCACACAGGGGTGCGCTCGAGGCAGGAGGCTCGACGGTGGCTGTGCTGGCCGGCGGGGTAGATCGTCCCTATCCACGATCTCATCTGCGCCTGTATGAAGAAATATGCGAGAAGGGCCTAGCGGTCTCCGAGCTTGCACCTGGGACCGAGCCGCGCAGATGGAGTTTCCCGGCTCGCAACCGGATAATGGCGGCATTTTCAGCGATGACAGTTGTAGTGGAGGCGGGAAAACGCTCAGGATCCCTGATCACCGCAGATTTAGCCACAACGCTTGGGAGGGAGGTAGGAGCAGTGCCAGGGCCGGTCAACTCCCACCTTGCCCAGGGAACGAATGCACTTATTGCTGACGGCGCGAAGTTGATCCGTGATACGGAGGATGTCCTCGACGAGTTTCAAATCGAGCGCCCACCACCAGGCGACCCAGCAGACTCAGAAGTGCTCGATGATCGCCAACGCAGAATTCTTTCCTTGATCGAGAGCGGTTCCAACACCCTGGACCAGTTGGTCAGTGACGAAGGCGAAGGTACGGCAATAGCGGCTGTTGCCGAGCTTGAGATAAAAGGGTTTATACGTCGCGGACACGATGGCCGCTATATACGCACGGGTAAGGGCCTATCCCCACAGAGATAGGCAATAAACAATTATCCTCATATCATGAAAGACGAGAGGACTCCACGGGTTCTAAGCATCGCCGGCTCGGACTCGGGTGGCGGTGCGGGTATTCAGGCTGATATAAAGGCGTTCGCCCGCTGCGGCGTGCACGGCATGACGGCCATTACAGCGATAACGGCGCAAAATACGGTCGCCGTGATGGATGTGTTCCAGGTTCCCATCGAGATGATCATGGAACAGGTAAAGGCCGTGGCAGACGATATTGGGGTCGATGCCGTGAAGGTGGGTATGCTGGCCAACAGGGAAGTGATAGATACGGTGGCAGAGGCGCTCGAGTTGGTGCCACATGCGGACGTTGTCATCGACCCGGTGATGATCGCCGAAAGTGGAGCTCGCCTTCTCGAGGACGACGCGGTATCGGCGCTTATCGAAAGGCTGATTCCGAGGGCAAGCGTGGTCACGCCGAACATCCCCGAGGCACGTGAACTCACCGGTCAGGGCAACGAGGCGACCACGGAAGAGCTTGCTCGCGCCGTGCATGAGTTGGGCCCGGACACAGTTGTCGTTACCGGCGGACACCGCAACGGCGATGCCGAAGACACCTTCTTTGACGGTGACCGTCTCGAAAGGATCGAGGGCCCCATGTATGAGAGGGACACGACTCATGGATCTGGTTGTACGCACTCCTCTGCGCTTGCTGCATACCTGGCGAGGGGGTTGGACCCGCTGGAGGCAGCTAGGGCAGCGAAAGAAGTTGCATCCGAAGCGGTACGCCTGGGCCTGGACGATATTGGATCGGGCGCTGGTCCTGTTGGGGCTCTGCGTCATGCCATCACGTAATATCCGCAAATGAGCGAAGGTGAGTTAAGACGCAGAAGTAGCGTGATCATGGACGGCCCGGATCGCGCTCCGGCACGGGCGATGCTGAAGGCGATCGGGTTCAATGACGAAGACCTGAAGAGGCCGATCGTGGGAGTAGCGAACACCTGGACGGAGGTCATGCCGTGCAACTTCCACCTGCGCAGGCTTTCGGAGAAGATCAAGGAGGGCATCAGGGATGCAGGAGGCACCCCCATGGAGTACAACACAATCGCCGTGTCCGATGGTGTGTCGATGGGGACAGAGGGGATGAAGGCTTCCCTCGTTAGCAGGGAGGTGATCGCCGATTCGGTTGAGCTGGTGGCTCGTGGACATCTCTTCGACGCTGTTATCGCTATATCCGGATGCGACAAGACAATACCCGGGACGGTGATGGGGATCGCTCGACTGGAAGTGCCTGGACTGATGCTTTATGGCGGCTCAATCGCGCCAGGGCGCTTTCAGGATCACGACGTGACTATTCAAGATGTCTTTGAGGGTGTTGGAGCGCATGCGGCGGGCAAAATGACCGATGAAGAGCTGCACGAGCTCGAGGGCAGTGCCTGCCCGGCGGCGGGTGCCTGCGGCGGACAGTTCACGGCGAACACGATGGCGACTGCCTTTGAGGTGATGGGAGTATCCCCGATGGGAAGCGCGATGGTGCCGGCGATGATCGACCGCAAGGACGAAGTTGCGTACGAAGCCGGAAAGCTCGTGATGAAGAGTTTGAAAGAAGGAAGGAACTTAAGCGAGATCATCACGAAGAAATCGCTGGAAAACGCAATCGCCTCGGTTGCGGCAACGGGCGGGTCGACCAACGCGGTACTGCACCTGCTCGCTGTTGCAAGTGAGGTTGGGGTTGAGCTCGAGCTCGAAGATTTCGATCGAATAAGTTCAAAGACGCCACTACTCGCGGATCTGAAGCCCGGTGGCCAGTACGTGGCAACCGATCTGTACAGGGCAGGTGGGGTCGGGCTTGTCGCAAAGCGCCTGCTGGACGCGGGCCTGCTCAACAGCGAGGAGATGACGGTAACCGGGCGCACCATTGGTGAAGAGGCCGCTGATGCACAGGAGGCCGAAGGACAGGATGTCGTACGACCACTGGATAATCCGATAAAGGAATCGGGTGGGCTGGTGATCCTGAGAGGCAACCTCGCGCCAGAAGGTTGTGTCGTCAAAGTCGCGGGTCACGAATGGATGCATCACAAAGGCCCGGCGAAGGTGTTCGAGTGCGAGGAGGACGCCTTCAAGGCGGTGATAGGCGGCAAGATAAGCGCAGGTGACGTCGTAGTGATTCGCTACGAGGGGCCGAAAGGAGGGCCCGGTATGCGTGAGATGCTTGGTGTTACTGCAGCGATCGTTGGCGAGGGCCTAGGCGAATCAGTCGCGCTGGTAGCTGATGGTAGGTTTTCCGGGGCGACACACGGGCTGATGGCCGGTCACGTCGCTCCAGAGGCGGCGCGAGGTGGCCCCATAGCCGCGATTCAGGAGGGCGACATGATCACCTTCGATGTGGAGAATCGCTGCCTGGACATTGAGCTGTCAGAAGACGAGATAAAGGAACGTCTTGAAAGGTGGAGCCCCCCTGAGCCACGCTATAAAAAGGGCGTTATGGCCAAGTACGCACGGCATGTTTCCTCAGCGTCGCGAGGCGCGATCACCGATTAGCCAAGATACGCTGGATG
>SDBU01001635.1_pt1 | contig 31290 bp, 72 predicted proteins | sample 2277071 | NCBI WGS metagenome assembly SDBU01 (sample SAMN10397929, study PRJNA504765) | marine sediment metagenome | isolation source: marine sediment core GS08_GC12, 126 cmbsf | place: Arctic Ocean: Gakkel Ridge, Loki's castle | collected 2008 | reverse complement strand
ACCGATCTCTAGAGATTCAGCTTTCACTTCTAAACCACCATTTCCAGCTTGCATGCCCGAGAGCGAGGATAACCAAAAGATTGCCCCAATTAGGTAACCTGAATACAGGAGAAGTATTGCGAATTTCCAGCACAAAAAAGCCAATGGGTATTCCTAACAAAAACACGATAAGAAGCTTTGTAAATTCTACTTCAAAAATACTTAACCAATCGTCCATGATCAAACTCCTCCCAACTAAGCTACCTACGGACAAAATAAATCAACACTTGAAGTTTTGATATATTCCTTTTTACACTCCTTGAGAACTAATACTTCTATGAGGGTCCCATCAGGCAGGCAGGGCTCGATACATCCATGCTTATTATCGACGAGGTTGATCATAACGTCACCGTGACTCAGACAAATTTTTTGCGTGTCCGAGAGAATAATAACGATGCCCGCAAAGGCGTTTGCTAATTTAATTTCCACAAATCCTCCTAACTAAATCATATCGCAGTCAAATTCTTTTTATGCCTTTTTACATATCGGGAGGCTTAAACATTACTCCGATTAACCAACAAATGGGTAACGGAAATAAAAGGGCAGCCAAGCCCCAAGTTGGAAGCCTGAAAGAATTTTCAACTGATATTCCTACAAGAGCAAAGAAGCTAATTGCTACGACCCAAGCAATAACGACGCCAAAACCTAAATATTTCAGATGCTTACCCAATTTGTCCTCCTATTAATTTGACCGTACTAGTCACAAATTATTTGATAAACAGTGTTTATTTTGCCCGTTTGGCCACTTGAAACATAATCACAGCAGCAAGTATAGCGCCAGTGATTATGCCCCAACCATATATCGTTAGATAAACTACACTGGGCGATATTGATAACATCTCAACCTCCTTTACAATTGTCACAATTTTTGCTAAACCTAAAACAGAATGTGGAAAGGAGTTTAATGGCCTCTCCGCCACACTCACATTTGACCGTTTCGTCAACTTTGACTAGCCGCTCGAACTCCTTTTCGCACTTCTTGCATCGATACTCATATACCGGCATTACGTTTCACCCGTCAAATTAGCCTCAAATTTATCTAGTGCTTGGGCCATCGCTTGCCTGATCAGGCTCAAAAAGGCTTCTTGTTGTTTGGGCTCGTGTAAAGCTAATTCGGATACGGTGAGAATCTTACCCCAAAAATCCTTGCGGAAATCATCAAATACTGGAATACTCATTGTTTCTCCTTTAGCTCATAATAGAGCTTATTATATTATATATTACTTTTTCAAATTTGTCAAATCCGGTAAATCTATGTCATAATACTTGGCTCTACCTTGACGGGCAGGGATGACTTTTTCAATCATTAATTTTTCGAGTTTTTTCTTCGTGATGATAGTTTTACCGCTCCTTTGCTTCGCTGTGTGGACAGCGGAATGACATTCCATGCACAAAGTAACTTGGGCATCAATATCCCACCGTTTTCTACGACCATACAGATGGTGCGGCGTACTGCCACTACGATTTTTTTGGTGAATGAACAGATGCCATTGACAGCGTCTCACATCGAGTTCAACCACTAAACGCGCATTCTTTTGGTCTTCAGCTTTATTGTATTTGGGAAAAGGTTTAGGCACAGCAGGCATCTAAAATAGTCCCCATTCCGCTACGTTGGACCTTATTCCTTCGTGACACTTATTGAAATATGGACAACTGGGTTTTCCTCGGAACGTACAATCTTCTACTTCTACATATGGCGGCAATTCTTGCGATACGAAATGTTCCTCTAGATGAGCACGGCGTTTTGTTACGTTGATTAAAATCTTTTTGTTGTATGATTTACCGTCCATTTGACCCGTTATTTTCACTGTGTCTCCCAAATCCTCTAAAATCAATTCCGCCCAATTATTCCACGCCCTATAATACAGAACAAGCAGGGGCGCCACATTGAATATTTCTTTGTAGAGCTGCCCGTATAATACTAATTGGGCCACGTGAGATTCCGTAGGAGGTGAACCATATTTTCCCCAATATTTACTACCGGTTGCTTTGTGTTCAATGAGTATAGGGTCTTGTTTGTTGATGTGAATCCCCCAATCACACTTTCCCGACCAAACCTTGGTCTTGAGGACTACCTGATCTGTAAGATCTCGGTTGTATTTTTTCTTTAGGGCTTTACCTGTATCGTCCTCTAATACGTTACCAAAACGAAACTTCTCCAACAGAGATAAAGGAAACTCAGTTTCTTTCTTGTGACCCAAAAGTGAAAATATAGCACTGCGAGGGCACCCTCCAATCGCTGATACCCAAAGATGAGATTGTTTGCGTGGTGGATATTGTTTTGTTGTTAGATTTTCTTCGATTGCTTTTCTGACTATCAATTTTTTTCCTTTCTTTATATTAAGTTTTTTAATCCCCCCTATATATATTATATATTAATATTAGAATTTGTCAAATTTGGTAGAAAATTGTTTTTGGCGGATATTTGTACAAATACTGCAACCTTAAAATATTCAAATTGGTATCAAAAACACTTGACAAATCTTAAAAAATATGTTATAATTACATTAGAGAATAAAATAAGGAGGCAAAAGTGGAACAGAAAATTTATCAGAAAAACGGTTATTGGGTTTTAGTTCAAAAAGCTACTGGAGGGTTTTATTTCCGGGCATCAACCAATAATGAAGAGATTTATCGGTTGATTGAAAAAGAACTCGGTTGGCAAGGGGAACGAGCTCCTGCCCAAAGCGATTTAGACGAATTTGCTATTCGTCATAATCTCATACTAGTTTCAGAAGAAGAGGTTAAAAAGGCCCGAAGGGAGATAAGTTGAAACAGGAAACGGTAAGCAGCGTAATTGGAGGGTTGATCGGAACAGACGATTTTGAGGCCCTAGCAGAAGTATTCGAGGGGTATGTGATTTTCAATCCTCACACTTACAAAATCATCGACGCCAAAGTCAAATACGAACACGCTTTGACAGTCATGCGTCGTCAAGATCAAGAAGTTGATTTAGCAGCAATTGAGTGCGGTCAGATTAGATTAGCAACATTTGTTCTATAGGGAGGCAAAATGAACGACTGGCAAGCAGCATTAAAAAAGGCCCTCAAAGAATTGGAGGTCAAACAAGCACAAGCTATCGAAATCTCCGATGAAACATCTGAACAACCCATTCACCGCAAGAAACACCGAGGTCGAGGTGCACTTCCCCTCCTCCGAAATCAGTCAAGGAAACATCGTCGGAATCTAGAAGAGGATGATGGCCCTCCGATTCATAATTGGCGCAAGTCGCCGATGGAGAGGTAAATTGAATACAGTCAAGCTAGGTTTGAGAAAATACGAGTTTAGCGAAGTTCTTGAGACCAATATTTCTACAGAGTACCTCGGGGATGAGGCCACCAATTGGGGTGTCTGGGAAATGATACGAGAGAGTTTTCAAAATATCATGGACGAGGCTCAAGTTTCAGCAGAGACAAACGGGGGACATTTAGCTGACCATTTGTGGATAGATACTGGGAAAGTAAATGGCCAGGAATACCACAGAATTCGAGATAAGGGCCGAGGCGCAGACCTCAATCAGATTCTTTATCTGGGTTGGTCAGGCAAACGTGGTAAAGGAATGCGAGGCGAAAAAGGCGAAGGTCAGTTGTTAGCATTTTTGGTCGGGATAAAAAAGGGTATTGATAATTGGTTCGTTTCCAAAGACTACGCAATTCAGCCCTTTATTAATACCGATAACGGTCATCCTCATTTGGCCCTCAAGATTTACAGGGCAAATAAAGAAATTGTCGGAACGCAAATTCTGATTGAAAAAGGCAATCATGACGTAGGAGTTTATATCAAAGAACGGCGATATTATTTTCCGGACTTGAGGAAACCTCGCAAGATGGGATATAAGAGAAAATCTACTGAAAAGGCTCCCAGTGTTAAGAAATCATTTCCAGACAAAAGAGGCCAATCAAAATTATATCTAAAGGGCATCTACGTCAAAGATATAGATGCACTATTTAGTTACAACCTGAAGAATACAAAAATCAGCCGAGATCGCGACATGGTTTCGGAAGAGGATTTGTTAATTGAGATTGCAGAGATTTGGGATAATGAAAAACGCCACAAGCATCTTACAGCTCTAATTAATGCGGCAACGGGTTGGGGCTGTTCGGAAATGGAAATGAGAATCGAACACTTTGATCCTGAGTATCCAGCAGCGTGGAGATCAGCATTCAGAAAGGTGGCGGGAGGACGACGAGCAGTATTGTGGACTAACGATATTATTGCTAGAGAAGCCCGTCGTAGCGGTTATAAGGTATTGAAAATCGAACGGTATACAGTTATACTTGCCCTTGAGTTGTGTGGAATTAAATACGACAAAGACGTTGCTAAAGCTTGCGATCCCTACAGAATCTTGAAAGCAGATAGTCAAGAGAAAAAGCTTTTTAAGATTTTTGCCGAAATTGCAGAATTGTGTGGATGGGACAAAATGGAATTCAAAGTTTTCAAACCCACAGGACGTGATTCACAATTTGATAACAGATTGGCATTCTACCTTGACGGAGAAGAGTATTACTTGAGAAGCTACATAAGGGATTTTGAGTTCAAAAGTTTATTGCGGACTTTTGTTCACGAAGAAACCCATCGGCAATTCGGAGCTCCAGATGAAAGCCGACAATTTGAAAGCGGCCAAGCTAAACTGTGGTTAGATATTGTTGAAAATGCAGCGGGATACGTTCACAAACAAATAAGAGATTGGAGGTAAAATGACAAGGGAACTTAAAGCAGCAATAGCAGCCGCAAGAGAAGAATTGAGTAGGGGTGGGCGTCAGGATACAAATTTAGCTGTTTTTCTAATTCGAGATTTTGATGAAGTCAGGGAAGCAGGTCTATCAGATTTGGCTTGGGCGTTGTATCGCGAATATTGTACCATAAGTGAAGTCGAATGGTTACTAGATGAGATTGAAAAACGCTGTGAACCTTAAAGTTTTGAAAAAATACGAAATTGATACCCTTTCTACGATATTGGTACTTGACAAATGTTAAAAAATATGTTATAATTATTATATAGAAAGGGGACAGATGAGAGTAATAGGAAAAAGGTTTCGAGAGAAAAAACATAAACGCAGTCCAATGAGACAATTGACCCAAAAGGTCGTCGGCAAACAAATGGTCATCCTCTGTTTAGGGAATAATTATCAGATCAACCCTAGAGGAACAGGAACCAAAGCAATCGACCCAGATACTGAACAAGTCATAATTAGCGGATTAGTATTTCCCACGAGAGGCAGATTTCCCATACCCCCTCCCGAAATAACCCAAGCGGGCATATTAGTTTCATATAGAGGTTTCTAAGTGAAAAAATTTAAGGGCCAAGGGAAATTCAATTTAGAATCATATCGCAAAGTTATGGCGGACTTCAATGAGAGATTTCCAGCGGTTAAAGGCAAGATGTACGACCTGAAAGGGAATCTCGAAACGGTGCCAGGATATTGCGATTGTGGTGAAAAACTGACTAAAAAAGAGTGCCGGGTAAATATTTGTACAAATTGTTTACTTGCTTATAAAATCGGCCCTAAAGTTAAGGTTGTTGAGAATAAATTCATTGTTCAGGAATCACTTTTCTAGGAGACTAAATGTTACGAAAAGCAGTTGAGTATCTAGCAGAGTGTTGTGACCATGCGACGACCTGGGATACCAGAGGATTCAACAAATTCGATGCTTCGTTTGGGCATAGTCTTGCCAAACAGCCAAGTTGGACCCCTAAACAAGCCCGTGCTGCCTGGAAAATGGTTAGAAAATATCGCAGACAACTCACTGTTATTGGGATCAACTATTATGATATTCCAGAACCTCCCGAAGATGAAAAGTCAAAGAAATACGCCAAGGTAAAGAATGACACCATCACAGCCAGGATACAGGGTTCAGTCATTATTCAAATGCCTTATCGGTGCACAAATTTCTTTGCAGCCAAAGATGCTATAAAATCTATCCCAGGACGTAAATGGAATGACAAGACAAAAAGCCCTCCGAGTGCTTGGGTAGTACCAATTACTCAAGCTCGTATGGTAGTTAATAAGCTGACCAAATTTGAGAATTTCACTTCTAGCAAGGAATTAATTCAATTAGCAAAGAAACAAAATAAGGCACTTGGAATTACATTTAGTGCTGCGACTGCTACGACTTCTGATTTACAGGTCGAGGGATTAGGTGGAGAACTAATGCCATTTCAGAGAGCGGGCGTCTCATATGCCATTGAGACCAAAAACTGCATAATTGCAGACGAAATGGGGCTAGGAAAAACAATCGAGGCTTTAGCTGCTATTAAATATCTAAACGCTTTTCCGGCCATAATAGTTTGCCCAGCGGCGGTGAAAATTAACTGGGCACGCGAGACTAAAAAATGGCTCCCAGGCAAAAGTGTAGAAATATGGTACGGTCGAAATGGCAGCAGCAAGAAGGCAGACGTCATTATTATCAATTACGACATAATTGCTGATCCAAGCAAAACAGGCAAAAAAGTTTTGAGGGATGATTTGAAAGCAGTCGAGGCAAAAGCGATTATCCTCGACGAATCGCATTATATCAAATCCCACAAAGCCAAAAGAACACTTGCAGCCAAGGAACTGGGCAAAGGCGCAATGTTGAAATTATGTCTAACGGGAACGCCAGTTCTCAATCGCCCTAACGAGTTAATCAGTCCTCTTGCTTTTTTAGGCCAATTGAAAAACTTCGGCGGCTTTTGGCATTTTGTCCAGCATTATTGTGCAGCCAAAAACACTGGTTGGGGCTGGGATTTTTCGGGAGCTTCTAACATTCCTGAATTGCATGAAAGACTAAAAGAAACTTGTTTCATTCGCCGTAAAAAATCAGACGTCTTAAAAGAACTTCCAGCCAAGCGCCGAGCGGTTGTGCCAATTCCCCTCGACAACGAAGAAGAATATCAATACGCCGAGCATAATTTGATCGAATGGTACGGCAGGAACGCAATTGAAAAACAAGAATTCCTAGACGAAATAGCTGATTTGAGCAAAGAGGAACAAAAAGCCGCTAAAAGATCCGAATCAAGACGGGCTCGAATTAGCGCTCAAAATGCCGAGCAGTTAGTTAGAATAGAAGCCCTCAAACAATTGGCCGTCAAGGGCAAAATGCCGGCGCTGAAAAGGTGGATTAAGGATTTTCTGGAAACTGGAGAGAAACTGGTCGTATTCGCCCATCACCGTAACGTTGTCAAGGAACTGGCTAAAGAATTCAACACTCCAACGATAATGGGTGGAGATAATCTAAAAGCCCGTCAAAAGGTTATTGATAATTTCCAGACTGATTCAAAATGCCAACTGATAATCTGTTCGATGGCAGCAGCAGGAGTTGGAATTACTTTGACCGCAGCGTCAAATGTAGCATTTATTGAGTTAGGCTGGACGCCTGCGGGCCACCAACAATGTGAGGATAGATTACACCGTATTGGCCAACACAATGCGGTCACTTCGTGGTGGCTTCTCGCAGCAGGGACAATCGAAGAAGAAATCGCGCGACTACTCGACAAGAAGCGCGCAGTAATCGATGCTACAACTGATGGCGAAGAGATGGGAGAGGACGAGGGGATTTTGAAAGCATTATTACGAACAATGAGGGAGGAAGGAAGATGGCAAGAAGGAAAAAGCCAACGGGACGAATAGAGAGCGAGCAGATTGTTGAGAATCAGCTTTATGGCTATGGTTTTTATCGTCCTAATTCTCAAGAACGCCTTTGTTACAGGCCAGAAGAAGCTAACAGAGTTATAGTGCCTTTCGGGGGATGGGTATTTGTACTTCGTAGCATTCCCGTTGAGGCCCCTCCCACTCCGGGTTGTGGATATTGGGCGGTTCCCTGGCCAGATGGAAAAGAAGGGTATAAAGATGGGAGATATTCAATTCGAATTTCGCTTTCTAGTGGCGGGTTTGTGCGGCTATGGCCCTACGAGTATACGATCCTTTCTCAAGGGGAGATTGATAGGGCATTAGCAGATGATGAGCTCATTTTCCATCCGATGAGCAATGCCAATTTATTTCAAGACATGCCTGAAATCCAAGATATGATCGGGGCCCTAATGTTAGATGGTTTGAGTTTGCCACAAGCCGTGTATGAGTTAGCAGGTGTTCAAGATGAAATATCAGTTGAGCAAATTCCAGCCCCGGGCTGGTTTGAAGCAACATTTAATTTGCCTTGGGTATAAGGAAAAATGAAAATGGATGAAATCACAATTGAAATATTAAGCCGAGGCGAAGAAAACCTCATAGACGCTATCGCAATTGAATACAGAAGACAAGGTAAACCTGTTAGCATAAGCGGTGGTGGAATGTCGCACTTGCGTATTCTATTGGAAATAGCTCTGCGAGAGTGGTCAGAAGCAGAGTATAAAATTAGCATAGGAGAATAAAAATGGATGAATTTAATAGAGAGCTTGATGCGTCAATAGCTGAAATAATGGGTGGGAAATGGATCCGTTTTTATGACGCTGATTATTCAGATCCGGACAGCAGCGACGGTCGAGTTCATGCCTTGATTGTTCTGCCTAAAGACCTCGATTTCCTATGCCCACCAGATTATGTAAAAGACACGGGTGAATGTCCAAGAGATCGTTATGGCTGGATCCCAGAGTACAGTACTGACTTTGCTGCTGCGTGGGAAGTTCACAAATTTGTCCACGAGAATTGGGCATTTAGTCAGCGCAGTAGGTACTATGATGCTTTAACCAAAGTAATGCATGAACGACTATGCGCGAAGGTTGCCTGGCCCGCTTTGCTGGGGTTTTTAGAACCTAAGGATATTTGCCTAGCCGCGATTATGGCACTTGAAGGAGATTAAGTGAAAAAAGAATATAAGGGTTACTACACAGGCATACTATATTATAACGATAAAAAATTGCCGTTGAAAGAATTTGTACAAATATGCTCTGATAAGTATCGAAAGAAAAAGGGCGAACCGAAACTCGTTCTAGTCCACGAGGGCGATTGGGAAGAGGGGTTTCAGTTTCACAAATTAGTATTGAGAGGTCATGTGCTAATAGGTGAAAAATACGTCATGCCAGAATTAGATTTAACTTGGGGGGAGAATGCTTAAAAAATACCTTTATTGTTTTCGCTGCTGCGGCAGTCATTTACACGATGTAATTGGAGATGGGTTTGGCAACATTCTCTGGGGGTGCACTAATTGTGGAATGAAGCGTAAGGGGGCAGAATAATGATAAATAGAATCACTTGGTATATTAGGGACTGGATTATTCACTTTGTTATTGAAGGGATAGTTATTGGTGGGCATTGTGGCTGCTGCGGTGCCTGGGTATCAGATTGTCTAGTGCCAAGTTATTGGCAAGTAACTGTCTGTAAGAAGTGCGTAAGGGGGGCAGAATGAAAATCCAATCGTTACAGATAGACGGCGCTCTATATACCAGAATAGTCGCCGCGTTCATTGTTAACAAAGACCAACTAAAAGCCTTCAAGCAAAAAAAATATCCTCAATTAGGAACTATTGCGCAAGCTCAGCAACTGGCCGATGAAATCTCCAAGACAGGACTAGAAGCCCGGTTGACACTGTTGACGTGGTTTTGGCATCCAAGCTTACACGATCCGGTATTAAGCGAAGCGGTGTTTCCGAGCTCTGCCAAAATCATACTTGTCCGGGTGTTTTGACATAATAAAATTGGGTCTTGACAAATGTCAATAAATATGTTATAATATAGTTAGGATAAAATTAGAAGGAGGTCTAAGATGGGAGACGATTATGTAAATTGCGAAACGTGCGAGAACTATGTACCAAAGAGGAATCCGCCATTCGATGGACTCAAGACGCACGAGCTAAGAATAGGAATGCTCATAGAGGATAACTACGGCGGCCGTCTTGTCATCAAGGGTTTACCAAAGGGGAGATGGTTCAAGGTCTTCAAGTTTGGGAGGGGTTATGCCTACGAGACTTTAGAATCTTTGGGTGATAACGGCTGCCGGCCCTACGATGATGGACGATGGAATTCGACGAACTGGATCAAAGAGGTCAAGTAAATTAATCTAAGGAGGTTCCAAATGGACCGCAAAACGTGCGTGAACTACAAACCAAAGGTACAAGAGCCAGTACTGCATCCAGGTCGTGTCTTTACCGATGATTTGAAAATCGGTATGATCATTAGGCGACATAATGTGGGAAATCTATGTAGGTTAGTAGTAATTCTCGACAAGCCTGGCAAAGCTAATGTCAAGTCTCTCCAGGTAGAAGCAGGTTATAGCCCTCAAGAACGTAACACGTTTTTGGCGAAGTCTGGTCTTCAGCCCTACCGATATAGCGGTAAGTGGTTAGAAGCATGGTGCGAAGAAGTCAAGTAAAATATGCTCGCCAAGGCTGGCTTGAGGCGAAGGACCCATTTAGTAGGTGAAACGGATGGTCGACCCCGCTGATAACGGGCAAAAGTTTTGATTAGAAATGATAATGGCGGCGAGCAGTTAAAAAAGGAAACGATATGCTAAAAGAGAGAGTAATCCAAGCCAAAGCAGTTGTTCAGGCACGGTTAGTCTTTCAGATAAACTCAAATGCCTGGAAAGTTCCAGGGTCCCGAGGTAAACAATATTTAGTTACTCACAGATCAGGTGAAACAGCTCGTATGCGCTGTGATTTGGATACTGGACATGGCTACCGGGATTGCAAGGGAAATTCCAACGGGCATATTTGCAGGCATGTGCTGTCAACGCTTATCTTTAGGGCTAAAAAATCAAAATTCAGAATTTCGTTTTGTGGGAATGAAAAAGATGCCCAACGCCTAGCTAATTTAGTGGACGGCCAAAGGTTTCTAATCCGTTCAGCTCAAAATAGAGGTAAGATTTGGGCGGTAGTTTATAGATAAAGGCGGAGCAAAATGAAAGACAGATTTCTTGCAGGGTACGAGGTAGGTATAATAGCAATTGTATTAGCCCTAGCGGTTGACAGCGAGTGGTATATTACAATGTTAATTTGTGTGATAACATATGTTATAGGCTACGCAATAGCTGGCAGATTGCAAGTCTAATAGTGCTCTCCTTTAATTGGTCTAGCCAGAGCATGGGTTGGGAAACAGGGTTGGCTAGGCCAAAATGTAGAAAGGAAAGAGAAAATGACAGATACTCCCAATTTAGATTACCTCAGAGAAAAAGTCAAAAGACTCAATGATTTATTGAACGATCCTCATCCAGGCTTATCAACGTGGATAGAAGCCTATGGTAGAGTATCACGAGAAATATTAGATTTTTGGTTAGACTCATTATACGAGAAAGGAGTAATAAAGTGACAACTGATTATTTCGTAGGGTGCTTAACGGGTGTATTGATACTGACTATAAGATTATCACATAATTTGCCGTGGTACTTTTCGGTCCCAACTACTTTGGCAATCTATATAGCAGTTGGTGCGGTTTTAGGGCTCGTAAAAAGGAGATTCAGTTGACATTCGAGGAGATAGCCCAGGCCATACAAATTCAAGAAGCAGATCAAGGATTGATAGTCGGAAATCTTCAGGCTAGACGCCTAGCCGCCCAGGCGATAATGGAAGGTTTTAGAAATATCTGTGAGGCTAAACAATCTATTAGTGACCTTAAAAGGACTGAAAACTGCTTATTTACAGCGAGAGGATATGAAGTGGATTGGGAATGTTTATCTTGGGCGGTGTATATGTATGTGCCCATTCAGGCACCTGAAGAAATTAGAGAAATCATTTACAAGTGGTACGAAGAAGATTGAAATATTTGTACAAATAAATAAGGGAGGAAATATGGGTACGAATTACTATAGGTTGAGATCGCCGATAACTCACTTACGCTTAGAAGAGAGTCCTGGGCATGATAAGCTGACCTTATGGGTCAATCATGCAAATGCAGGTACTATAACTCTTCGCAATGAGGAAACGCATGAATTTATCCTAGGCTTCGTTGACAAGAATGAACCCATAATGTATGCCTATTGGAGTGGTTTTGAGCAAGGAACAGTTGTACGTATTAAGAAAGCCAATCTACTAGATAAGACGGTCGTCATATCAGAATATGGAGAGGTTTTGACAGTAGCTGAAGTCAAAGCCTGTAATGGGGCAAATCGCAGAGATAGGATGCCCAAGGAGGAAAAATGCCAGAACAGGTAATAATGACAGTAAAGAAATTTGATACACTACGGCAGAGGGATTTTGAAAACAGAGCTACCCTTGAGGAAATCAGAAGAGGATTAGTACTTTTAGAGAAGCTTGAGAGTTTTATTGATAAAGTTTTGGAGGAGAGAAATGACTAAACCTTACAATCGCAAAAAAGTTTTACCAAAATTACGTGCCGAGAGAAATAGACTAGAACGAATTTCTGTAAGTGGAGTATCTGGGCTTATAGCAAAATATATTACAGCGGCCCAAAAGAAGCTCGAAAAAGCTATTGAGTTACTAGAAAAGGAGAAAAAAGATGTCTTACACTAAAGCGGAGGCAAAATTAGAAATAGGAGATAGCACAGATTTATTGCTAGGATTTGACGTCAGCATTAGAAAATGGAAACAGCGTACCAATGGAGAATTAGAAGCGTATCGTGCAGGTGAAGGTTGTGGACTTTGTATGATTATTGATAATAGGCGTGGATTTTGTAGTAGTGACTGTCCTATTAGTCCTTGTCAAAGTCTTATCTGGTCATAGGGAGCAGAAAGTGTACTCCTATATCTTAAAAATGAAAAGGAGAAATATGAAGCAACGCTATCTGAAAACTCTTAGATTTATACAAAAATACCAAGAAGCACATTTGAGCACACCTTCTCTCAAAGAAATATCAGATGAGTTAGGTATTACGAGTGCTGGAATTTCACTTCGCATCAAACTTTTAGCAAAAGATGGATTTATCGAGAGGGTTGGAAACCGTGCGTTACGAATCACCAAAAAGGGGTACAATGTCATTCAGACAGCTAAAACAAATAATCTCATCGAGTAATGGGCAGCTTACCGCAGAACTTGTTGCTCGTAACGAGCTGAGAATAACCTTAAACGGTTACGAAGAGGTTTTGCAAAGTAATGAATCCTGGATAGTCGAGGATTGGCCTGAGCTGAACTGGCAAGGAAATTCGCTCTTTCACAGAGGCCATGGTACGATTTATTTGGTAAGGGGCCAGCGAGACTTTAATAATAGTATTTACAGACCACGTTTGCAAGGATTCCAAAAAGTGGTAAGTTGGGCCTCAGCCCAGCCAGTGGGATTTACGGCCAACGAGAAAGTCGAAGAAGTGTGGGGACATTTATTAGTTAATCCGTGGCTTGTTTCGTCTACGGATAATCGTTGGCTTCAGCGCATTAAAGTTTTTTCGGCGTTGAATGAGTTTGATAATAATCGATGGCCAATGTCGCTACTCGTAAAAAAGTGGGACGAAGTTAGGAAAATTATATTTTGAGGAGGGTAAAATGCAAAACCTAGCAGGTCAATGGCGATGCGATGACACTATCCCAGGTGAATTAGTTTATGCAGGGATCGTGCCAGTTTATCATATTGAACAAGCGACTGGCGAAGTCCCAACTCACTTTACTGGAGAGCTTTATGGTTGGGAATTCAAGCGTGCTTGGTATTACTGGGTTGCTAAGGGGCCATCATTGCCGCTAAAGTATGCGTCTCCGCTTCATTTACTGATAGGTGATGAGGTCCGCGTCGACGGGCATTGTGGGTGCCCAAGTCCAGAGGAGTGGCGTAAATCCTATGAGAATGGTGCTGTCAATCTGTATCACATAGATACACAAGAAGGGTTGGCAATATTGGCCGCTACTATTAGGAAATGGTACCGAGATACTGAAAGGAGACAAAAATGTGCAAATTAGTAGAAGAAAAATACGTTATCCAATATCAATATTCGCAATATGAAAATTGGTATGACACCCATAGGTCTTTGCTTTCTAGCTTAAAAGAAGCCCGGAGAGAATTAGAAACTAAAGAGTTCAAGCGAGCAAAAAAGTTAGGTGGAAGGCACAGAATAGTCAAAAGAACCACCTATGAGGAGGCAATGGAATGAAAAGTTATCAGGATATAGTCAGCATATTAAATACTACAGCAAGGGCAGAACTAAAAGAAGGTTTGTCACTATGCACAGAAGAGCAACAACTTCTCTTCAAGCGTATGTACGCAGGTGGAAAACTAGACAAAAATATTAACAGTGTGGTCGATAGTATGCCTACTGAAAAGTTAGATTGGGCAATGCAGCAAGTAGAAGCAACACTAAAAAAGAAACGGAAAGAGCAATGAGGAGGTGGTAAAATAATGTCAAAAGAATTCTTAGTACTTTATGATTGGAAGTCTGAAAAAGCTGTTATTTTGACCGACACTCTTGAAGAAGCCATAGCAGATCGAAAAGGATATGCTGAAAACCATCCTATCTATCAGCGCGTTAAAGAGGAAACAATTTTCCATTTACTCGATGGCTCAATTGTAAAAAAGGTTATAGAATAATGATAATCTGGGAGCGTAGTCTAACGGCAAAGACACTTGGTTTAGGCCCAAGATTTAGAGGTTCGAATCCTCTCGCTCCCATAAGGGTTGGTGGTGTAAAGGCTGCACGCCTCTCTGTAGAAGAGCAGGAGGGAGTTCGATTCTCTTCCAACCCACAGAAAGGAGATAACTATGAATATATTTGAAGAAACGCAAATAATAGACCCTGCGCGAGGAGCTCTGCGAGCTATTACTAAATCATTCTACCCCGAAGCGGAATTGGAGGAACTTGATCCTGTTGCGCTATTGAACGATGAATCATTAGCACTATTATTTGACCATCTAAGACGCATGATAGATGAGGGTGTAACTGGGAGTTGAAATGACTAAACAAGAGTCTGTCTGTAATAGATACAGAGAAAGATATCAAGGTGAATTTCATGAAATTTTAGCAGGCTGCCCTGGCACAAGGAGATACGAAAGTAAATCCGAAGCAATAAGAATTCTACATAATGTAAATGAATATCTTGATACTAAAATTCAGCGAGAGGCCAGATTTTGTGAGCTTTGTGGGTGGTTTCATCTTACTTCTGAAAGGAAATGAGATGGTCGATGTCTTTACTACTGGAGCGCTGAGACGCAGTGCGGAAAATTATATTTTGAAAGGAGAAAATCGATGACAAATTGTCCTAGTTGTGGGAAAGATTTATGGGCAACCATATGGCTAAATGCTTATGACGAGTTAAAGGCGGGTGAAATCACACAGAGCGCTTATGTCCCCGCGGATATTGTTTGTGAGAATTGTCTAACAGAATATCACATAATGTTAGAAATCCAAATCGAATTACTTACTGTAGATTTTTACAGCCCTATAATACAATTGGAGGAATAATGATAATCTACCTCGCAGGCCCGATCTCAGGACAAACTTATGACAATGTAGTAGATAGACTGGCCGCAAGAGAAAAAGTACTTAAAGGATTAGGATTTACTGTAATTCATCCTATGACGGGTAAAGAAGCTTTGCGGACAGGAACCAATCTACGAGCTCATAGCTATAAGATTCCAGTTTCAACTAACCACGCGATTTTTAGACGAGACAAATGGATGGTCTCGATGTGTGACATCATTTTGGCTGAATTAACGGATGCAGAAATAGTCTCCATCGGAACTTGTTTTGAGTTAGCTTGGGCAAGCCATTTAGGTAAACATACTATTGTAATTTTACCTAAAGGAAATATACACCGACACGCTTTTGTCCTGGAGGCTGCCGATGTTATTTTTGAGGAATATGAAGACGCCATGGTTTATCTGCAAAAGTTAAGTATGAATAAGGAGATATAATGATAGACAAATTCGTACATAAATACCCGTGGACTTTTGGATTGATTTTATATTCGTTAGGTTTAATGTTAGGGGGATCAGTTGTCTATGTCTATATTCAGATAATTTTGACATTGAGGTAAAACATATGGAAATCTGGGCGATAGTTTTAGAGAACAAAGACGAAAGCGGCGGAGAAGTCAAGGCTGTCGGATTTGTACAATCCAACTTGCTAAAACAGACAAAGGCAATTAAGAAAGAAGCTAAGCCCTGGCAAAAAGTGGCCATAAGCAAAATAGAGCTCAATAGTGATTCGGAAATATTGATCAATTATGTAATAGATCGGCTAATGGGATAATCCCAGAAAGGAACAAAATGAATTGGAAAGAGTTTCACAATAGACACGAAGACGCCATAGATAATGTATTATTTGCCTTTGGTATATTTGGCGCGCTTGCATTTGCTTTTGCCGTTACAATTATTAGTTATGCAATTGCTGTGCGTATAATTGGAGGTTGAAGGGGGCACTATGAGGTGCAAAAGTTGCGGCAATCGAAGTGGTAGCAGTCCATGTAGTCGATGTAAACTCAACAGGGCAGAATTTGAAGCTCAAGAATATGATTTCCAAGAGTGGTCAAGAGAAACAGAGCCAATAGACAGAGATCGAAAGAACGCCTTAAGGGGGGCAGAAGTAATGAGAAAGAAAAGGAGAAAAAGATGAAGATATTCTTCACCAGTGATCACCATTTCCTCCACAAAAGGATTCTGGGTTATGCCAATCGTCCTTTCACAGATGTAGAAGAAATGGACACGGCGCTAATCGAGAACTGGAATAAAGTCGTCCAGTCGAATGATAAAGTCTTTCACTTGGGGGACTTCATATTTGGAAAAGTTAAGGACGCAGCTAAGTATTTCGCTCAACTAAACGGCCAGATTCACGTATTGGCCAATCACTGGCATCACGATAAGGGCTGGCTCCCCGCAAACGTAGGGCCTTGCGATGTCTATATTAGCAGAAGTGCCCACCAAGTGATAATCCTGCCCCCGATGGTAGTGATGGAATTCAAAGAATTCGGGACTAAGCGGTATAAAAAAGCTGTAGTTTTGTGTCACTATCAGATTAACCGTTGGGATCGTCGTCATTACAATTCTTGGCATCTGTTTGGGCACAGTCACAACAAGATTAAAGGCGCGGGATTATCGATGGATTGTGGGGTTGATGCTTGGGACTTCTATCCCGTTTCGCTCGATAGGGTAGCTCAAATTATGCAAGAACGCGAGGAGAGTAAAAATGAATGAAAAAGAAATTAGGGCAAATTTGACAAATTTTAGAATATGAGTATAATAATAGGTGACTAAGGGGTGGGAGGTTTTTCTATTGGCATACAAAGGCCCGCCATTCATCAAGCCTGCTGTCTCTTAGTCGAAGCGGTAGTTGCCAAGATGGATGGTGGGCTTTTGTGTTTTACTGATATGAAAATCAATCGAGCATACAAAACAGAATTGAGTCCAAACAACTGCCAGCGTGGGGCTTTCATGCAGCATGCTGGTGTATCAAGGTTCATATACAACTGGGCCCTGGCTGACCGCATTGCTCGTTATGAAGCGGGGGAAAAGACCAACTACTATGAGCAGAGGGGGCGTTTTAATGCTCTAAAACATAAAGAGTTCCCCTGGATTCGAGATACGGCTTATACGGTAACTGAAGCAGCCTTTCGCCACCTGGATACAGCCTATAAAAATTTCTTTCGCCGTATCAAGAAGGGGGCGGAAAAGCCAGGATTTCCCAAGTTTCGTAGTCGCAAGCAGGGGATAGGCTCATTCACTATGCGGGGTTGTATCCACATAGATCAAGGCAGAATTAAGCTCCCACGCATCGGTTGGGTTCGGCTGAAGGAAAAGGACTACCTGCCCACCAACGGCATTAAAATCCTATCAGTGAACGTCTCGGAAAAAGCGGGTCGGTGGTTTGCCAGCGTTCAGGTAGAGATGGACATACCAGACCCAGAGCCAGGCCAGGGCGAGCCGCTGGGAGTTGACTTCGGAATCAAGACTCTTGCTTATTGCTCGGATGGTACTACTTTCGAGAATCCAAAAGCCCTGGCAAACGGGGAGCGGAAGCTCAAGCGGTTGCAGAGGGAATTTGCCCGCCGTAAGAGAGGCGGTAAGAATCGAGAAAAGACAAAGCGCAAGATAGCCAAGTGTCATGCAAAAATTGCCAACATCCGCAAGCATGCCCTTCACAATGTTTCCTACCACGTAACAGCGAAAACCAAGCCAAGCACAGTAGTGGTGGAGGACTTAAACGTCAAGGGTATGATGGCGAATCATTGCCTGGCAAAAGCAATTGCGGATGTAAGTTTCGGAGAGTTGCGAAGACAGATAGAATACAAGGGGCATTGGTTCGGCGTAGACGTGGTGACGGCTGGGCGGTTTTATCCCAGCAGCAAGACGTGTAGCGGGTGCGGGTCAGTAAAGCCCCTGCTCAAGTTGTCGGAACGGAAGTTTGTTTGCGAAAAGTGCGGCATGGTTATTGACCGTGATCTAAATGCCGCTAAGAATCTGGCATCATTAGTTGAGAACGATGCAAGTCGCGGTGAAACGCACCGTTAGTGCCTTTGGAGCTAGGGTGAACTAATGCCCTACTGTGAATTAGGAAGCGGGCATACGATTAGACCCGCACGGAACCCGAACGGGTTCACCTCCATGCACCTTATCAGTAAGTTTTATACGATTCCCGTAGGGTTCGCTCCACAGGAGCGTGGGGGTTTGGCGACGCATCAATCGGGGCGGCTATCAACGTGGCGTTCGCTCCACAGGAGCGTGGGGGTTTGGAGTATCATACTCTCGGACTCAGGACAACGAGCAGTTCGCTCCACAGGAGGTGGTGGTTTGGAAATTAACTCAATGGAAGTTGGCCCGGAAATGGATGCTCTAATAGCAGAGATTCTAGGCTATAAGGTACTCGGTATTGTACTATGCGAGCCAAGCCATGATAGTAATGGATATATCATTCCTTATTGGCCTGAAGGTACAGTATTTCGTCCTGTTTTCCTTAGGGATTGTATTTGTAATCTCAGACAACCTAGTGATATTGATTATTTTGGGCATTCCGCTGGATGCCTTGAAGTGATTCCAGAGTATTCAGAGGATGATTGTCACGTACTAACGATATTGAAAAAGTATCCAATTTGGGTAGCAGAAGTTGATCCTTTTAGAGAAAATTTAATTGTCTGGCGCCTTTCTCTAAACAACTATGAATGGGTTTTTGGGGAAGGAAAAACTATCGCTTTAGCTATATGTCGCGCTTTACTGCAAATGAATTTTAAGAAAAACCTGAAAAATGCCTAGAACATATTGACAGAATCACAAAAAACCTATATAATATAAGAGAGGAAAAATCATGAAAAGAATCCAGTCTATCAAAAGAGTATGGTGCAGGTTTAGAAATCCACTGTTGAGCAGGTCAAGAGAATGGTGGTTTGAATGGCTTAGAGCAGCAGTTCCCACTAGTGAGCTAGATTGTATTGAATTATTATGCGCAAGTAGTGCTATAATGACCTTTAGGGGAGAGCAATAATGAAAAAGAAAAGAAATGTCTATCGGACCCGCAGATGGCACAGGCCGCCTCACAAAGGCCAACGCGGCCCGGGACGCAAATGTGTCTCTCGAGGGTTGGGAAAAAATATTCGTTAAGGAGAATAACGTGGGAAAGAAACCTAAAGGAGGGCCTCAAGTTCCTTCTAAGCCGGGTTCTGGGAAGGGTTCGGGAAATAACCAGACTGGTGGGAAGTGAGGTGAGGGCTTTGGCCGTTGAGCCTATCAACGGCCTATAAAGGAGGATAACAATGAAAATCCGCAGGGGCTTTGTTAGTAATAGTAGTAGTAGCTCGTTTATAGTAGCTTTTCCGCGTAAGCCCGTAGACGTAGAAGACCTTAAGGAAATGATGTTTGGCAAGCAAGAATGGCATTACAGCTCAATTGGGGAAGATGACGTGCCAACGCTGTTGATAGCCAGAAAGGTTTTCGACCGGATGGGCGAGCCAGCTACAAGCGAAGAAGTGTTTGAATCAATTCGGGGTGGGTGGTTTGATAGCTATTTAATTCCTGAGTCATACCCTGGCTATGCTAGTTATTATAACGACCCTGAATATAAGGCTATAGATAATCGGCTACTAGGCGTTCCAAAAGAGAAACAAAGAGTGTTGAGGCTAGATATGCAGCGAGAGATTTGGGGCAAGTACATCGAAATCAACGACAAGCGGGCTAAGAATATAGCTGACGCTTTTTGCGGAGTGTCAAAAGATAACTACATCGTTGTTTTGCGTTTTTCTGACAATGACGGTGAAGCAGTGGAAGAACACACTGACATCTTCCGACGGCTAGAACATATTAGGACAAGCTATCACTAAAAGGAGAAATAAATAATGAAGATCAGAATGAGTTTTGTTAGCAACTCAAGTAGTAGTAGTTTCTTGATCTATGGGGTATGCACTGAGGACAAGCCTTCGGTAGAAAACCTGCTGAAGGTATTGGATATGGAAGCAGCGAAGAAGAAATGGGTAAATTGGTATGCTAAAAAACAGCAGGAATATGGTGAGTCCCACTCAAATAGGTATCCTGATACTACTTGGGAAGAGTGGTTAGTGAAAATAGAGGATGATATTACTTGGATGATTGAGGACAGGCTACCGTTGTTCTTTGACGATTTCCCTAATCTTTCCATTCATTGGCCTTTTGATAATTATTACATTGGTCTTGACCCCCGCAATATGGATGATGATGAGACAATGGGTGAATTCAAGATACGGGCAGAAAAAGCTATCCAATCAATGGTAAATGAAGATACCAAGCTCGATTGGCACGAGCTTGCGTGGAGGGATGGATAATGAAGATTAGGCATGGGTTCGTTTCTAACTCAAGCAGTACATCTTTCACTGTATATGGCATTAGGCTTGACAGCGAGGATGAATTCAAGAAACTTACTGGTATAGACTTATACGAATTTGTTAGCAATTCTGACCTAGATGATGTCTTTGGAGATCCCGATGCCTGGGATAGGTATATCTATGTTGGACTAGTCATAGCTGGGGACTTTGAGCACTCACAGAGCTCAGATATGCGGGAGGACGAAACCCCCGCACAGTTCAAGCAACGAGTTAGAGATCTATTACCAGAATCAATTCCTGACGATAGGATTGGTACATTCTCAGAGTCATTCTTTAACGGTTAGGAGGTTGAGATGAAAGTCCGTAATGGTTTTGTGAGTAATAGTTCGTCTTCTAGTTTTGTCATTCAATTGGATGACTTGACTGTAAAACAATTACAAAAAATACAGGATCACTACAAAGAAATATCCGAAGACCGCAGGGATGATACTTGGGCTATCACTATGGGCAGTGTAGTACAAGGTTCAACATCCATGGACAATTTTGATATGCGTTCCCTTCTTGAACGCATCGGCATAGACATGAGTAAGGTTGAATGGGGGTATTAGCATGAAAGTCAAGATGGGTTTTGTAAGTAATAGCTCTTCTTCAAGTTTTATTGTACGCAAGGCTTATCTATCTGAAGAAGAAATAGGCCGAATTAAAGATCATACTGACGACTGTCCTTGGCGAATTCTGGACATGGGTAGTGTGTTAGTTGGATATACCTCGATGGATAACTTTGATATGAAAGTATTCGTCGAAGAATCTATAAGCATCCCATACGCCTTTTGTTGGATTAACAATCCAGGTTGGGCATGGACGAGCTTATTTAAGGCCCTTGGTGGGAAACAAGACTTGATTAAATTTCTTGAAGACCCCGACAATTCAGCAGATAAACCTAAAAGAAAGGATTGGCTTGATAGCATGGCCGAACTTGAGTGGTAGAATGTCTATTAAAGATACTCCAAACTACAAACGCATAACCACTGACGGTTACAACATGGTCTTTGATAAACGTGATGGTACTATGTTGCGGTGGGGTACAACCCATAATGATGATCCGCAACTAGCTCCACTAGGTCCAGAGATTCTTGACTTGGAAGTATCTACTGGTGATTGTTCTGGCAAGTGTTCTTGGTGTTACAAGTCCAATACAGTTGATAATGGCAAGCACATGAGCCTTGATGCGTTCAAAATTATATTAAGTAAAGTGGGTAAGCAGTTGACTCAGGTAGCTTTCGGTATCACGGACGCAGATTCTAATCCCGACTTTCCTTCTATGCTTATACATTGTCGGGAACAGGGCGTGATTCCCAACTATACTACGAGTGGAATTGGAATGACAGATGAACTAATCGCTCTAACCGCTGAGGTCTGTGGTGCTGTAGCCGTGTCAGTCTATCCCCATAACAGAAACTCGGCCTACGATACGATTGATCGACTCCTTCTCGCAGGCATAGAACAAACAAATATGCACCTGTTATACTACCAAGAAAATCTAAGCTTCGTTCACGAGGTGCTGTGGGACGTAGGGCGAGGAGATATTTCGCCTCATGCTGTGGTATTATTAGCTCTCAAGGCCAAAGGTAGAGGTGACAACTTAACACCAGCTACCCACGAGCAGTTTAGCGAACTTGTAGATAACGCTATGATTCACGACGTTCCGCTAGGCTTTGATTCCTGTTCTGCGCCCAAGTTTGAGCGATGGGCTAAAGAAAATGATAAAGAAGATTTATTAGTTTATTCAGAGCCTTGCGAAAGTGGATTGATGTCTTCTTACATTAATATCGAGGGCAATTTCTATCCCTGTTCGTTTGTAGAAGGGACAAAAGACTGGGAGCGAGGTATATCAGTGCTCAATTGTGATGATTTCCTGAATGACGTATGGTATAGCCCACGAGTTCTTGGGTGGCGAGAGAGGCTGTTGGGCAACTGTAGAAATTGCCCGGTATTTGAAGTCTAAATCTTTGTACAAAGGAGAGAAATGAAAAGAAAAATCACTGTCGTGGGAGAAATCAATCACCCTAGCCGCCCATTGAAGGAACTTGATTATGTGCTTGGAATCTTGAGCAATGAGTTATCGAAATGGGGATTCATCAAAGAGCGAGAGGCCGAGATTCCTATGCCCCTATGTGTAAGGGTAAAGCATGCAGATTCATGGTTAGAATGTATGATAGAGGAAGGAGAAAAATGAAAAAGAAAAAGTTTGCTCCATTAAAGCGCAAAACGATAGGAAAAGGCAAAAATACGCGAATCAGTCTTTCGCAGACCAAAAGGAGAAAGTAATGAGTTTTCCTATAGCGCTGCTGGAAAGACAAGATTTATCTGATTGGTGTATCCTCCATTGCTATCGAGGCAGCATAGCCCACGGAATGTACATTCCTAACACTGATCCTCTGAGCATTGACGACAAGGATACTATGGCTATTTGTGTCCCCCCTAAAGAATATTATCTGGGATTGAAAGGATATGGTTCTAGAGGGAGAGGTACTCAAGAATTAAAATTTACGAAACAGAATACTTTGTGGGACATTGTGATTTATGAAGCTAAAAAAGCTATTCATTTACTAGCAAAAGGCAACCCAAACATATTGATGATGCTTTGGGTTTCTCCCCACCATTACATTAAAATAGCTCCTGCGGGACAATTACTAATTGATAACCGCGATTTATTTGTCGGCAGACACGTTTATAAAAGTTTCGTGGGCTATGCTCATGGTCAATTACACCGAATGACCCATCATGCAAAAGAAGGTTACATGGGCAAAAAGCGCATGGAGATCATTAAGAAGTTCGGCTACGACCTGAAAAATGCTACTCACTGTATTCGTCTCCTCCGCATGGGAATTGAATTTTTGAAGGACGGCGAGCTTTATGTCGAGCGGCATGATAGCCCCCAATTACTAGAAATTAAACGCGGTGAATGGTCTTTAGAAAAGGTTAAGGTTGAATCAGATAGGCTATTCAAAATCGCAGAGGAAATGTATTTACAGTCACAGCTGCCGAAGGCGCCCAATCGGGACGCGATAAGTAAATTATGTGTAGAGGTAGTAGAAACAGCATGGCAAAAGTAATGTTCAGAGATAACAAGTGTTCAGTTTGTGATGATAATAAAACCATTATGTGCCCCGCCTGTAAAAATAAAGACGTGGTGTCCAAAAAGTCGTGTATGTGTTGTGACGGGCGGGGTTGGCTTGCGTGTTGGAGTTGCGAATGAGTGATAATCGTACTAGAAAACTCCAAAAACAGGACAAGAATTTCTTTTCCAATCAATCCCGCAGGAGAAAAACCGTTGAGGAAATTGCAGAAGATACAATTGCTGAATGGGGCGGTCGGCACTGCAAAAAGAAGAAACGCCGAAGGCAGATTCGGAAAATATCTAAATGATTATCCTGCTTGCTCAAAGTATAGATCATTATTGAGAAATGAGATTTGCCCTAATGAACATTGTGATAAGTATTTAGAAAAATCTGAAATTTAGTCTAAAACCCTTGACAAGCGGGTAAAAAAATGTTATAATACTCATAATGAAAAATATAGAGATCATCCTAAAAAATCTTCCTAGAGAGGTAATGGAGCAAATTTATTTGGAAGCCTCTGCAAAAGCCTTAGGCCCAAATGGTGACAATCCTGATTGGGAAAAATGGATTTTACCTTACTGTCAGAGTATTCTTGTTGCTAGATTGAAAATAATAAAAGGTATTGGTGAAGAATCAGCCATTGAAATTCTTATGGCAGTAGGAGATTCTTTACATGGGAATTAAAGATGAAGGCATAATTAAAGTATCAACGAACGTAATGAGAAAAGCCAAACATTTGAAAGTGGTAAAGGCTGATGATGATTAGTGGGTGTCTGGAGGTAGTGAACCACATTTAGTTTGGTCCGATATGGTTTATGAATACGCCTGTGATTGTACTGGGTTTATGATGAGAAAAAGTTGTAGTCATTCATTGGCAGTTAGGTTGCATTTAGAAAAGGAAGGGAATAATGGGATTAGATATAACAGCCTATAAGAATACTAAAGTGATTGACTATCTTCCAGAAGTTGAGGATTGGGAAGACAAATATTATGGTTGTATTGATATGCCTGAAAATACTGCCTATATTGATAATTGTCTTGCTAATCATTTCCCAGAATGGGCTGAAGGACTTGAATTTGGGGCAGAATATCAATACGAAGACTGTTATTGCTTCTGCGCTGGTTCATATTCAGGTTATAATTATTGGCGCAATTGGCTCTCTTTGACAGTTCTCGGCATTTCAGCAGCAACGGTATGGGCAAACAAGGAGCTTTATCAAGAGAAGCCTTTCTACAGATTGATAAACTTCTCTGATTGCGAGGGTGTTATCGGCCCGATACATTCTGCAAAACTTGCAGAGGACCTCAAAGAGCATCAATCCAGCATAGATGAATTGAAGTGTGAACAATGGCTTAAGGATAAATATGCCAACTGGAAAAGGGCATTTGAACATGCCTCCGAGAATGGATATGTTGATTTCTGCTAATATTTGTACAAATAAAAGGAGATAACAGATGAATGAAAAACCAACTTATACGGATACAGAATTATTAGATTTCCTCCAAGGATTGACTGACAGAAATAAGTATACTGGACGGGTTATTTGTCGTCTGTCTGGAACAGGGCGTGGCTGGCGGCTTCATGAATCAAGTAGGCTAACAGCTATATCAGATGTGCGAGAGGCTATAGCTCAAGCTATAAATCTGTTTGGAAGTGTGCCAATAAAGGGAGATAAATGAGTGATCCCGAAGATAAAGAGGAAGAAGAAATAGAAGAACTCGAATTGTGGGAAATTGATCCCATATATCTAGGATGTTAAAGGAGGTGAGAAAATGAAAAACAAACAAACATATTTCACTCTTATCGCTGTACTTGTTGCAGTATTAGCTCCCGTTTTTCTGGCAGAGGGCTATACCGGAGATGTACCAGTAGCATGGGTGCCAATCGGAGTTGGATTAACTGCGGCAATTAGTGCACTCGTTCGCTGGTATAAAGAACGCGAACCTGTCAAGGCAACAAAATGGAATCTGTAAGAGATTGTCTGCGCCTGATCGCGTCGGGTGGGACTAGGATGGATCGGTAGAAATCGGTCGTGTCTAGTGCGGGGGGAAGACAGGGCGGCAGGGCGGATAATGATAATGGCTGCGGCGGCGTGACAGCGTCGGGGGAAGTGAAGGCGGATACCTGAGTATTCCATAGAGCGGATACAATTACCGTTGCGACTGTCATCAATATAACGGTTGGAAATGAAGCCAATTCGAATACCTTGCCACAAAGCCTACGGTAGCCAGTGGGGAATCTGGCCCGCAGCCCTTAACAAAAAAGGAGAAACAGAGATGCAAGAATTTATCAGTGTGTACGTAGATTTCAATATGCCCTATGAAGATGCTCTGAAACTGGCCGAAAGGAGAGATAAAGACGCGGCACTCAATTTTCTGATGAGCTTAGAGCTTGGCGCTGCTGTCCAGGCTAGATTGGAGAAAATATGATTGAAGATGAAGTCATAGAATGGCTTGATTCAGAAATGGAAGACTTGCTTAATCAGATCAAGAGTAAGCTCGGAGATGATGATTATTTGCGTGCTGATAAACTGCTGCGGGAAGCCGCAAATAATGTATAAGGAGAGTAAATAATGTCTGAAGACGAAAAGAGATTAAGCCCAATTTTTGATCCAGTGTATGCTATTGAGGGCGATACTGTGATAATGCACGTCATCAAAGCCAGTTTTGGTTTAGACTTGGCTCCTCAAGGTAAATCTAAAGTCAGTAATTGGGGAAGCTTTGAGCCAGCCGGAATACTACCAATAGCTTTTGAAATGCTCGAATCGGACTTTGTACAAAGAGAAAATGAATCACGAGCTTTATCAGAATCAGGAGCTAAAAACCTATTTGCAAAAGTTATCAAGCTGGGAATCACTGGAACTCGTTCGGGCTACGATGAAATGTTAGGGAGAGACGATGACTTCTAAAATAAGAGTTGCATTGGAGTATATCATACTTATCCCATTAAAAAAGGAGAGAGAAATAAATCGAGCAGCTAAATTTTGTCAGCTCGATACCCGCCAATTTCTCGAAATGGCCATTAGAGAAAAGCTAGAAGAAATCGAAGCAGCAATGGGGGAAACAGAATGAAAAATGATCCTATGACTATCTTAATTACTGTTGGCGAAGAACAAGGGTATGCGATTACTGTTACGAAACCCAAGTTTGCGAGTCGTGATCAAACTCTATATGCCTGTGAAGGTATAGAGTCGCTTTTTGATCGTTTAGTTAGGGTATTGAGTTTATCGCTTAAATATGAAATTCAAGTAAAGGAGAAATAAAATGCCAATCGGAACGAAAGAATCAGAATTCACAGTTTTTGAGGACGGAGACTATGAGGTTACGTTTGATAATTGGTTTCCGTTAGACGAACAGGGTACGCCCAATCTTGTGAGTCAGGAGAGATTTGGTGAGGAAGGATTAGTCATTAGATTCAGAACGTCAGTCGATAGCGGCGATGGCCCACCAGGTACAATTGATCCTTTCCATGAGTTATTGCCTCTAGTTAGGGCTTTTGGGGGTGATCCGTCGAAATTAGCAGACGAAAAGAATATTGGACGAAGGTTGTTAATAGCCCAAAAACTAATGACAGGTTCAACCAAACTGACAGTTTCAAATGGTTGGATCAATAACAACGCAATCCAGGGGATGGGTGTCCCCGAAGCTAATTATTACTTGAGATTCTCTCGAATCACGAGCAAAAACGAACGCGGCGAATTAGGTCCCATGGAAGGTAAATACGGCCCTCTCGTCATAGGTAAAATGAAAATCTCTCGCGGAGAATATAAGGACACCGAGGTTACATTCTTTTTGGGTTATCCGTTAGTAGTAGAAGAAGGTATCCCTGCCCTACCACTGAAGTCTGACGGCGCCCTAACTGCAGGATCGCAACGGTTCAAAAATTATCTGTTAGGGTTTTACGGACCTGATTACGTCGAGTTTCCTCATCAGGATTGCGAGAATATTGATAATATCATGCCTTTACTGACAAAAATAATAAAAGAACGTAATTTAGAAGGTCTGGGGTTTGTGCGAAATGGAAATGCAGATCTTAATTCGTTTGGTCCAGTACCTGACGGGGAACAACAGGAAATTAGTTTCTTTTCCGGTGCTCAAGCAGTATTGAGAAAAGTAATAACTGCTGAAACTCAGAGAACTAAAGAAGCAGGCGCTTGGCTAAATGACGATGATTGGGCCCTTACCGCTGAAGGAAAGGAATGGGCAGGTGAACAATTGGTTTCTGTTTTAGAAGAGTTCAAATTGCCTAGAATCTTTGAGGAATGGAATGCAGAGGATATTGAAAATGTTCTAAAAGCTCTTGATTACACAAAATCCGGAAACCTAATGGAGGATGCTTTTTAATGAAATGGCTTACTAGAAGAAAAGCAGCTGAAGTCCAACGCAAGAAAGGAAAAATCCTTCCACCCGCCGATGGCAAAACGAGTAACGGAAATAAGCGTTGGTCTAGAGAAGAATTAGACAAAACATGAAAATTGTAGCTTCTAATTTTGCCCAAGCACATTTATCGTTGATTAAGAGTCTTCTCCTTGCAGGCGATAAAATCCCTACTGATTACGATAAACCTAACGAACCTTTGTCACTTGACAAGGCAGTAATGATCGAAATCTTCACTCCCTGGAATCCGCCTATATTTAGTAAGTGTGTTTGGGTGAATGGTGCTAAAGGGTTACTCGATTACAAAGATGAGGTTCTATACGGCACACATGACTCGCTTGTTGATACTCTAGGATATACATATCACGAGCGCTTTGCCTCTCAACTGAAAGGCATACAAGACGAATTATTGAGAAACCAACATACAAGACGTGCTCAATTTATAACTTGGCAGCCAGAAAAGGATTTAGGCAGTTCCCATCCACCTTGTTTTCAGCGAGGTTGGTTCAGAGTTAAGCGGGGCAAATTAGATTTTCACACTCATTGGCGTTCTCGAGATGCCTTAAAAGCGTGGGGGAGTAACGTGTTTGCTTTTGCTCATTTACACAAAGAATGGGCAGATAAGTTCAATTTGCCAATAGGCGTTTATAGAGAATTCATCGACAGTGCTCATATATACGGACGCGATATTGAATATGCTAATGGAATGGTACAAAGACCACTAAAAGATATAGAATGGCCTCTAGAAGAGATTATGAAATGCCTCTCCTAGAGCGCAACAAATTAGATCACGAACGCGGCCTACGTATAGCTGCCCTAAACAAACAGAGCAAATTCAAAGTCCCCGAAATATTCCAAAAACCCACTCCGTGGAATGTAGCTAGTTGGTGGTCATATTGCATGGCTGAGATGAAAAAAACCACACACTTAACTATACCCACACAATTGAGACCAGCCAAGCAGCTACTCGCGAAATATGAGTTTACTAGTATCATGATAGGAATCCGAAAAGCAATTGGAATGGGCAAATATAGGCCCTCGCTGCACTGGGTAGTAAGAAACGCAGAAAAATTAGGTATCGAAGAAAAAGGCTAATTTGACAATTTTCTCCTTTTATGTTATAATATAGGTGGTTAAGGGTAAGGGTTTCGGCAATAAAGGCCCATTGCTTATTTTGAACCTGTTGCCCTTAACCAGACAACGAGGCCGAAAGGTAAGCAGTGGGCTTTTGTTTGTAAAGGAGGAAAGAAATGTCAAGCGGAGTATATATTATACTCAATATTTTAGATGGACGTTATTATGTAGGTAGCTCTAAAAATATACAAACCAGATGGGGCGACCACCGAAGAGACTTGAACAATGGCGTACACCATAATCCGCGCTTACAAAATACTTGGAGTAAGTACGGTAAAGAGATTTTTGAATTCCATATCATTATATCTATGGAGGGTAGGGAAAAGCTTTTACGATATGAACAGATACTGCTTGATATAGGATTTAGCAATGATGCTTTGTACAATATTGCGCTCTGTGCAGCATCGTCAATGCAGGGTAGATCAAATCCTCACACGCCAGAGTGGAATCAAAAAATCAGTGATTCTAACAAGGGAAAACAACATACCCAAGAAACAAAACAAATATTAAGAATGCGCGCTCTTGAGTGGTATAAAACCCATGAGGGCCCCTTTAAGGGCAAAAAACATACTGAAGAAACCTGTTATCTTTTAAGCCTTAAGCGGGGCGAAGACCATCATTGTTGGGGAGTGCCTAAGACCGAGGAGCAAAATCAGAAAAACAGTAAAGCCAAATTGAAGTATTACGAAGAAAATGAGTTTCCCGAATATGTAAAGCAGAAAATAAGTATCGCGAACAGTAAGCCGCATCCACCCTTCTACAACATAATAACAGAAGAGTATATTCCTGTGGGGATTAATGTTTCAAAGTTGAGCAGGGACACTGGAATAAATTTTAGTTATATTAAGAGTCTTGCAGGAAAAGTAACAAGATTGGGATGGAAAGTTGTAATAGATAGTTAACCCACTCAAAAGCCGGGACTAGAGGACAAGGGGTCAAGCCAGGCCGTGAGAACACGGACAGTCTCCTGATATGCGCTCAACCGAGCGATCCATCAGGCAGGCTGCGGTAACGGGTGAGTAAGTGAAGCTGAAGTAGTGCTGAAGGCTGGCAACTGTTGCTCCCCGACCCCAAAGCAGAATCAAAAAAGGAGACGGAGAGATGGAAGCAGTAATAAAAATCGGTGAAAAGAATACCTGCGTAGGTTGTGGCAATTTGCAGAAGACAATAATATTGGATGAGGACGACCTACCATTATGCCTGCAATGTGGCCTGGCACGCCGGAAATATAAACCACTACGGCCAGGTGAATTCAATCCAAGAGATATAGCAATTTTGGGTGGCGACCCTTCTCTCTAAGACAATTTGACAAATTTCTCCCTAATATTAGAATCAGAGGAAAAATGGATCCAAGATTAATGACAACTGCCAATGAACAGGCAAAAGAATGCCCAGGTTGTGGAACGAAATTTTATTTTATTAAAATAGGCACTAAAAAATTGTGCTTAAACTGTGGTTACGAGGAGAGAGAATGATTTTAGATCGCTATTTAGCTCCAGGTGAAAACTGGTTAAGTTTATGTGATCGCGTTTCGGGAATTATGCAATATCAAAGCGGACGCGAAGAAATCTATAAAGCCCTTCGAGATAAAAAATGGCTTCCCAACAGCCCTTGTTTAGTAAACACTGGCAGACCAGGTGGGCGAAATTTGATGGCTTGTCATCTTTTACATATCGAAAATTCTATATATGACATCTTCAGGGCTAATACGCGGGCGGCCCTTATCTACAAGTCGGGCGGCGGGCTCGGCGTTGAGTTGTCTGCTCTCTCTCCTTCAGGCACAAGTTTAGCTTATGCACCTACGGGAGTTGCGTCTGGCCCCGTTTCATTTATGAAGATTTTTGATATGACTGCTCAAGTGGTTATGGAAGGTGGCCTTCGTAGGGCCGCAATAATGGCCACGCTAAACGCAGAACACCCAGACATTGAAAAATTCATTATTTGTAAAGCCAAAGATGGCGAATTGAGCAATTTTAATATATCTGTTACCCTTAATGATGGTCCTTACGACTTAAGTGATGATTTATGGCGTAAATTACTCACTCAAGC
>SDBU01001634.1_pt1 | contig 31308 bp, 51 predicted proteins | sample 2277071 | NCBI WGS metagenome assembly SDBU01 (sample SAMN10397929, study PRJNA504765) | marine sediment metagenome | isolation source: marine sediment core GS08_GC12, 126 cmbsf | place: Arctic Ocean: Gakkel Ridge, Loki's castle | collected 2008 | reverse complement strand
CAGAATATCAGAAAGAATTACGAAGAGCATTAGAAAGGACATTAGAGAAAATCAGCGACCCAATAAGTACGATTGACAAAGAGCTAAGGGAAAAAATCAAAAATATAATAAGAGATAATCCATTGGCAACCGAAAAGGAACTTGCTAAATTATTTCGTGAAGCTGTTGATAGTCAATTCAAAACTGTCTACACGGAATCGAGAACCAGAATGATAGCAAGAACAACAACTACATTCGGGATCGGTGAATCACAATCGACTTTGTGGAAGGAACAGGGATTTAAATTTACATGGTTAACACAAAGAGATGGTAAGGTGCGAATATCACACCGGAAAGCAGACGGCAAAAAGCCCAATGATGAGGGTGAATTTACCGTTGGAACTGATAAAATGAAACATCCGGGCAGTGGTTCGCAAGCGAAGGAAAACGTGAATTGCAGATGTGTATTAAGGCCTGAACCAAAATAAATTTGTTTGTCGTTGAATATATTCTTATATTGGAAAAGGTGAAAATGAATGGTATTAAAATGAATTATATATATTGATTAAAATTTCATATGGATAAATTAACAATGGAGAAGTAATGGATAATCTTATAAAATTAAACGTACATAGTTTACATAAACGAATGGTATTTGATGCAACAATGTCAAAAGAATTTAATTTACAACCAGATTGGTGGAAAAAAATGTATCTTCAGTGTCTTATAGAATCATTTCAGGATGGAGCAAGTGTTAAAACTTTATATGGTTCTGTTGATCCTTTAACTAAAGAATTAATTGATGCGTCACCTGATCTAGTCCAAGAAATAATAAAAGATCAACATGGTATAATTGAATTTAAAATATTCATGTTAGATGGTGAACAAATGAAAGAATATGAAGATCGAATTGAAGGTATTTATATTAAATTAAAGGATTAATAATGGTAGCAAATAATACATTGGCATCTGAACATCAACACAAGAAAATGTTATTCATTAGCTTTGCGAATACGTTGAGTAATGAACAGAAAAAAAAGTTCTGGGAAATCTTATGCCACAATACAGATAGTGAGAATCTTGAGTTTATGAAAGAATATGTCAATATATTGATTAATAGAAATTAATAATATAAGGAGGTCAGTAATGTGGTATATATTAATTGCTGTTTATTTATTGGGTGCGATTATTAGTTATAAGTTATCTATTTTTTGGTTTACAAAGAAATGGGATGTTATATATAGTGACATACCCTATTTAATAATGATGGCTATAACAAGTTGGTTGAGTATTATTGTGATAGTATTAATATTATTGTCGGAGATACCAAAGTCAAATAAAATTTTATATCATAAAAGGGAGAAGTAATATGAAATTCGAATTAGGTATGACAGCGAAAGATAAGATCACTGGATTTAGGGGTATAATAATGGGATTCGCCCGTTATCTAACGGGTTGCGATCAGTATTTAATACAGCCCACAATTAAAAGCAAAAGTGAATTCCCTGAAAATCACTGGTTCGATGAAGGCCGCTTAATATTAAAGGGTGACAAGAAAATCCAACAAGAAAGCGTTATGGGTAAAGACCCAGGAGCGGACACACCCGCACCAAAGAAGTAATATTATTTATTAAAAAGATAAAATATGAACTGGAAAAAGATTAGGAAGAAATACCCAGAATCTTGGAAATATCTGGTTAAGCATAATAATAACCGAGGGGACTTTGGTTTCGGTGAAATGGACTACCATAATATATTGATAAAAGGTTTCATAACCGTAAATGGAGACTTGAGATACTTGTATGATTTTTTTGATGAGTTAGGTGTGTATATAAATATAACAAGAACTATGCCGGATACATGGTGTACTGTTATAAACTTAGCGTCCGAATCAGGTGGCCATACAACTATTTTGAAAAATAGGAATAGTCGACCTCGAGCAGAAAAATCCGCCTTTAAAAAAGCATTTAGCGTGTTGGAGCACAGATTAAAAGTCGATGGGTTTAATGAGTTCTACAAAGATTTACAACAGCATTTAATTAACAATAGGAGCTATTGTGTATAAAGAATTCGATAAATACAAAACTGGTAACACGTGCAAGGGGATTGGTGTAATAACGAATCAGAGCAACAAGGAAATTGGAATCATACAAGACGAATATATCGCACCATTGGGGGACTTGTTAGAAGATTATATTAAACATGTACAACAACCTTTTTGGAAGAAATGGACGTGTGATTATAAATTCCGTAATAAACTATACAAAGACTTTTTGAATCATATTAAATTACATTCGCAGTATTAATTAAAAAGGATTGAAATGAAGAATGACAAGGCAATAAGTGAGATGGCGACGAAAGCACTACCTAAATTAAAACACACATTTGAAGTTATAGAGGCGACTGATCCGGACGAATTTGCTGAAATATTAAATGGGAAAACTAATGATGGTTGGGATATTTGGCAAAGTGGAGTTAAAGGAGAAGAGGCGTTCCATGAAATAGAATTAAAGCACGATCAGCCATGCGTAACCTCCACATGGTATAGCCATAAATATTTTGCTATATTGCACAAGATTGAACAGAGGGATTAGTAAAGGCGAGGTTGAAAATGACAGAATCCGAATTTAGTAAACATTATCCCAATACCCATAAATATTATAATAATTTAGGTTGCATGGAATTTGCAAGCCATAGAGATTTCTTCAAATATAAGGGGTGGTCTGTAAAAATAATGTATGAAGAAATAATAGGGACAAAAGAAATAATTAATATTCGTTATGTTATCGAATCACGGGATTGGTACGGGGATTCATCCTTTGTTTACAAAGGGTCGCCAAAAGATAAAATATACGAATCTATTGACCAAGCAACAATAGAAGCAGAAACAACGATGTACAATGATATGGAAAATATCACTAAATCAATATTGGATTCACAATAATTAATAAAGGAGTTGAAATGAAAATATCAGATTATGACTTAATAGCTATTGACCCAAAAGACAGGTTGCCAGTAGGGTCATTCAACCCAGTGATTATTCGACATAGAGGCCCGATAGCAATGGATAATATGACCGTGCGAGAAGGGTTGTATCTAAAAGAAGATAAAATATTCAAAACAGAATACCATTATTTAAAACCAGAAGAAATTATTTGTTGGTATGAAATACCATAATCGGCTAAAAATGCAAATTTTCCGGTAAAACACTTTAAAAGAGGAGTTAATATATGCAGTTATCACAAAAACGAACGTGTAATAAATGTAGAGCGTATGACGGTATATTCACGCCATGCGAATTGGGCTACAAAATACAAGTCTATTGGGATATTAATTTGTTTTGCAGACCTCTTGAACCTTGTTATAAGCCATTAACGAGAGCCGAACTCAAGTTTGCAAAATGCTAGGATGAAATATCATAATGAGTAAATATATAGGAGTTAATATGGAATGGTATTATTGGGTTGGAATTATTATTTGGGTAGTGTGTGCGGTGGTTGCTTTAATAATAGGGATTAAGTCATCGGCGGATTTGAAGTATTCGCAATTTATAGGAATTACTGATGTATTATATTATGTAGTTATGTGGATTGGAATTATTATCGCATCGCCAATATTGGCGGTGGTGCTTTGGGGAACATGGATGCACGAAAAATTAAGATGAATTATTAAGGAGTTGATAAATGATATATAAAGTAGACGACCGATCTTTGTATGACTATGACGATAGAGAGCAAGGTTACGACCATTCACTTTTGGTTGACTTGCCAGATCAAAGAGCTTTAAAAGAATATTTAAGGTCACATACTCGCAGACCCTGTAATATGAAATTAAATAAACGCAAGATTGCTCATCGTTACGAAATAAATGAATATGAAAAGCGAACATCCTGCAGATTAGTTATTATCAATAACTATGATTTAGATATAGAATATTTAGAACTTGATGAAATAAAAGAATTAGAAGCTTATAAATTACAGAAAAAGATTATTAAAAAGGCTAAAGACAAAAGGTATATGACGAAAGTTAGAGCTTTGCAAGAAAAGTTTTTCGAAAGAATGTAATAAACACGGAGGCTTTGTGGATGAAACATATAGTTATTGGGTAAATTTAGTAGGACAAATAAAAGTATAATTATTTAGGCGTTGATATGAGTAGTATAGTAAGGGTCGAATATATGAACAAGGATGGGGATATAATCGCAGAAAGAATCACATGGGATGACGGTAGCGATATATATAACGGTTTAACTACAATTTCATTTATAGAAGATAGGGATAATGATTGTTATTCTGGGCATAGATTTTTTTTCGAAGAAATGTCCAACACAGAAAACAAATCACCAATGGAAGCGTATTCTTTGATAAGTGTGAGAACAACAAGAAAACATTGGAACTTAACACGCTACTTAGAAAAGAATTGAAATGGAGGGGTGATGCTTAATAAAATTAGGGAAGAAACTGCTTTAGCCATTTATGAATCAAATATATGGCAGGAATGGTCAGACAAAGAAAAAGTTGATTTTCAATTGTTTACAGACTTAATGGTAATACCTTTTAGTGTTTTTCATATAGCCGTGGAGAAAGTGCTTGGTCGTCCTGTATTCCTACATGAATTTACGTGTTGGGATAATTTAAGGCAGGAATATTTAGGAGAAAGAAAAGCTCCAACATTAGATGAAATTAAGAATATGACCACAGCAGAAGCCGCTAAGAAACTGAGAAAAGCAATCTATAACATATCCACTAAAAAACTAATCAGGGAGAATTGAGAGATGAATAACATCAAATCTAAGAAAGCGAGGGAACAAGCCATTAAAGCATTCGCTGCTCTGGACAAGGAAATCAAAAAAGTATCAGCGATGAATGAGAAAGAATATATCGAATATCAAAAAGAAACCGATCTAATATTTAATGGGTTGTTAAGAAAGGAAATTCAAGACTTGAAACCTAACCCCCCAAATATGGAGAATGATAATTTATCCGAAGACGAGAAGAAGTTTTTCTTTAAGGAGAATTGAGATATGAAATCTTCTGAAGGTTTGTCGTCCGTGTTAGATTATGGATTTGAAGAAAGCAAAGACTTGCTGTCACCAATACAAAGAAAATATCTTGAAATATTCCCCGAGGATGCCGAAATAGTTCTAAGGTTTCACAAGGGTTCATTCGAAGCCTTTAGAAAAGAAATGGTAGAGTTATATAAAAAAGAAAAGCAAAATAACAAATAGGAGACAATATGGAACAGGATAGGTATTTATCACATTTAAAATTAGACTTAGAACATGATATAAAGAATTACATTGATAAACTTGTAAAAAACCATGAGAAAAATCATCCCCTTGCTCTGGTAGATGATATAAGTATTAGTATGAGACGGGATGACAACCTGCGACTTAACTGTATATCAGTTGATTTGTCAATATATATCCGTTAGGACTTAATGTCTATGATACAAACAGAAACATACAACGATAGAAATTATTCAGGTTGTTATACCTGTAAGCATTACCACACTATACAGAAACAATATAACAAAAATGGGGTGTATTATTGTGGTTTTGGTGTGTGTCAATATATTAAAATAGGCAGTCATAAAAAGGGGAATAAATTACTTCATTACGGCGGGAATAAAAAGATATATGATGACAGGGAATCTTGCAAATATAAAAATAAATGATAGTATTATTAAGAATTAATTAGGGGGGATTATGTTTAAAGAACTATTGAAAACTGCCACACGTCCAAAGACAAACACTCTGGTAGGGAAAGAAATATTACCAAAGACAAAATACAATGAAGATATTATGACAATTCACAATGAATTCTACAATGCATCCGATAAAGATAAAATTACACAAGCGTTGGAAGAGGCTCAGGCAATATTGACTGACTGTGAAAATGCCGATACTCAGAGAATGCTAAGGTTAAAAAAAATAGGATTTTGTAACATACCATGTATTATTGAATATTACAAATGTCTTAACATCAGAGACGGAAACAAAGATAAATTAGAATTGTTTGAATATTGGAGCAATAAATATCCGAATAACAATTACATCACTCAACAACAAGTCAAAGCAATATGTGAAAAATACCGATTAATACTCGGTCATGTCGGGTATTTCAAAGGATATGTACCAGAAAAGAACCAAAAAGATATAGAGAGCTTCAATCTCAAAGAAGAGGATATTATGGTGTCTTGTCCCGAATCTTATGGTATGTATTACAGTCACTTAAGCAAATATCTCAAAACTATAAATTCTCCCGAAATTCGGGAAAAAGCGAGGAATAATTTATTGAAGCGTGGAGTTAATGATAGTTGTAGAACAGAACAATTGCAAATAGTTGCCTCTCAACCAGATATGTATATACCAAGAGACTACGAAATAAAAGGGCATGAGATTGTTAGCAAAGACCCCATTGTTTTGCAGCCTGTCAAAGATGGTTATTTAATTGTTACAGCTTGGGGCGATGAAGCAAATGATCCTATAATAAAGAACAATTCTTAATAGATAATATAAGGTAAAATATGAACGATTTAAATGAAGTAATATTAATAGGGAATATAGGCGGGAATCCTGAATATCATTCGGAGGGTGTAGAACGTTGTCATGTTAGTTTAGCCACTACAAAAAAGTGGCAAGATAAAAGCACAGGTGAGCAAAAAGAAGCAACGGAATGGCATAATTTAGTCTTTTGGAGGAAACAAGCTGAAATAGCTAACGATAAAATACAAAAAGGTAGTCGAGTTATGGTAAGGGGTGAATTGAAGACGAATAAATATACGGATAAAAATACAGGTGAGATAAAATATTCAACACAAATAACCGTTAAGTCTTTTGAAGTGTTTGGTGAACGACCGCAATCGAAGAGTAATGATAATAAACGGGAAAACACGGACATATCATTTTAAATATAGGAGAAAAATAATGTCACCAGATTTTGATTTAAAGGCTATTGACAAAAATAAACGTTGGCCTAAAGATTATCAGAAAATATACATAAGAGTCGAATTCTACGTTTATAATATGGTGCAAGAAATAGTACCTGGCTATCTCTCAGATGGCATATTTTATGATTCAAAAGACAGAATTATTGATAAAGAATGTATTATTTGTTGGTATGAAATGCCATGAAATATTGTAAGGTTGATTGATGACAAAACTATTACTATTGCTACTTTTGGCAACGACACTACACGCTAACGAATACCTCATTACAATCCCACCTAACGAGGCGTATAACAAAGGTATATTTAAATCAATTGATATTTATGTAATATCAAATAAACCAACTTTTGTTAAATTAGAATACAACAAAGATTCCACTACTATAATTAAAGAAACTATTAATGGTTTTGTTAAATTCTCCTCAACCGACAATGAGATACAAAGATGGTGGGAACTTAGAGAATTCGGCAAGCCTAATTATCAGACCATCCGAATAAGTTCTTATGACAGTATAGTGGTATATGTTAGGAGCTCAAAGTCACGTTCGAGTGAGGGTTATTTAGCAATACCAATAAGTGAATGGGGACGAGAATATATACACTGTGGATATTATGAATATTCAGAATTTACTGCTCAATATTGGCCCCGTGGGACAGGCTGTATTATACTTGCCAATGAAGACAATACTTTAATTGAGATAGTATTAAAAGGAACAAATGCGACTAAGACAACGGATGGTTTTATTGTTGGTGATACATTAAATATAAGATTAAATAAAAATCAGCAATACGGAATCTCTACTACAATGGACAACCCACATATGACGGCGGACTTTACGGGTACGTTAATTACGTCTAACAAGCCCGTTGGCGTCGTATCATTTAATATGCGGACTAAAATACCAAGTTTATTGAATTCTGACGGTAGAGACCCGCTATATGAAATGCTGCCCCCAATTGACAAATGGAATTATCAATACATAGCATTAGAATTTGATCGGTTAGGAGGGGGCGATTATTTCAGACTAATCGCGTCAGAAGATTCAACCGAATGGCAATGTAAATATTATGATTACAAGACAGGTTCTTTGATAGATTCATTGGGTGGTATCTTAAATAAATCCGAATGGTTCGAATATAAAGAATTGGATACCATTAATAAATCTATACGGGGATTGTCTTTCTGGGAATCTGACAAACCAACAATGTTAATGCAATATTCATATTCCGGTGGGTGGGAGGGGGTTGATATTTACGATCCGTTTATGATTGTCATACCAGCCAAAACACAATACAAGAATTACATTAAATTTTTCGTACCCGATATGCAAAACAATTATATTAATATCATTTGCACGGAGAATCCTCTTGATTTATATTTAGATAGTATAATGGTTAATAATATAGATATTAATTTCCAATACAATAAAATCAATAATATTAATTATACTCATTTGGCTATAAGCCCTGGAATACATGAATTATACGGTACTGAGTTTTATGCAATCGGTTATGGCTATGAAATATTGGATTCTTATGGGTGGGTATTGAACCCGTTATTCTTAAATACAAAATCAGAACCGTCGATCAGTGTTAATTCGTATGATTTTGGGCGGCAAAGAATCAATAAAACATATTACCCATACGAGCCAACTTTAATAATAAAAAACGAAGGTACTGATAATTTAATTATAGATAGTATTGCTATCATAGGAGATGATCTTGTATTTGGCTTACAAGATTTAGACGCTATGATTATAAAACAGGGGGAATATCATTACTATCCAATTATCTTTCGCCCTAAAGATACAATAGATTATAGTGTTATAATAAATTTCTATACCAATGCCAAAGATACCTTTTCTATACTATCTGGCACTGGCATAGCCCCTCTGATTGATATTCAGGATGTAAATTATGATACTTTGGTTACTAATAATTACAAGCCAAATACACGAACGTGGGCAATAGGCAATGATGGCTCAGATGACGTATTAGTTTATGGTGTGCAAATATCTGGGGATGTATTTACATATATTAAACAATTCCCCATAACAATACCGCCTGATTCTCTTTATAAATTACAAGGCAAGTTCTTAGCACAAGATATAGGATACTATTCAGAGCGAATAAGAACCATATCAGATGCAATGGAAGAGGATACTGCTAAATGGTATGGATATGCCGTTGAGAAAAACATTAGATATTCCGTTTCATGTGGTTATAGTTGTATTCATAATGGCGATACTATTTATGTTGAATTGGAAAATTACGGGAAAGTTAATATTGAAATTAAAAACATAGAAATAATTAACAATAAAACTATATTCTTTTTAGAGAATAATAATTTAATAGGATATATTTTAAAATCACAAGAAACAATAACAATAAAAGTAATATTTATACCAGAAGAAATAACATTTATTACAAGCGAATTAATCATCACAACAGATTTCAAAGATATATATATAACGTTAGAAGGCGAGGGTTACATGAATAAGTTAAGATTCGATTTAATGGTTGGAGATCAAATGAACGTAGATGTAGGGCGAGAATTTACACTACCTATCAACTATTTGACATTTGGTGAATCTATGGATATACCAGTATTAAACTGTATAATGGAATATCCCAACAATATAATAACTCCAATCAAAGATTCTATTAAAATTTCTGATGGTTTAATAAATGATATAAGGATAGAGGACGTTATGGTAGAGCCGGGACAAGTATCATTTAAATTATATCCTCTTGGAAATGGGGTATTTAATAATGATTATGGTGAATTACTAACTATAACTTTTATGACTTATTTACCAAGCACGGTATCGAAGTTTATAGACATAAAACTCAGTATTACAAGTCTAGACAGTTGTTATACGACGAAATCTAAAGGTGGTGCGTTGTATTTAAATAATGTTTGTGCTGAAAACATACGCCGAGTAAATATATATAATTATGCGACTAAATTAATTAATGTAAATCAAAATGGGCAGGTGAATTATTCATTAGGTATGAATGGTTCATTATCGCTGGAAATATACAATATCGAAGGTGAATTAATGTTACGTGTGCTTAAAAAGAATCAAATGGCAGGTGTGGATTATTGGAATATTGGTACATCATTAATCAACGGTACTTATTTTTGCAGAATGTTATTCGGAGATTATTCTAATACTCTTAAATTTCAAATATCGAAGTAACCACATTATTAATTGCATATATCTCTCTAACATTAACATCCTTATAAAGTTCTAAACTAAATAAAATAACGCTTGACTTTTGTATTTTAATTCCGTATATTACTTTTGAATTGAGTTACACAAACAAATATTAGGAGTTTGAAATGAAACAGGAAATTACACAAAACGAATTTACAGACGCTATTGAATTAGAGGCAGCTAACAAGTTTAGCTATGAAGCAAGGGTTAGTCTATACAATCACTTAACTCAACAGATGTGGGAAAGAGATAGAACAGAATTATCAAAGGATGACTTGGATGCAGAAAAAATTTGCTCTGAATACACGGAGTTTAAAACTCTTGAAGATGCACAAAAAGTATACAATGTGGACTCAATAGATGAACTGTGTGGGTCTACAATAGTGCTATCAACAGATACTACTTTCACATTTATTGTAAAAGATTTTTAACAGGAGTTTGAAATGAGAAAGTTAAAAACTCAAAATATAGAAGTAGTCCCGAAGTGGAAGGAATTTGAAGACGGATATAACTCAGTAAATAGAATTTATCTTGGCAAACTTCATGTTGTTGGGTATTTTTATGATGGAATAGCCACGGATAAATCGAAAAGATTTAAAATTATATCTCCATTGCCAACATTAAGGAACATCACAGAAAATTATAAAACAAAAGAAGATGCAATAAATGCGTGTGAAAAAGTTTTAAATGTATTTTTACAACAATTAAATGACTGCACTTAAACAAAACATGGCACATATCATTAACTCAATGATGGAATACAAGGGCTTTTTAAGTTGCCAACATTGCAACCGATCAGATAAGTCTTTAGAATTTCATCATATAATGACTAAAAGGGACGTGCCAAAGCATCCTGAGTTACACAATGCACTTAATTTACTTTTGGTTTGCAGAGATTGCCACAACAAATTTCATGGGAAAGTCAAGGGGTTTTATAAGCACGAAATGAGAAAACAGTTGATTATAGACAGAGATTTAGTAAGTTTATTTAATTTATAAGGAATAGCCATGAAAAAGAATGATATAGTTATGATTTATGAAGACCCGATTACGCAGGAAAGGCCAGAGGGTAAGGCAATATTATTGGAATGTATTGATAATGACCGAAATCCCGAACGTTGGATAGTGCGTTTTAAATCTGACGGATACAAATGTGAACGTGCTATTTATGTGGAGCAATAATGAGTGACACAATATATAATATTGAATTAACCGAAACTCAAATATGTGGACTTAGCAAATTGTGGTTTGTATTTGGGAATGGTGGCAAAAAACATACAAGCGGAAATCATGGATTTATACAAGGATTCATAGAGCATAAAGAAGACCGCAGAAAATTTTATACGAATGTCTCTTATAAAAGAGCTGTAGCAATGGGATATAATATAAAGGAATTGGAACTGACTTACGAATGTATCAACGCCGTCGATAAAATATTAAATGAGGGCTGAATTAATTGAGAATAGAGGTTTAAAAGAGTTGTTCTTTGAATGATACTGAAAATTAAAATCAAGATTTATGGATGCCGTGAAAGGATGCCCCCGTAAGTTAGGTTAGTAAGTAGGTGGATTGCTCGCAAGGCAACTAAACCAGCCTGCTGTAAAATAGAATCAAGGATTGCACATGGTAAATTTAAATGGGAAACGTATAAATCATGGTGAAAACTTGAGGAGAATCTAATTATTTTCGACATGGTAGAATAGCGGAATAACTGAAATATGAGATTTTAATTAGTGAAAAAAAACACGGCTTTGGCTTAAAAATGTGTGCAATAAGTAGCGTCGTATCGTTCAAAGATTATAAATGAAACGAATTATAAATTATTTGGAGTATGGTATGAAAAAAACAAAAAGAAAGATATATGTGTATATGGTTCGGGTAAACAGCAATCGCCTGATGATAGGTTGTTTTAGCACTAAAGCAAAAGCCAAACGGTATATTGAAAATCGTGAAGGTGTAACAATTTATAGATATGAAATCATTTAATTTATAGGAGTTGAATTATGAAACTTATTAATAAGGTTAAATGTTGGTTTTTACAACAATGGATACTTTGGGTACTGATTGCTCTTGGAATTTTAGTGATATTTTATTGCTTTGTTCTATTTGCACATTCCATAGGGGACTTAAATGGCGTTATAACAACAGGAGTATCTGAAATAAACGACCCTCTGGAAAGAGGTTTGTTATATATTGCTATGGCTATTTTAGGATCAGCTATAATTAGAGCTATATTTAATAAATAATAGGAGAAATGAAATGGGAGAAAAAGATTTATACCAAAGGTTCTTAGATGAACGAGTAATTGATTTGCAAACGATATTGCTGACGGAAGGAATTCATGGTTTATTGGGCGAATATGACGTGTGGCTTTTCCAAAACGATCTTATAGACCATAAACATTTGGAGGAATTGAGAGATAGAACCAAATATGGAGTTAAGTTATGGAGTTAAGTTATGAAGGGAATTATGTATTTTTATATTGCAATGATGTTAGTTGCATTATGTGGCATAGTCTTAATGAGTATTTTTATAATAATAAAAGATGAAGTAGGTATAACAGTATGGGTATTGTTATCGACAAATTACATTGTTTTTGGGTGGTTCTTTGCAAGTCTTGTTAAAGAATTAGAAAAGAATCACAATAACCTATTAAACAAATGGAGACGAAATAATGAATAAAGCAAAAGAGATATTAGATAAGTATATTTCAATAGGTTCTTACAAAAGCATGACCCAATCAAAATATAGTAATTTATTAGCAGCCATTAATGAAGCGTTGGAAGTGGGAAGGATACGAGGACATTATGACTTAATGGAAGTGGAAAATGATAAAAGCTCTTAGGTTAAAAATATGGAATAAATACCTTAAACGTTGTGCTTATTGTGGCAAAGACATAACATATAAGCAATTACAAGTTGACCATATAAAACCGTACTGGCATAATGAGGCTATCCACAAGGGCTCTGATGACGAAGAAAATCTAAACCCAAGTTGTGCAAGGTGCAATCGATGGAAGGGTACAATGGATTTAGAGACTTTTAGAAGTGAAATAAACAAACAATTAGGTCGGCTAAAAAGAGATTCTGCACCATACCGGTTAGCATTAGATTTTCTTTTAATAACCGAAAATGATAAATCTGTTAAATTCTATTATGAACTGATTAGAAACAATAATAAATTAATGGGAATGAAATGAAAATAGTAATACCACCCCGCATTTGCAATATCATTGATAGAATGATAGAAGAATGTATAACAACCGAACACCAACGTATAAATGCCTATGATGACGGTCTTATTGATTATGGCAACATCAGTGCCGATGACGGCTTTGATGACGTTACAGAGGAATTGAGAAAGCGTATTATTGATTTACTCAATTCAGAGCAGAAAATTAATAACAATATAATAGAGGTGCGAAATAGAATTAGAAACTCAAATACAAATAAAAAACGGAAAAATTGGTGCGGTTGATTATAACAGGGGATTAAGCAATGATTAAACCATGTACTATACCATTAATAAAAGATATATCAAATATACCATTACCTGTTATGTGTTCTTTTAAAATCAAAGGTGATCGTACTATAATGCAAGGTGGAAATCTTTATAATAAAAGCATGGAACTTATTTCAAAAAGCGATATGTATGCCGTGTACGAAGATTTATTAAAAATATCAGATGAAAGCAATATGACGTTAGACGGAGTTGTATCTAACAACGTATATCATTGCTCAGATTTAATTATTGAAGATGATTATGATATGCCAAGCGAACACCGCCGATTATATTTATATAGCACTTTGGGAGAACTCATTAGCCAACAATTCAGAATAATATTTGAACATAGAATTCACGAGGTGGACAGGAAAAAAATACATGATTTATTAGGTCAAGCAAAAAACGATGGTTACGAAGGGCTTATAATCAAATCTTGGATGTCCGGTTATAAGCAAGGGGCCAATACAATAAAAGATCAGATAATATACGAATGGAGGGGTGAATGATAGCTTTAATTTGGATTTGGTATGCAATACCGGTTATTATAATAATAGTAATTATCTATATAATAATTCAATTATCTAATACATTTTATGGAGAAAAAGAAGATGATAGGAAGTGAAAGAGGTTTGTGTTGGGCATTTAATTATCTGACGTGCAAAAGCGTTCACGACTTGGAAAACATACACCCCATGTTATTGAAGAAATTACAAAGAATTGATGAATTAATGGTTAATTCGGGTGCAGGATATACTGATGTTCCTCTTGTGTTAGTAGCCACAATCATTGAACAATTCGAGAGCGATAATCCAACAATGAAAGCGTTGATAAATAAAAGAGAATAATATGGAGTGCTATTGAAGTTTAAATAGCCAAACTTCAATAAGGGTGGTTATTATTGTACTTCAACCGCTAAAACTCGATATATGGCTTTCTTTGAATGATGGTGATTGCATAGAAATATCAAATAATTAGGAATTATGGTATTTATTTGGTAAGTTGAGTTTATACCGTCTCTATTTACGTGAGTAAATGAGCAAAATTGTGGGGTTTCATTAACGAAGCCTCACTTTTTTGGTTTGTAAAACATTGAGAATGAAAATATATTTGGAAAAGTCATTTATTTTTCGTATATTAATTAGTATATGAGTGATAATAAGTCAGATAATACTAACAGCACTGATGTTATACATTTCCACACAAGCGGGGATGTTAAATTCAAATACAAGAAACTTAAAAACCAATCAATTCAAAAATTACAAGATGCGTATAACCGATGCGATTACAAAATAATCCAACAGGTAAACAAGATACTAAATAAATAATTAAATATACAGCAATGGTTTAACACCTAAGCACACCGCCTAAGACTACAATGGCATATTCTAAATAGAGTATGTCATTTTTTTATTTTAAAATACAAGTGGAATATAATGACCGAAAAACAAAGAGAATACATGAAGGACTTAGTATCAAAAGGTAGGAATTTCCGGCGTTTAGCAACAATAGAAAAGCAAGGTGACTCGGAATTCAAATTCATATTAACGACCGAAGACGTAGATCGGCACGGAGAAAAAGTAAAAATAGCAGGTGTGGATTTAAAGAACTTCAAGAAAAATCCGATCATGCTCTATCAACATCAATCAAGTCAGCGAATAGGTGTTTGGAAGGATATTAAAAAAGAAGATGGCAAGATAACAGCTATTGCAAAATTCGATAGTAATGATGAAACTGGTTTGGCTCAAAGAATCGAACGGTTGATTACTGATAAGATGCTGAAAGCTGTGTCTATTGGATTTATAAGTAAGCGAGTTGATTTTGAAGAAGTCCCAGAAAATGACGTGCGAGAATTCCAGGAGCGTTTTTGGCGTGACTTTATAGTTGTTCACTCACGAACAGATTTATTAGAAGTCTCTGTTGTAGAACTACCGGCTAACCCACACGCATTGTTAACTAAATCATTTGATTCAAACGAATATAAAAACGTAACGCAAGAGGATTATGATTGGTTACTTGCTCAAACAAAAGAATTAGAAGGCAAGGATCAAATGTCATTAGAAGATGAAGATCAAATGTCATTAGAAGATGCAATTAAATTAAACCAATATTTGATTTATGATATTGAAATCAAGGGTCAACATTTAGCAATGACGGGGTGGGAAATTATAAAGGCAATTGAAAAAGCGGGTGCAACAATATCAAAAGCTAACTTAATCAAACTGCAAATAGCATCTGATAAAATACAATCTGTAATTGACAGTGCTATTAAAGAAACAGATGAAGATGAGGATAAGGACAATAACAACGAAAGGATATTTAAAATAATAAGCGAGATAATGGCAAAGCAATATGAAACGGATACACAGATATTAGAAAGCACAATATCGGAAACAATAGGGGAGCAATCCTCTGAAATAGATTTAAATACATATTTAGCAAAATATAAGAAATAACAATTATAAGGACGGAACAATGGAAGACGAAAAGAAATCTACGGTCACCGTAAGCGAAGACGTTTTAGACTCTCTGATTAAAGATAAGATTAAACAGGGCGTTATGGACGAAAAGGCGAAATACGAAAAGGAAAAAGCACAGCTTGAGGAGGATAAGGTGAAATTGGAGGTTGAAAAGGCTGCTATCACAAAAGAACATAAGAACGATAACCCGTTCACAGATAGAGTTGTAACGGATATTAATGACAGGCGTAAATTTTATCCGGCGGCACGATTCGCAATAGCTAAAGCCATCGCTGACGAACAAAAAATTCACGTTGTGGATGTATTCGCTAAATGGGAAAAAGAAAATCCGAACGATGTTGCAAACCAATTCGCACTTGCCTCACAATGCAGGGCGATGGAATCTCGTGGTATCCCAAGCAATAGCTTAGTGGATAGGGCAAAAGCTGTTGGTATCGGCAGTATAACTACTGGTGGTGGATTTTTGGATTCATCGGTTGACGATGAATTTATTGAACTATTAACCGCTCAGTCTGTTTTGCGTAGAATTGGTACACCTGTTAAGCAGATGATTAACGGTCAGCTTAAAATGAACAGGGGATTAACAGCCTCCAGTATCGTTTGGCTTGGTAGTAATACAACAATTACGGAAAGTTCACCAACTTACGATCAACTTGTAATGACAGCCCACAAATTTGGTGCATTGGTATATCTTGATAATGATTGGCTTAGGTTCAACGCATTTGGTGCAGAAGCCGAAGTGCAAAGTCAGTTAATAGAAGCTGCTGCACTTGCAGAGGACACAGCATTTTTATCAGGTAATGCAGCCGCAAATCAGCCAATCGGAATGACAAATACCAACGGTATTAATACGGCTACAATGACAGGCACACCGACGGCAATAACCAAAACACAAGATTTGCTTGGTTTGGGCAAGCTAATAGCAGAGGATAACGGCAGAGTAAACAATATGTGGTACATTATGAACCCAACACATGCCTATGAATTGGCTGCAACTATGGATTCGACGGGTCAGCCAGTTAGTTGGGCAACTACCTTGCTATCAAGCCCTAATAGAGGTCAAACACCATTTGATGCGGCACCGTTATTGGGTGGTAGGCTTGCAACAACAACTAATTTAGCAACCGGAACTATTATCTTAGTTGATATAGCTTCACTGGTAATCGCAGAGGGTTATGGATTGTTAGTTGAATCGGACACAAGTAATAGATTTGAAAATGACCAGACAACCGTAAGGGCAATTGGTGCTGTTGATTTAGGTGTCAGACACGTAACAGATATAGCAACATTGACTGGCATTTCAGGCTGGTAATAAATTTAAAAAATAAATAAAGGACAAGATAATGATTATTGATAACGTTAAGGGCAACATAAAGATTGTCAACCTATTAACAGCGACCGTAGAGGCAGCAACGGAAACTGCTGAAATTGATTTCAGGGGCTATAATTCCGGTCTGTTGTGCTTTGCATGGAAATCTACGTTAGCTTCCGACGAAACCCTCACTGTAACAGTAGAGCAGGCGAGTGGGGCAACTACAGGATTTAGCAGAACTTATGCCGATTTACAGGCGGCTACGGTTGTATACACAGACCCAACTACGGGGGCAACTTACACGGGCGATTCAATCGTAGCTGTACCGATTGATACCTATGCACGATTTGGAATGTTTAGAATTACAGCAGCTACAAGTGTTGGATCAGGTAATATTGATTATTCCGTTGTACTTGTTATGGGTGGGGCACAAGTTAAAGAGCCTTCATTTACATTCACAACTGTACCAATTACCACAGCGTAGTTTAACAGAGGGCTGTTAAGGCAGCCTTCCAATTAAATTATTAATCGGGGAAATAATGGCTGAATATTACAAACATAAAAATTTAACATATACAACAGGTACGGCGGTTATAACAACTGACAGTGACGGCCAATCTTTAGCGACTATTCCAATGGATGCTAATTTCATCACTATTCCAGTAGGTGGCAGCAATGCAGAACCACAAATCTCAATTACTTTTTTAGTTACAGTAGCACCGTCAAGCGGGACGGGAACACTTACAGTCCAATATAGTGCAGATAATGGTTTGACATGGAATACGGAAAAAGATACAGCTGGAATTGATATTACTTTCACAGTCGATACAACGGAAACTGAATACAGATTCGTAAATTCGATAGCTAAAAGTGGTGGTGTATGGCGTTTCAACCATGCAGCCGGAACTTTATCGGGTGGAACGGGTAGAACCATTGCAAATACAGGTGGTTAAATGGCTATACGGCACAAAGTGGTAACGGGTGACGGTGTGTTTGCCGATATGGATAACTGGGGCGTAGTTGACGGTGGCTATCGTTTAACAGGCGACGCATCATATATTGAATGGGTAGACAATGCTGATTTGGATTATGGCACTATCCAAGATTTTACTCTTATTATTGATGTAATCCCAGATGATGTAACAAGAACAACGGATTATGTGATAAATAAGGAGACTGGTGGAATTGGCTATGGTTTATATTTAAATCAAGACGATCTTTATTTAAGATTTGATGACAATTCAACTGATGTAAGTGGAATAATCGCAACATCAATATTTGAAGATGATGTTAAAAGCAGAATAGGGATTACATTTAATAGAGACGGTTCTGCGACGGCTTATCACAACGGTTTGGCAGTTGGTTCAATAGTTATTTCAAGCGTAGTTAATACTATTTCAAATGCAGGTGTATTAAGAGTTGGAACTGAATCAGGTGGAACTACAAATGAGTTTGCAGGTATAGTTAGTAATTTTAGGGTTTTTAACAGAGTTTTAACACCATCTGAGATGTTGGCTGAATATTCAAATGGCTTCCCCAGTGGTTCTGGTATAGATATTAATGATAAATGGGGAACGGAAACAACTCAAACGAGCGGCGTTTTAGTTATTGGGCAAAGATATATACTTTTCACCTTTGTAGCCGGAGACGACTTCACTAATATCGGAGCAGCTTCAAATACAACAGGTATAGAATTCATAGCAACCGGAACAACACCTACCACATGGACAAATTCAAGTACAATTAAACCGATAGGATGTGTATTAGATTGCCCTCAAGAAAATGCTTTAGATACTCAATGGCGTGATAATTCAGATAATACTTTGCATGGAACTGTAAATGGTGCTTTGAATCTAACAGACCCTGTCGATATTCGCCACGACGGTACAATTGCCATGACGGCAAATCTTGATTTAGGCACAAATAAAATTGTAAATGTAGTTGACCCTACATTAGATCAGGACGCAGCTACAAAGTTATATGTAGACATCGCCGTTGGTTTTACATTCGACTATTTCTTTGGCGATACTTCTGATGTTATAAGTGGTATTTATTATGTAATGACCGATGATGATTTAGGTGGTGTTATTAGCAACCTTGATACTAGCATAGGTTCTTCTGGAGATGACAAACCACTGAAGAACTTTCTTACTATTGATGGAGAGCCTGGAGTTCAGCAATTAGAAAGTGGTATTTATGAGGCTCATATTCATGCACAGAAAGTATCAGGTGGTAGTGCGGTAGATGGCATTTATTGGGAATTATACAAGAGAGCCTCTGTTGGAACTGGTGGTGCAGAAACTTTACTTGGCACTTCAGAAATATCAGGAGCAGTCACTACAGAAGCAGGGTATAACATTCATTTAGTATTATCTTCTCCAGTAACCATTTTAAACACAGATAGATTGTTGGTAAAGTTTTATGCGAATTTAGGTGCTGGTGGTGGAGCGATAGTCAGACTAAGACAAGAAGGAACTACCGCAGCTCATTGTGAATTTCAAACCACTTCTAACATTTTAAGCAATATTTTTGTCAGACAGGACGGGACAGAAGAATTATCAGCCGATTGGGATGCGGGTTCGTTTAAAATAACCGCAGAACAATTCGAATCAGATATAGCAACGGGTGATGCCCCGTTTATCGTAGCCTCAGTAACTGAGGTTACTAATTTAAGATCTGCTACAACGACTGCATTAGCTAACGCAAGAACGATAGGCGGAGTAAGTTTTGATGCGACTGCAAACATAACAGTAGCTACGGCCACGGGTGGATTTGGCGTGTCTGGCGGAGATTTAACTTCTGGCACTTATATAGAAACAACCGATGCAATAGCAACGGCTCAGACAGTTGGTGTATCCGTTATAAATACAACGGCAGCAGCAGCAGGGGTACAGCAATATTCCCCCGTTCTCGAATTAGAAGGTCAGGGGTGGAAAACTGATGCAACAGCGGAAACACAAGAAGTGAAATGGGGATTCCAAACAAGACCAGTTCAGGGAACGGCTAATCCTACTGGAATATTAGACATTCTATCCAGTATAAATGGTAGTGCTTATTCGGCTAAGGCTACACTAACGAGTGCTGGAGTATTAACGGCAACAACATTTGTAGGTGCTGTGACTGGCACAGCATCAGGTAACGCAACACTGGCATTAGATAATTTAGCATCTGTACAAATTAATGAATCTTTAGTATCGGATGCTGATATTACCGATGATTTAGGCACGGGTGATGTACGGTGGAGGGATGCTTGGTTTGAAACTTTAAGTTCGGGATTAACTGCAACGGACACGCTAAAACTCAGGGGACGTGATGTCGATGGTGCGGCTTATATTGATATATTAACGATAACATCTGCTAACGATGTAACGGCTGACCTTAATACTATTACTACGATAGGTGGAAATGTTATATTAGACGTTACGTCTACCGTATCGGCATTAACTACGGTGGGAACTATTACTAATGGAACTTGGGAAGGCACAACCATTGCAGTAAATCAAGGTGGCACAGGACAGACTACTTATATCAATGGTCAATTATTAATAGGCAATACAACCGGTAATACTTTAACTAAAGCAATTCTGACTGCCGGCACGGGGATAACAATAAATAATGGAACAGGAACAATTGAAATTGTAACTGATGATGCGAATATAGATCATAATTCATTGAATAACTTAGCTACTGGCGATCCACACACTTTATATGTTCTGTTAGCAGGACGTGCAACTGGACAAACTATAATTGGTGGGACTGCATCCGGTGATGATTTAATTTTACAATCCTCTTCTCACGGCACAAAAGGGAATATATTCTTCGGTGCTTCAAATGTTCATTATGACGAAACCACAGATAGCTTTAATATTGGTGGTGGAACAACAATAACACCGCCTGGATTCTTTAATATAGATAAAGCGACTACAAATGCTGATGTATATTTAACTACATATTCCGATGGAACAGATACAAGTGAGATATGGCTTCGTAAATCCAATTCTAATACATTAGGAACATTAACGCCAACGGCAACATCAGAAGCGTTGGGCAATATTAATTTCATAGGTGTCACTTCTGGTTCTGCTTTTGACACTGGTGCTCAAATATATGCAGTTCAAAACGGTGCAGCAGGTACAACCGTACCTTGCGACTTAATATTCAGAACATGGACAAATTCGGCAGCGAATACTAATCAATTAGTCTTAAATACGAATGGCAATGTCGGTGTCAAAGTAGCCGACCCTGACACTGATTTAGAAGTAATGGGTTCTACAGGTGTTAAGATTAGTTTTGACGCTACAGAGAACACAACTTTGGTTACGGATACTAACGGATATATGACTATAACTCCATCTGGCAAACGAATTGGGATAGGAATAGTTCCAACTGCACATTTAGATATTGATTATTCGGGTAGTCATACAAATCTGCCTGTTTTGCATGTTATAGGTGGTGGTGCAGCGGATGGTGTTATCCATGCCGTCAAAACAACTGATGGGAACACAGGCGACATTGCTTTTAATTATGAAAATCAGGAGCCAATTACAGCAGCATCCGAAGCATTTACTACAAGGATTGAACATACGTATTCAGCAAGTGGTGATAGCAATATATTAGAGTTAGGCTCAAGAAGGGCAAGTGGTAAATATATAAGAGGGTATAGAACTGCCGCATCAACAGTAGATTTATTTTATATAAAAAATTCTGGGGCATCATATTTTGCCGGAGATATGGGGATTGGAGTAGCTGATCCTGATGTCAATTTAGAAGTAATGGGTTCTACAGGGGTGAAAATTAGTTTTGACGGTGCTAAATATACAACATTGGTTACGGATACTAATGAAGATTTTACTATTACTCCAAGTGGTAATAATATCCTGCTTGATTCCGGTTTAACTGTTGGTTCTACTACTCAGGCGGGGGATAATAATTTAAGGGTAGAGGGGACGAGTGCCTTAGTAGGTGATGTGACAGTAACAGGTGAGTTAAATACCGTAGGCTGGACGGATTATGGTGGAACTTCCACAATAGTAGGTTGGTCAGGTACACCAACCGCAAATATCTGGTATAAGAAAGTGGGAAACTTAGTTTTTGTAAATGTTTCCATAAGTGGAACAAGTAATGCGACTAATATTTCCTTTACCCTGCCTTTTACAGTGAAGAATAGCGCTGGTTGTCTTGGAAGGATTGCTTGCTCAGCAAGAGACAATGGTACTTATCAAACAACCCCAGGAGTAATTGAGACGACTAATAATTCTGCTAACGCCACAGCATCACTGGATTTTTCGGGCGGCGGGGGATGGACAGCGTCAGGCGGAAAAACTATTACAGGCCAATTTTGGTATGAAGCACAATAAAATCTGACGGCTATGTAGAAATCGGCGTTTAAAATTATAAAATTAGGAGAACTCTATGAGTTTCACACAAAACAGAGATAATAGTAAAGGGCATATAAATACTTTGCATGAAGTAACGACAGTATATGCAAACCAAGATGAGGATATAATCAAGGGCGTTATTACCTCATATAAAGATCAAGCAAGTAAAGATGCTGGTTTGCACCATGAACGAATACAAGTAGGGATTCCTTTATCGACAGCCCCTCAGAGTATAATTGACCCCGCAGCAGCTTTAAAAGCAGCAATCGAAACGGCGGTACAGGCGGTCTCTGATTGGGATACTATCAAAATGTAATTGGAGATAAAATGATTCAATTAAGAGATATACTAAAAATACAAATACTACCTGAATATGGTGGTTAATCAATAACAACAAAGGGGTCTCAAATGAAAAACAATGATTTAATGCGATTGATGGATGGATTTGATTCTGTTAATAACTTAGAGGGAGTCAAATTCGCTTACGCCGTATCAAAAAACAGGCGTTTGGTTATAAATGAAATAGAAACATTACAAGACTGCATCAAACCAGCAGAAAAATATACTGAGTATGATAAGAAACGAATGGAACTATGTGAAAAGTATTCTGAGAAAAACGACAATGATGAACCTATTACGGAAAATGGTCAATATAAAATAACAGATCGTGTGGAGTTTGATAAGAGTATCGATGAATTGAAGAAATCATATAACGGTGAAATAGAAAGCCGAGTTAAACAATTAGACGAATACAAAGAGTTGTTGAATAAAGAAACGGTACTTGAATTACACAAGATTTCTTTAGGGGATTTACCTAAAGATATTACAAGCGGTCAATTAAATTCTATTTACGAAATAATAAAAGAAGATTAAATGTCTGTGGATGAAAAATTAGGGCGAGTATTAGCGTTGGTAGAGCAGATAGATACTAAAGTCAGCAATGTAGAAAGTGAGCAAATAGAGCAAGGCAAGCAAATAGTCGCTATTCAAGTTGAATTAAAAATGAATGAAAAGAGTAAAGATAAATCAGCAACCGCCACATGGCAATATATATTTGCCATTTCAGCCATTATTATTGCTCTTGGTGGAATATACGAAATAATAAAATCATTCTAAGGGGTCAGAATGTCTACAAAAGGCGTAGCGGATGCTTTATTAAAAGTAAGGCAAGCCATAGGAAAAAGTTCTTTGAAAAAACCGATAGCAGAGAAAGTACCGGAAATACCATTAAGTATTTGTATAATGTCAAATCAAAAAGATGCTAATTATATGCCGGGATGTATTCGGTCATTACCTAAATATTGTGAAGTTATTTGGTGTGTAAATGAACCCGGCGAGGGTAGTGATGTATTTACAATAACGAAACAAATTTATAATGAAGATCGGAACATCAAGCAATGTGAGTATATAAATCAAAAAGACAATTTCAGCTTTTCAAATATACGCAATAAAATGTTAGAAACGGCTACACGGGATTGGATATTTACAATTGATGCGGATGAACGGATTGCAAATGAATATGATACTGATTGGTTAACATTTTTAAATACAATACCTTCAAATGTGGGTGGTTTAAATATCAATATATTTAGCTTTAATAAGCAAATGAAACATGGTAAGGGGTGGGGACAATCGCAAGCTGCTTGTCGGTTATTTAGGAATGATGAAGATATAAGATATGTATTTAGAGCACACGAACAAATCAAGTATTCCATAACCACACAACGATATGAGATTATTAACAGTGCATTACTATTAAATCATTATGGTTATTTAGGTGAAAATCCGCAGGAATTATATAATAAATATACCCGTAATACAGATTTAATGATAAGAGATTTAAATGAGGAATACAAAGGTAATGTTCACCTAAAAGAATTATTGAGATCGCATTTAAACAATACTAAGCAACTGGAAGAAATGTATAATGGCAATAATACTAAAAGCTGATGTAAAGGATTATCTGAATATTGGTGACACGTCACATGACGATTTCATCGATTCATGTACTCTGATAGCAACAGCTCAAATTAATAAAATAATTGGTTATGCCATAGAAGAACAAACAAGGACGATTCAATTTAATGGTGATGTAGGCAATCAAGTATTGAGTGTAAATGAATATTTATTTTTAGAAACTATTGTAACTGATCCTATCACAAGTTTATCGGACAGAGATGAACCTTTAGATTCTTTTGCAACTATAAGTGCTGCTAAATACACAATTATTGAAGACGGCAGTATAACTAAGCTATGGTATGATACGGGATTCTCAAAAGGAACGTCGAACTACAAGATAATTTATACGTCCGGTTGGTCTGCTGCGAATATGCCAAAAGATATAAAAAACGTAGCTATAGAGATGTGTGCAGTTTTATTCAAAGAATCTGATGTGGATAAAAGCGGAAGGTTAGGCTTGTCAAGTATCATACAATCTTTTCAGGGGCAAGCTGCAACACAAACGACAAAGGATTTATTGCCACGTTGGAATAATGCTTTGAAAAATTATAGAATAATGGCGGTATAATGGCTGATTTACCACCAATTGAAAAGATAATTAAAGAATTACGGCGGTTATTCAAAGAAGTGGCTGAAAAAACGCCTACAAACGTGCAGGGTTTCATTGGGCGTGAACTTGGAGAATCTAAATTATCTGCAGGATATGCGGGCGGTGGTGCAGCATTCCCGTCATCCGAAGAGACTTTCAACACAACTAAAAAATTAAGGCTAAAAACAGGGAAATTATTTCGTTCTTTCAATGAAAAAGATATTAATACGCTAACTAAAACAGAGGTAAAGGGGGATAAGGTAAAAATAACGATTGGTTCGAAATTACCTTATGCCCGAATACACGAAACGGGTGGTTTTATAAAAGCGACCCCAGTTAAAAGCAAACGTAGAAAAACCTTTAAAATGGCACAATATTTCTGGGCGAAATATTTAGACAAAAATGATGGCGGTAATATATTCCATAAAATAATGGCATTAAGTGTGCAGAAAAAAGGTGGGGTCGATATACCGAAACGCCCTTATTTCAAACCGGCATTAAAAGCATTTGAAAAAAAGGGAATGAAAATATTGATTGAAAATGCGGTTAAAAAATTAATTAGGTTTATAGGATAATGGCAGCTAATAGGGGTGAATTCTTATATGAAATTATAGAAACTGCTTTAAACGGCACTATTTCTAATGTTGATTTCATAGAGAAATACAACGATATTGACACCACAGATGAATATATATTTATAGATATGAGTGGAGAACCCGAAGCAATTATTTCTGAGCGTGTTGATGCAGCATTAGATACTGTAATAGAACGGTGGTCTGCGACTTATGAGATATGGTCAGGATTCAAAACAGCTAAAAGTTCAACGGCTCAGATAAGAACTTTAGCTAATACGAGAAAAGACAAGATAGATGAACGTTTATTTGCGATAAATTTCCCACAGGAATATACACATAATGACGGTTCAAATAATATATATAAAATTAGGGTGGATAGATTGAGGCGAGGTGAATACATCAACACACCTACCGATATAAATGGTAAGGGCGTGTTAATAGGCAAAGGCGAATTAATATACGAATTAAGAACATTATAAACAAAGGAAAGGGATAAGACGAATGGCAAATACAGTAGGAACAGTAGTAACACAAGACTCAACATGGGTAATAGAACAGGGATCGAACAGAGCCGTTTATGTTCTTATAAACTCAGTGACCGGATCGGGTGGTTTCCACGATGCAAGCGCATCAGTAGAACTCTTACCGATTATATCGAATACGGATATAGCCGATACGACAGATCAAAATTCAAAGATCGATGAAGGAGGAGCGACATATGATCTTGATTCAACAAGAACAGCAACGATAACATTTACACATATCCAAAGAGATACGGATATACTTAATTTAATGCAAAGCACTTTAAGGGGACAGTTTGTTACATTAGTAAAACCATTGTATAAAAATCCGGTGGGTGGTGTATTTCAAACATTAGTAGTGCCGATTGCCAAACCTACTCCGAATCTGAACGTGACTTTTATTGGTGGTGAACCACAAACAGAATGGAAAGTTCAACCCTTAACCGTACCGTTTACATTAGATTTAGATACGGTGAATGATCCTCTTCAAGATTTAAGTTCTACATTGTTAGGTTATTCTATTACAGCAGGAACAGAGGTTGTACCATTTTCATCCGGTGATTTATATTCAATCTTAAATGTATCAGGAACAGCAGTTTAACCATTAATAGAGGTCTCAAATGGCAAAGAAAACAACAACTCCAGCAAATGACTACAAAACAATAATAGTCGGTACGACAAAATACCGGCTATTGACTTTCGAAAAGCACTGGACAGTTGAACATGAAATAGAGGCGGAATCTATATTACAAACGTATAAGGATTTCGCAACGAAGGCGGCTCAAAAAGTCACTGAGGGCGGTGAAATTGAGAATTCATTTGATTTATTCAAAATAACACCTGACATCAAATCACAACTAACTTTAATGGCATTAATATATCAAGAACACAATGGCGGTCTCAATACGATTGCCGAGCGTAAGGATGCCTTTAAAAAAATGTTACCCGCAGAAAGATCAAAAGCGAGGATGGGAATGCGGGATTTTTTCAATTCCATCGGGAAATACGTCTTGGAAGATTTCCAAATATATACCCCGCCTACTCCTCAAGACAAAACTATGACTCAGGAATGACGTATGAAGATTGGTTGAAAATAGGGGTTGTTCAGGATGTTTATAAATTCCCACCGCACGAATATTTTTGGATATTCAGTTTGGCTACAAGGAGGAATTTAGCCGATCAGTTAAAATTAAGAACATTCCCTTTAATAGAAGTGTTAGCACAGGCAGATTATAATTTAGCATTAGAGAAACGAAGCAATGGCAAAAATTAGCACACAAATAACACTTGATATTGAGCCATTCGTAAAAGCTCTGCAAAAGGCATTAAATTTATCAAAGGCGGTAGCTGACGACGTAGCTAAGGAATTCAAGAAGGTCAATTTGGATATTGATGATAGTGAATTGCGAGACCTCCCTCAAACGGCAAAGACTGCCGTCTTTGGTATTGATAAAGAATTCGATAAATTCGACCCCCCGATAAGTGAAACATTAGAAAAAGAATTAAAGCAAGCTGGGAAAGCAGCCGAAAAAGCCAGAAAAGCTATGGAAAAGGAAACGAAGAAATTCAATCCTCAAATAGATGAAAAATTCCAAGCTGAATTCAAAGAAGTAATCAAAGATTCTAAAACCACAGCCAATAAGATAGAAAAGAATTTCAAAAAGGCCGGCAAAGATGCCGGTAAAAGCTTAGAATCAAATCTTGGTGGAAGTTTTAAAAGAATCGGTGAATTTGCTGGTGGTGTGTTATTAGCGAGTGGATTAGCTAAAATAGGTCAATTCGCAACGGCTGCCGTTGGTGAATTTGTTGAATTAGACAAACAAATACAGAACATAGGCACATTAGGGGTTGATGCACCCGGATTGGAAAAATTCCGAGTAGAAATATCCGCATTAGCAAAAACAGTGCCGGACAAAGAGTCTGTATTAAGCGAGGCGGTATATGCCTCAATATCGGCTGGCATAAAAGGTTCGGAAGAGGAGATAGTAAAATTCGTCGAAATAGCATCGAAGGCAGCCGTTGCGGGACAATCTGATGCTAAAAGTGCTGTTACGGGCATAGCAGCTATTATCAATGCTTATGGACTTGAGGTCGGGGACGCCACTAAAATATCCGATACATTTTTTGCATCTATTAAATTAGGTGTTACTACATTCCCAGAATTAAACGCTGCAATAGCTCAAGTAATACCAAGTGCATCAATGGCGGGCGTTTCATTAGATCAAACATTTGCAGCCTTATCTCAAATTACTAAATTAGGTGTTCCAACGGCACAGGCGGCAACTCAAATCGCTGGTGCTTTAGATATTCTTCAAAAACCTAATGCACAATTAAGAAAAGCAATAAAGGAAAGCACACTTGAGATTAACGGCCAGAAAATATCACTTCAAAGCTTATCAGAAAATTTAAAAGCACCAGTAGCCGCTGGTGGTGGTTTAATAAATACATTTAAAATATTACAGGATATATCAAAAGAAACCAAAATATCAATAGCACAAATAGCTGGTAGGAAAGAGGCGGCAAAAGCTCTTAACTTATTGGCGGGTGATGCTGAAAAAACTGCTGCATCTTTAGAATTATTCGATCAAGTAACCAAAGAAGTTGCATCAGGTGTAGCGGGTAAAGCGTTCGAAGTTGCGAATAAAGGGATCGGCGTTCAATTTGATATATTGAAGAATAATTTACAAGGATTGTTTAATACTTTATTTACTGCATTAGCACCTACATTACAACCAATAATAGCTACATTAACACAAACATTTCAAACGTTAGAGCCAGTATTAAAGAAATTGGGTGAGGGTTTGGCACAGATATTCACCGCCGTAGCTTCAACTTTGGATACTATACTGAAAATAGTTGTGCCGGTATTTACTCAATTAATAGACTCGATTCTCTTTTTAGCACCTGCAATAGGGATTGCTGCTGCTGCATGGGGTGTCTACAACATAGTAATCGCCTTAACTGCCAAAACATCAAAAGGTGCGAACAAAGCCTTTAAGGCATTGAATGCGACAATAAAAGCTAATCCTTTTGGTGCTGCCGTAGTAGCTATAACTTTATTAGTGGCTGGCGTTATGGCCTTAGCAGATGCTTTGCATGACACGGCAAAGGAAAAATTAGAAAATATACAAACAGACAAAAAATTGATAGAAGAATCTATAAGGTTAAATACAGAGAATCAAAATCAAATCAAATCTAATATTGAATTAACCAAAAGATTCATTAAATCTGGCAAGGCTGCTGCTGAAAATGCAGATAAACAAGGCGAATTAGAAAAAGCTACAATCGCACTTGCTGCGAAATATCCGTTAATTGTAAGCGAATTCCAAACATTCGAAGAAAACCTCATAGCGGTTAATAAAGAACTTGGCTTGCAGAATATAAGCATGTCGGATTTAAGTGAGGAGACACAGGTGCTAATTAAGGATATTACTGAATTAAGCAAAAAAGAAAATTTATCGACTGAGGAGAAAATACGATTAACGAAAGCAACCAATGAATTAAACAAAGAGTTCCCAGGCGTTATAGATTCTACTGAAACATTTGCAAGATTCTTAGGTGATTTAGAGGCAGGGGCATTAGTTTCTTCAATCGCCTTAGATGAATTAAGAGGGTCAGCAAAGAAATTAGGTGATGAAATGAAAGCAGTGGTTGAATTTGAATTAGACTTAAAGGTTGATGTAGGGTTAGCTGAGCTCAAAAAAACAATTGTAGGCGATTTTAACTCAATAATAAATTTCGCACAAACAGCAGTAACAACTCAGGATGTTGCTCAACAATGGGCAAATGCTATTGTTGACCCATTCGCAACGGCAATTAAAGATGCTTCGGAAACTAAAGATATCAGAGATGCACAAAAGGCGTTAGTGAAAGCTTTAAAAGGAGACACACCACTATCTAACCCAGCGAAAACCGAACTGTTAATATGGATGAAAGACGTAGCAGCAGCAAGGCAGGAACAGCTTGATGCAACCATAAGGAATATAAAGAGAAGTAGTGGCGAACTTGGGCTTACAACGGATGCCTTAAACACAATATTAACACAGGCATTAACGGGAGAGGCTTTAAATAATGTTAAGTTAATCAAAGAAAGAATTGGTTTGCTTGAATCAGCATTAGCACAAGCAACGTCAGCAGGTGACAAGAAACTAATAGCTGAATTAAGTGCAGAATTAAAAAACATGGAAGCAGCATTAAATTCATTGAGTAAATTACCATTGCCACTTGATAAGCCCAAAAAATCATTGTCAGAAATGAGAAAGGAATTAGCTCTTTTGTTTATAGCTGTTGAAAAAAATGTTGATGACCCTAAATTTATTAAGGCTTTTGATAAATATAAGATAGCGGCCGATAAAGTTGATGTATTAAGAAATGCAGCAAAGGAAATTGACGATATGTTAAAAGGGGCAGACATAGGCAAGAAATTTGACGGCATTGCTAAATTCATAGATAAAATCAATAGGGAAATACAAGAATCAGATATTAAAAGATTTAAAAGTGATTCTGAGGCGATTATCGAAATAGCTGAAAACCAAAGGAATCAATTAATAGCCTTATTTGAAAGTGGTTCTTTATTGTTTGACCCAAGTTTATTAGCACAACAAATACTTCAATCGGACACCAAATTAATAACAGACAGGCAAAGAATAGCAGACAAAGCCGCACAGGTTGCATCGGCAAAAAAAATAAAGGCTGTTTTAGACGAAGCCAAGAAATTGCTTGATATTGAAGAAATAAAATTTACGGATATAGGTAAGGCGGGGGAATCTCATTTTGTGTTTGATCTTGAACAATCAAAGAAAAGTGCGAACGATAAGGAAAGAATCGCAAAAGCACTTGCAGAT
>SDBU01001633.1_pt1 | contig 31316 bp, 27 predicted proteins | sample 2277071 | NCBI WGS metagenome assembly SDBU01 (sample SAMN10397929, study PRJNA504765) | marine sediment metagenome | isolation source: marine sediment core GS08_GC12, 126 cmbsf | place: Arctic Ocean: Gakkel Ridge, Loki's castle | collected 2008 | reverse complement strand
CTCTACCTCTATGCCGTGACCATCGCGCATGACACTGGAGGTTATCTGGTCAGGGAAAAAACAACAGTGTTGTTGATCACAACTCGCAAGGTCGAGTGGCTACGGCTCAAACGCGTGAAACGATTGCTGCATATCCGAGCCGCTCCTCTGCGATCGATTCGCGTGCCAAGCGGGCCATCTCGATGCCCGTGTCAATGTCATTTCGCATAGGCTCAAGCTCGTCCGAGTCAAGCATGCGCGCAACCCGAAGTCGCGCCTCAACCCGACCAACCATCTTGAGCAGCTCTTCGTCGTGCCGCTCCACCGCAATGAGCTCAAGACCATTGTTTTGAAAAAGCTCTTCATATCCTTCGAGTGTCAGCGCGTCGGCAACACACATCACCTGCGATGCCGTCCCCCGCAGCAGTTCGGGAAGCTCTTCAACATCTGTGGTCACGTCCGATATCGCGAGCCTCCCCGCCTCTTTCAAAACTCTCCTCATCTCCTTCACTGCACTGTCCTTATCCTCGAATGTGCAGAGAGAGCACTCCGATACAACGACGTCGAACTCTGCCGCGGAAAACGGGAGTTCGTGTGCATCAGCTTTGACGAAGGTCACACGATCTGCCAACCCAGCTGCAGCCGCAGCCTCCGATGCCTGCTCGACCAGAGATTGGCTGAAATCAATCCCCACAACCTCACAACCTATTTCGCTGGCAATCAGCAGTGCCGTGTCTCCTGCTCCACTGGCAACATCGAGCACCCTGTCACCTTCTTCAACTCCGGCCAGCTCCAGCAGGTTCCGGGTAAGCACTTCACCGCCCGGGTGAAGTTGGCCGTCCAGCAAGAACTGAACAATCTGGTTCTCATAGACTGACGCGCAACAGCTTTTCACGTCACTTCCGTCAACGAGGCCGGCAAACGGCAGTGAACTGTCACTCATACCGAGCTTTCCTGCGCCGAAAGCTGCTCGCGGACCTGTTCGCGATAGCCAACCGAGTTGAATGCACAGAACGGGATCAGCCGCCCGTCGGGAGTGATCTCGCTGACGCAGCACTTCTGAATCTTTTTCACGTCGAGCGTGTACGGGTCCTGAAAATCCTGGATCACAATCATGAAGCCCTTGGCGGCCACCTCCTGCAGCTCCTTGGGCAGGCCCACACCACAGGCCACGCATTCCAGACGCTCCGCGGTACGTTCCGTGCCCCCGGCTGCCGAGGCGGAAAACAGCCCCTCCAGCGCATCACGCACCTCGAGATCAGGTACTGCCCGGTTCGTCACGTAGTCGAGATACTGATCTATATCGACCAAGCGCGGTAGCGGCACCAGATCGACACCATCGTAAAGAGCATAAGTTGCAGATCGACAGGTGGGAGAGCAGCAGGGGACCGGGATGAAATCATCTTCTGTAAACCACTCTGGAAGCTGTGCCGCTATCTCGCTTATCACATCGGTGTTGGTCAAGCGCTGAAGCGGATCGAAGTCTAGGTAGCGACCCGAGTGGGTCACGGGCTGAAAAAACACTCCCGTCACGGCTGGGTGCTCGACACCGAAACGAACAATATCGCCTGCCTCATCCTCGTTGATGCCCCGTTCGATGGCAGCAGCAAGCGATACACCGACCCCTTCCCTCGCGCAGACGTCGAGTGCCTCCTTCTTTACCTTCTGCAGTGTTCGGCCCCTGAGCGCCAGGTGGGTTGAGTCCTTGAATCCATCGAACTGCATATAGACATGGATGCCAAGCTCCGCCAGTGCAGGCGCGAAATCCGCGTCACGCGCCAGGCGGATGCCGTTGGTGTTGAGCATGACCAGCTTGATGCCGCGCTCTTTGGCCGCTGCGAGCATCGGAAGGATCTCTGGATGGATCGAAGGCTCACCTCCGGAGAACTGGATCGACTCCGGCTCATCCTCGGCCTCAACAAACGCATCCAGCATTGACTCCACCTGCTCAAGCGACAACGAAAAGCCGTTGGGAATGTGACCGGTTCCTGACTCGGCAAAGCAGATGGGGCAGTCGAGGTTGCAGTTTGTGTTTACCTCGATTATCCCGAGACAGGCGTGCTGTTTGTGCTCGGGACAGGTGCCGCAGTCGTAGGGACAGCCATCCTTGACCTCGGTGTGGGTTCTCCGCGGCACCTTCCCGGGCTTATTGAAGCGCTGAATATCCAGATAGCGTTGTGCATCACCGTATATAAGCGCTTCAAACTTTCCGTGCTCGTCACAGCTCTTTCTTAAAAAGACCTTGTTGTCCCGTGCAATTACCTCGGCCTCCAAATAACATTTGCACTCGGGACAGATCGAGCCTGTCTGGTCAAGCACAGTCTCATCCACAAGCGAGACTTTCCCATTCTGACTGGGAAGAGTTTTGGGCGACGGGTCCATCACAAAGCCTTCCCGAAAACGAGAAGATATCTATCTATCAATGCGCCTCCCATTGGCTCGCTTATCCCTTTCGTCATTTCACTGTTTGACCGCGAACTGTGCGTAATCGATTCAGATCTTTTTACGGACCCATCGATGGCACTGCCTGTTGTGATGCTATTGCTTTCAGGCCAAATGGGTCAAGGAATTCCGTAACGTACAAGGACCTGAACAGTCTTTACTAGTACAGGGAGGTTTCCTATCACGTAAGCCACGTGCCAAAATCGCAGGCACAGGAAAGCAAGCAGCAATGAATTCAAGGATGAACAACAGCTCTCGGCCAACAATGCGAACCGCTTTGGTGCTTGGTGCAACGGTGTCGGCACTGTGGCTGATTGCCTACGGTCTTTTCATGTCACCCTCAACGACCGCAGGAATTGATGAGGCACGTGTATCGAAGGCCGAGTTCATCCTGAAGGCGGACAGAATCTGCAAAAACTACTACCGAAAGGCCGGCCCAATCGCCTGGAAAGATGTTCAAACCTTCGCTGGGCAGGCGGCGGTCTTTAACGACGTGAAGCCTTTTTTAGACGACACGATAGAACAGCTCGAGCAACTGGGATCGCCTACCACGGGCGATAGAGTTGTTGCTCAGTACATAGGCTCACTCAAAAAAACCTCAAGCCTGATTGACGACATCCAAAGCTCTGCAAGCAGGAATGATCTTGCCGGTAATGGATATCGCTCTCAAGAAGCAATGAAGGAAGTCATACGCCAGAAAACCATTGCGATGAACTACGGCTTCAAGGTATGTAGCGTAAGCTCAGCCAACTCCGAGGAAGTTCTGGTAGTGGATCGTCCCTTGCCCGTATAAAGATCTCGAGCACGGCTCCACTCTGATTTAAGGCACTAACCCAGAAGTCTGCTACGTAAACGCGAAGCGGGTGAGATTGCATTTGTTGTCACAATTTATGTCTTTTCCCGTCTATTAGGTATCTACCCAACTATGGTCTGATGGAAAGCAAGCACCCGACAGAAACGATCCCGCCCGATAGACAGGCCTGGCTAATAGAAGGGGTAGAGCGGTGGAAAAGCGATGGCTTGATAGAGGGGCAGGCTGCTGAAAACATCCTTTCCCGCTACACGGTCAGCGTCCGCGAAGGTGCGGCACGACTGCTCCTGATCCTCGGGACATCGGTGTTCGGTATCGGCATGATCTGGCTAATAGCCTCGAACCTGGGCTGGGAGAGTATGTCACCATTCCTGCGAGCTGCGGGTGCCATAATATTTTGGCTGGCCCTCGTGGCGGCTGCCGAGACAATCGCAAGCCGCAAGCGAATCGGACCCATAAATACGGCTCCGCTGTTGGTCGCAGCCCATCTGCTTGTAGCTCTCGCTTACGGCGGTGCCATCTTCCAAGTCGCTCAGAGCCTTCAGGTGCCTGCCTTCGAGCCTCTACTGCTGGCCGCATGGAGCGCAGGCGCACTCGCATATGCATACGCAGTTCGAAGCGTGACATCGCTTGTGGTGGGAATCGTTGTGGGGGCGGGCTGGTACCTCTGGACGCTTACTGACTCCGGTGCGGCAGTCGTATTGGGGCTTGCGCTGGCCTCGTTTGCCGCAACTTCCGTGGCCGCCGTCCATGAACACTGGCGTATCGCATCCTTTTCCTCGCCGTGGCGCGTAGCTGGAGTGATCATGGCACTGATAGCGCTGTTTGCTGCTGCCATTCCAGATGTCATATCAGGGAGTGCGTCTCTGCCGAGTACTTTCTTTATTGGTGCTATTCCGATCACGGTACTCGCCGCTGTTGTCGCACGCAAAGCAAGCGCACAGATCCGCCGTGAGCTGGCAGCAACATTTGCGGTCGTGGTGGCGGCCACGATCCTTGTTGCTTGGTCACCCAACACCTTCTTCGATGTATTCAGTAGTGAGAAGCTTTCTGGTGCCGCACTTGCACACGTGCTTGTCGCAGGAGCTTTGTTTCTAACACTTTCGGTATGGGTCGCACTGGTTGGGGTCGCCCGCCATTCGTCTGCCTACATCACTCTCTCCTCGATAGCCATAATCGCATTCGTCATATTGCAAAGCTATGCGGTGATCGCACCCATTCTCTCCGGCGCCATACTCTTCCTCGTCGCTGGTGCAGTGCTCATCGTCACAGCGGTGTGCATTCTCAGAGTCAGAAACCAGCTCGCGGAGGAAATTGCGGGATGACTCGGATTCAAACATTCATAAAATCTCGAAAGCTGCTGATAGCGGTAGTAGGGCTTCAGTTGGTACTGCTTTTGATCGTTGCTGCTCCTCGCCTTTCACCGCGCCTTTTTGGAGACACGTATCTACTCAAGGCAGCGCCTGTCGATCCCATCGACCCGTTCCGGGGCGCCTACGTGGATATCGCATACAAGGGCATGCCTCAATGGACCGAGCGCGAGGGCCAGGTGTTCGCCAAACTCAAGCGCATGGACAATCACTGGCAAGTCGATGGCGTTTCGGGTAAAAAGCCGAGCAGCGGCCCATACATGTCCTGCAAGGCGGTCGATCAAGCAATCAGTTGTGGAATAGAGAGCCTCTTTTTATCGCAGGATAAGGCCAAGTCTATGGAAAAGAAGCTGGCCGAAGGCGGCGGTATCGCCAAAGTCAAAATAGATGGGTCTGGCCGAGCCGCGCTGGTTTCATTAAAAGCGCGTTAGCCGTCTCCAATGGTTGAAACGCACGGCGTCTTCGTTACCTGCGCTTTTTTTTCTTCTTCTTTTTCTTCTTCGACTTCATCAACGTAAAGCTGCGCTTAACAGTGACCTTGCCTGAGACCTGGCTGCCCATCTTGGCCGTGGCCCGAAGCCGCAGTTTCCTGTGCCTCCGGGCCCAGCTGCTAAGCAGACGGCGCTTTTTCTTCGACAGGCGAACCCTGATCTTGATGCTCTTGCCCGCTTCTACAGAAAACTTGGATTTACCCAAGCTGGTACCACGGCAAAGGCTTCGCTTTCTACGCTTCTTGGTACAGCTTTTACTCTTTTTTGAACGCGCTTTTTTTGCCACCCACGATCGTGACTTTTTCGACCGTTTCTTTATTCGGTAACCACTGAGCGAGCTCAGCGTCATCGTCCCGTCACAGCGCTCTGTTCCCGTGCAGTCGAGCTCGAAGACAGCCTTACCGGTGCTGGTTATCTGCAGCAAGTTGATGCCAAGCTTGAGGCTGCTTTCTGCTTGCCCTGTGGCTCCGCCACCCTGGTTCGGGGCTCCCAGCCACACACCCGACCCCGTGGCACCTCCCGGTGCAGGATCACCATCTCCGGGTGCACCTGGTCCTCCATCGCCACCTTCGTTCCCATCTTCTCTCTTCCCGAACTTCTGGATCCGGTGATTGCCTGCATCTGCGATGTAGAGGTTGCCCCGTGAGTCGAGGTCAAGCCCCGTCGGCGAGACGAACTCGCCCGGACCGCGGCCTTGGCCGCCCCACTCTCTTATTAGGCTGCCTGCGCCAGTGAATTGGAGTACTCGGTGGTTGCCTGTATCGGCCACGTAAATATTGCCCTGTTCATCCACCGCAACGTCGAAGGGGTTGGAGAGGCTGTCCTGATTGCCAATAGGCCCCCAGTTTTTAATGTTCCCCAGGTACCTACCGTCACCGTCAAAAATCTGGATCCGATCGTTGCCGGTATCGGCGACGTAGACATTGCCCTGTTCATCATTTGCAATGCCGGTGGGAGTTTTGAACTCACCCTTTCGACCACCCTCCTCCCCCCAAGTGCCCACGTGCCCGCCTATCGAGCTGAACTTTTGAATCCGGTTGTTGCCGGTATCCGAGACGAAGACCCTGTTAGACGCATCGACGGAAATCCCCATGGGCGCAAGAATCTGCCCCTCTGCACGACCCACTTCGCCCCAGGTGCGGAAATGGATGCCTCCACGATTGAATTTCTCGATAAGGCTAGATTCTGTGTTGGTTACGTAGACAAGACTGTTTGCCGCAACTGAAAACGGCGATCTCAATTGATCGTTGCCGCCCGTCTCGCTCCACGACCAATGCCACGTGCCGTCGGTTTCGTACTTGACAATTCTGTTGTTATGCTCGTCGGCTACATATACCCAGTCATCATCAGAAACAGCAACATCCATCGGGATATCGAGTTGGTCGCGTCCGTTTCCTTGGGTTCCCCACTGAGTGATGTAGCCGAAATCTGCATGTGCGATGCCAGGCATTGACAGCGCAACGATGCACAGGGCTGCGGTAAGAACATATTTTCTTTCTCCAAACATTACGATCACCTACTGGCAGGCTGTCTCACTGATCCACTCACAGCTTGGCTGGGGGTCGCCTTCCGGCTCATTTTTCGGTACGGGCTGCGGATTCTGCTGTGCCGGCTGAGGATTGTTCTTGGGTTGGCTACCGGGGTTAGAATTTCCCGAAGAGCCGGAATTGGAAGGTTGATTACCGCCCGACTTCGGACTTCTCTTGCCGTCGGTGCGCCAGACCGTCCCACCCGATGAACTTTTCCACGAAGCGGCGCGCTTTTTCTTCTTCTTGCTGCGAGCCTTCGGTGAGCTTGCAGAGGAGTTTTGATTCACGTTCCCACCCGCAGGATCCTTTCGATCCGCCGACTTCATCTCGCTCTTCTCAGATCCCGATGGCCGCTTGCTTTTCTTCGCAGAAACCTGCTTTGAATATGCAACCGTCGATGCGTGGGCGGCCACCACGGTACCTGCACTTTGTTGCAGAATCTTTGACTCTTCCTGGTCGCCTGATCCGCCACCAATTACTACAGCCCCGGCTATCAGCCCTACAGAGGTCACAACAGCGCCGCGCAAAGCCCATCCAGCGACGCCGGACTTGATGGATGTGGCAGCTCCCGCCCCCTCCCCGTAGCCCGCGAGAACCCCACTGCTTGCGCTGGCAATCTCGGCGAATCCAAGTGCTGCGGGTACCGGCAGCATGCTCCGGTACGAGATGCACGCCTCCTCGATTGCCCCAAGGTTGGTCTGGCAGCTATCGCAACTGCACAGGTGCTTTTTCAGCCAGCGCGATTCCTTTTTGTCGATCTTTCCATCGACACTGAGAAGGATCAGCGGAATAGCTCGCTCGCACTCACTGTCCGCTGCCGGGATTACCAAAGCATCTGAGCGCAGTTCCTGACAGAGGCGTAGTCGGGCCCTGCTGATGAGCTGGGCAACGGCATTCTCGTTCAGGCCAAGCACGTCCCCGATTTCTCTGTATGAAAGATCCTCCAGCTCGCGCATCGCCAGCGCAACTCGCTGCCGCTCGGGCAGGCGTCCGTTGGCGGAGATCACTGAGGTGCACTGGACGTCCTGAAGGGCATGCCTCTCCGGGTCATACTCAAGCTCGGTCTTACTGTCCATTGGCTCCGGAACGTTGTCACTGAGCGATGTCCGCCTGCGCTTTTCAATAAAGTGGAGTGATCGGTAGCGAGCGGTCGCAAATAGATAGGAAGAGACGATGAGACTGTCTATGTCAAGGTGTTGAAGGCGGTTTAAGAACGCGCAAAACGTCTCCTGCGTGATATCTGCCGCGTCACCACTGTTTCTCGTGATCCTCAGACAGAGGTTGTAGACACGTTCTTTGTACTGCTTATAGATATTGGCAAAGGCATCTTCATCGCCTGCCAGGCATGCATGTGCCAGGGTGCGGTTTCTCTTTATCTCCATGATTGCGCTCATATGTCTCTCCTTGACTTGGCGCGTTCTCCGTTCGCATATCTGTGACTTCGGTAGAACGGATTTCTTACGCCGCCAGAAGAATTTCTTCCTTCTGGTGTTTGAGTGCTACAGAGAACAAACGCGTGAAGCAGCCACCCCGTTAGAGCCGGTATCAATGCAGCACCAATCATTCGTGGCTCTCGCACGATTTCGGTGACATCGCTATTGCAAGCGCTCTTCATATGTGCGACCCTCCTCGCCGCTTTTTTGGCCATCCAGGCCGTGCCATTCCTTGATTGCATAGGTATATGTGGTTCATGTCCCGATCCTTACGCGGTCCGTGACAAAAATAATCCTGCTTCCAAATTCGTCGTAGCCGCGTAAGGAAACACCGCCTGGGCATATATGCGATTAGCAACAGATGAGAAAGGAATCGAAAACTATGAATGGATTTGCAGTATCCGAGCCCGCTTTTGAAAGTTCACCTGGAACCTCGTCCGGCAAGATCGGTGATGGTTCACTGAGCAAAGCGCTGTTGAAGTTCCTGCTGGTCGGCACGCTGATCTTTTTATCGATGTCCACCGTCGCTCAAGCTCGCAGCGTACTTGTACCCAACTACAAATCTGACACGATCTCCATCATCGAAAGCACGACGAACCTCGTTGAGGGCAGTATTGATATGCCCGAGGACTCCTGTCCAGCCGCCGCCGTTCACACACCCGACGGCAGCCAAATCTACGTCTTAAGCCAGCCGGGCTGTAACGATGACGAAGTGCCAGATAGAAACACGGTAACGGTTGTGGACACAGCCAGTGGGATGAGCGTCGATGAGCCTATCGAACTCGAGAACTCGGTATTCAGGATCGTAATCAGCCCCGACGGTCGTTACCTGTATGTGGCGAATCGAGAGGGAACCATCTCGGTTATCGACACAGAGATCAACTTGGTTACTCGCAAAGCACATGTACAGCCAGATGGCGAGACAGAGATGACAGTATTCAATTTCGCCGTAAGCCCAGATGGGGCCCACTTATACATACCCGACACCGGAGCACGTAGAGACAGCCCCGATGTGGAAGGCGGACTCATCGTCTTAGATACATCCAAGATCATCAATCCATCTCATTTTGAAGGAAATTCATGCGTTCCAACCGAGGAGGGGGAGTTTTGCACGGTGCGAGATGCTCGCCTTGGCAAAGTTCCCACTAGTTTTTCACTAGACATATCGTTCACGCCTGACGGAAGTAGAGCGTGGGTTAGCTCTCTGTTCAACGTCGCACTGCTGGACCCGGTGCAGAACGTGATAACAACCCGGATCAACGTTGGCGACTTCTTGCCAGGATCGTACGTCCACTGGGCAACGGCTACTAGCCCTGACGGCAACAGGGCTTTCGTAACGAGCATCCCATTTGAGGATGGCCCCTTCCGGGATGACGATGCCAAGGTAACCGCCTTCGATGCCAAGCGCGTCGAGGAGACATGGACTACCGATATTCCCGCAGGAGTCCCCTTTGAGATAGCGCTCACGCCAGATAGCAGGTATGCCTACCTGCCGATCAGTCCCAAAGAGAACGAAGAGGCCGGAACGGTTGTCGTCTTGGACACGACAAACGGGAGGCAGGTATCTGAAGTTGAATTGGAGTCACTGCCGGGCCGAATAGCAATTGAGCCAAACCAGGGGCCTCGCGCCGCGTTGAAAGTGAACAGTGGTCACGCCGGGACCCCTACAAGATTCGACGCCGGCGACTCGAGCGATTCGGACGGTACTGTTGAGGAGTACCGCTGGGACTTTGGTGACGGCTCGCCAGTCGTGACCGGCGACAGCCCAACCACAAGCCACACCTACGAAAGGCCGGGCCGCTACACGGCATCGGTCACTGTTACCGATAATGAGGGCGGGTCGACGGAGGTCGTCTACACGGGGCACTACGCCTCCCACAACGGATCCGCAGCGGCAACTGAGAGTGTGTCGTTTGATGTGGGTGCAAACAGTGAGCCCGCTCCACCTCAACCTCCGGGTTCTCCGCCTCAACCTTCGAGCACTCCATCTATGCCCACGCCCGGAATACCCAGAACACTCAGCCCCTCCGCATACAAAAATGCCTGCACACTGAAGATCACCTCACCCAAGGTGAAGCGCCTGAAGAAGCGCTCCAGAACACTGAGGGTGTCGAGAAGAAACGCAAGGCGGCTGTTCATGCACGGAGCCAAGGGCCACATCAAATGGGGCAAGGTGGCCGGCAAGGAAGTGAAGTGCGAAAAAGTAAGGATGCTTCTGTTGCAGAAACGAGGCAGGCGCTACTACGTACCTGGAACGAAGAGACGGGTCTCCAAGAAGAGCCTGTCCATCAAACGGTTCAACAAAACCATACGTAGATTGAAGAAGAGAGGCATCGGCAAACTCAGGCAAAGGCGCGTTACCAGCAACAAGAAGACCAAATTCTCCTTCAAGGACTTCAACCGCAGGTCAAGACTTGGAAGAAAGGCGCTCAACAAGCTTAGGAAGAAGCGCTACCGCGGCACGTTTGTCTTTGTTTACACGGCCCAGATAGACGGCAAAACGATAGGAAAAGAGGTCAAACTGAGGGCCAAGTGATCGTTACCGCGTAAAAACCTTGGCGCGTTTTTTGCAATAAATCTGTGACGGAATTGCATCTCGCGCATAGTTAGGGTATGAACGTGTTATCGATTGCTGTGAATGCTCCAAGTAGACAGGCCAAAGAACAGCTCAATTTCACTGAGCTGTTTGAAAGCAGCTTCGATGACCTTTTTGCCTATCTGGCATCGCTTTTAAAGGACAGGGCTGCGGCAGAGGAAATCACCGCCCAGGCCTTCGAACGTGCCTACAGAAAGCGACAGAGGTACCGTGCCAAGCGCGGAAGCGCCAGGGCGTGGCTCTTCGGCATCGCTAGAAATGCTGCCCTCCATGAGCTGCGCAAGCGAAAGAGGCGGGCGACCCTTGCCGGCGATCCTGTTGACGACCGGGGAGAAAGTGCGCAGGATCACGCCGAAGGCGGCATTCGCCGCCAGGTCGTCCGCTCCGCTTTGGATGAGATCTCAACCAAGGAGCGCGAACTGATCACGCTCAAGTTTGGCTGTGGCCTGACCAACAACGAGATCGCAAAGGTCATCGACAAGAGCGAGTCAAACGTCGGAACCGTTCTCTACCGGACCATGCAAAAGCTAAGGGAGTCATGCCATGAAGCGCTATAGGAAAAACAACGGCAACCACGAGAAGGAAAAAGAGCAGAAGGCCGGCCTCGACGCTATCGACCGGGCCCTTTCAACCGGCAAGGCCGAGGAGGCCAAGGGTGACGAGCAGGAGCTTGCGAAGCTTGCGCTGCAACTCAGCGAGCATGAGCAGCAGGAACGAGAGACATCCTCGCCAGAGTTCAAACAGAAGATGGAAGAGCGGGTCGAGAAGGGATTCAAGGAAAGTGGCGCTAGCAAGAAAAGGCAGCGGTTCCCCGAAGCTATCCTGGGTCGGCTGAAGGCTGCCGGATCGTTCTTCGACAGGGTCCTGGCAAGAAGAAGCCTCGCCCTCGGCGGTGCCGCAACCGTGCTGGTAGCACTCGCGGTAGGCATCGCTGTCTTGCAAGACGGTGGCGGGAACGGCACCACCGGGCCGGTGAGCGAAAACAGCTTCAAGAAAGAGCGGCCCTCCGGAGATAGTTTAAGCGAACTACAAGCGGCGGGTCCCGACAGATCGAGCAAACAAGACGAAGACAAGACAGCTTCTGTTCCAGGAGGGGCAGGGGATAGTGAGGGGATCATTGCACCCCCGCCTATGCCCGATAACGACATCGCTCCCAAGGAGAAGAGTCGCAGAGTCGAGCGAAGTGCGGAGCTGACCCTGGCGGTCGCAGAGAACCACATCGAAGAAGCCGCCAACGACGTGATCAAGGTCAGCGACCAAAATCGTGGAATCGTGCTGAGCTCCAATGTCTCCGTGAAGAAGGGTGGCGCCGGGCGGGCCACATTCGATCTGCGTGTTCCGCAGGAAAGGCTTGCAAAAACCCTGAGGGAGTTGTCGGAGCTGGGTGATGTCGTCCTACGTACACAGTCGGGACTTGATATCACTGAGAGCTTCGTCACTGCCCGTGAAAAACTCCAGGACGTAAGGGCGGAGAGGAAGAGCCTGCTAAAACAACTCGCCAACGCATCCACACCGCAAATGGCCGAGTCGATAAAGCAGAGGTTAAAAACCGTAGGAGGCCGTATCAGGAGCCTCAAAAGCCAGCTCAAGTCGCTGCGCAACCGCACCGACTACGCCCGCATCGACGTGACCGTGCAGGAAAAGAATGGTGAGTCCAGCGGGTCCGGCACGGAAGACGCTTTCGACGACTCTCTCGACTTCATGGTCGGCGTGCTCAACTTCGGTATAAGGGTCTTCGCGGTGCTGCTTGTAGCCGCAATCATCATCGCAGCCGTGGTCATGCCCATCCAGTGGATAAGAAAGCGGCGGCGCGACAACACACTGGAGTAGTCACGGTCGGTTGCCTTCACACCGGCACCACCAAGTGCCCCGGCGCGGACCGTTCATGCCTCTTCTCCATCGGCATGAACGGTCCGCGCTCCTGCTTATGGCATACCATTGCCTTGCCGAGAAAGTGTGGGGGCAAAACATAGCTACGACTTCTGAACTCAGAACAGTATTCAGGGCAGCAATTGGAGCTGCCTCCCTCGGCATAGAGGAGCTAGCGAATCGTGCAAGGGCTTGGGACGAGGAAACTGCAGACGAACAGTCCGCCGCAGTTGATGAATGCGTTGCAAGAGAAGATGAGATCAATAAAGACGTAACCGGCCGAGCCGAGGAACCGAAAATCGAGCGCCGCATATACATGATGATCGGTTTCACGCTTGAAGCTGCAGACACGGTATCGCTGTCAGCCAAACGTATCGATCAGCTCCAGCAAGATCTGAGGGACACGCTCATTCCATACATCGAGCTAATGGCTGAGACCGACTTCGGCAACCGCATCTACGAGATGAGTTTGGTTCGATTTGACAACTCAGTTGCACGTTGGACTGAGGTAGGGCGCAGGGAGCGCGCAAGGGGCAAGATAATTGCAAAAAGGGCCCTCAGCGAATTATCGAGCACCGGTATTAGCACGTTTGCAGAAAGCCCGGAGGTACGAGAAATGGTGAGGTCTCAGAGCACCGGCCTTGCAATGGATGTTGTGGACGATGTTCGACAACGAACGGAAGCGGCCGATCAAATCGTTGAGCGGATAGCAAGAAAACTGTTCGGTCGTAAACCCAGAGCAACCGAGGACTAGTGGCAGAGACCATCGAACACGAGCCAGATATACAGAAGTCGGGGGATGCGACAGATGTCCGTACGCCACAGGAGACCCAGCCTACGATGAACTTCGCAGGATTCATCTCTCGTCTTTCGGCCTTTGCCATAGATACTGTGATCATCGCGATCACTTTCTTCGGATCGGCGCTGATGATCGCCCTGGTGGCAGCCATGCTGTCGCGCAACGAGCCCATCTCAACCGACTTCAACGACCTGCTTGCAGGCTTTCTACTCACTTTCTACTTCATTTTCTACAACGCATTCTTTTGGTCGATTACCGGGCGCACGCCCGGGAAGGCACTGCTTGGACTGCAAGTTGTCAGGAAAAACGGCGGCAAGGTACATCCATTGAGAGCTCTGGCCAGATCGCTTGCGTACTTTGTAGCGCTTGGGCCTGCGTTCATCGGCTTCCTCTGGATCTTGATCGACAACAAGAGGCGTGGCTGGCATGACAAGATCGCTGGATCCGCAGTCATCTACAACCCGGGGTCCTTCACCCATTCAAGATTCATTGAGCACTAGCCAACTGATCGAAGAGTGCTCCCCGAATCCTGTCGGTTGATACTTCGTGCAAATTTACCCTGGTTTTCGATGCAACAAACCTCTAAAATGTAATCAGCACCTCTTTTCAGAGGCGCAGAGATGTAAGACTTGTATCTCAACTTGTTTGAAGCCCGGCGAGAGTCGGGCTTCTGCGTGGAACACAGTGCCCTGTTGACCCGGATCCGTCTACCGTGGAGAATTAGTAACCGATGAAGCTACTGGGCCAGGCAGAACTTACCGAATACCTGGGCATATCCGGGCGCACCATATGGGAATGGAGAACGAAGGGCCTGTTTCCCAACCCTGTTGCCGAACTTAAATGCGGGCCGATCTGGGCCAAGGATCAGATCGACAGGTGGAAGAGAAAGAACGATCAGCTCAAGCTGCAGATGGCGGAGTACGATCAGGCAAAGTTGATGTCCACCGGTGAATTTGCCAAGGAGGCCGGGCTAACTCGATGGCGCTTCAACCAGCTGAAAAAGCAGGGTGGCTTTCCGAAGCCTTCCGCAAAGTACAGAAACAGACACCTCTACGACAGAGGCGACGTAAAAAAGTGGCTTGGAGATAGGAAAACACAGGCCACTTTAAACGATCAGTAACCCACTCTACTTCCCATTGAAACCATCGGAGAGCATGTGTGCAGCGGCGAGTCGCGTTCTTCTATATAGGCTGTTGTCTTACGGTCAATTTCCTTTGGGGACGAACGACTTGATCCACCTCTCCAGGGCATTTGAGCTCCTGGTCTGCGTCATTACGTCACCCGGTCCGGTCATCTCGACCACCAGCCCCTCACCCGATAGCAAGGTCGATTTCAGCCCACCGAACTTGCGAACGTTGAACTTAACGCTCTCATCGAATGAAACGATGTGCCCGGTGTCGACCGTCATCTTCTCACCGTCGGCAAGCGTGTACCTGTCTATCGCCCCGTAAGAGTTGAGAATCAGCTTGCCCAGACCCGTACAGCGAAGCAGAAACAGTCCCTCACCACCGAAGAACGTCTTGGCGCCTCCCCACTTGGTGTCAATCTCCACGTCAGTAGAGGAGGCAAGGAAGGAGCCCGACTGGACCATCAATGTCCCCGACGTCAGCTCCTCCACTACGACATCGCCGGGCAGGAACGACCCGAAGCGGGCCCAACCGTCGCCCGACCCCGCTGTGTACGTTGTGAGGAAAAACGACTCGCCTCCGAGCGCCTGTCGTTTCAGCGCCTTGAGAACCCCGCCGTGAGCCGCTGTCTTTATCTCGAGGCCAGTTGACATCGATACCATCGCACCGCCGTCAGCGCGAACCGCTTCGCCTGAGGAAAGCTTCACCGTCGCGACCGCAAAGCTGGGTGAGTGATCTACCTGAACTTCCACCGTAGTCTCCCTCCTAAATCATTATTGAGGATCTCGCCAGTCTAATGGACTACATAACTCCCGTTGATTGTGGTCAACACAGGCGATCTCGACAACAATTGGGAAGGGACGCGACAGCGCTAAGTTGTTGAGTCTACTGCCGCTACTTCTTCGACTTTTTCTTCTTGGCCTTCTTCTTCTTTGTCGCCGTGACAATCTTGAAGGACCTGCGCTTGGTTTTTGAGATGTTGCCCGATGGATCGATCGCATTTACTGTCAGGCGATACGAGGCTCGGGCGAGCCTGCGCTTGCCGATCCGGCCTGAAAAGGACACCTTGTTCTTGCCCGCAGAGCCAGAGCGGATGAGAGTGCCCCTGTTTTTGTAAAGGGTGCACCTGGCCTTGCGGATCTCGCGCCTTAGTCTTTTGCGTGAGAGCTTTTTCTTTTTGAACTTGTTCTTTATCTGACTGGTGAGTCTTCGCTTGTTCTTCTTGGTGGTGGACACGCAGCGCTTTTTCTTCTTGCCCTTCTGTTTGATCTTGTAACCGCGTTTTTTCCTCTCTATCGCAAGCTGCACGACTGCGGCCTCGGAGAGTGTGTAGCGAATGGTTGCACCGCGCTTTACTTTCTTCCTCTTCTTCTTCTTTGCTGCTATCTCTACCGGTGTCTTCTTGGAGGTGCGGGAGAACTTGCGTGTGATCTTGAGCGAAGTGATCACAGGAGCCGTGGTGTCGAACACAGGCGGTGGAGTGCCCGGGGCGAGTGCCACCGGCTGCCAGTTAGGAGCGGCATCAAACGCTGGGCTATTGGTTAGATTTGTCTGCCCGGAACCGTCGGTGTTCATGACCCAGATCTCGTTGTTGCCGCCGGCGACCCTTTGGAAAGCGATCTTCTGGCCGTCCGGGGACCAGGCAGGGTTGAGTTCGGTGTCCACAATATTGTTGGTGAGGTTGGTCTGCCCGGAGCCGTCGGCGTTCATGGCCCAGATTTCGGCATTGCCGCCCCCACGGTCGGTCCGGAAGGCAATCTTCTGGCCGTCCGGGGACCAGGAGGAAGACTCTTCATCGAACGCGGAGTTGGTGAGGTTCATCGGCAGGGTGCCATCGGTGTTCATGATCCAGATCTCGGGGTTGCCGCTGCGGTCGCTGTTGAAGATGATCTTCTGGCCGTCGGGCGACCAGTGGGGAACTCTGTCGGAGAACAGCGCCTGGTTGGATATGTTCGTCTGGCCAGATCCGTCAGCGTTCATCACGTAGATCTCGTTGTTGCCATCTCGGAAGCTGGTAAAGGCGATCCTTGAGCCGTCGGGGGACCAGGTGGGGGCGCTATCTGCCCCGGGATCGGTGGTGAGCCGAGTCATTCCTGAACCATCAGCGTTCATGGCATATACATCGGTATTGCCGCCGACTGTACTCCCGAAGGCTATCTTCGAGCCGTCGGCCGACCAGGCGGGGTTGCCGTCAGAAGCGGGGTTGGTGGTGAGCCGAGTCAATCCGGAGCCGTCGGCGTTCATCGTGTAGATCTCAAAGTTGCCATCACGATCGGTTCCAAAGGCGATCTTGCCGTTCAGTCCCGGGAAGGCGGCGTCGGAGGGAGGTGGTGTCGCGAGCTGCACGATCACAACTGTTACAGCTACAACTGCAGCCAAAAGCCACGCAGTCCAAGGTCTTTTGATCTGAGCCTCGGTGCTCTCCATTTTTAGCATGGGCTCCATGTGCAAGCCATCTTCTTGTGACAACACTACACGGCCTTCATCGATGCGCCAACACCGGTGCTAATGAACCTTGGCAATCACCCTGCTACTGGTCTTGAAGACTGTTTGCATCGATACGATATCTACCTTGTTCGCGCAATCTTGACAGCAACAACGGTTGCAAGAAAAAACGCAAACACAGTAAACCTGCGTCTACTTCTACCCATATTAGCCTCGTGCTTTCAGTGCTTGATATCTATTTCAGTGCTTGATGCCTAGATCGACACAAATATTGCAAAACTTAAGTTTTTTCGGGGTTGGAAGACCTTTCTTAGAACTGGAAGGAACTGTGCCGCGATCGTGAGTGCTTGCCGGACTGCGGTGCTGGAGGCTGAGACGGAGCGAATTGATCACCAAATGGGTGGCGCGAGCCAAATGGCTGGTAGTTGCCGTGACCCGGCGAACGCTGCTGGCTGTTTCTGTGTGCATTTCCGTTTTCACCACCAGAGTCGTTGCCTTCATCATCGTCGCTTTCATCATCGGGTGCCTCATCGTCACCGTCCGGTTCCTCTTCGCAGTCATGGTTCGGCGGTGGGCATTCATCGGGTGGGCCGCCTTCGGCACTCACCGAGTCATCATGCCGGTCACATGGATCGCCGATGCCGTCGCCGTCGGTGTCTCGCTGACTGGGATTGGACCGTCGTGGGCAGTTGTCGCGCACGTTGCTCGTACCGTCACCGTCGAGATCGTCGTCACAGATGTCACCGGTACCGTCCCGATCCTGATCGCCCTGACGTGAGTTCGCCCTGTCCGGGCAGTTGTCCTCGACATCGGCAGTGTTGTCGCCGTCACCGTCGCGTAGTGGTTGCCAGGAGGGGTCATTCAAATACTCGGATTCGCTCACAAGCCTCCAGTTCTCATCGGGATCGTCAACCTCTGCGGCAATCAGCTCGGATGACTCCAATCCAACGTCACGGGTGTCGAGAATGTAGGCGATCTTGGTACCGTCCGGCGACCAAACCGGGCTCCGTTCGACCTGCGGACCGTCGATCAGTAAACGGTCACGAATTATCGTGCCGTTGCGACTGAAATTGGCGATCAGGATGTTTTTGCGCAGGTATGGATTACGACCCTCCCTGTCATAGACGATGCGCTCGAAATCGGGTGACCAATCCGGCATGGAAATGGAGAACCCGGGGGTATCTTTCAATAACTCTGAGCTTTCAAATACAACCTCCGACTGACCGCCATTTCGTTCGATGTCCACGTAGAGAGCTTTGATCGTTCCGTGGTTATTGCCCTGATTGAAATCGCCTCCATCATGGTGTGCGGCTTTATAGAGGATCACGTTATCCCTGTGTCCGTTTTCATTTAACGGTGTGCCCCAGTTGAGGTCCCTGATCCAGTAGTTTCCATCCCGTTCCCTGTACAGCTCATCCGGCTGTCCGATGCCATCCGACCGTGTAACCCATAAGGCACCGTAGTTGTGAGGAGGAGCGGCAGCAAGATGGCCGTCTGTTGCAAAAGCAATCCACTCGCCGTCCGGTGACCAGGTAGGGTCGATATCGTCAGTGTTGTTCTCGGTCAACCTCACAAGGCCACCGTTTCTAATCTCCAACACGTATATCTCGCTGTCCATTGACCTCTGCGACGGCTTCATCGACAGAGCAACCTTGGTGCCGTCCGGTGACCAGGCCGGGCTTGAATGTGGATCCGTGGCGGGATCGTCAATGAACGGCTCGCTCAAAGGCATGTCACGACCATTGGGGGTATCCAACTGATTCAAAGTGTTGAATCGCACGCGTACCTTGTCAATATCGTGCTCATATGACCAATCATCCGTTAGACGTGCGATGTGATAGGCGATATCACCCGAAACAACATTGGGGTAATCGCTGGCAACCGTTGCGGTTGCGTTTGTTTGGATAAGCAAGGTCGAGTAGAGAGTGGCCACTGCAATTACAGCCAGACGCCACACAAGCCCGAACCTTATTTTTCCTGACAATGTGTTGCTCATTGGATTCCTCTTCCGCCAGGCCTAACGGCCGCGGAATGCCCGGGATTTGGTTCGCTTGTGTTTACCCTTCGCACGGTTGCCCTTTCCGGCCTTTTTGGCCTTACTGGAACTGGAGCCACTTGATGCGCTTCTCGGTTTTTCCTGTGGCTGATCGAAGCCGCCAAACTGTTCGCGGTAGTCGGAGCAGTCGTAGAAACCGCCACGTTGGAGGCTGTAGTCGACCACGGTCGGTTCACCGATCTGCTGCTCCACACGCTGTCCGCCATGAGAGAAGTAAGTCGCGGTGACAGGGTCAACCGGACAGTAATCCTCCACCGGTGTCTGGATGACTCCGTTTGGCACCTTGGGAAAGGCGGACAGGTGGATCTGAACCCTGCTGAATGGCATCTGCGGGAAGTTGTCGACGGTCATCGTGACACCGTCGTCATCCTCGTCGAGCACGGTCTCCATCCGGTAGCGGTTGTAGATAGAGTGGCCGAAGGTCACGATCCGTAGTCGCCTTCCGTTGTTCTCGGGCGGCATGACTTTGCCGTTACCGAAGAACTTATTGTCTGAAGTCCAGAAGCGCTCGGCATCACTGCTCTCTCGACCGTACAACGCTCCGTACATCCCCACGCTTCCAACAGTGCCCTGAGGGCAATCGTCCACCGAGTCGGCCGGCGGCTCGCACCAGAACCGCTCATCGGGAATGTGCAATCTGTGCTCCGGGAATCGCACCACGACCTTCTTCAGATGGGCCTCGCGCCCCTCGTCCTCGTAGAACGGCTGATTGAGAAACGCCTGTATGAGCGTTGGGCCACTGGCCCTCCAGTACGCTCTCCCCTCTGGCCTGAAGGCCAGGTCGGCGCAACTGTCAACCACGTAGGCACCGGTCGTAGGTCGAACCTCGAGGTCGATAAGCGCACCCGGATTTCCATTTCGACCGTAGGAAGAGGCGCGGAATTCCGGGCTGCCGCATTTGGTCGGGTTTGTTACCTGTGGCTCCCGCAGATCGCCGAGATTATCCTGCAAGATGAGCTCGATCCGATTTGACATCCACATGTTCTCGGCCGGCGGCAGGCAGGTTACATTCGTGCCTCCATCCGACGAATTTGGCGACGCGGCCGGATCGATTATCGCAGCCGGGTGGCCGATGTACGGTGTTTGACGAATCTCGATGTTGCACGCGAATTTGAGAAATGCTCTTGGGACATCCCTACCGATGTTTCGACCAAATATCTGAGTATCGAAATCGTCTTCCACGGCCAGAGGCTTGGGAAACGGCAATGACATAAAAAGGCGTGCCTTCACCGGCACATGACGAGTCTCGCCCCGTCTACTATCCGCTCGCTCCGGTATCTCGCCAAGGAAAATATTGCCCTCGATATTTTCAAAGGGCCGCATTGCGATGTCCATTACCCCATCTATCCCCGCCTGGTTGTTGTTATTAAACGGTATGCAGATAAATGCTGGAACGCCTGGAAGTTTATTCGGGTCGTTTTCAGCTCTCCGGCAATCTCTCCTCAACTCCTCTTGAATCAATCCCCGGGCCAAATCACTTGGGCCGTGTGCGACCAGCTTGCCCACCCGCGTCTGGGGATCGCAGCCCGCATCGTTCGCATCGTCGTTCTCCCTGAAATCCTCGGTGCTGCACCAGGGCACCTCGGTTGCGCGGGTATGGATCGACATGCCCTCTGGCATATTGATCTCAATCTTGCTCAGGTAATCGCTCTGATTCTCCACGGCAAGTTGCGACAGCGCAACCTCCAGCTCCGGGTAGTCACCGGCCGCCTGGGTCGATGAATTGATCGCATATGAGATTGCCTGTGCGCTCGCACTCAACACGAGTAGGCTGGCGACAGCCAAGCACGAGGCCACCGCAGCAATGACGGTGCCCTTGACTCTTCGATGTGTAGCGTGCTTGCGGCTAACTTGGCCTTCCAGATTGCCTGCGAATAACATATTTCTCCTCCTGCTATCGATATATATATGCCGCGCAAAACGGCGAGTTGTTTGGTTTCAGCAGGGGTATATCCGGCTGGGCGAGCACTTATTACGCAATTGAGCCGACTTTTTTGCATTCACGCATGCTCAAGCTGCTGGCTACGACGTTTCCTGTCTGATGTACGTCACAGATCGGCCTTGCAGGACAGCCGTCCCGGCGACCGCAGAGTCCTACCTGGATATCTGCAGGTGAACTTCTCCCGAGTCGCCCGGTCCCGTGTAGGTCAACCTGTAGGCGCGGAGTTTTGAGCGCCGCAGCTTCTTGGGAACCGACCAACTCACTATCTGCGTGCCACTTTTCTTGAAGCTCTGCACGAAGCGGTCCTTGACAGTGCTTCCTTCACCATCCGTCGAAGAGTATGCCTTGAAGACATATTTTCCGGGTTGGCTTACTTTCACGGCAAAAGAGGCATGCTTGTTCTTGGGCCTGGTCTTGAGAAACCGCCAGATCCGAGCCGTTGTTTTGACATATTTTCCTATATCGGGGGTGTCAAACCAGGAGTGTGTGCCACCGTGAACGCGGTAGTGCTCAACTTTCACTTTCTTTGAACATTTCGAGTACGTGGTTCTCGTCAAGATACGATTGATCTTGCGTTTTTTTGCTTTGCCACGACATTTCTCACGTTCGGCCCAACCACGAAACCATGAAGGTACTGCCAGGAATATCTTGTACTGTCCCCCGCCCTTGTATGGAGTCGTTTTATCCGCATCGCCGTGAAACTCGATGACGGAAATCGGCCGCTTTTTGCTGCATTTCTTTGGCCGTTTGGTATAGGCTCCGGACACGGGTGCGATTGCGACAATTCGTTCCGGCATCTCACACCCGAGTCGGTCCGACATGCCTCCGCCATTTGAAATGCCAATCGAAAATACGCGGGTCGGGTCGACGCAGAACTCGATACCGATCTCGTCAAGCATGTCACGAACGAATTTGACATCATTCGCCGGTGTAATCACCGAAAATACCCCTCCGGAGTTCCATGCGGGAGTATGTCCGATTCCCTGTGGAGAGATCAAGACAAAACCGTCGTTCCAAGCTCGCGCTGCTAGATCGACGGCCTTAGCTTCATCGTTCGCGGTTGAGCCCGTCCCGTGGAAGCTCAACACCACGGGCAGAGCGGTTGACCCGTTATTTTTTGGCGGCACCTGCAGCTGATAAGTGCGTTCGAACCCGCCTGAGTTGATCGAACGTTCGTGCATGGCCAGGCTTCCACCCGACCCATCACAGCCCGCCTGGCCGGCCCAGGCTGCGCCGGCCATCAGCAAACCGGATATCGCTGCCACTGTGAAGGCAGCAATTATCGCCACGAATGATCGGTGAAGTGAAGTCCGTTTCACACTATTCAGGATACTCCGATACCGAAGTTAGAGCGAGGCGCTAAACACTTCCTCTTCGACCTTTCGCTCCTCTTCGCCCTGAGTCATCTCAGCCTCAAGGAAGTTGCGACGTTCAAAGTCAGAGCGCGTGAGCCGGCAGTAGAGATTGAATAACTCATTGAGGGAGTTCGCAAAGAGATCGGCCGGAACCGGTAAGTAGAAGCCTACGCGCTCGGCGAGAAAGCTTATCTTTCGTATCAGCGAGCCGCCAAAATCAAATACATCGAAACCGAGCACTGCCATGTCGGCCTCAATTTGGGCGATAAGCGGGAGGGCAGGAAGCAATTGGTTCAATCGCTGGACCCGTGAGAGCGGGTTGTGCTTTTGCCACCTCGACATCGGGAACTCGCGGAAGTAGTTGACCGGGAGGGCGGTGTGGCGTGATTCGTCGCGGTGAAAGAGCCTCAGAATCTCAAGGCCGGGCATCTCGGCCATCAGGCCGAAGAGACTGAGCGCAAGCCCCTCCACCAAAACATTCATGCCGAAAAGCTTCTCCAGTCCTTTGGCTTTGTATACACGCTCGAGCAGCACATACTCCCAGGCGGACATGCGTGGGATCTCACAATCAAAGGCCATGAGCAGTTCCCGCAGGACGACGAAGTGCTTGGCCTCCTCGAGCACCTGCATCGTAAGCGCAGCTCGTGCGCCGGTGCTTTTAACGTCGTTCAACACCTCGCTTGAGACAAGCCAGGCATAGGCCTCGCCGTGGCCGATCAACGACAGGATGTTGACGATGGCCTGCTTCTGCTCGGAGGTATATTCACGGTCGAGCATGGTGCGGTACTGCTTCGATGTAATCCGCTTTAGCTCACTGCGCTCCTCCTCATTCAAGGATTCGTCGCTCATCTTCAGCAGCAGCTTCTCGTCATTCGTGCAGTCCTTGAAGGATGACCAGGGGGCATGCTCCTCGGCCTTCCACAGAAGTCGCATGCTCTTGTCGTAGTGCTTTTCTCGGATGCTGTCCTTCGCACCCCCGATGAACTCGTACTCGAGATCGTTGTAGGGTGCCTTGCGACCTCCCAGGTGAACTCGTCCCAATGCTCCATCGACGTTTCGGACCAGCCTGTTGGCAATGCGCTCGATTAGCTTGTTTGCCTCAGTTACGCGTTGATTGACCTCGAGCGGCTCAACTTTCACTGCTCCTCCATTCTGTTCCTTCTCGCATCCACGCACCCAGTGAAATCGCATGCGGGGTTATGATCGATTTTACAGCATATTTAACCGGCCGGTTAAAAAGTAAGTGCCGTGTCAAGCGTGTGCAAAAGCGCACCTACCGTAGGTTCATGCAGCTAGGTTGCTTCTTCAGCACGCGACCGCCAGTAATCTTCGATCTGCTCGAGGCTGCGATCCTTTGTCTCGGGCACCAGTTTGTAGGTGAAGAAAAATGCCAGGACGCCGAATGCAGCAAACAGCCAGAATGTGCCCGGCTTGCCCAGGTGCTGTATGAGAAGCAGAAATGTAAGAGCCAGTTCCGTGGAAGCTCAGCGCCACGGGCAGAGCGGTTGACCCGTTATTTTTTGGCGGCACCTGCAGCTGATAAGTGCGTTCAAACCCGCCTGAGTTGATCGACCGTTCGTGCATGGCGAGGCTTCCACCCGACCCATCACAGCCCGCCTGGCCGGCCCAGGCTGCGCCGGCCATCAGCAAACCGGATATCGCTGCACTGTGAAGGCAGCAATTATCGCCACGAATGATCGGTGAAGTGAAGTCCGTTTCACACTATTTAGGATACTCCGATCCCGGAAATACTTGCGATATTTTCTGCCGGCTGCGCCCCATGGATGCTGAAAACGGTCAGAGTTCCGCAGGCTTGCCCTCGGCACGTGCCCGCCAGTAATCTTCGATCTGTTCGAGGCTGCGATCCTTTGTCTCGGGCACCAGTTTGTAGGTGAAGAAGAATGCCAGGACGCCAAATGCAGCAAACAGCCAGAACGTGCCCGGCTTCCCAAGGTGTTGTATGAGAAGTAGAAATGTGAGGGAGACCACGAAGTTTCCCATCCATTCGACCATCGTTACCAGGCTCATGGTGCGGCCTCGAATCCCTTGCGGATACAGCTCCGAGTTCATGACCCAGAAGCCCCAGCCCCAACTGACGGCAAACGAGGCTATATACAGTGACAGGCTCGCAACTGCGATTATCTGGAGAGCGCCGGACATGTTGGTCAGGTGAAAGGCGAAGCCCAGTGTCAGCAGTCCGACAATCATCCCGCACATTCCAACCATCAGCAGCGGCCTACGGCCCACCCGGTCGACCAGCAGTATCCCCACGATCGTAAAAATAACGTTGATCACCCCGACACCGGCCGTTGCCAGTATCGCCACCGACGCAGATTTAAAACCTGCGAACTGGAATATCGTGGGTGCGTAGTAGATCACCGTGTTGATCCCCGTAATCTGCTGGAATATTGCGAGCCCGAGCCCAACGTAGAGTGCCGGCCTCGTTCCTCTGCTGAAAAGCTTGCGCCACCCGTGGGTCTCCGACTTCTCCCGCTCAACGTTTTTACGTATCTCTTGCAGCTCGATCTCTGTACTTGGATCCTCCGGGTCGCGTACTCGGTGAAGAATCCCCCGTGCCTTTCCGATATCGCCGCCGGATACAAGCCAGCGCGGGCTCTCGGGGAGAAAGCGCACACCTATGCCGAGTACTACGGCTGGAATTACCCCGAACACAATCATCCAACGCCAGGCCTCGTGCGGTGCAAGCGCCGAGTCGACCAGGTAAGCGGCAACTATGCCGACCGTGATTGCAAGCTGGAAGAGCCCGACCAGCCCTCCACGAGATTCCTGAGGCGCGAGCTCGGATATATACAGCGGAACAATGCTCGACGAAAGCCCGATCGCGATACCCAGTATGAAGCGTGATACAAGCAGGAAGCCTAGATTTGGAGCGAGGCTCGCTGCCAACGTCCCTGCGATGAAAATAACAGCTGCAACCCCGATTATCGTTCGACGCCCAACCTTGTCTGCGTAGAACATCACCATCGCTGCGCCGATCATCGCGCCAAAAACGACTGAGCTAACGACCATGCCCTGTTGCACCGCATTTAAGCCGAAGTCCTTTTTGATAAAGAGAATCGCACCCGAAATAACGCCCGTGTCGTAGCCAAACAGCAGCCCGCCAAGAGCAGCGATCGAGGCGAGGACCACAACGTTTCGCTTGGCTGAAATCTTTCCGGGTACCGGCGTGGTTATATGTGACACTATCCCGCTCCTTCGACCTGACAGATGAAGCTACTTCAAGCTTCTGCGTACTTCGCTCACAGGCAGCGGACTCCTACCTGATATTCGGGAATCGGAGCTGTGCGACAGCCTCAGGATTTGAAATATTCGGTGAAGGAATCGGTGTCGGGCTTCATTGTTTTTTCGCCCGGATGCCAGTCGGCAGGGCAGACCTCGCCGTGCTCACGAACGAATTGAAACCCCTGTAGCAGGCGCAGAGTCTCGTCCACGGAGCGCCCTACGTCGAGGTTGTTGACTGTTGCGTGCTGAACAACACCATCGGGATCGATGATAAAGAGCGCGCGGAGAGCCACGTCTCCATCCGGCGCCAGCGCTCCATAGCTCGTAGCGAGCTCCTTCATCGTGTCCTGAAGCAGCGGATACTTGAGTCCCTGTATGCCACCCTCCATCTGAGGCCTCTCTGTCCAGGCCAGATGGCTGTAGACCGAGTCGCAAGAACAGCCGAGAATCGATGCTTCCAACTTCTCGAACTCGTCGAGTCGATCGGAGAAAGCCATAATCTCCGTTGGGCAGACGAAGGTGAAGTCGAGTGGGTAGAAGAAGAGGATCAGCCATTTGCCCTCATAGTCGGACAGCTTGAACGTCTTGAACTGCCCCTCCTCGACACCTTCGAGTTCGAAGTCTGGTGCCTTACGTCCTATTACTGAATCCATAATGTTTCCTCTCAAACTGGGGTTTATCTGCTTCTCAGGCCTGCAACCTCTCACACTTCGTTGACAGAGTTTCGGCCGTCTAACGCATGGATTTTAGTTGGCATCCGCAACATCGATGAATTAGGGAACCCTAAGTAACTATCCGAAAACTCTGTGATTGCTGAGACGAGCGAAAATCACGCAGTTTTAGGACGCAAGGAGTCGGAATAGTTGTGACTATTTCGGCGACTGAGGACGACGAAATGCGTAGATTTGCAGCCGTATTCAGCTGTTGCAGGGTTTTCGGATAGTTACTAAGGACCTATCCCGGTGGGGTGTGTGCCAGGGACGGTAAGCGAACGGCTACGCCCCAGTCAGGTCACTACTTTAAAGACATGTATCACCGGATAGCTGCCGTCACCGAACTGTTGGGATACGTATATACGTCCCTCTTTTGCGTCGTATGCAACGCCACCCAACCTCTTCAGGTCTGAACTGAACGGCAGAGTAAAGTTCCAGACCCTGTAAGGCCGCACGCTCCATGGTTTTTTCGCTCCTTTTTTAACCCGCAGTAGCTGATTCATGTCATATGCCCAAATCTGATACGCATATGGATACCCGTGCGTTCCTTTTGAATCGTCGGTTGGGTCATCGCATTCGGCGCCGGTTCCATAACAGAAATCGCCCTGGCCGTGGGCGCCGAAGAAGAGCAGGCTTCTTGTTTTATTTGGGAATACCAAGCCGGCCATCGACGTCGAGCCATTGAAGCGCCGGCTGTTGCTATCCCAATCACCCAGGGTTGGGTGTGACTGGGGGTAGTAAACCAGCGGCTTGAGGCGCGCCGACTTATTCTTCCGAAGGCGATCCGGGTTAAAACCAAACGCAGCCGGGCCATAAGAGGTGCGACTGATTATTGGGATGCAGCAGTTGCCGGTAAGCGAGGGAGCCCCAACAGCGCGTTGCCATGCCCGAGGGACATCCGCCATCCAGCCAGAGACAAACCCGGCTCCAAGTTTGCCCAATCGGTACATGCCACGAGCGTCGCCTTTTCGATTGAGCGTCAGACTAGATTTGAAATGCGATCTCACCTGACTGCCATCTGCGTCGTAATAAGAGTAAGCGGTCCCAAATAGCCGGTTATTCCTAACGTACAGGCCGCCAACCTTTACCGCCCCATCATTGTCAACTTTGCCCATCCTGCCGTCTGAAGCGTCGGCAAACGGTTGGATTATTTCTGCCTTCTCCAGACTGCTGAGTGAATTGCTCTCGATTATCTTTGGAATGCTGATCTCGGCAACCAATTGGTCATGGTCGTGGCCGACGATGAATAACGAATGGTTCTTCTTGTTAAAGGCAATCGCGGTACCACCCCAGTCAAAGGAAGAGCCGTTGATCGTGTCTTTGGGCACGCGAAACGCGCCCTCGTATTTGAGGCTCCCGGGCTTCACAAGTGGTAGCTTCTTCGGGCTCTTGGCAACCGAGTCATGGCTGGGAGGTGAGAGCAGCGCCAGAGATCCGGCAAGCCCCAAAGCGGTGATTAGAATCGCTTTGGCTCTAGTACGTACAACTCGATCAATCATTCCCCGTGCATTCATGCGATCTATCTCCTAATTATCCCACTCATCTCGATTATCTCTACCTAAAGCTGAAACAACTTACGGGCAGGAGAGTTGTGATGATAAAGGGCCCGTTCTAAGAAGAAGAAGTCCAAGCGTCGCAAGTGAATCCTGAAGTTTCCGACATGTAAGCAACCACATCGAACCGCCGATCAGGTACCGAATCGACTATCTCCATTTCAAGCCCACGTTGTGCCCTCCATTCAAAGATGCGACGCAGTAGCTCGGTTTTCCCTCTCTCCTCGTCCCCATCCACCACTGCTACGACACGCCTGGCGCCCGATCGACTGAGAAGACACGCGTAGAGCCCGTCGCCACCGCTTAAGTCCAAGACCGACCGTCCCTTGATGAGATCGGCGATCACAGGGTAGATCTCGCACTCCCACTGGCCGGTTCCCGAACGGGTCGACCAGTACTTGCCGACCGTGAGCCCAAGACCAAGGTCCATTGGCTCGTTCCAAGTATGGCTCCCCAATTCTCGACGAGCGTCACGCTCTGTCATGAGATCTGTTCCGTAAGGCCGGTTAAAGTCACTTCGGTCGCGGTCGCGCTTGTGATGAAACAGCTTGTCGGTGCGGGAGAACTGCATCGTGCGCTCGAAGTCGACCTCGACCGGGTTGCCGCTGACCGGATGGACGAGAATGTGTTGATAGGACATATCGATACTCACGACCCCAAGGCTGTGAGCCAGATCGAGCTGCTTTCGCAGTTGGTCGATGAAGCCAGGCGGCAAAACTTCTTGTACCAGCGAGCTGCTGCGTGTACGCACGACCTCCTTTTGTTTGTCCAGAGAGGCGGTTGGATCCGGGGCAATTTGCGACTCGATCAACTCCTCGACGGTCTTGCCGGTGACGAAGTCGATCTCGAGTACATGGTTATCCTCGTCTACGTTGACGACCTGGGGTACCTCGGCACCTGCCTCTTTAAGTAGCGCCAGGAAATACCAGTCGCGCCCAAAGCTCTTCCTGTGCGAGTAGCTCCACTCGGTTGGGCCTCGCCGCAGCCGGTTGGCGATCCGGCTGACAAAGCTTGGGCTGTTTACAGCAAAATCTTTCCGCAGGAGCAGATGGTCGCCACGGATCACGATATCCAAAGCGAACCTGACCCGGGGCATAAAATCTTCGCGATTCACCGGTGAAGATACCGGCAACTCGCCGAATGGGCAGTAGGTGCGACCGTAGCGATCGATGCTTCCGAGCACCAACGGCCCGTCGTCTGCGATTCGTGCCTCTTCCACTCTGTCACGAAGCTCGCCAGAGACCTGCCACCTCTGCCAACTGGCTCCTGGGTCTGGGTCCGAGTGAAGTCTGTCGGTGATCTCGCGGGCGGCAGAGAGTTGCCGCCGATCTTTGCGGACTCGTCGCAACATAATGAGTGCCACCAGGGCAGTGATAGCCGCGATCCAGATAATCGCCCCCAACCAGGGACCGACCAACACGATCAGTAGCACCAGAGCCAAGGCAGCCACGACAAAGGCGACAAATGGAGCTGCGATCAGAGTGATCGGCCTGCCACGCCGCGTGTAGAGCATCGAATATAGAAGCTTCGATGGGACGGCAAGAAACAACGCCCTCAGCCAGTAGCGAAGCCGGCTGGTCACGGCGATCAGCCCCTCCGCCTCACGAGACGGCCGAGGCGATCGCGGGCCTCCACAACATCCTCGGCCGAGATCACTCGCACAAGGAAGAGCACGGCCAGATACGCCGCGATGCCGCTGATCGCACCCAGAATCCAGTCGGATACCCCGAGATCGTCCGTACCGAATGCAAATAGGCACGCACCCATTGCAAAGGTTGCGACAAACGTTCGCAACATGAGACTGACCTGGGGCATCAGTGGCGCGCCGAAGCTGCGACGAGCAATCCACATATGGGCACCAACGTATATGACAAAGGCGATATCGGTCGATATCGCCGCACCGACTATGCCGATCTTGTTCACGAGCCAAATGTCCAAGCCAATATTGATCAGTACGGTTGCTACGACGATCGGTATGCGGGACTTTGCATAGCCGGCATAGTTGATTGACATAGTCACGAAGGGCGCGACACTCGATAGGTATATGAAGGGAGCCAACGCAAGGAGCACATCTGCGGACTTCGCGTAACTCGAGCCGGCCACCAGATCCATGATCGGGCCTGACCAAACGATTACCGGAGCGATCACGAAGGCTTGGTAGATCAGGATCAAGCGCAGCGACCGTATATAGAGGCCTACATCTGGAGCTTTATCCTTCTGCTTTGCCAGACGCGGCGCCACTCCGCTCGCCAGCGCCATGCCCGGGTAGGCAATCAGTGTCACGAGTCGAGCCGGTGCTTGGTAGAGACCGACCGAGGTGGCGCCGAGGATTCCGCCGATTATCAATGCGTCGATCTGATCGAACAGCGTGTAAGCGGCGTTAATGACGAAGAGGGCCAGTGAGTAACCGATCAGTTCTTTGGTCGAGATATGTTTCTCCACCCGATCGCGGATCGTCTGCCACCCACCCAGTGCTCGCACCAGCAAGAGCAGGGCGAGAAACGCGCCGAACAGATAGCCTGCAGCGCGACCGAAGACAGCACCGGTCACCCCTGCCCCAAGCGCTACCAATGCGATGCTGGTGCCCGTTTCCATCAACGACTCGAAGAAGACGGCACCGACCGTCAATGTCGAGCGCCCAAGTCCCGTCAGAAGACTGCGTACGAAATTAAAAATACTCTGCCCGAAAACGGCGAAGGCGACAGCTCGCAGCGGCCAAACAAGGTCCGGCATCTGATAGGCATCCGCGATGAGATCGGCAACCGCAAACAGGACGATCGAAGTGAACAGGCTGAGGACAATTCGGAGCTTGAACGAGTCGACCGCTATTGTTGCTGCCACTGGCAACTCGGTCCGACGCTCTGCCACATAGCGCGATGCTGCCCCCGCCAGTCCAGCCCCAGTGGCCAGCGTGGCAATGGCACCGATGCTGATCGCCAGACTGAAGATACCGAAGCCCTCTGGCTCGAGCGCACGGATCAGGTAAAGAGTGAGCACCGCGGTAAAAACGGCTGTCGTGATGTTGGCCAGAAGCGCAGCCAACGTGTTACGCGTAACCTGTTTAGCCGGGTCTTCTATCTGGTTCATGGCCCTTCGCTATCTGATCTGAACGCCCATTGCCAGCAATCGTGGACGGTATATTGCAGCAGGCCCTTGCGACCCGGCGTCCTTTCTGCAGATTTGCTGATCAGACGTGATGTCGGCCCTATCAAATCTCCAATCACTGAAGCCATCATAACTGTGGGCATGGGCGGCTCGTGTACTGGCTTCTCTGCCACACGCAGCATTATTACGGGAGTGACGGAAACTACAGTCAACCATCGCTGGTCTGACTGCAGTTAGCCGGGCGTGCTTGGATAGTACGCCCTCCCTCACCCGCTTCGCGGATTCGATTGTCAAGCGCTTTGCTTGCTTGACAATCTCATTTCTGGACCTGCTTTTTTTAGCAGATCCAGCCTCGTCCCGTCTCATATGGAAATGCTGCCAAACCCCCAATCCGGGGATTTGGCAGCATTTATACGGGAGCGACGGGACTCGAACCCGCGACCTCCGGCGTGACAGGC
>SDBU01001632.1_pt1 | contig 31334 bp, 24 predicted proteins | sample 2277071 | NCBI WGS metagenome assembly SDBU01 (sample SAMN10397929, study PRJNA504765) | marine sediment metagenome | isolation source: marine sediment core GS08_GC12, 126 cmbsf | place: Arctic Ocean: Gakkel Ridge, Loki's castle | collected 2008 | reverse complement strand
GGAGAAACAACTGTAAACAACCCCGCAGCTTCCGAGTCTGGCAGGAGGCGTAACACCTTCGCTGAGTATCTGCTGAACGGCGTTTGCTGACACATCAAATTCCTCGCCGAGCCGTAGTATGAGGCCATATTTTGACGCTATCTCAACCGCAACTGCCTTCGATGCGATTCTGGCGAGATGAAAGAGAACCTGTTCTGCCCGCTCTCTTGGGTGTATATACAGCATAGATCCCAAGCAGAGGCACAGGTCGTAGGCGGAAGTTTCTATTTTCCCCAGATCCGCGAATCTGCCGCAGATCAGAGATTGAATCTTCTCTCCGACACCCTCTTCTCCCGCCTTTCGCAGCCCCATCTCCAGAATTCGGGTGTACGCGAATATCTGCCCGACGACGATCCAGATGCCGTAGTGGCCTCGCCCCAGGACTCCGATGGCGAAAGGAACGATTAGAAACCGCGACGCAATGACCACAACGCGGGCGAGGATGTTGGCCATAGAGTTGACAATCAACCGGTTCCGTTGACGCATCTACTTGTTTGCCTCGAAGGCGTAGACCGAGCCGAAAACGGGATCGCCACTGCTGCGGACATTCTGGAACCCGACCCGCGCCAGCAGCGAGACCAGCCCCGCGACCGCGAAATGATGCATGTGAGCGGGCGGACCGAACAGCCGATTGTATATCCCGATCAACGACCGCCGGGGATGTCGGGCGCGTCTCAGGATGCGCCGCACAATCGAGCCCCGGCGCCCCCGCCTCCCGAGCGTAACGCTGTCCTGAAGGAGCAGAAGACATCCGCCGGGTTTGACACACCGATGAGCCTCGGCCAACACCTTCTGCGGATCGGCGCAGTGGTCCAATGTAGCCGCGATGACACAAGTATCAAAGGCGTCGTTGCGGTAGGGGAGATCCTCGCCCAACCCTTCGACGAAGGTCATCGGCAGGCCGAACGCTCGCGGGAAGTTTCGGTAATGAGTCTCGTGAGCCCCCCGGAGAAAACGCTCCACGCCGGGGTCGTGCACGACGAACACGTCGGATTCGCCCGCTTCCCACCACTGCCTGTACAAACCCCATCCCCCGCCGAGATCGAGTACGTCGCCCTCGAGGAGACCTCGCTTCTGAAAGAAGGACTCCAAGGAGGGCACGTAACTCCGCATGTTCTCCACCGAATACATGCCCTTGTCTTTTGTGCGGTCCAGGAAGGCCCGCTGCACGCGCCCCCACCGCGACATGTCTACGCCTTCCAGGGCGTCGGTTTCCCCCACCGCACTTTTGGCTTTCCGCACAAGAGCGGGGGCCTGCGAAAAGTCGAAACCCGCCAGCTTGTCCGCTTGAAACAGCCTGGGAATATCCGCTTGATCAGACACTAGTCGTGCTGCCGGTGGCGCCCACCCTCACGTTCGCGTCGCCCGGTTCCGCGCGTAGTTCCGGGTGACGAATCCTATCCCCGCGGGCGGCGGAGCGAGCTGCGTTGCCTGCTCCAGACCGCCGTCACTCAGGGCTTGTTTGGCCAGGGTATAGCTGCGCTCGATCAAGACCGCATAGAACAGGTACACGTACCGCGGCATGTGCGTGGAAAGCATGTCCAGGGTCAAGCCGGACACGAACCAGGCCACAAACGCCCAGAATACCGCCGCCGCCACCGTTTGATAGGGTTCCAGCCCGGTCGTTGTCAGCCATGCCGCACGCCGCAGCAGAACGCCGAAGAACACCACGAACCAAATTACCCCGCCGATTCCGTGCAGGAACAACGTGGTAACGTACGTACTGTGGGTGTGCAATCCGTGCAACAGGGTTGCCACATGTCGCCCCTGCCCGAACAGGTAGATCTGCGGGGTGGCAGCCTCAAAATACGATCGCCATACATCGAGCCGCGACTGGACGTTGGGTCCCCACTGACCGCCCCCCTCCGGATTGTACACGGAGACGACCCGCTCCCAGAAATCGAGGAACGAGCCCGGCTTGAACAGGATGAACCCGCAGACGCACGCGACCACCATCCAGGCGTACAGCCGCGAGCGGCTGAGCAATCCCATCACGATTAACGTCGAGCCCAAAGCCAGGAACCCGCTCCGAGATTCCGTGAGCAGCATCCCGATCAGCAGCAGCGGCAAACAGGCAAACACGGCGACCTTGCCCAGAAAAGCGGCTTGCCCGCGGATAAGTACCACGGCCACCAACACGGCCATGCCCAGCAGTGCGCATCCGGTGTTGGAGCTCTGAAGCGAACCGACCGAGCGCTGGATTCCTCCATACCACGCCTGGTAGCGCACGATCTTCTCCGAGGTGAAGATCACCATCTGATTGGGAAACAACTGGTGCAGAATCACGGTCAACCCGGCTAGGGCCATGCAGCACACGTACACCAGCACGCTCCGCCTGAGGTCCCGCTCGTTATCGATCGTGTGCACCATCGAATAGACGAAGAGTACGTAGATGACCACCTTCAGCACCGGCTTGGCGACGTCAACCAGCAACTGTTCGGGCAGCATGAACCAGCCGCTGAGGTGGGCCACCGTCCAGATCAGGAAGTAGGTCAGAACTCCCACCATGCTCACCCCGATCCGCAACGGAGTTCCCCCGAGCAGGTTCCGCCGGACCACGACCACAAGGAAGAACACGCAGACGAACAGGTCGTCGACCCCTATGTTCCACGGCAGAATCTCCAGGCGCTGCATGTACAGATGTGGATAGAGAAACGCGATGGGCCAGACCAGAATCGCCCCGATCTTCGGGTTGATCAACAGGGCCCCGAACACCGCGAAGGCCAGCGCCACCAGTAAGAACCCTGTCATTCGCCGCAACCTTCCAACTTCCAGCTTCCAGTCTCTACTTCCCGGCCTCGCCGCTATCCTCTTTTCGGCCGTTTGGGACGATCCTCCACGATCCAAAAGTCACTCCCGCAGTGATCAAAGGCAGCAGCCCAGGACGCCCCTTCCTGCCGCTCCATTACGGCCGCGGCTCTTGCGAGGTGGCAGCCTGGCCGCATCACCTGCAAAACGTAGGCCTAGCCGCCGGGGGCCTCACTCCGCAGCCACTCCACAAACCGCCTAAGTCCGGTCCTGAGATTGGTTGACGGGGTGTACCCCAGCTCGCGGCGGGCGCGGGTCAGGTCGGCGTAGGTTCGATCGACGTCTCCCGGCTGCCTGTCCTGCATCTCGACGAAGGCTTCCTTGCCCAGGGCCTCTTCCAGGGCGGCAATCAACTCGGAGACGGACACCGGGTCGGACTCACCCAGGTTGAAAATGTGGTATCCCTTGCATCGCTCGAGGGCTCGAAGCACGCCGTCAATGATGTCGTCGACGTAGGTGAAATCGCGCATCATGTTCCGATCGCCGAAGACGGGAATCGGCTCGCCGGCCTCAATCAACCGGGCAAACTTGTGAATCGCCAGATCGGGGCGCTGCCGTGGACCGTACACGGTGAACAACCGCAGCACGGTGATCGACATGCCGTACAGGTGATGATAGGTGTGACACAGCAGCTCCCCGGCCCGTTTTGTGGCGGCGTAGGGGGATATGGGGTGATCGACGTTGTCCTCCTCGGCGAAGGGAATCTTCTTGTTGTTGCCGTAGACGCTCGAGCTGCTGGCGAATATGAACCGGCAATCCGGCTTCCTCCGACAGGCCTCGAGCAGGATCATCGTGCCGCGCACGTTTACGTCCAGGTAGAGCAGCGGGCGGCGGATCGAAGGCCTCACCCCCGCCCGGGCTGCCAGGTGCACCACCACATCCGTCTCTTCGGAGATCACCTCGTCCACGACCTTTGCGTCGCGGATGTCGCCCACAACGAGCTTGAACCTCTCATGGGCGAGGGCGGTGGCAAGGTTGCGCCGTTTGACAGCCGGGTCGTAGAAGTCGTCGAAGCTGTCCAGGGCGACCACGTGGTGCCCGCGGCGCAGCAGGGCCTCGCTAAGATGTGAGCCGATGAAGCCGGCTCCACCGGTCACCACGATCTTAGACACTGAACTTCACTCCGTGGAGGTTAGAAGGTTGAAAGTTCCAGGATGAAAAGGGTGAGGGGAATACAACCTTCAGCCTTTGACCTTCAATGTTCAACCTTATAACCTCTAACCTTTAACCTTCAGCGTTCGTCCTCCCCGTCGGCCGACCGATGCAATAGTAGCGAAAACCCCGATCGGCGAGCAGCCCGGGATCGTACATGTTGCGCCCGTCGAAGATCAACCTGGCGGGCATCTTCTCCGCGATCAGATCAAAGTCCGGCGTGCGGAACTTGGGCCAGTCGGTGAACAGGACCAACGCATCGGCGCCCTCGAGGGCTTCGTAGCCGTCATCGAACATCTCGACCCTATCACCGAACTCGGCCGCAGCCTCTCTCATCGCCTCTGGGTCGTGCGCCCGAATGGTGAAGCCCCGCTCGAGGAACATGTGAATGGCGGCGATCGCCGGTGACTCCCGAATGTCATCGGTGCGCGACTTGAACGCCAGCCCCCAGACCGCCAGCGTCGTCTTGCCGCCGGCGCCGCGGAAATGGTCGATCACCCGCTGGGCGAAAATCCGCCGCTGCCGCTGGTTCACCTCCTCCACTGCGGAGACGATCTTCATGGGACGATCCACTTCCTCGCCCATCGAGATAAGTGCACTGACGTCCTTTGGAAAGCACGATCCACCGTACCCCACACCGGGGAACAGGAAGGCGTTGCCGATCCGTGAATCCGATCCCACTCCGCGACGGACCAGCTCGACGTCAGCCCCGAACGGCTCGCACAATCCGGCGATCTCGTTCATGAAGGAGATCTTCGTCGCTAAAAGGGCGTTGGCCGCGTACTTGGTCATCTCCGCGCTGGCTGGATCCATGACCAGCATGCGCTCGCTCTTGCGCATGAACGGACCGTAAAGCTCCTTCATGACCTCGACCACCGCCGGGTTGGAGGCCCCGATCACCACTCGATCGGGCTTGGTGAAGTCCTCGATCGCCGCACCCTCCTTCATGAACTCCGGGTTACTTACATAGTCGAACGGTTGATCGGTTTCGGCCCCGATCGCTTCCGACACGCTCCTGTGGGTGCCCACCGGAACCGTACTCTTCATCACCACGATGCGGTATCCGTCCATCACTCGTCCGATCGTCGCGGCGACGTCCAGTATGGCGGACAGGTCCGGGGAGCCGTCAGAAGCGGGTGGAGTTCCGACAGCCAGGATAATGATCCGCGATTCTCTGGCAGCTTTCTCGAGGTCCGTGGTGAATTCGAGCCGGCCGGCCTTGCGATTGCGCAGCACGATCTCCGATAGCCCCGGCTCATAGATGGGAATCCGCCCCTCGCGCAGCATCTCGATCTTCCGCTCGTCGCAATCCACGCACACGACGTGGTTCCCGCTTTCGGCAAAGCAGGCCCCGGCTACCAGACCCACGTACCCGGTTCCCACCACGGACATCTTCATCGGTCTACTCCTTGTGCGCGGTCCTGCCCGCTGTCACGGTCTATTACGATGCCGGTCACCGAGTGGATCGCCGCGATCCCACCCCCCAGGACGATAAACACGTATCCGCTCAACCGGCGTCCAAAAGGTGTGCGACAATGCGCTCGGCTGCGTGACCGTCCCACAGATCCGGCACCAATCCCGCCCGCCGCGTACCGCTTTGGGCCTCATGATAACCCGCCAGGATCGACTCCGCACGGCTGCCGGTCAGCCGGTTGGTTCCCTGCGTAATAGTGATAGGCCTCTCCGTGTTCTCGCGTAGCGTAAGACACGGAACCTGCAGGATCGTCGTCTCCTCCTGGATACCGCCGGAGTCGGTCAGCACCAGGGCGGAATCAGCCGTTAGCTTCAGAAAATCCAGGTACCCCAGCGGAGGAACCACACGTAGGTTGGCGATGCCCTCCACCCGGGCGGAGAGTCCCAGCCGGTCAAGATTCTTCCGTGTCCGCGGATGGGCGGGGAAGACCACCGGAATGTCCGCGCTGATCTGTTCCAGGGCCCGAAGGATTGAGGAGAAGGTTTCCTTGTCGTCGACGTTGCTCGGACGGTGTAGGGTCACCAGCGCATAGCCCCCCTTCTCCAATTGCAGCTCGCTGAGAATGTTGGAGTCATCGGCCCGGGCACGATTGCGCAATAGGGTGTCGGCCATCACGTTGCCCACCAGGTGCACTTTGCTTTCGGCGATTCCTTCGCTGCGCAGGTTGAGCACCCCGGCAGGCTCGGTGACGAACAACGCATCGCTGATCGCATCCGTCAGGACGCGGTTGATCTCCTCGGGCATGGTGCGATCGAAGCTTCTAAGGCCGGCCTCTACGTGGGCGACGCGGATGCCCAGCTTGGCGGCGACCAGGGCTGCCGCGAGCGTGCTGTTCACGTCGCCGACGACGATGACCCAGTCCGGCCGCTGCTCGAGGCACACCGGTTCGAAACGCTTCATCACCTCCCCGGTCTGCGCTCCGTGCGGACCGCTGCCGACCTGGAGGTTCAGGTCCGGGTTGGGGATGCCGAGCTCGGTGAAGAACCGCCCGCTCATCCGATCGTCGTAGTGCTGCCCGGTGTGAACCAGGAAGGTGCTGCTGCCGGCAGTTCGCCGCAACGCCTCGATGACGGGGGCCACCTTCACGAAGTTGGGTCGGGCGCCGCAAACAGCAAGGAACACGGGCATGGGCAAACTCATCCGCGGCGGTAGCCCCGGTTACGCGCTCGACCGCACCCGTCAGGAAGCGGCTCCGAACCGCACCCGTCAGGAAGCGGCTCCGAACCGCACCCGTCAGGAAGCGGCTCCGAACCGCACCCGTCAGGAAGCGGCTCCGTAACCCACGAATCGCAGCCCCGCTGCGCGGAGATACGCTGCATTATTATCGACCGTCCAAACAGCCGGCTGGATGGCAAACCATTCGGCAGGCGATTAAGGGAAGGGAAAGGGGTCAGGCCGTTCGCTGCAACGGGAAACGACCAGCGAAGACCAGGAAAAAGTAGCCTGACCTCTTTGCTCCCGTTACCATGGGACCTGTAGTATCCGGAGGTTTCATCGTTCATGCACAACCCCACCGACGCGGCCCTTCCTGCGCTGACCTTCGACCGTGGTACTCTGGTCGTTTCGGGGTTGGACCGCTCCCTGGGGAACCCCTTCCAGTGGGACCCTCGGACGGGGCAGTGGCGATGCTATGCCCGACACTACTCCGCGGTCCGCAGGGCAAATGCAGGGATTGTTAAGGACGGGCTGTCCAGCCCGCGAACGATCGACTGGGCGCGTCGCAAGCTGCCCGAGCTTCGCGTAGAGCAAGAGAGGGCGTTAACCGCGTGGGATGAGGCCGGCCGGTGCGGGCAGGTCATCATGCCCACCGGCACGGGCAAGTCCGTGGTCGCCCTGGCGGCCATGTCCCGCTGCGCGGTCGCAACGCTGGTCGTCGCTCCCATCCGCGATCTGATGTATCAGTGGCATCGGCTCATCGAACGAGCGTTGGGCTTCAACGCCGGCATCCTCGGCGATGGGAGGCACGAGGTTTGGCCGGTCACCGTCACGACCTACGTCAGTGCCTACATCCACATGGAGCGGATCGGCGACAAGTTCGGGCTGGTGATCTTCGACGAGGAGCACCACCTGCCCGCCCCCAACCTCCGCCAGGCTGGGGAGTTCTGCGCCGCAACGTGGCGGATGGGTCTTACCGCCACCCCGGAACGTTTCGACGAGCAGCACGTCTATCTGGACGAGCTGATCGGCCCGGTGGTCTACCGGCAGGAGATCGGCGAGGCCCGCGGGAAGACTCTGGCCGACTTCCAAACCGTCCGTATACCGGTGGCACTTAGCGACGACGAGCAGCGCCGCTATGATGCCCTCAGTCGGCGGGTCCGCGCGTTTATGAGTGGTCGCCGCAAGGAGATGCCCGGGTACCGGTGGGAGGACGTGTGCAAAGAAGCCGGGCATGATCCGGAGGCGCGCCAGGTCCTGCGTGCCTTTCATGCCAAACAGGCGATTGAGAATCGGGCGGCGGAGAAGCTGCGCGTCTTGGAGGACCTGTTCTGCCTGCACGCCTACGAGCAGGTTCTGGTTTTCACTGGCTCGAACCGTATGGCGCTCGAGGTCTCCCGGCGATTCCTGATCCCGATGATCATCGACAAGACGGGCAAGCGCGAGCGTAAGTCCATCCTCGACGGTTTCCAAGCCGGCGATCTGCGGGCGATGGTGGCCAATCAGGTGCTCGACGAAGGCATCGACGTGCCCGCGGTCAAGGTGGCGGTCGTCCTGGGCGGTTTCGCCTCGCCGCGACAGGCCAAGCAGAGGCTCGGGCGAATCCTGCGCAAGAGCTCCCCGATAACCGCGGTTCTGTACGAAGTGGTCTGCCAGGAAACCCGGGAGGAACTGCGTTCCCGTACGCGACGACGGAGCGACGCTTTCGAAGGAACTCGCCATTTGCGTTTGTAGCTGCGGGAGGGGTTTTCTTGGTTGGTTCCGGCGAACGGCAGACGCAGTCAGTTGCAGCCGGCTGCCCCCGCCTTACTCCGTGGCAAAACGACTCCCGAGCTCTTTCGGTTCGAACCGCTCCCCGCATTCAGGACACCTTGGTTCGGTGAGACCCTTGAGGAGGTAGCCACAGTTGACGCACTCTATCCCCAGTCTGCGAGCCTTGTCTCGGCGTTCCCGCACATTTCGCGGGAGAGCCACTGCCCAGATCACGACAACGGGTGTTATGCATAATGTGCCAATCGCCTCGATGAGAGTTGCCACGAAGTGGACTTCTCCGACGAAACCCTGTTGTGCTGACTCTCTGAATGCATACCCGTTGACAGCCATGGTAAGAAAGAGAAACGGGCCTATCGGAGCAATCTCCTTCCAGAAGCGCCAGCGCCGCAGTACACCGGTTGCGAATAGAGGCGGAAGTAGGGATGCCGTTAGGAAGGGCATTAAGGGGATACGTATGTTACGGCTCCAAGGCAAAGACCCCGAGAACGGGCCCGGGGAATAACCCGCCTGCCTCTTGGCAAGTAGCCTGGCGAGAGTCAGTGTATCAATAGGATACCCTCGCTCTCCCGCCCAGGAGACAATCCAACCATGACATGCGATCAGGCAACTGTCCTTCTTGGGATCATACCAGGTCAGGCCATTACCTATAAAGGTAACGCCATAGAGCAGAGCAACAAGGAATGCAGGGATCCAGGGCAACACTGTCCGCCGAATGTGCTTTGCGTTCATTCTGGCGCTCCGCGACCCCCAACATTCCCGTATCAAGGCCGTTTCTGCGGGACAGAACAATGTCACGATGTCAGGGCGGGCCTAAGCCCTGGTACCGCGTTTCCTAGGTTCAACGACTACCTGAGCCGCGGGCTTCAGCCCGCGCGGACATCCGCGCAGGCTGAAGTCTGCTGCTCTCTTGGTCACTCACGAAACACGGTACCAGTACCCTATTCCCGGCGTGGCGCTGCTGTCAACCCTGCTTCGGTCCATGCGGCGGAAGCGGTATACTCAGTGGAAGAAACCGGCTAGCCGGGATGCACTGACGATCATGCTGACCAAGGAACTCGCTATCTACAGCTGTCAGCGCGGGCGGGCGAAGCCCGACTGTCTGACGCGGAAGACCCACGCTCACTACGTAGGCCTGGCCGAGAAGCTGCTGGCCATATACAAGAAAGGCAGAGGGAAGACCCGCGAACAACTGCACCGCGCCGTGACGACAGTTTTCGAGGACGAGCCCGACTGCCCGCCGCAACGAGTCCGGGCGTTCATCCGCCTGCTCGACAAAGCCAGTGAATATCAAACCGACGTCGGCGGTGGGGCATATCGGCTCCGCCGGCGAGTTTTCGAGTTGGCAGCGCGACGGCATCCACTAGTTGAGAGGCCACACGCCCTGTTCGAGCACGCCGAACGACAGGTCAAGCAGACGATCGCCGCCGAGATCGGCATCCCCTGGCACCGTATCCAACGGGAGATGTATGCTGATCTTCCCGCCTGCCACCGGCTGAAGAAAATGGAGGGCTGCGATGCGCCGGAAACGCTGCTTCGCCGTTACAATGTCGCCCAGGCCCAGACCCTGCTCTTCTGGGCCGAGGAGTTCACCGTCGTGGCCCGCGAGGACTTCAGGCGGATCCTCCGGCATGTCAAGTTCAATCGGTTGCTGCATGAAGTTGAAGCCAACGGTCCGCAATCCTACCGGATCAGGCTCTCCGGGCCGGCATCACTGCTCAAGAACACCCGCCGTTACGGCGTGGACATGGCCCGCTTCCTGCCCGGCCTGTTAGCCTGCCGCGGCTGGAAGATGTCGGCCCGGCTGCGCCTGCCCCACGGGATCGCCATGTTCAACCTCTCGCCGCGTGACGGGCTGAAGAGCGATCTGCCGCCCGACGAGCCGTTCGACTCGCAGGTGGAGGAGTCGTTCGCATCGAAGTTCGGTCAGGAGCGGGACGGCTGGCGATTGTCGCGCGAGGGCGGCATCCTGGCTCGCGGCCAGAAAACTTTCGTGCCCGATTTCACCTTCCGCCATACGGACGGGACGGTGGTCTACCTCGAGGTCGTGGGGTTCTGGACTCCCGAGTATCTCGAACGGAAGGGCGAGACTCTGGGCCTCTTCGCCGGCACGCCGATCATAGTAGCCGTGGCTGCACCGATCGCGGACAAGCTGACCGAGCTGCCCGTAAGCATGGTCACATACCGAACGCGCCTCAAGATCAAACCAATCCTCGAGCGGCTGGACGCCTTCCGCACCCGATGAGCGCCCGCCCTGCCGACGCATCGCTCCGGCGAATCCGCAATCCACAATCCGCAATCGGTCCGGTTGCCTCGAATCGCTCGTCCCTTATAATCCGGCACCGGAAATGCCAGCCCCGCTGGGGAGAGGGCGGCTAGCCCGGATGATTCACCGCAGAGCACGCAGAGACCGCAGAGAAGGGGCAGAGAAGTAAGAGGCAGAGGCAGAGAGAGTTGAGAGTTACATTGGGAGCGAGGGTTTACACGCTGTCGAAGCGGGATGCGCCCTGTTTTGCGATAACTTCTTTGCTACCAATACTCTGCGCTCTCCGCGACATGAACAATCCCGGGGTAGAGCGTTCTCCGTTTTCGCCTGGCGGGTGTAGCGCCGCCCTGCGTGGGGGGCGAGGCGCCACCCACCTGGAGTGACGTTACCCGAAAGCAGCGTTGCCTTTTAGCTGCTGCCCGCTGTACCGGAGACTCTCGTGGCGGAACATCAACCTCAGTCCGCGAGTTTGGCTGAGCGGAACTACTTCCTGATTCGCCGGCTCCACTCGCTGACCGGTATCGTCCCCATTGGGGTGTTCTTGTGCTTCCACCTGGTGGCGAACTCGACGATTCTGTTCGGGACCGGCGGCGAGCACTTTCAGCAGTGGGTCGAGCGCATCCACCTCCTGCAGCCGTATCTGTTCCCGGTGGAGATGGTGTTCATCTTCATCCCGATTCTGTTCCACGCCCTTTTGGGGTTTACGATCTGGTTTTCCGGGCGATCCAACGTGCAGCAATACCGCTACGGCGGCAACATTCGCTACATGCTGCAACGCGTGACCGGGATTATCGCGATTCTGTTTATTCTCTTCCACGTGTGGCAGATGCACTGGTTGGGCGAGCCCTTCGGCGGCGGATCCTTCACCCTTCACGGCGAAGGTGGGGCGGCGATGGCTGCCGGCAGCACCGCCCGGGCGATCCAGGGTCTTAAGCTTGACGGTACAAGTGTGTGGGGGGCAGTGTGGATTGCGCCGTTGTACACCATCGGTACTCTGGCGAGCGTGTATCACCTGGCCAACGGAATCTGGACGGCCCTGATCACCTGGGGCGTGACCATCGGCCCGAGGGCGCAAGCGCTTAGTGGTCGTGTCTGCATAATCATCGGCATTGTGTTCGGCCTGTTCGGTATGGGCGCGCTGAGCGAGTTCAAGAGGGTGGATGTTTCGACGCTTGGCGCCCAGGTGACCTCTCAAAGTGAGTAGGGTGCGTCCCGGGCGGCCATCGGGCAGGAAGCGTTTCGCAAATGGCAACGAAACCGAGAATAACGGTGGTCGGCGGCGGGCTGGGAGGCCTATGGGCGGCCATGCGGGCCGCGGAGAAGGGCGCTGAGGTCGATCTGTTCTCGCTCTTTCCGGTCAAACGATCGCACTCCTGCTGCGCCCAGGGCGGAATCAACGCCGTTTTGGACATCAAAGGTCAGACCGACTCCATTTGGCAGCATATCGTCGACACGATCAAAGGCGGCGACTACCTGGCCCATCAGCCGCCCATAAAGAGCCTGTGCGAGGCCGCTCCGGGCATCATCCGCACCTACGACCGCATGGGGGTGACCTTCAGCAGAACTCCCGAGGGGATCATGGATCAGCGGCTCTTCGGCGGGGTCAAGAACAAACGCACCGCTTTTGCAGGGGCGACCACCGGTCAGCAGCTTCTCTACGCGGTTGATGAGCAGGTCCGGTCCCACGAGGCGGCCGGCAGCGTAAGAAAGTACGAAGACTGGGAGTTCCTGTCGATCGTGCTCGACGACGAGGGGACCTGCGGCGGCATCACCGCCATGGACCTTGCGGGCGACATGAAGGTGCAGACCTTCCGGGCGGACGCGGTGATCATCGCCACCGGCGGTCTCGGCCTGATCTTCGGCCGATCCACAATGTCATCCAACTCCACCGGGGCAGCCGCTTCCCGCGTCTATCAGCAGGGGGCGAAGTACTCCAACGCGGAGTTCATCCAGTTCCACCCGACCGGCATGCAGGGGCATGACAAGCTGCGGCTCATGTCCGAAGCCTGCCGGGGCGAGGGCGGCCGAATCTGGGTGCCCAAAGAGCCGGGCGACGGGCGTGAGCCGAGCGCCATCCCGGAAAGCGAGCGTTTCTTTTTCCTCGAAGAGTGGTATCCGGCTTTCGGCAACACCGTGCCGCGCGACGTGGCCTCACGGGCCATCTACCGGGTTGTCAAACACATGGGGATGGGCGTGGGCGGCGAGAACATCGTCTACCTGGACCTCTCCCATAAGCCCAGGGAGTTCCTCGAAACCAGGCTGGGCGGAATTCTGGAGATGTACCAGACCTTCTCCGGGGAAGACCCCTACACCGGGCCGATGAAAATCTTCCCCGCGACTCACTATTCGATGGGCGGGGTTCTGGTGGGCTACGCCAAGGACGACGAATCCGGCGGCACGCTGCCCATCCACCCGGACAACCATCACACCAGCATCACCGGCCTGTACGCCTGCGGGGAGTGCGATAGTGCGTTCCACGGGGCCAATCGACTCGGGGCGAATTCGCTGCTCAGCGCCACTTGCAGCGGGATGGTCGCCGGCGACGCGGCGGTGGCTTACGTCAAAGGCCTGGGCAAGAGCGACGGGCTTACGCCCGACAAGCCGTTCGAGGACGAGAGGAAACGGCAAGAGGAGATCAATCAGAACCTGATCGCCTCGGGCGGTGCTGAGAACCCCTTCGCCCTGCACCGCGAACTCGGGGAGCTGATGCAGGAGCACGTCTTCGTCGAGCGCAGCAACGACGGGCTGGATCAGGCAATCGAGCAGATCCAGAAGCTCAAGGAGCGCGCAGCGAGGATGTACCTGGACGACCACGGTGGGCGGGTCAATCAATCGCTCTCCTGGGCGCGGCAGATCCAGGACATGATCGTCCTGGCTGAGGTGATCGCCAAAGGAGCTCGCCTGCGTGATGAGTGCCGCGGAGCCCACTATAAGGCCGAGTTCGAACTCGAGATCCCCGAGGGCAAGTTCCCCGGCGACCCGGAGTTCGAGGAGTACAAGGCCAAGTGGAAGGCGAACAATGACAAGTGGCTTAAAGCCACCATCGCCACCCACACCGAGGACGGACCCGAGATCGAATACCAGCCGGTGGATGCTTCGGTACTTCCACCTACGAAACCCAGGGATTACCGGTAGGGCGGGTTCTTTGAACCGCCAAGAGCGCGGGCGGCGCAGAGGTTTGAGTTGAGACAGGTCGAATCGGAATCAGGATGCTTGTTCGGCCGGGTGGCCCATGTCCTTTGGACATGGGGGAAACGATGACATACGCTGGGTTTCGCAGGCCATCTGGTCCGCACAGCGGCCGCGACGAGAATGGTGGTGCTATCCGCGACGATCATCGCCTCCCCCACCTCCAGAGGAGGTGGGCCACCCAGGCTTCGCGGTGAGTTATCCGGAGCGACCGAGGGCGGGATGCATGGCTAAAAAGGAAATACATTTCAAGATAAAACGCCAGGACGGTCCGGGCAGCGCCTCTTACTGGGAGGAGTTCAAGATGCCCTACGCCCCGGCGCACAACGTGGTATCGGCGCTGATGTACCTGCGGGAGCATCCGATCAGCACTTCGGGCGACAAGGTTCCTCCGGTCGCGTGGGACTCGAACTGTATGGAGGAGGTCTGTGGAGCCTGCTCGATGCTGGTGAACGGCCTGCCCCGGCAAGCCTGCGCCGCCCTGGTGGACGACCTCGAGCAGCCCATCGTCCTCGAACCGCTGACCAAGTTCCCACTCATCCGCGACCTGCTGGTGGACCGCAGAAAGATGTTCGACGCCCTGCTTACGGTCAAGGCGTGGGTGCCGATGGACGGCTCGTGGGACATCCACCGGCATGCCCCGCTGATCTCCGCCAGCGAGCAGTCCATCCGCTATCTCTTCTCCCGCTGCATGACCTGCGGCTGCTGCATGGAGGCCTGCCCGCAGTACCACAAGGACTCGAAGTTCGTCGGGCCGGCTCCTTTGGGGCAGGTTGACCTGCACAACTCGCACCCCACGGGCGTTTGGGCCAAGGACGATCGGCTCCACGCGATAATGGGGGAGGGCGGGATCACCGATTGCGGCAACGCCCAGAACTGCGTGAAGGTCTGCCCCAAAGACATCCCTCTCACCGACGCCATCGCCAGGCTGGGGCGCCAAACCACGATCCAATGGCTCCGCGATATGTTCGTGAAGTAGCACAACCACCCGACATGGAGACAAACTCATGACCCTGCCGCTGCGTCTGTTGCTCTCACTGGTCGCCGCCCTTTCCCCGAGCATCGCCGCCGGGTCCGGCCCGATCGATCCTCATAACCCACCACAGGGACGCTTCAGCGACGACTGGGCGGAGGTCTTTATGGCCGGGGGAAAGGTCGGCTACATGCACTCGGCCATGGCCCGAGAGGGGAATCTGATCAACACGGACATGACCATGGTCGTGGAAATCGCCCGGGCCAACCAGCGGATCAAGATCAGCGTGACCCAGCAGACTTCCGAGACGGTTGCCGGAGCCCCGCTCGGCTTCGCCTCGACGCAGGACGTGTCGGTCATGCACACAACCATGAAAGGCACGATCAAGGACGGCAAAGTGACCATCGTCTCATCGCAATACGGTATGGAGAAGACCGAGACCTTCGACTTCCCGTCAGAGGCGATTATGACCTGGGGCAGCCTCCGCGAGAACCTGCTTCGGGGCTTTAAGCCCGGCACGCAGTACACTTTGAAGGTCTATGCCCCGGAAGTGCGCTGGGATGATGCCGTCCCGACCCGTTACGCGATCGGCGAATGGGAGGAGTTGTCCGGTCGCGGCGGGAAGATGCGTGGTCAAAAGGTAACGCTGGTGATGGAGACACCGGGAGGGCCGATCGAGACAGTCTCGTGGGTCGATCAGTACGGCTCGCCGGTCAAGGCGGTGGTTCTGCTCCCCGGGATGGGCAACCTGGAGATCATCACCGCGGATCAGAAGACCGCCCTGGCTGACTTCGTCCCCCCCGAGCTGTTCATGACCACGACGATCAAAGCCAAACGGGTTCTTGATCCGAAGGCGACCTACCGCGTCAAGTACCGTATCACCAGCAAGAGTCCCGACGTCGAAATCGGCGAGTTCCCCACAACCGGCATGCAAACGATCGAAAAACGAGGCGAGGGCGCCGTGGAACTCGTCCTCACCCGGCAGAGCCACAAGCCCACGCAGCGACCCCCACATGAGCCCAAGGCCGCGGACATGGCGGAGTTCTTGGACAGCAATCTGATGATCAACATCGATGATCCCGAGCTGATAGGGCTGGCGAAGAAAGCTGCCGACGGCGAGACCGAACCTTTCGCCCTGGCGGATAAGCTGCGGCGTTTCGTGACCAGGTACGTCAAGAAGAAATCGCTCGACGTCGGCTTCGCCACCGCCAGCGAGGTCTGTCGCAACAGGGAGGGGGACTGCAGCGAGCACGGCGTGCTGCTGGCAGCCCTGGGTCGGCTGTGCGGCCTGCCCTCGCGTGTGGTTGTGGGGATCGCCTACGTGCCGGTCTTCGGGGAGCGCACCGACATCTTTGGCTACCACATGTGGACCCAGTTCTTCATCGACGGGCGTTGGATCGACGTCGATGCCGCCCTTAGGGAAACCGTATGCAGCCCCACGCGTATCGCCTTCGCCACCTCCTCGCTCAAGTACGCGGGGATGGCCGACCTGAGCCTCCCTCTGCTCACCAAGATCGGGGCCATCGACATCGACATCCTCGAGGTCGAAGAAACCGCCGATCCGAACGATTGAGGGCCTGTCCCGAAGGCTGCTTCGCGGGAGACGACAGATGGCAGATGACGCACGAGGGGCAGGGAAGACGACGGCAACCGACTCAAAACCGGACGCTATCGGTGCGGCAAAAAGCACCTCTGCCCTAGGTCCGCCGCAGGTGCAATCGCTGCTTCGGGCGATTGGATCGCTCTGGTTCGCTGCCGTGCTGCTGATCCTATGCCTGGTGGCCATGGCCAACGCGACGGTCTTCGAGATGACCCATGGAACCGAGCACGCCCTGGCCATGTTCTACAAGTCCTGGTGGTTCCGATTGATCCTCGCGCTTCTTGGGGTCAATGTGCTGGCTGCTCTGATTGCCCGCTTTCCGTTCACCAGGAGGCAGATCGGCTTCGTTCTCACCCATGTAGGGATCTTGGCGATCCTGGGAGGCGCCCTCGTAACCAAGACTTGGGGCGTGGACGGGCGGATCAGCATTGTTGAGGGTGAGAGTGTGAGCGAACTGATCGTCTCCGAGCCGGTACTGATGGCTGTCAAGCGCGCTGACGGCAGCAAGTTGGCAGTGGACCTTCCGGCTTCCGTTTTTGCCGGCTTTCGAGCGGTCGATCGACCCTCCGCCCCTGTCTTGAGAGTTGGGGCAACGAAGATCGAGGTCCTGCGTTATCTGCCGGACAGCGAACGGTCAAAACAGGTTCTAAACGACAATCCGCGCCCAAGTCCCGCGATCGAGGTGATTTTCGCCGCCCCCGGCGAGGGCGAGCCGTTTTGGGTGGCGCCCGGCAAGGGCACACCAGTGGGGTCTGTGGAGATAACCTACCGCCGGGTGGTCGATCGGGCGGAGCTTGAGCGCCTGCTGAGCGAAACGCGTCCCGCCTTGGGTGGTTTGGACGGGCTGGTCAAAGTGGAGTTCAACGGCGAGACGTTTGACGTCGCGTTGCAGGCTTGCCTGCAGAAGGCGGCGCCACTGGGAGACACCGGCTACGCGGTTCGCGTTCTGCGGTACATGCCGCACGCGACCGTTGGGCCGGACAACAAGCTGGTAAACGACCCGCGGCGTGACCGGAACCCGGCTATCGAAGTGGAGGTGGCGGGACCGGGTACGAAGGAGACGCGCAAGGCGTTCTCGCGTTTTCCGGAGTTCAGCTCGATGCACGGCGGGGATGTGATCGAGGGTTTGAAGGTCACTTTCGTCGCCCCGACAAACGACGTCGCCGCCGCTTCCTCCATCGAGGTGCTGAGCGGCCCCGGGGGGGAGTTGCACGTCAGGTTCTCCCCCACAGGCGCCGATTTCGTCACTCGTCCGCTCGAGGTTGGCATGCCGGTGGAATCTCCCTGGCCCGGGATGGCACTGACCGTGGCTCGGCAGTTTGATCGCGCCCGTGTAGAGTGGTCAGTGGTGCCGGTCGAGCCCGTTCGAGAGCGCCGCACGGCAGCAGTGCTCGTCCGGGTGGGCTCTGCTGCAGACAGTTCCGAGATGTGGATTCAGAAACACTACTCCAAGCCCATCACGATTGACAAAGAGACCTACGACCTTGTCTTCTCGCGTAAGACGATCCCGCTTGGATTCGAGGTGACCTTGAACAGCTTCAAGGTTGGTTACTACCCCGGAGAGGGGAGGCCGCGATCCTTCGAGAGCCGGATCACCATCGTCGGATCGGAAAGCCCCGGGCCGCAGAGCCGGCTGATCAGCATGAACAACCCGACCACATACGGCGGATACACTTTCTATCAGTCCAGCTACGACATGCGTCGGGGTCGAACGACCAGCGTGCTGAGCGTTGCGCGCGACCCGGGCAAGCCCGTGGTCTTTACCGGATACATCACCACCATGGTCGGCATGATCATTGTCCTGACCCTTCGTATGGTGGATCAGCGGCGAATGGCAGGCGGGTCCGCGATCGGCGGTGTCAACCAGGTGAAACAAACTAGGTAGTGGATTACTGATGTCACAAGCATTTTTGACGCTTACACTTGCAGCCCTGGGGGCCGCGCCGGGGTCGCCGCTTCCTTCGGCGATCGATCTTACGGCGATCCGGGCACTTCCGGTCCAGCACGACGGCCGGTACCCACCGCTGGATACGGTGGCCCGGGACATCGTGCGACAAGTCACCGGGAGCATGTTCCATGAAGGCCATGACCCGGTTGTGCTGCTGCTCGCCTGGACGTTCGACCGGGCCACTTGGGAACAGGCCCCGCTCATTCGCATTCGCAACGCTGAGCTTCGCGAAGAGCTCGGGTTGTCCCAGTCAAAGACGATGTTCTCGTTCGCGGAGCTACTTCGAGAGGACCACCTGCGCGGGTTGATAGAGGATCTCGCCGATATCGAGCAGGGCCGGAAGATGAATCCGCTCGAGTCGAAGGTCAGCAGCATCAACGACAAGCTCCTCACCTTGCAGCGAGTCTTCCTGGGGCGGACGATCAGGCCGATTCCCGATCCAGATGATGAGCTCGGAAGGTGGCGGGGGATGGGGGACCTGACGCCCAACGAATCGGATCAGGTCAAGGCCGCCCAAACCGCGTGGACCTCACTCGGTGAGGCGTTTCTGGCGGACGATGCGGGTGGGTTCGCAGCCGCTACGGAGGAGTTGACCTCCACCCTTTCCGCCCTGCCGGCGGCGCACCAGCCGGACCGGGGGCTGATCGCGACTGAGCTTCACTACAACGCCCTGAGGCCCTTCCGCTCCGCGTGGATTATCATGGTGATCGGGGCTCTGCTTGCCGGGGTAGCGCTTTTGGCAAGGCGCAAGGCGGTAGACGCCTTCGCGGTGATCGCCTTGATCGTCGGCTTCGCCGTCTTGACGTACGGATTGTGGCTGCGCTGGACGATCGCGGGGCGCATCCCCGCCTCGAACATGTACGAGTCCCTGGTGTTTCTGAGTTGGGGGATAGGGGCATTTGCGATCGTAGCCATGGTGTTCATGGGCAGCCGGATCGTTCCCCTGACCGCGTCGGCCATGGGGGCGATCGCCCTGATCCTGGCGGACTGCCTGCCGATGAGTCCCTTCATCCGTCCGATGCCGCCGGTGCTTCAGGACACGATCTGGATGTCCATTCACGTACCGGTGATCATGGTCTCGTATTCGGTGCTGGCCCTCGGTGTTCTGGTGGCCCACGCCCAGCTTGTGGTGATGGCCCTTTTCCCCGGGCGCCGGGAGCTTGCCCGGTCGATCGATTCGCTGCATTACTGGTTCATCCACGTGGGCTCGGTTCTGCTGCTGGCCGGGATTGTCACCGGGAGCATGTGGGGGGCGTCGTCGTGGGGACGCTATTGGGGCTGGGACCCCAAAGAAGTATGGTCTCTTGTCGCCCTTCTTGGATACCTTGCGATCCTACACGTGCGGGTGGATAATAGTAGGGTTCCGCTGTGGGCGTACGGCCTGGGGCTATTGATGGCCGTGGCTTTGTTTTGCATCGTGGTTCCGCTACTTGAACCGATGACCTCTGGGAAGTTGCGCGCCTTCGCCGGAACCGGAGTCGCGATGGTCATATTCGTGGTCATCCGCGGGCCCTTCGCCGCCGCGGTCAAGAGCATCCTGGCGTTCTGGATGATCATAATGACCTACGTCGGGGTGAACTACGTTCTGGGCATCGGGCTGCACAGCTATGGATTCGGCACCGGGGCGGTAGTGCACTACATGCGTCTGCTGGGCCGCGTCGATCTTGGACTGGTCGTGTTCTTCGCCTTGGTGTACCTGCTACGCAGAGAGCGTCCGACAACCGGGGTCCCGATTACGGCCACCGCATAGCGGAGCCGTGTGGCCCATGGGCACGGTGCAGGCACGGACATGGACCGCGTCACGTTCCTCTTCCACCGGGCGAGTTATCTGACACGGTCTTTGTCCGTGGCACCCGCCGTCTTTAAAGGTCGTTTTCTCTGCGATCTCTGCGGTGAAAGAATCACCCGGTGTGATCGGTTACCCCAACAAGAAGGGGCCGCCTCTGTTGAGGCGGCCCCTCTCTTTCTCAACGCATTTGCGCGGTTTAGTAGCGGTCCCTTCGGCCTCCGCCGCCACGGCCGCCACCGCCGCCACCGCCGCCACCGCCGCCACCGCCGCCACCGCCGAACCCGCCGCGGCGCGGTTCGCGCGGCTTCGCCTCATTGACGGTAAGCGCCCGGCCTCCGTGATCCTGGCCGTTCAGGGCCGTGATCGCCGCCTGGGCTTCCTCATCGGAGCTCATTTCGACGAAACCGAACCCCTTGCTCTGCCCGGTCATCCGGTCGCTGATGACCTCCGCGGTCTCCACGGTACCATGCTGGGACAACAACTGCTCCAAATCCGAGCTGCTAACATCGTAGCTCAGATTCCCGACGTACAACCTCCTGCCCATCGTTCATCTCCTGTCGATGGCAAGCTCGACCCTATGTTTCACTTTCAGGGTCGCATGTGAAAGTGGCCGACGTTCCGGCCCGGAAGGTGGGAGGGCGATCCAGGCATTGCGATCCGGACTTGTACAACATCGTCACGTACGCGCCTCGCTCGACGAACCAACCACACGAAGTATACCTCGGGCGCCGCACAAGTAAAACCGAATTCTTGAAACTCGTAATTGCTTCGGTGAGGCCGCTTCCGCCGAAACCGCATATCTTCGGCGTCTCCGGGGGAGCCTCCACTCCTCCCATCCGCCGGTCGGTGGGATCGGCGATCGGCAGGTTCCGCCGACGTCGAGAGGCTCTGAGCCAAGCTGCTGGAGATTCCCCGCACTGTCTCGTTTTCGCCGTGGGGTAAGAAACCTAAGCTTCGTGTCCTCATATGTTTAGCGACGCTTCACACGTCTTCCGGTAACCTGCTGCCCCGCCCGAAACCGGCCGTGTCGGGCGTCTGCCGCCGGTTAAGCGCTCGTCATCGGTCGGGCGGGGGCTGCGGGCCGGATCGCTCAGCGGGGGGTCGGCGAGGACGCATAACCTGCCCCCACCGGGGCTGCAGCCGCTGCGTCCGGCTCGGAGCCGGCGAGTCTGCTGGAAAAATAATTTCGCCATTTATTGAGGATTTCCCCGATCACCGCGGTGTAGGTGTAGTTGCGCAGGATCACTTCGCGCAGCTCGGAGAGCACCTCCTGTCGATAGGGCTCGTTGGCCAAAAACTGCTCCGCCAGCGTCTCGAACTCCTCGCGGCTGCGAAAGACGATCCGCTCGAGTCGTGGGTAGAGGGCGACTGCCCGCGGGCTGGCGAAGTCCGCCCTGCAGTAGCGCGAAAGGGGCAGCGTGCCGGCTGCCAGCAGCTCGTATGACCGTTGATGTCGGAATCCGGAAGCGATGAGCTGCAGGGCAAGCCTCGAAGCGCGATACGCCCGGCGAAGCGGCTCGCCGTGTTCGATCACCCCGCAGGCGAACTGCGACAGCGTGGGGTGGTTCTCCCAGCCGCGACCGTAGATCTTGAAGACCCGCCCGGTCCGCTTCGCCCAGTCCCCGACCCATTCGAGCGTCTCCTGCCGCCGGCCCCAGTCGAACAACCGATAGACGAAGTTGATGGCGACGAACTGCACCTGGCTTTCCTCGAGAGCAAGACCCACTTCCGCGGCGACAGACCGCACCAGATCGAACGCGGCCGCGACGGGCTGCCCGTGTTCGCTTGATTCGTCCAGAGTGGCGGCGCGCTCGTAGAGCCTCTCCAGCATGGGCCTGTACGAGCCCGCGTAAGTAGGCAGGGCTGACGCGTAAAACCGCTCGATGGGAATTGATGCGTGACTGACGAAGGAGATGTCGCAGCCGTACTCGGCCATCGTCTCCGCCCTGAGTTCGCGGTCGTGAAAAAGCCTGGTGGAAACGGGAATGTGCGTAGGCAGGAATCGGTCCGCGGGGTAGCCGAACTGTTTGGTGCAGCGGTCGAGGTAGTAGCCGCAGACGAAATCGAGCGGGCCTATGGACTCACCGGCTCTTCGGCAGAGCAGGTTATCCATGGGGTCCTGGATCCAGGTCAGCATCGGTATGTTCTTGGGGAGGTAGGGATACTCGTAGCGCAAGTGGTCGATGAAGATCAGCAAGTCGGGATCGAACTCGAGAATCTCGCGGCAGGTCTTCGCACATGACGACTGATGATGATCCTTCTTCTCGATGATCAGGTGGGATTCGTAGCCGCAGTCCTCCAAAGCCTCGAGCGAGTCGCGCATGGAGTACTGCAACATGGTGGTGAACCGCGAGGTGACCCCCAGGACGCGGCCGGGCCGCTGCACCCGCTTCGCCCAGTAGGCAAGATCCCGGTCCCGGTAGCGGGTCTCGATCTCCTTCAGCAGATCGGCCAGTTCCTTGTTTCGCTCGGCCAGGACGCTCTCGGCGGTTTGGGTGATTTGTTCTACAAGCGAGCGATCCGTCTGCTGGCTTACCACGGTGGTCGGGACGGGGAGGTCAGGTTCTTCAGTGAGCAGCCGGCGGAGGTCACCGGCGCAGGCCGGGCCGATAAGCACATACACCCGTTCTTCGGAAAGCAGTTCACTTAAATCGGCTGCGTGAAGCCACGCGGCGAAGCGGCCGAAGTCGGCTTCGACGATGTAGAGCGGATGGCTGTAGTTGAGGAACCAATGATGCGTATCCTTGTGCAGGCGCGATATGAGTGCCCCGACGCGTACACCTACGATCACCGGTGGGCCGAGTTTCTCCTTCGGGGGAAGCTGGGTTGCGGCTCCCTCGCCCTCGTCTGTGAGGCTCAAAAGCCACTCCCGCAGTTGCCCGGCCCTTCGCCGCCGGGAGAGCTGGAAGTCTCCTTGGGTCGTGCGATACAGATTGAGTTCCGCGAGGGATTCCTGCAATGAGTCCACCAGCGGGCGAAGGTGCGGCCGCCGGCCCAGAAGCGCCGCCAGGTTGCACTCATAAACCTCCCGGCGCTCGCTCCACGGAACACGCCCGTTGGGAAGTGAGCCTATCGTGGACTCGAGCCCGGCAAGGTCCGGGGTCGCACCACTCAGGTCGCGACGGATCTGGACCAGTTCCCTGGCTGGTCCACCCAAACCCAGTTCCACCAGTGTTTCCAAAGTGAGCGAGGCAAGCTTCGGGGCCCTGGGCACCTGCCGTAGCACGCGATGGGCCTGCTCGACGAAGAAGAACTTTCGCCCCGCGGCGTGGATTCGATGAAGCTGCTCAGTCAGTTCAGCCAGGTTCAATGACGGTCTCCTCCGAGCTTGGGACAGCCTCGCTCTATAGGGGGGTTATCGGCCGGGGGAGCATCGCCGGTCCAGGTGAAGCAAGACGCAGGCCATCGATTGCCTTTTCTCCCAGGTTCGCCGACAGGTATCCCGGCGGTATAGCCGAGAACGTAAGCAGGCCCCCAGCCGGGGAAGCATAGTGCCGTGCCGGTTGAGAAGCTCGATCGGGGTTCAAAGGACTCAGCCATGACCCAAGGTGGTATTAGCATCGACGCGACGGCGGTGAGCGGTCCGCCGTCCGACGACGGGTGGGCGACATTCAACGTGGATCGGTTCCTCGTTGAGCGGGTCCAGCGGTTCCACGCCCTCCATCGCTTCGTCTGTGCGGTCGAGACCGGCACCAGCAAGGGCCACACCGCGGTGGGGCTCGCCAGGATTTTCCCCCGGGTGTACACCATCGAGGTTGACCCCGAAGCCTACGCGGAAACCAAACCGCGTTTCCGGTGCTACCCGAACGTCACTGCCATTCTGGGCAACTCCCCCGAGGTGCTGAAGCACATTCTCCCCGAGCTGAAGTACCCTCTCTTTGTGTACCTGGACGCTCATTGGGAATCGTACTGGCCGCTGCGCGACGAGTTGACTCTCCTGCTTGCGGTCAGGCAGCCCAAGCTGATCATGATCCACGATTTCCAGGTTCCGGGGCGGGACTTCGGATACGACTCGTACGGCGGCCAGCCGTGCAACCTGGACTACATCGCCGATCTTCTGCCCCACGATGAATGCCGCTACTCGTTCAATGCCCGCACGGCACCGCAGTCCGCCAACCGCGGCGTCCTGTTCATCGAGCACCTGCTCATCCCTTAGGTAGGTCGGGCTCCGCCCGACGCTGGGTAGGTCGGGCTCCGCCCGACGCCGACGCGTCACTCCCCGGCAACGTCCGGCAGGTCCACCGGCGACGCTCCAGGCCAATTCGGGTCGAGCCAGCCAAACTGAACATGCCGGTGAAAACTGGACCAGGGCCAATCGCACGGTTCGCTCACCAGCCGATGCTTGACAGGGTTCAGGTGGATGTAATCGCGGTGTCGAAACCAGTCTACCTCATCGCGGATGCGGTGTTCCCAATAGCGAGCCTGCCACACACCCGCCTCGCGGTGCTTTGCCCTCCCTGATGACACCGGCAAGGCATGACCGCCCGCAGCCAGGTACCCCTTGGTGAACAGACGCTTGACGTTGGCCCATCGGATCGGAAAGTCATCGTCACCGTCCGGCAAAGTCCAGATGCAATGCAGGTGGTCGGGCAAGAGGACGCAGGCGAACATATCGAACGGCCAGCGACGGCGTACGGTGACAAGCGCCTCCCGCAACACCCTGCGGGCGTCGGAATGGTCGAACAGTTTGCGCCGGCGGTGGGTCACCACTGTGAAGAAGTAGGATGCCCCGTCGTCACGCCATCGAACGTAATTCGGCATGCTCCAAGCCTACCGTGATGGGCAAACCGGGCCAGCCCCGGGCGACGGCGTCGGGCGGAGCCCGACCTACAGGACTCGGGGATCGAGTGGGGTAGGTCGGGCTCTGCCCGACGCCAAACGACGTAGGTCGGGCTCTGCCCGACATGGCGATTCCGGCGTCGGGCGGAGCCCGACCTACAAGACTTGAGTGTCGCTCAGCGTTTGCACTTCCGATGTCCGGGTCCAACCTCTACACGGCGGGGGGTTATCAGGAAAGCGACCCGAACGCCCCATACGACGTCCTGGTTCTCAAATACGATGCGGACGCGAGCCCCAGGCTTCAATGGGCGTATTCCTGGGGGGGGGGGAGCACGGGTGAGAATGCTCGTAGCGTAGCCGTATCTGCGGACGACATTTACGTGACGGGGTCCTTCGGGAGCGCGGCGGACCCAAATTCACCGGACCTTCTACTCCTCAAGCTGCACGATGACGGAACCTCCGCGAGCTTTGTTGCCAGTACAACCTATGTAGGGGCCAACGCTGATATCGGTTGCGGAATCGCCCTGGCGGACGGGAAAGTCTACATCGCCGGGTACACGACTAGCGACACCGGGGATACGGACGCTCTGCTTCTCGCGTACGATACGGACCTTAACCTCCTGTGGGAGCATTCGTGGGGCGGGGCCGACGATGACGTCGCGTATGACGTTGCCGTGCACGACGGTACCATCTACGTTACCGGGAAGGAGAGCGGCCACGCGTTTGTGAATGCCTACACGAAGACGGTGGTGATCCCCGCCGTGTCCCAATTGGGTCTGCTGTTGATGCTGCTCGTGCTCCTTTCGGCCGGGGGAGCTGTGATCCTCCGCCGGCGGGCAGCGGCGTAGTTATGTAGGCGACGGCGTCGGGCGGAGCCCGACCTACAGGACCGGCAGCGGTCCCAAGCGTAGGTCGGGCTCTGCCCGACATGGCGATTCCGGCGTCGGGTGGAGCCCGACCTACGGGTTAGAGCGTAGCGGTCGCCGTCGGCGTGGCTGCGCCGAGCTTGGCGAACATGTCGTCGTATTGTCGCCTGAGATAGTCGACGGGCGGGCCGCCGGCGAGGTGCGCCCAGGGGAAAACCTCGTCCGCGGGCCGCTCACGGTGGGCGTACCAGGCGGGGTCGATTCCGGTGGCCTCGAAGGCCTTGTGCCAAAGGGTCGAATCGAAGCACTCATCCCAGCCGTCGAAGCGGGCCCCCAAGCGGTAGGCATGTTCGATCACCGGTGCCAGCCTGCGGTCACCACGAGCAAAGACCGCTTCGAGAACCGAACGCTCGACGTTGTGCGTCCTGATCCTGATCGTTTTGCGTTTCTTCCCGCCGATGAGGCTTCGCAGGCGGCGGCGGGTTTCCTCGAAATAATCGGCAGTGGGCTGAGATGCCCACTGAAAGGGGGTGAACGGTTTGGGTACCAGCCAGCCGACCGACACCCTGACTGCTGCCGGCCCCTTGCCCAGCTCGCGCCGAGCTTCACTTACCCGGCGGCTCAGGTGCACGATCCCGTCAATGTCCTCCGGGCGTTCTCCGGGAAACCCGCACATGAAATAGAGCTTCACCGATCGCCAACCGGCCTGGTAAGCCTGTTTCACCCCGTCGATAAGATCGCCGTCGGTGACGTGTTTGCGAATGGCTGCACGCATGTCATCGTGGGCGGCTTCAACGGCGATGGTCAGCCCGCTTTTGCGAACCGAGTTGACCATCCAGGGCACGTTCCGGAGCATCTTGTCCACTCGAAGCGAGGGCACCGAGACGTTCACCCGCCTCGGGGCGAACTGCTCGTTGGCCCGCTCCATCAGCTCTCGCAGATTCGGGTAGTCCGCGGTGGAAAGCGAGAGCAGCCCGAACTCGTCCATCCCGGTGGAGCGGTACATCTCCTCCGCCAGCTCGAGAATCTTATCGACGCTACGAACACGCAGTGGCCGTTTGGTGTAGCCGGCATGGCAGAACCGGCAGCGGTGCGGACAACCGCGCATGATCTCAATGGCGAAGCGGTCATGCACCACCTTGACGTGCGGGACGATCGGTTTTGACGGGAAAGGTGCCTGCTCGAAGTCTTCGGTTTGACATCGATGGATCTGCCCGGGGATCGCAGGATCGGTCGGTTCTATGGCCCGTATGGTCCCGTTGTCGTGGTAGGTCACTTCATGAAGAGACGGGGCGTAAATCCACTCGAACCGGCCGGCCAGGGCGGCAATCATGTCTCGTCGCCGCATTCCACCGGCCTTCATCTCCCGGTAGGCCTCGACGATGGCAGCCATGGAGGCCTCGCCGTCACCGAGCACGACCAGATCAAGGAAGGGCGCAACCGGTTCCGGGTTGTCCGCCTGGGGTCCGCCAGCCAGCACCAGCGGATGTCGATCGTCGCGCTCGGCGGAGTGAAGCGGAATGTCGGCCAAGTCGAGAAGCTGCAGCACGCAAGTGAAGGCCATCTCGTATTGCAGAGAAATCGCCAGCAAGTCAGCCGATGAAACCGGCTGGCGGGTATCCCAGGTGAACAGCTCGATACCCTTGCGGCGCATCACCGCCTCGGCGTCAAGCCACGGGCAGAACACCCGCTCCGCGCAGCAGCCCTCCAGACGGTTGACCAACGAGTAGATGATCTGACAGCCCAGGTGGCTCATGCCGATCGTGTACGTGTCCGGGAATGCGACGGCCACACGGACGTCAGCCCGCTCCCAATCGCCCTTGGCTGGGAGCTGGTTTATCTCTTGGCCGATGTACTGCCCGGGTTGGGTAACAAACGGCAGCAGGTCACGGCTGATTCTAATCGGCAATGGTGGAATTACTACAGACATGCTGGCAATTCGATCGTATTATCCCTGACGAGCCCGTCAGGCCCCGAAAGAAGTTTAGCTAGCTTCCCCATTTTTACAAGATCATGCTAAGATCCTCGGACGATAATAAATGTAGGACCGCTGTATGTTAAAAATGGCCCCATAAAACCGTTGCGTTTACGCTAGCGTCTATGTAGAATTTGTAAATACTTATGTGCCGACCCACGCGTCATTCTCAGCGCTTGAGGTATGTGTGGTCCCGATCAAAGCGGCGGGGGCACACGCTCGTCGAGTTGCTCATCGTGGTGGCCCTCATCATTATGTTGATCGGGGTGCTCGTCCCGTCGATCAGCCGATCGGTGCGCATCGCCAAGTCCGCAGTGTGCAAATCGAACTTGCAGCAGATCGGGCTGGCCCTGGACATGTATCGGTTTGAAAATGGTGGCTGGCTTCCCAACATGCAGTCATCTGAGAATGACGTTGATCTTCCCCCGGAGGATACGGTGTGGTTCCTGAAACTGTACCCCTCTTACCTTCCGGAGCCGTTCTTGCTCGTGTGCCGGGAAGACCCGTTCGGTTACCAGATGGTCCGGGCGCGCGACAACATGTACAATTCGGCAGTCGCCGATTACGCCAGCTATGGAATCAACAGCTTCATCATGAGCAGCGGCGGCGGGTTTCTGGCGAACCTCGATCGCAATCGGCCCACCCGGCCTCACGACGTAATCCTGGTTGCCGACATGGGTCCGGATAGGTCTATCGGTTATGGCATGAAGAATCCGATTGGGGGTCCGTCCCGCAACAGAGGCCTGCTTATGGTCGATGATGGCTTCGATCCATTCGGCGAAAGTCGGGTCGCCCCGTGGGTGACCGTGCGGCACATTCTCGGAATCAACGTGCTCACCGCTACCGGGGGTGTTCGGGTGGCGCACACCGCCGACATGCCGGAGTTGTCCGACTACTATAAACAGTGTGCAGCCGGGGGCTGTACGCTTTGTACGCAATTCAGAGTCGATCATTACTCCTTCGCTCGTGATCGGCTCTTCTGGTGGACCGGTCCGGTCACGTCCGAATAAGATGTTGCGCTTCACGCCACAGGGGGATAGGGCCGCATCAGGCCGGCATACCTCTGTGCGCATTGTCCGGCACCGCACGATCCCGCGGGCTGCTTGGGTCAGCCTCGTCGTAATCGCGGTTGCGGCTGTCAGCCTGTTTCTTGTTTTTCTACTGTTGCGGTGGCAAGCGGACAGTGCCACGGTCCCGGGCAAGCGAACCCTGACCGAGGCCCGCGTCGAGTACAAGTGCGAGGCGGGGCATTCCTGGAAGGCAATGGGGCAGGTGGAGCCGCCGACGTGTGCGGCCTGCGGCAAACCGGCACACCCCGTAGGTTCGTTTGCGTGTCAGGAGCATGGCACTTTCGAGGTAGCGGCGCGGTTCGTCAACGGCCCGGACGGAATACCTTGCCTCTTCGAGCTACGCCTGACCGGCGAGGACTGGGTCCCCGCTGAGAAGGGAGTGGTATGCCCGCGCTGCGGCCTGCGGCTTCTGCGCCAGCGGGAGGATCCCCTGAGCGGATCAGCCCGCAAGCGCAGAAAACCCGGCGGGTAGGGATCGGCCAAATCGTCTCCGGCGCGGGGCGGATCGGAGTCCCGAATGAAACCCGTCGATACTGCAACGGCCCGACTATTGGTGCGCCGCCTCCTTGTCGGCTCGCTTGCCGCCTCGGTCGTGCTCCTGGTGGTGGCTGCACTGCTGAGGTCCTTCGGCGAGGTGCGTGGGTCGGTTCTTCTTGCCTGCGTCGGCCTGGCGGTGGGGGCGTTGCTTGCCGACATTCACATCGGAGTGGTCCGCAGGTTTCGCGTGGCGGCGATTGCCGGCATCTTCGCGATCGTGTTCTCCCAGGGATGCTACCTCCTCCTGATCTGGAGCGGATGGACCACCGAATCGTTGCTGTGGCGGCTGTGGTGGATCTCGATGGTGGCATCGGTGAATTCCACGCACGTGCTACTTCTGCGCAAGGCGGCGGTCGGCCGCGGCGATTGGATCGAGCGCGGGACCCCGATCAGCATATGGTTCTTCGGCGTGATGGTGATGGGGCTCGCGGCCCACAGGCATGTGCCCCCCGATCCCGGCCCGATCTATCTCTGGTGCATCGCTTTCCCCGGCGTTTTGGCGCTGGTCGGTTCTGTTGTCGCCTGGCGTCGCCGGCCGCGAGCCAAGGCTCCGCCGGGCCGTATGTCGCTTCGGGTAAAGATCACCTTGCTTACTGTCTCCCACCTGGCACTGCTCTTTTTGGGATGGTACGTCGGCCGCACGGCTGCGCCCAGGCCCGGATCGTTCGATACGCTGCCCTCGGCTCTTGCGCGTCTGACCCCTGAGCAACTCGATGCCCAGGTATACAGCGATATCGAGCGTCTACAGTAACTGGTCGCGAACCTGGCCGATCTTACGGGCAAGTCCGAGGAGCTCGACAGGCAGCTCGGCGAGAGGCTGCGAGCTGAGCAGCGCGCGTACTACCTCCCGGAGGAGGAGGATCAGATCCGCTGGCAGTTCATGACCTATCTTTCCCATCGCGAGGAGCTTCGCGACCTCGTGGCGACCTATGCGGGTTTCGAGGTCGTACCCGATGCCGCGGCCCGGGCGCGCTGCGCGATGGTGGGGTACGCCGCAGCCATGACCACGTTTCGCACGAGTCTGCACTTCATCACCATGTTTCGCGACCAACCGCTCGCCCGCCGCAAGCTCAACGAGCCGGGGCGAGAATGGGGTATTCCCGCGGGGATGTTCGATCGGGTTTACGAGAGCGCAACCAATGAACGCAACCTCGAGCTCTGTGCGGAGATGGCGGCGTATTTCGAGCTCAAGCGCTCCGATTGGCGGGCGGCAAGTGTGCTTCCTCTGGAGGACTTCGACTGGTTACAAGACCGCATTGAGGAGGATCTCAAGTACGTGCGGGAGCATCGCCTCGACCGGTACAAAGCCTGGTTCGACCTCTTCTTTGAACGGGTCAAGACGGATGCAAAGACACCGGTCTATGCGGCCCAGTCGCGGATGGCTGAGTGGATCGGCGACACCCGCATCGCCCGGCGTCCACGGCCTAACCGGTCAGACCGTGCCATCCGGCTGCGTCCTCGCGCAGCCAGCCGGCGTGGTACAGCAGATCGCCCAGCGTGAAACGTGCGCGGATCAGATGACCATGCAAGACCGCCGCTTCGGCAATGTCCGGGGGAGCCGGCGGGCTCAGCTCGCTGAACCGCCGCGGTGCGGTTGCCCGGGAAAGTGCTTGACTCAACAGATGACTAGACCGAACGTTCGCCTGCATGAAGGGCTCAAACTCACCCGCGTTCTTGCGATCAGCGAACACGCGCCGGACGTCGGCCAAGCGATTCCAACGCTCCAATTTCCTTTTCAGGTCGTTTGCGATCTCCGCGGTCAACCGCCCTGCCGGGTCAAACCGCCGGAACTCCTTCTCGATCATCCGAAGGTGCGCAGCCAGGTCCGCTTCCGCGCAAAGCCGCGCTAGGCCCAAAACAAGCGAACAACGATTGGTCTCTTCGCCGCGGTGCGGGGCGGGCGGTTCGAGCGCGGACTGTCCAGCCCGCCGTTTGTGACGGTTG
>SDBU01001631.1_pt1 | contig 31360 bp, 31 predicted proteins | sample 2277071 | NCBI WGS metagenome assembly SDBU01 (sample SAMN10397929, study PRJNA504765) | marine sediment metagenome | isolation source: marine sediment core GS08_GC12, 126 cmbsf | place: Arctic Ocean: Gakkel Ridge, Loki's castle | collected 2008 | reverse complement strand
CGGGGGCAGGACGAGCTTCTCCTGCACAACGTATAATGCGAGATCTGATGGGCTTTGACAAGTTTTTCTACGAACTGGCAGACCGTCCCACAAAAGTAGAAAGCCTGTTTGAGGTTATGAGCGACATGGTTATGCGACAACACAAGGTGGCAGTAGAGTCAGACCTGGAAATTTACTACGTGGGTAGCAATTGGAGCGATGACGTCCACACCCCGGTTTTCAATAAGTTTTTTATACCCTGGTTCCAGCAAATAACTGAATTTCTACATTCTCATGGCAAACTGGCTGCAGCCCACGCAGATGGAGAGAATAGACGGCTACTACCCTTTTTAAAGGAGACAGGCATTGATATATGGGAGGCCTGGACACCTGTACCGATGACCTCGGTTACTAACACAGAACTCAGAGAATCCGTAGGGGATAAAGGAGTCATCTGGGGTGGGATTCCCTCTATCTTGTTTGAACCCACCTATAGCGACGAGGAGTTTGACCAGTATGTTATTGACATGATTAAGGAGATAGCGCCTGGCTACAACTTCATAGTGGGAATGGGTGACAACCTTCCTTTTGACGGAGATATAGAGCGTTTAGGCAGAATAGTTGAGTTAATCGATAAATACGGCAATCTCCCCATCTCTGTCTAAAGTCATACCCGGCAATGCTATTGCTGTGAACTGATAGAGGTTAGCGAAATCAACCTTTGATCTGCGTGTACTTGCGGTAATTCCCCTTGACCAATTCGGCGGGGTACTTGGCTTTATTTTTCTCTATTTTCTCTACAATAGCCTGTGACAGGTCTATGCCCAGGGTATTGCACATGTTCAGACAGAGTATCATTACATCAGCAAGTTCCTCTCTTATCCGCAGTAGATTATCATCGTCCTTCGCCATTTTTTCCATTTCTATCTGCCCCATCCACTGGAATAGCTCCATCAATTCCGCTGCCTCTATAGCAATCGAGACGGCCAGGTCCTTGGGATTATGATACTTGTTCCAATCCCGCTCATCGACGAAATCCTGTGCCAACTGCCTGAGCTTAGAAATACTAGTCTTATTATCGAAAATATCCGTTAAGTTACTCATACTATACTGCTCCTGCTCGATTATTAATTACCCTTCTCAACAGAAATTCTATCCACTAATCAAAGTGTAACACAGGGAAACCCTCGTTTTAGCCAGCAGTGGATTACCCAGTCTGAATTTGATAATTTTATCGAGATATGACAATATCACTAATACGATAATGATGGTAATAAATCAGCGACGGGTTTCAGTCCGCTGATTTAACAGATTTCAAGAGTTATAGACGGCAAATTACAGGAACAGAAATTTTTATAACATAGAAGGAGATATAGCATAATGAAAGAGAAGATAGAAACGGCTTTAAACAGTATACGACCGAATTTGCAGGCAGACGGTGGTGATGTCGAGTTGGTCGACGTCAGCGACGACGGTGTGGTCAAGTTACGCCTCGTAGGGGCCTGCGGCAGCTGCCCCATGGCAAAAATGACGCTGAAGTTCGGCATTGAAGAGGTCCTGAAAGAGAAGGTTCCAGAGATAAAAGAAATCGTAGCCGTCTAATCAATCCCCATTACTAACAGGCTATCCTCTTACTGCCGACGGATAACAGGATAATCAATATGGAAAACTGGGCCAATAAGTATGCTTAGTAAATACGAATTGCAGAGATACGCAAGGCAGATTGCTATCGCCGGCTTCGGTGAAGAGGGACAGCAGAAACTAAAAAACGCCAGGGTGGTGATTGCTGGAGTTGGAGGACTCGGCTCTCCTATTGCCATCTATCTTGCTGCTGCTGGAGTGGGTAAGATACGATTAATAGACCGTGATAGCGTGGATTCTGGCAACCTGAACAGGCAGATTTTATATCACGAAAAAGATATTGGAGAGCCCAAGGTCCTTTCAGCCAAAGCGAATCTGGAGTCGTTCAATTCAATGATCGAAATAGAGGCCCTAGACAAGAACATAATCGAGGATAATGTCTTCGAGTTAGTAGGCGATTACGATCTGATAGTTGATGCAATGGACAATTTTCCGGCCAGACGTCTGCTCAACAGGGTAGCCATTAGCAGAGGGATACCCTTTTTCCATGGGGCAATACATGGTTTTGAGGGAACAGCTACATCAATAATACCAGGGGCTACTCCCTGCCTGACCTGCCTCTATAAACAGGACCCTCGGCAGAAAGCCCCACCAGTGGTCGGAGTTACTCCCGCAGTCATAGGTAGCATCCAGGCTACCGAGGTCATTAAGTACGTAGTTGGTATCGGGGAACTGCTTACAAACAGACTATTAATATACGATGGGCTTAGCCTTGAATTCATGGAGCTGGCAATAGCCAGAGACCCTGATTGTCAAGAATGTAAACATTTAAGGAGCAAGTAAAGATGAGCGCAACCATGAGAATCATTCCTTCACTGAGGAAATTCACCGGAGGACAGGCAGAAGTCCAAGTCTCAGGATCTACCGTCGCGGAGTGTATCGAAGATCTCGAGATTCAATTTCCCGGAATAAAACACCAGATCTTCGAGGAAGATGGGAAATTAAGGAGTTGCTTCGACGTATATGTGAACTCTCCGGATAGCTTTAGCTATAAACGAATGGCTATGCCGGTAAAAGACGGCGGAGAGCTTGCCATCATCCCTGTATTTGGCGGGGGATAGAAGCCAGAGGGGGAAACCATCCTCTGATATACTTTGCAGCCATAATAGCCATTACGTTCATTAATTATTCCTTAGACTAAGAATGATATTCCAGCCCTACCCACAGGTAGAGCATCCGCAATATATCTTCTGCAGTCTTGACGTGCCCATTAGTAGGTGACAAGATTAGGGACAGGCTGTGAGGAGCAGGAGATATTTGTGTTTCAACTGACTCCTATCAGTCATTGGTGGGAAGATTCCTATGATTTATCATAGTGCTGACAAATATATTATATTGCTCAGGTCACTCAGGAGGTAAATAGAATGACGTCTCTCAGTTGGGATTTTCCATATCACTCTCAGCGTATGCCAGTTATGGCTCGCAGTATAGTTGCCACCTCTCAACCGCTGGCAGCCCAGGCTGGGTTGAGGATGCTCCAGGCAGGCGGAAATGCAGTGGATGCTGCTATCGCCACTGCCATAGCGCTAACAGTGGTAGAACCAACCTCCAACGGAATCGGTAGCGACGCCTTTGCCATTGTCTGGGATGGAAAACAACTGCACGGTCTCAACGCCTCGGGACGATCCCCGGCGGCATGGACCTTCGAGCATTTCTCCAAACTTGCTTCAATGCCGGAGTATGGCTGGGATTCAGTAAGCACTCCAGGCGCAGTATCCGCCTGGGTGGAGTTATCAAGACAATTTGGTTTCCTGCCTTTTGGAGAACTGTTCGGACCAGCAATAGAATATGCCTGCAACGGTTTCCTGGTCTCCCCAATCACCGCTGCCAGGTGGAAAGCTGTGCCCGAAATATATGGCGATTTCCCGGAACTTGGAGCCACTTTTTTACCAAATGGCAGAGCACCGAGAGAAGGTGAAAAATTCAACTGCAAGGAACAGGCAAGGACCCTGGAACTGATTGCGGAGACAAATGGCGAATCCTTCTACAGAGGCGAACTGTCAAAAAAAATCGCTGCCCACTCCAGAGCCACTGGTGGAATGCTTACGGAGGAAGACCTGGACAAACATCGTCCGGACTGGGTTGAAACAGCTTCCAATGACTACCATGAATTCAAACTTCATGAAATCCCCCCAAACGGGCAGGGCATAACAGCGTTGCTCATGCTGGGCATCCTGGAACACTGGAACGTCCAGGACTATCCAGTGGACTCGGCAGACAGCCTGCATTTGCAAATCGAGGCAATGAAACTGGCCTTTGCTGATAGCTATCGCTACGTTGCTGACCTTTCCTGTATGGATATAGACTACCACGACCTGCTACAGGCGGATTACCTGTCTCAGCGTGCCAAACTGATTGATATCAAGCATGCCCGAAACCCGGGATATGGGGTGCCCCCCCATGGTGGAACAGTTTATCTAAGCGCGGCTGATGCCAATGGCATGATGGTCTCCTTCATCCAATCCAACTTCATGGGCTTCGGTTCAGGCATCGTAGTGCCGGGCACCGGCATAAGCATGCAGAACAGGGCTGCCTGTTTTAGCCTGGAGAAGGGGCATCCCAACCAGGTTGATGGAGCGAAGAAGCCATTTCACACGATTATCCCGGCATTCGTGACCAAACACGGCAAGCCTGTGATGAGTTTCGGAGTGATGGGGGGAGCAATGCAGGCACAAGGACATTCGCAGATGATGGTTCGTATCTTTGATTATCATCAGAACCCACAGGCAGCTTGCGACGCCCCCCGCTGGCGGGTCTTCGAGAACATGGAGGTAGCTTTCGAGCCTGGTTTCAGCCCAGATGTATTGGAGGAACTGACCCAGCGAGGGCACAGGATAAATCCCTTAAAAACAGACCCCACATGGTTCGGGGGAGGACAACTGATATATAAATTGACTGACGGTTATTGTGGCGCTTCCGATCCAAGAAAAGACGGACAGGCAGTTGGCTTCTAAACTCGCTGTAACTGATTGATATAATATGCTCAGCGTTTCTAAAATCTCCAAATCATACGGTGAGCAGTTGTTGTTTGGTAGCATCAGCTTCAATATCGGTGCCAGAGAGCGCATGGCAGTAATTGGAGCAAATGGTGCAGGAAAAACCACGCTGTTCGAAATAATCCGCGGTAATGTCACCCCTGATGGAGGGCAGATAAGCAAACGACAGGGCATCAGCATAGGCTGTCTGCAACAGGAGATTATGCCCTCTCCTGTTTGCTCTCTGCTTGATGCAGTGACAGATGTCCCTACAGGGGCTATGAGACTGAAACATGCTATTGACGTTGTCCAGCAAGAGATGGCAGAGGAGAAAGATGCCAGTAAATCGGCAAAACTGCTCCAGGAAATGGGGGAACTCCAGCACAGGTTCGAAGCGGCCGGTGGATATAACATTGAATACGAGGCGAAAATCGTCCTCTCTGGATTGGGATTCAACTCCCCTGATTTCAGCCGCCCACTGAATGAATTCAGTGGAGGATGGCTGATGCGCGCCGAACTAGCCAAATTGCTCTTGCTCAATCCTGACTTGTTACTGCTCGATGAACCAACAAATCATCTTGACCTGGAGTCATGTATCTGGTTTGAAAACTATCTTAAAAGCTACCATGGTGCAGTTATGGTAATTTCCCACGACCGGGAGTTCCTTAATAATATAGTGGACAGTGTTCTTGCCATCGAGCCAGGCAGGATTATCCATCACCATGGCAACTATGACAGCTTCATAATGACACGACAAAATGAACTTGAGACCAGTGAGGCAACTGCCAGAAGACAGAAACGTAAGACAGAGCAAGAGATGCGATATATAGAGCGCTTTCGCTATAAAGCCACAAGGGCAACCCAGATCCAGAGTCGAATAAAACGATTGCATAAGACACAAACAGTGGAGGTTCCCCGAACAAGCAAGAAAATACACTTCTCTTTCCCCGGCGTTGAGAGAGGAGGAGAGGAAGTTATTAAACTCTCCCACGTTTCGAAAGCCTATGGAAACAACATCGTATATAAAAACCTTAACCTGGTACTCCGGCGAGGAGACAGGGTAGCCCTGCTAGGACATAACGGTGCAGGAAAGACAACACTGCTAAAAATATTGGCGAATGTTCTTCCCTTCGAAAAGGGACAGCGCATATTAGGATACAACATCAGCACCGCATATTATGCGCAGCATCAACTCGAAATTCTCAACCCTGAAAATAGCGTACTATCCGAGCTACGCAGTGTCGCTCCTGACGATACAGAACAAAGATTACGCAGTATCCTGGGTGGCTTTCTCTTCAGTGGCGAAGATGTAACGAAGAAGGTATCAGTGCTGTCTGGCGGCGAAAAGAGCCGGTTGGCAATAGCCAAGATACTGGTACAACCAACGAACTTCTTGCTAATGGACGAACCCTCTAACCACCTCGACATCGCTTCAAGAGAAGTGCTCACCGACGCACTTGAAGCCTATCAAGGTACTCTCTGCTTTATTACCCACGATCGTACTCTTATTCGCCAAATCGTAAACAAAATCATTGTGGTTGCAGAAAACCAAATTCAGGTATTTCAGGGAGACTATGATAGCTATCTCTACTGGAAGGAAAGCCGACCTGAAAATAATTCGGGGGCAGGTCAGAAATCAGCGGGGAAAGCCGTTAGCAAGGACAATAGTAAAGAGGATTTACGTCGGCGCAAAGTAAAGGAAGGAGAACTGAGAAACACATACTACAGGATACTGTCTCCTATCCAGCAGAAAATCAGCAAACTCGAAGCCGGTCTATCAACGCTGGAGGCACAATTGAAGGAAATTGAGGATACATTCTCCAGCTCTACCCACTACGAGGACAGTACCAATGTGGTTAATAACATCCATAACCATCAAAAGCTGAAGAAAGATATTGATTCGCTTACTGAGGAATGGGAGAGATTTTCCCTTAAGGCTGATACAATAACGGGCGAGTTTGAGGAGAAAAAAAGATGGCTCTAATAATGGCGTGAGCTTAAGTTAGCCCGCAGTAAAAAATGGTTCAGTGCATTGATGAATAAAACAGATAAGCCAGGGACAACGAAGAGGAGCTTCTTCATCGTAGTCAATACTAAGGCCGGGCGTTACGATGAGTATCTTGTTTACGAGTACCTGGCAGATTTATTGTCCAGAGAAAATATCTCAGGGGAAATATATCACTTCATAAACCAGCAGGAACTGGCAGAGAGGATAAAGAAGACTAAGCAGGAGCATTTTGACCTCTATATAGCCGTGGGAGGGGATGGTATGGTAGCACTGCTTGCCAGTTACCTTCAGGACTGGAAAAAACCAATCGGAATTATACCGGCAGGTACAAGCAACACTATGGCCAACATACTGGGCATCCCCCTGGACGCAAAACTAGCCGTCCAGCAACTTATTCATTTCGGGAAAACGAAAACCATTGACGCCCTACGGATAGAGGACAGATTATTTTTCATGAACGTCTCTACGGGCTTCTCCTCATCTGTTGTAAATGAATTAGACTCCACCAAGAAATCTCTGCTTGGAATTTTTGCTTACATATTTGCTGGACTGCTACACCTGCCGAAAACGACTCAACATACATTCTCCATTGAAATAGATGGGAGACGGCAACAGGTAAAAGCGGCGGAGTTATTTGTGGTCAATTCGGGTGTACTGGGCAGATCACAATACACCGTTTCGGACAGCAAGATTGACGACGGAGTACTGGAAGTAGGCATCGTCCGCGAGGCCTCGATCAGGGGAATAGTTGACGTTTTGCTGGACATTCTCATCAGAAAGCGAAAGAAAGGATTCCAGCTCATCGGACAGGGGAAACATATCACCGTGTTAACCGAAAAGCCGCTGATAGTACAGGCAGATGGAGATATCATAGGAGAAACTCCACTGACTATAGAAGTCGTGCCCAAGGCAGCAACATTTGTCGTCCCTGCTTAACAAAGGAATCGACAGAGAAAAAGGGTTGTCTCGAAGGGTAACGCTATTTCAGCTTAGCAATGGCAAGGTATCAGGCGCATAGGGGAGCACACAAACTGAGGCCTCCTGCCCATGGCGTACAAAGGCGTCTTCAAGCGCCTTATCGACGGTGGAAAACGGAGTAAATTTCACCGCTATCGCGTCATCATCGCTGATTCCGCCAGAGACCAGAGATATCTTGGCACGCCGCCGTGTATTCGCCCATGCCATTGTCAGGGCACCAGCAACTGAATCTTTAATCTCGCCAGACCGCACCATGGTGTCTATCTCCTCCATGCTATGTCCAGCAAACTGAACCATCTCAGGATGTGTCACGGCAAAACCCTCGGGACAGGGAGTTACCACGATTATAGTTCCACCATCATTCACACAATGCTCCGCCGCATAGAGGCATTTATGTGCCTGCCAGAACTCAATATCACAGGGGTGAGAGCCAGCGACAACAATATCAGTCTTATTAGCGACGGACACACCATACACACTGCGCGATAGCTCAACGCCTTCTCGAAAGGCAGCTCTGGGATCTCCATAGACAGCCTTTACCAATCTTCCTTTAGCATCCAGTACTGTATTCAGAATGGCACGCAATCCTGCCCTTTCGGCGATTGCCTCCATTTCATGTCGAACAGTGTTCTCCAATATACCCAGCATACTGAGATCACAACTGCGTATAGAGAGCAAATGGACCTCTCCTGTTGTCTGCACTCCACATATCCCTGGCTGGATAATCTTGGCACCACCAGAAAAACCAGGAATATGGTGTGGCACTATTGAACCTATCCCCAACACCAGGTCAGCATCTACGACCAGACGGTTTACCATCACCGGAATGCCTGCCTGCGTAGTTCCCATCCGCACCAGTATCTCAGGGTCAAAAGCATCGTGATTTATTACCTGTATACGGCTGGTAACAACGCTACCATATTTTGTGTGCATTTCCTGAGCAGTCATACTACGATGTGTTCCAAGGGCGATAAGCAGCTGAACAGCATCGTCGGGCACGCCAGCAGCGCTAATTGCATTGAGGATTTCTGGAAGGATGACATCTGTAGGGGTAGGACGTGTATTATCATCAGCCACTATAACAATGCGTTTTGCGCCCCGAGCTAACTCAGTAAGGGTTGCCGCAGCGACAGGATTTGATAACGCTCGTCTGATCTCGGCAGCAGCATCTGTTACAGGGGAAATTTGATGGGGAGTATAAATCCCTTTCAAATTCGCCTCGGGCACAGAGAAGGAGACCATCTCCTCTCCATAGGGCATCTCAACATTTATTAGACTGGCCATATTCAATGCCTCCCGAATATGCGAAGTGGCACTAGTATAGCAACTCTATGTCCACCGGACTATGTTACAATTAACGCCCAGTTTATAAAAGAAGCGTTGGTTTGTTAAAATGGCAGATAGGAGGCAAGCATGCAAATCAAGTTAACTTTCCTGGGTGCGGCTCAGAATGTCACCGGTTCACAGTACCTTGTTGAGGTCAACGGCTCCAGCTTCCTGGTGGATTGCGGACTATACCAGGAAAGACACTTCAAGGATAGAAACTGGGAGCCCTTCAACTTCGACCCCGGTAAGCTCGACGCCGTATTGCTGACTCATGCCCACCTGGACCACTGCGGATTATTGCCGAGGCTCGTAAAAGAAGGGTTTCAGGGAAAGATTTATTGCACCAGTGCTACCGCTGATATCGCTAAAATCATACTCATGGACTCGGCAAAAATACAGGAAGAAGATGCAGAATTCAAACAGAAAAGGCACAAACGTGAAAGGAGGAAAGGCCCTCATCCAGAAATATCCCTGTATACCATCACCGACGCCCAGAACTGTTTCCCGTTACTTTCAGATGTCAGCTATAAAGAGCCAGTTCAAATAGGTGAGGGAATCAGCGCTACATTCTATGATGCCGGGCACGTGCTTGGTTCAGCAATGATAAAAGTCACGGTAAGTCAGAATGGAGATACACGTAGCCTGCTCTTTTCCGGTGATATTGGTCGTTGTAACAAGCCCATCCTGCAGGACCCAACCTTTTTCACAGAAGCAGATTATGTGCTGGTGGAATCAACTTATGGTAACAGGACACATGACAGCCAGGATTCCATTACCGAAGATCTTGCCGAGGTAATAAATTCGACCGTGAAAGCAGGGGGGAACATAGTAGTCCCGAGCTTCGCCCTGGAGAGGTCGCAGGAAATACTCTATTATCTCAATGAATTGCTGGTAGCGGACCGTATACCACACCTGGTCGTCTTTGTTGACAGCCCAATGGCTATAAACGTCACAGAGGTATTCGAACACCATCCTGAACTATTTGACCAGGAAATGATGGACCTCATACGACAGAGGAAATCACCTTTCGACTGGCATGGACTGAACATGGTCAGGACGGTGGACCAGTCAAAGGCCATAAACTATATAACAGGCAGTGCCATGATTATCGCCGGCTCCGGTATGTGTACCGGGGGCAGGATAAAATACCACCTCGCGGCTAATATCGGTAGGCAGGAAAGCACTCTCGTCTTCATAGGTTATCAGGCAGCAGGCACTCTGGGGAGGCAGATAGTCGATGGAGCCAAAAAGGTCCGTATACTTGGACAAGAACACCTTGTCCGGGCCAGAGTGGCTCAGATACATGGCTTCTCCGCCCACGCCGACATAAATGAGATTACAAGATGGTTATCATCACTTCAGAAGCCACCCAGGCAGCTTTTTGTCGTGCATGGAGAAGCGGATTCCGCACAGCACCTTGCTACCCACCTGAGAGAAAAAACCGGTTGGCAAATTTCTATCCCTGAGTATCGGGAGGAGTTCATCCTCGACTGATAGAGAACTCCTTTTTCGGCTCATCTGATCAGGGCTTTTTCTCCGATTATCTCCTGCCCATGATACCAGCGTTGTACCGCCTCAACCGCAACCTCCGGTTCATCGCATATCGTGAGCATGTCCAGATCTCCCTTAGAAATAAATCCTCGACTGAGGACAGAGTCCCGCAACCAATCCAGAAATCCTTTCCAATAGCTGCTGTTGAACAATATCACCGGAAATGGCTTCATCTTATGTGTTTGCATAAGAGTCAGCACCTCTGTTAGTTCATCCAGCGTCCCAAGTCCACCAGGAATGATGATAAAAGCGATGGCGTATTTAACCAGCATAACCTTGCGAGCGAAAAAATGATTAAATGTTATTGATTTTGTAGTATAGGCATTAACTGATTGTTCCTCTGGCAATTCTATATTCAATCCAATAGAAGCAGCACCTGCTTCACGAGCACCCTTGTTAGCCGCCTCCATAACACCAGGACCTCCACCAGTTATGATGGAGTAGCCTTTCCGCCCAAGTCGATATGCTATATCCGCTGTCTGCGCATAAAGCTTATCCTCACGACTGAGCCTGGCTGAACCATAAATGGTTACGGCAGGCTCTACTCCGGTAAGCTTGTCGAATCCTTCCACCAACTCTCCAATTATGCGAAACATCCGCCACGATTCTTCCTTGGCTAATTCATTAATTTCATAACCGTATTCCATATTGTCCTCCACGATGTGTAAATATCATCGTCGTCTCTCTTTTAAAGTCAGCTATAAACCTGTGCAAAGGTTTCTGTCCTCCCGCATAAGTGTCAGGACAAACAAACTCTACCTGCAAGTCGGACCACGCCTTACCACTATAAGCACGCCCGCCATAGCAGCTATTGCCAGGACGATGTGCCAAGTTTCTATATTATATCCGCCGACAGGAAGAGCCTCTCCTCCCACTGACGTTACTGCATAGCTCAAATAACAAACCTCGCATGACACCAACGCTGAGTGATAGCCTATCCGCATATACCCTTCTTCTCCCCAGCCTGAACCCCAGCTATTACGAAGTATCCAGTAACCGCTTGTCTCCGGGTCGCCGTTATCATCCCATCCTACCAGGGAAATTGCGTGATTAGTCGGGGTATAGTAACAGGGGTCTGCCCAGCACTCGGTATTCAAGTCCGTATAGATGCCCTCATCATAAGAATTGAAGTCCCCTTCCACCAAGACAGCGGCATCCACAGGACCATAATTCATTATAGCTTCTTTTATCGCCAGGACGTCGCCACATGGAGCCCGCCGCCAGGAATTAAAAGTGATACGCTGGTCTCCCCAATGAGAGCAGTCTCCTGGATCCCCTGTCACGTATGGAAAATCGTCTTCGCTGATCACTCCTTCAACAGTGAGCGCTTCGAGTTCGGAATAGGTATAATCCGCGCCCAAGCATTCATAGAAATTATCTTTATATTGGGGTAGGTTACTAAGGCACCATATAATAAAAGATTCAGAGAAATCAACGCAATCCTCATCATATAATCCATTTGCCCTGTTATAGACTCCTTCCGCAGCAGCACAGGCAGCGAAGGCATAGCAGGAGCCGCAGGAGCCCTGGTCCCTGATATCACCAATATAGGAACGTCCATTTTTATCACGCCAGTCGAACGCAGAAGGAATTCCATCCCCCGTATAATCATCCAGCATTAGGTCCGCCTGCCCATACTCAACGCATTCACCATTCACCTGTTCTTCAACAGATGCTGTTTCAATGAAAGGCTCGTCATTTAGTTCCATCAGCTCCAGCATGGGTATTCTGCTTACACCTTTCAGGTTGTCACTCTCTTTTGGAACACAAATGGCACACTCGCCAGAATAAGTTCCTCTGTCTATTTCTTCCGTTTCTATGTCATAGCCATACCGGGCACAATAGGAAAACTCCCCGCCTGCCCTGCCGTAGTAGAAATCCCATGCATCGCACTCCGAACCATCGGGGAAAATACAAATGCCATATTGGCTCCCCTCGCTATCTATTCTGGTTTCGTACTGATATCCCATCATGTCACAGTAAATTGCCGCAGGGTTTGGGTATCCTCGTGCAGGCTGCTGCCCTGAAGAAATCTTGCCTTCATCTGTACAACAAATACTCTGCCCGTCATCTGCATATAACGGAGACGACAGGATGCCATGGAAAGGAAGCAAAAGCAATACAGCAAACAATAAGTACAGGGAAATAGCAGTTAGTAGCCACCGCTCAATGCACCGATATCTCATGGGACATCATTCTCCTCTGTTTCTATAGTGGACATTATATTCCCTCTTACACAGCGACACAATATGTCACTAATGAGCAGGTGTTTTTTTACAACTTTACCTTGACAACAATTATTTATCCCCGTAATATCCGATGATGCACGATTTCTTGAATGCACTACTGCTTACTTTCATGCCTTTGTTTATTGCCATCGATGCTTTAAGTAAGCCTCCTTTTGTATCAACCCTCACAGAAGAGATGTCTAATCGTCAACGCCAAAAGACAATCCACACTGCGACGGGAACCGCTGCGTTGGTTGGGCTAGTCTTTTTATTCTTCGGGCAATTCGTATTGACGGTAATGGGGATCACGGTTGGAGCTTTTGCTATCAGCGGGGGGATTATCCTCCTAGTTCTGTCAATCAACCATATCACCAAAGGAAGAATGATAGAGATCAGTAAACAGTCAATGCCTGCTATAGTTCCCATCGGTACGCCGCTAATCGTTGGACCTGCAACAATCACTACCTTGCTGGTATTACAGAACGAGTTTCCCCTGAGCATCGTGCTTCTCTCCTTCGCCCTTAATTTATTAATCGCTTGGGGAATCCTGCTCTTAGGCAATAAACTTATCAGGGTACTCGGAGAGGGTGGCTTCAAGGCCATATCCCAGGTCTTCAACCTGCTGCTGGCAGCCATCGCTATAACTATGATATTACGCGGGTTGGATATGCTGGGGATAATTAGTCTAGCAGCCTAGCGTTCCCAGGAAATGCCTGGCGCACGGCATAATCAACGGCCAGCTTACGCCGAACAAACTCTGCTTCAGTTATCTTTACTGGTATCGTCTTCCTTCTCGATTTCGAGGGTACATTCAGTAAGCACGGCAGCCAGTGCTCCCAGTGCAACCAGTACAGGAGCTGCCAGTACTGTAACTGCAGCAGCAGAAGCACCAACTGTTAACGGAATATCAATTAGATTTCTATCTGCATGTATAAGGCGGATTCTCCTGACATTCCCTTCCCGTATAATCTCCTTGACCTTCCCCACTACATCTTTACCATTTATGGTAAATTTCTCGCTTTTTGTCATAACCAGCCTCCTTTCTCAATCTTCTTTCTTGCCCAGAAACTATCGCAAAAGCAGGTCCAACCATGAAAGATTCCTTCCCTATTGTTATTACAGACTATTTTCCGCCGGACATAACTGGTACAGTTACACTACTAACACTGTAAATAAGCATCTGCTAGAATAATACTCTAATATGAAAAAAGATTATAGCTCAAACAGAAAGAGACAGCCCGTTATAGATAATCTCGACGAAGGGAAGGTGGCAGCTATGCCCGACTTGAAGGAACTCGCCAAGAGAGCCTCCTCCCAAATTCGAAAAGATAAGACCTGGACGGGACATCTTTTTGCTGCGGATAAAGGGCGTATACATGGTGTTCTTCTCTGCAAAAAAACTTTATCGACTATCTTTGAAAGAAGTCTCTCATCAGGTGATTCCAACAGTTACTGTGAAGAGATTAACGAGGCTACCCGGTTTTCTGAGAACCTCTGATTAGAGGGATTTCCTTATGAGCTATCATTGCACACAAAGAATATTGTCGGAGGAGGAAATATGACTGAACATATTGGTATCGTTGCCTGTAGCCCTGAGGGAGCGGCACTTTGCTACCGTACAATCTGTGTTGAGGCAGCAGCTATCATGGGAAAACATGCCTTTCCTGAGATTACCATGCATGGCTTTTCCTTCAAAGAATATGTGCAGTATCTCGACGCCGAGAACTGGGAAGGAGTCGCCAGCTTAATGCTCTCTTCTGTAGAGAAACTGGCGAAAGCGGGAGCCACTTTTGCCATATGCCCTGATAATACTATTCATCAACCGTTTGACCTGATCCTTGAGAAGTCATCCCTCCCCTGGCTGCATATCGCCGAGGAGGTAGCAACAGAGGCAGTACGACAAGGCTATACTTGCCTGGGAGTACTGGGCACCCTCTCCCTGATGGAAGGGCCTGTTTATTCATCCCGACTCGCCGCCGTCAGGATTGAACAGAAACTTCCGGCGAGAAAAGACCGTGAACGTATAAACCATATCATCTTCGATCAACTGGTTGAAGGCCGATTTCTTCCTGAAGCACGCGCGTACTTCAACGAAGTGATTGAAGGATTAAAAAGAGATGGTTGCGATGCCGTTGTCCTGGGCTGTACCGAGATACCGCTCCTGATGACAGAAGGAAAATCTACTCTGCCGATGCTTGATTCCACAAGATTATTGGCCAGGGCCGCTCTAAATAAAGCCACAGGAACTATTCCTGCCTGAGTAGACAGAATCAATGATAAACGGAATAAAATACCTTAAGGAGAGCCTGCAAAAAACTATAGGGCGTTTCCTTCAGATATTTCCCGTAGAATTGGTAATACGCACCATACAAGAACTGGGGCGTAACGATGCAACACATCTATCAGCAGGAATAGCATTCTATTCCCTCCTGTCACTATTCCCTTTGCTGCTGGGCTTGATAGCCATCCTGGGAACCGTTCTTCCCTCTGAAATCGTACAAAAGGAGATATTTGAATTTCTTGAAGCCAATATGCCGATAGCTGTTGACCTGGTACAGCGTAATATTGCCAGTGTTATACAATTCCGTAGCGAACTTGGGATAATAAGTATGGGAGGCCTGTTCTGGACAGGAAGTCTTATGTTCGGCGCCATGAGTCGTGCCATAAACCGGGCCTGGAATGTACACCAGGACAGGCCTTTCTATATTAGAAAACTGAGAGATGTAGGTATGGCATTGGGTATCAGTATATTGTTCCTCCTCTCACAGGGGGTCACCGCTTTTTTCTCCGTCCTACAAAGCTTCAATCTCCCTCCACTACCATTTCCTGCCCTTGTCCCTGATGTCACCATCACCAACCGGCTCATGGCTTTCTTTATTATTCTGATCATATTCCTTTTGCTATACAAATTCATTCCCAACACTAAAACCCACTGGCGATATATTTGGACAGGGGCTCTATTAGCTGCCTTAATGTTTGATGCCTCCAGAAACCTCTTCATCTTCTACCTCAACCGCTTTGCCAACTATGAGATAATCTATGGGTCGATGGCATCTATTATCGCCTTGCTTATCTGGATATTTTTCTCTGCCTCTATCCTGGTCTTTGGGGCCGCACTAAGCGCAGAGTATACACGCATGCGCCTGGGTGCACGTCGGGGAGAACTCATACCTTCTGATTGATAAATCATGGCGATAAGTTATACACCTAAGGATAATCAACATGGATAGAAAAAGTCTGGAGATGCTGGAATTTCCCCCTATCAGGGAGATTCTAGCTGGCTTTACTTCGTTTTCAGCCAGTCGCGAACTGGCTATCACTCTTCAACCCCTTCCGGACCCCAAACAGGTTTCCTTGTTATTAAGACAGTCCTCAGAGGCACGGCACCTCCTCTCCCTGGAGTATGATTTTTCCATCGGCGGGGTAACTGATATACGAGAAGAGGCAAAGATGGCAAAGAGAGGCAAGATCCTCGAACCCAAAACGCTGCTTAAGATACAGCAGACTTCGACAGCCATCAACCTGTTACAGGACAAATTGAAAGAACTGGCTCCAGAAATTCCCCTGTTGAGTGAACTCACCTCTGGTCTTATCAAACTACATCACCTCGAGAAGGATATCAGTAACTGTATAAAGGAGCCTGGCGAGTTGGTAAGTGCCGCTTCTCCCCAGTTAGCCCTGGTCAGACAAAGAGCCAGACAGATACGTGAGCAATTAACGAGCGCTCTACAAACCATAATCAATTCACCCAAGGGCAACAGGATAATCCAGGAGCCAATTATCGCTCAAAGAGAAAACAGATATGTCATCCTGGTAAAGGTAGAATACCGAAAAGAAATCAATGGCATCATCCATGACAGTTCCAATTCAGGGGCTACCGTGTTCATCGAGCCATGGAGCGTGGTGGAGCAGGGAAACGACCTGCGAGAGCTGCTGGCAGAGGAGCAGCGTGAGATTGAACGAATTCTCCGAGAGCTGAGTGCCAAAGTGGGAGTATACGAAGATGAAATCTCTAATAACATAGCTCTGGTAGCCGAACTGGACCTGGCTTTGGCTAAGGCACGATACGCCCGGGACGCCGGAGCGACGGAACCGTCAATCTCCATATCAATCCAGGGTAGAAAAGGGGGCAAAAATAGCCAGGCGCCGGTGCTCAAACTTATAGAGGCCCGGCATCCGCTGATTGGGAAAAAGGCAGTACCTCTTACCGTGGAGATTGGGGACGATTACCCTATACTCGTCATAACCGGGCCCAATACCGGTGGCAAAACAGTTGCTCTAAAGACAATCGGGTTGCTCAGTATTATGGCTCAGGCTGGCATGCCAATTCCCGCCTCGGAACAGAGCTGCCTTCCTGTTTTTGATAACATTTTCGCCGACATCGGCGATGAGCAAAGCATAGAACAAACGCTCTCCACCTTTAGCTGGCACATGGGTAATATCATCCGCGTCCTCAGGGACGCTACAGGAAGCAGCCTCGTGCTTCTTGATGAACTGGGTACCAGTACCGACCCAGTCGAGGGTTCTGCGCTAGCTTGCTCTATCCTTAGCTATTTCCTGCGGCAGGGAACAATTACCGCGGCCTCCACACACTACAGCGACCTCAAGATGTTTGCCCATACAAACTCCGGTCTGCGTAATGCCTCGCTGGATTTTGACCCGGTTACGCTAATGCCAACCTACCACATGACAATCGGCATACCCGGAGGCAGCAATGCACTTGCCACCGCATCCCGATTGGGATTGCCTGTTGAAATCGTCACTGGCGCCAGGGAAATGCTCTCCAAAGGAGCGCTGGACCTGGAGTCATTACTAGCCGATTTAATGAAAGAGAAAAACGAGGCCGAGACGATCCGCCTTGACCTGGAAAATACAAGAGTAGAAATAGAAGAGCAGAAGAAAGAGTGGGGAGATAAACTGCGGAGCTTGAAATTATCGGAACAAGAAATTGTTCAAGAGGCCCACGACAAGGTTGTGCTTGCATCAGCAGAACTGGAAAAAGAGATTCGCCAGTCTGTTTCTGCATTGCGTAAGGAACGGTCCATGCAGGGGATACAAAATGCCAGGAAAACCATCAAAGTAGTAGCGGAAAAATTGAATGAGGCTACCGGGCAGATGCTAAAAATAGATGCAACAGAGGAGGGGCAGGGAGATATAGATTCTATCGTAGAGGGCGATATGGTGCAGATAAGAGGAATAAACGCAGAGGCTAAGGTCATCTCTATTTCAGACAGGTCTAACCAGCTTCAAGTCCAGATTGGGCAAACAAGGTTGTGGCTGGGTCGCGATAGCCTGGAAAAAGTAATGCCTCAGGATGATAAAAGCAATAAATCGGGAATCCCTGTTAGAAAAGATTTTATTAACCGCAGTGTCCCGCTTGAACTTAACCTCAGGGGAAAAAGGGCCGAAGAGGTGGAATGGGTACTTGAAGGCTACCTCAGTGACGCCAGCATGGCCACCCTCAAACATGTCCGCATCATTCATGGTCACGGCACTGGTACTGTTCGCAGCATCACCCGGGATTTCTTATCCTCTTCTCCGCTGGTAAAGTCCTTTCGGCCCGGTGAACAGAGCGAAGGCGGCGATGGAGTAACCGTTGTCAGTTTATAAAACATCAACAAAGGTCCAGAATTTTTGCCTGGTATTCGCTCAAATCGACAAAAACTTGACAGCGGTAATCGCAGTATTTAAAGTATCAACGGGTGATATATCCCGTCAGCATCAATATCAGCTAACTTAGCCTGACAGCAATAGTTTCTGTATTAAAGCTAGCGTTGAACAGACATTGTCACTGGTATTATTGCCCGATATAATTAGACCGAAGTAGCGAGGTGATATCATGAATTTGTATAGTTTCCTTCAGCAAAGAGAGGCAGATGGCAATCCCATCAGAATCGGGATAATCGGAGCAGGGAAATTCGGCTCTATGTTCCTGTCTCAAGCCAGATTAACCCCCGGAATGCAACTAGTTGGCATCGCCGAGTTGGACCTGGAAAAAGCAAGACAGTCCTGCCTGACGACTGGCTGGGCACAAGATGCCCTGGCCATTGGTAATTCAACCTCCGCCATCAACGAAGGTGCCCGCAGGAAGAAAGTTGTTTTAACTGAAGATGCGAACCAGTTAATCGAATCAGACCTGGATGTAATCCTGGAGGTAACGGGAATACCTGAAGCGGGGACTCTTCATGCCTGGAAGGCACTCCAATCAGGGAAACACGTAATCATGGTCACTGTTGAGGCTGATGCCCTGCTGGGAAAAGCTCTTAAGGAACAGGCGAATAAAAACGGACTGGTCTATTCACTTGCCTATGGAGACCAGCCGGCGTTAATTTGCGAGCAGATTGACTGGGCGCGAACTGCCGGATTAGAAGTCGTCTGCGCAGGTAAAGGCACACACTACCAACCGGAATATCATTATTCTACTCCCGACACGGTCTGGAAGAACTTTGGTTTTTCCGAAGAACGTATAGCCGCTGGTAATGACAATGCCAAGATGTTCAACTCTTTCATAGATGGGACAAAGTCCGCAGTGGAAATGTGTGCGGTGGCCAATGCTGCCAGTCTTGTACCGCAGAAACAGGGCCTGCAGTTCTTGCCGATAGGAGTAAATGAACTGGCCGATAGACTAAAACCTGTATCCGCTGGGGGAACACTGGAGCACAGCGGAACCGTAGAGGTAATAGCTGGGTCAAACCGTGATGGCACACCAGTGAAGGGAGAGCTGCAGCATGGCGTATATGTTGTCTTCAAAGCTCCCAGTAGCTATACGAAACGCTGTTTTTCTGAATACGGCTTGCACACCGACTCTTCAGGCGAGTACTCAGCGCTTTACAGACCGTTCCATCTCATCGGGATAGAACTTGGCATAAGCGTCGCTTCGGCTGTTCTTCGAGGAGAGCCCACCGGCTCATTCAAATCCCTCCAGGCAGATGTAGCCTCCGTAGCCAAGAAAGACCTTAAACCAGGGGATGTTCTGGATGGGGAAGGCGGTTATACCGTCTATGGACGACTGGCACAGGCGAAGGAAAGCATGAGCAAGGGATATCTGGCTATAGGATTAGCTAATAAGGCAAAGATTCTGCGCCCGGTGGCTAAAGATTCAATTCTCACCTATGATGACGTAGAGCTGAATGAAGAGCTCTTCTCCCATAAGATGCGAAAGCAGATTGAAGAGGAATGTAAAAACAAGAATGACATTGTGAGATGAAAAAAACAGGGAAGCGTCACGTTCATATCTTGTCAGCTTGCAAGGAATATGCAAGAATGGACGGGGAAACACAATAAGCAACAAATGAAAGAGGAGGGACATTAAATGAGATGCCAGACAGCTATTGCGAAAGTATTAAAAATGGAGGGTGTGGACTGTGTGGTTGGCTTTCCCAACAATCCTATACACGAGGGTATGTCTGAAGAGGGGATACGTTTTATTTCATTTAGAGATGAACAGGGTGCGGTGCAGGCCGCAGATGGTTTCACTCGTGCTTCATTTGGAAAGCGTATTGGTGTTGCTTCCATGCAGGCAGGAGCAGGAGTTGAGGTAGCATATGCCGGTATCAGGGAAGCTTACAGCGACGGCGTACCTATACTACTACTACCTAGTGGCGAGGCACGGCGCAGGGTCACTACCGATCCCTATTTTAATGCAGTGCAAAATCTGCGACCAATAACAAAATGGATAGATACCATTAATTTTGCCGACCGTACACCGGAGATAATGCGGCGTGCCTTCACTTACCTGAAGAGCGGACGGCCTCGCCCAGTACTGGTTGATGTCCCGGTAGATGTAGTGAACGAGGAATTTGACGACTCATTATTCCAATATAAGCCGGTGAATCCAACAAAGTCCGCTGGCGACCCCGCGGACGTGAAAAAGGTAGCCGCGGCATTGATTGCAGCCAAGAATCCAGTTATCCGCGCTGGCACAGGCATATTATGGGCCTGCGCCTGGGATGAGCTTCGTGAACTGGCTGAGCTACTTGAGATTCCAGTATACACTACCATGAATGGCAAGAGTGCTTTCCCTGAAAACCACCCACTGGCATTGGGAGCAGGCGGACGAGCTCGGCCAAAAATGGTGATGTATTTTCAAAAGAAGGCAGACCTGATTTTCGCTATCGGCTCCAGTTGCACCAGGGAAATATTCACAACCCACATTCCTGGCGGTAAAACCATCATGCAATCGACAATTGATGAACATGATTTGAATAAAGACTACCAGATTGAGCAAGCCATTATCGGCGATGCCAAGCTGGTATTACGTCAACTAATCGAGGAGGTGAAACGCCAGGTTGGGTCTGGTGGCAAACAGAAAAACGGGGCAGTGATAAAGGAAATAAAAATAATCAAAGAAGAATGGCTTACGGAATGGATGCCCCTGCTCACTTCTGATGAAATACCGATCAACCCTTTCCGGGTTTACTGGGATTTACAAAAAGTACTCGATAAGCAAAACACTATCATCACCCATGATTCGGGTAGCCCAAGAGACTCGCTTACTGCCTTCTGGGAAACCCAAATTCCCGGCGGATATATTGGCTTCGGCAAGGACCACATGCTGGGGGCAGGATTGGGATTAGCCCTCGGAGCCAAACTGGCAAGGCCCGATAGAACCGTTGTACAGGTAGGAGGAGATGGAGCTTTTGGACAGGCTGGAATAAACCTGGAAACAGGTGTAAGGGCAAATATCCCTATACTCGCCATCGTATTGAATAACGGAAGGCTTGGCTGGACAAAAAATGCAAACCCCCTCGCTGACAAATTCAGCGAAATAGGGAAGCTTTCTGGTGACTACTGCAAGATTGGTGAAGGGATGGGAGCCTGGACAGAAAGAGTTGAGAAACCGGAAGAAATCATTCCTGCTGTTAAGAGAGCTTTAAAAGTTATAGCCGCAGGAAGACCAGCTCTACTTGAGATTATGGATAAGGAAGAGAGTGCCGTCTCTTTATATAACGAATTGGCTTAAGATGTGATGCCAGTGCCCGGTGGGCAGTAAATAGATGATGGCTACAGAAAATAATGATGTTGTCAACTGAGAGGACAGGTTATGCATAAAATGCCTCTCTTTGAACTGCCGGAAGAGAGCAGGGAAGTTCCTCACGACATGCCACTTGCTGCCAGGATGCGGCCCCGTAACTTCGGCGAGTTTATTGGACAAGAGCACCTGGTAGCCAGTGGACGGGTCTTTCGAAGTTGCATCGAATCCGACAAGCTTCCTTCTATCATTCTGTGGGGCCCTCCCGGAAGCGGTAAGACAACCCTGGGTCATATCATTTCCAGTATTACCAGTTCACATTTCAGCTCCCTCAGCGCAGTTAGTGCAGGAGTAGCCGATCTGCGGCGTATGATTGATGAGGCGAGGAAAAGAATGAAGTTTTCTCATCAACGAACGATACTATTCGTTGATGAGATACATCGATTCAACAAGGCTCAGCAGGACGCCGTGTTGCCCTTCGTGGAAGATGGAACTATTACCTTTATCGGTGCTACCACGGAGAATCCTTCCTTTGAAGTTATTGCCCCTCTTCTCTCCAGGTGCCGTACCTTTCGGCTAAACCTGCTAAGCGAAAAAGCAGTCAGTCAAATCGTGGAGCAGGCAAGAGTGGATATGGAAAGAGGGATAGGCAAGCTCAAGGTCAACATGAGCGAGGAAGCTCTACTCCACCTGGTGACCATGGCAAATGGCGACGCCCGGATGGCTCTGAATGCATTGGAGATGACGACCGCTGCAGCTACTGCAAACAGTAGCGGCGAACGTTACATAGACCTTCCCGCTGTCGAAGAGACACTACAGCACCGCGCCCTGCTATATGATAAAAAGGGGGAGCAGCATTATGACCTTATCTCTGCCCTGCATAAATCGCTACGCGGTTCCGATGCAGATGCCTCTCTTTACTGGATGGGACGAATGCTTGAAGGAGGGGAAACCCCCTTCTACATCCTACGCCGCCTGGTGCGCTTTGCCTCAGAAGACGTGGGGATGGCCGACCCACAGGCTCTGACAATAGCTGTAGCTGCCCAACAAGCAGTACATTTTATCGGAATGCCCGAAGGTAAGCTGGCTATTGCCCAGCTAGTGGTTTACCTGGCAACTGCCCCAAAAAGCAATTCGCTATATAAGGCTTACTCAAACGTTGAAGAGGACATCAAACATAGTTATAATGACCCTGTACCTCTTCATCTGCGTAATCCAGTGACCGACTTAATGCGCCAGATGGAATACGGTAAGGGCTATAAATATGCACATGACTATGCTGACCATTTTGTTAAGCAGCAAAACCTGCCAGACTCACTGCAGGGAAAACACTATTACACCCCCAGTAATCAAGGCTATGAAAAGGAGATTGCCGACAGGATCAAGCGCTGGTGGGGAGAGAGTCAGCCTCAGCCGTAATCTTCTGGCTTGAAAAAACAAACAGGAATCAAGCCGCCATTTTCCTCGCGAGAAGCTAAGGGAAAGGCGGCAGCTTATTCTAAAACCCCGATATTATGAAATACTCCGAATACAAAGATGCTATGACTGAGAGTAAAGGCCAGAATAAATACCGCACCCTGATGCTGGCGTTCTCCTTCAGTATAGCCTTTATATTACACCTCCTGCTCTTTGCAACGGCACCGATGGTTACGGACATCATGGAGGAAATGACGCTGTCTTACGCCCAGTTTGGTTTCATTTTCTCAGTGACCATGATAACACTCGCAGCCTTCCGGTTACCCTGGGGGTTGCTGGCTGATAGAATAGGCTACCTGAGTGTTTTCAGAATAGCGGCACCCCTTTGCCTGGTCTTTGCTTTCACCAGGGCATGGGCTTCTGGTTACGTAAGCCTCCTGATCAGCCAGTTTTTTCTTGGTATTGGATTGGCTGCGGTTATCCCTGTCTTGACCCTACTGGTCAAGGAATGGGCCCACCAGAAAACTGGCTTCTCTACGGGTATCTATATCGCAGGCTTCGCTGCAGGCAACGCTACCGCCCTCGGGTTGACACCTCTCTTGCTCGAGTCAATGAGCTGGAGAACTGTTCTTCTCTGTTATGCCATTATTAGCGCCGTAATATGCACTCTCTGTTGGCTATTCGCTAGAAGTAGTTTCAAGGGATCAGCAGGCTTCCAGATAAAAGGCTTCAGCCTGCTGTTAAAAGACAGATATGTATGGGTATTGCTCTTCTTCCTCATAGCAACTATGGGAAGCTATGATTCTCTTGCCACCTGGATGCCAAAGGTTCTGGAGATGAAACAGTTCAATCCTGCGCTGGCCTCATTGCTTCCGCTGGGATTCTTCGTGGCTGGCCCAATAGTCGGCTCCCTGTCAGACCGATTCAAGGATAAGAGAACTCTGCTGGCGTTACTGGGTGTGGGAGCTGCCTCTTCCGTCGTCGGGTTAAACTATGCTCCCTTTCCCTTCTTTCTCCTCTGCCTGTTCCTCTCGGGTTTCACCATCACAGGAGTACTAACCATAACCCTGGCGATACCGGTAGAGCACGAACGCCTTTCCCCTTATGCAGGGTCCGTGGTCGGACTTATCTAGTCACTGAGCAATATCGGCCCCCTGGTCATGCCAGTCCTATTCGGTCTGCTAATTGACGTAACTGGCACCTTCCACGCCTCGATTTTCGCCGTAGCTGCGCTGGCTGGAATCACCTTTATCCTGGGCTCCCGGGTAAAAAGCTGAAGTGGAAAATAACCTACAAAACTAACTCCTTATTCATAGTTGTATGCCAATCAATTAAAAGGCACAACCGCATGTCTCTACTTGGAAGACGATGTTCTTACTGGCCACTCTTCCTTCCTCGTCATACACGTAGACACTAACAGTAACATTCCCTCCCTTTTCAGGCGCGGTCCAATTGACCGCAGATCCCTCCCCTGTAAAGGAAGAGTCTCCACAGCATCCAGGGCCGGTATATGTCTCTCCTCCATCTGACCATTCGTATGTCAGGTCTCCACTCAGGCCAGCTATCACACTTGTAATTTCATAGCTTTTGTTCTTCAGTACCATGTATCCGTCGCCTTTTCCTTTGAAATACTTGGGCGTTTCAGGAGTAACCACTAATTCCTCAATAACAGGTGGCGGATACTGAGACACGCTGATGGAGATAGTCCTTGTGCTCTCTTTACCAAAACCATCGCTGACTATAACCATGATTTCATACAGTCCCGGGCTGTCAGGGGCTGTCCAGTCAATCGTCTGCCCTGTTCCCGCGATTTTTCCTTCTTCTGCCACCCATTCATAACTCAGCTCATCACCATCCTCATCCTCTGCGCTCAATTCAATATGGCTACTACCAGAAATCAGCACCCACTCTGGCGACACCACCAACTCAGTAATCACCGGCTCATGGTTATCCTTCACCCTGATAGTTATGGAGGCAGATACCTCTGTATTATCCCCTTCTGTATCATTATTCCCTTTACCATCCAGCACTGTTACCGTGATATCATATAAACCCTCAGCCTTGGGTGCGGTCCAGGCAATGCTGGCTCCATTCTGGGCTATGTTGGTTATATTGCCTTCATCAGCCATCCAATTATAGGTCAGTATATCGCCATCCTGGTCAAAGGCCAGGCACTCGATTAAGCAGCTTTCAGAAGGTGCAACCACTTCTGCCCCAGTTGCAAGGCTAATAATTTCCGGTAATTTATTGTTCGGAACACATCCAAACATACTGAGGATAAGAATAAGCAGCAACACACCAACCGCCACTCTTCCTACATTGAATTTACTTATAATTCCCACTTTTTTCATATGACCTTCCTGCAATCTATCTTTTATTTCGCGAAGATAAATACAAATGAGATTAGCCGTCTCTCCATCTAAAAGAAATATTTATCTATCCTTGGCTTATTATACAACTAATAGACTTTTCAGTCTTTAACTACGCTCCTAAATCTTTCCAAAGCTGTGTCCTTACCAGGTATTTCTTCCGGCAGAGGTGTCTACAGAAACACCTTTTGCTTTTTCTTCTACAAAATAAATCCAGCTACCCAACCCAGCAAGGTCCCCAGGACAATTATGCTGGGAACATATACCAGGGCTTTCTTAAAACCAAATACTCTCCCTATAGCCAGCCAACTAGGCAAACTGAGTCCTGGCCCTGTAAGCAATAAAGCCAGCGCAGGTCCCTTCCCCATCCCCAGTTCCATCAATGTGTCTACAAAAGGAGCTTCAGTCATGGTAGCAAAATAAGTCGTCGCGCCAATCATCGTAGCAAGAAAAGATTGCCTCAATCCTTCTCCACCTAAAAACCTCTGTATCCAGGCCTCAGGCAGTACAGCTCCAATGACACCTACTATAAATACTCCTCCCAGAAGAAAGGGAAATATCACACGCACAAACCACCAGGTCTCCCTCATCCAACCCTTAATTTCATCCCAACTCTTAATCTTCCAAACATAAATCGCCGTTATTATCGTGGCCACCATCCATACCATAACCTTTGCAGAATAGCTCCCCCCTTGCACTGCATAATTGGGAGCTAAAAGACTTGTCACCAGTAAAAGAAGCAGTATGCCATTCTTTCTGGTAATAACACTACCTGTTGAAGCCTGAAAGGTCTGTACTCTCTGCCTTTCTTCTTTCCTGAAAGAAAGGAACATGATCATCCCAATTATAAAAGAGACGGCAAGGGCTCCTACCAATCGAGCGATAACAAGTTGAGAGCCCAGGATTGAGCCGGTATAAACTAACGCCAGTACATTTGCAGCCGGTGCTACCCAGAGCAGAATGAATGCGGGACCAATCCCCGCACCTCCATAATAAAGACCACTGGCAACAGGGATGACCGTACATGAGCAAACCGCGATAAAGAAACTTCCTCCAGCCGCAATTGGGAAGGATTTGAACTTGTTCACGGCACTTCCCAAGTGTCCTATGATCGCCTCCCTGGACACGAAGGATACTATCGCCCCGGCAAGAAGAAAGGCAGGGACGAGGCAGGTAAGCACATGCAAGACAATATATTCCTTCAGGGAGTCCAGTCCTGCTTGTATAACTAATTCGACCATTTAGTACCGCCTTTTATATTCATCCAAACACTTAGTGCTATTAAGATAAATCCAGGCATTGGCGCATTTAAGCCTCTCCCCAGGTAGCCTCTATCGCTTCAGTCCCCTACAGCCTACCCTCGCAGCCCGTCCCAACCTCTCTTTATCCAGTTTAATAATCTCTTCTTCTTCCAGACAAGTACTCAGCATCTGAAGTAGAGAGGGAACAGACTCATTGCTTTGATTTTTAACGGAATAGACTATCCACAAACCTTCCCTCCGGGAACTGACAAAGCCAGCATTCTCCAGTATGCTCAAGTTACGCGAGGCACGTGACTGGGAGATATCCAGTGCCTGCATTACCTCACACACACAGCAATCTCTTTTCAGCAGAACTTTTAGAATTCTGATTCTCGTCTCATCTGATAAAGCACTAAAAACTTTAACTAATTTTCGCATATCTTCAACATTACCAAACTATATGCACTAATGCGCATATAGTTATTTTATCCCGACTCTTACGGAAAGTCAAACAAATTTACTCTTTATTCATAAACATGGTTGACTGAAACTACTTATCCGACCACAAGATGAGCCGCCTTTTCAAGCCTGTATCCAGAGAACCACATAGTATATTCCAATTACTATGAAGGTAATTGAGACTACTATACGGATGATATTTTGAGCGCGGGTAACTGCATCAAACCAGGCAGAAATTCTGGCCACCCCAGCCGCTATAAGCGTGCCAAATATTATTACAGGGAGCCCGGTACCAATGGCAAACACCGCGGGCAACATGACTCCACCAGCAGATTTAAAAGCCAGAGGGAGCAAAACCCCAAAGAATATAATGGCACTATAAGGGCAAAAGGCCAGGGCAAAAATAACACCTAAAAGAAAAGCTCCCAGCTTACCTTTATCAGCAACTTTCCTTCCAATTTCAGCCAGCTTTCCACTTCCCGGGTTAAAAGATATCCTGTTTATATTCAGCATTAGCAGCCCCATAACTATTAAAAGCGGTCCCAGGATACGCTCGCCAAAGTTCTGGAGAAAAGTAGCAGAACCAGGAATACCCAACCCTGCCTTGAGAATCAAAATGCCAATGAGGGAGTAGGAAAACATGCGACCTAGCGTGTAGAGCACTCCCGTTATCACGGCGTATCTGCGCACTGTAACCTTACGGCTGACATATGCTATAGCAGCAATGTTGGTTGCCATGGGACAGGGGCTAATGGCTGTTAGCAAGCCAAGGCCAAACGCTGCCAGAACAGGAACATTTGTGCCGTCAATGAACTGTTGTATTATGCCGCCCGGGTCCATTAGCCTACCCCTATGAGTATTCCCTCGATCCTGTTTTTCACTGTTTCAACAAATGCATCATTATCACCCACGACAAGCCAGATTTCATTCACTTCTTCAATATTATTCGTATCCCCTCTTATCACGTTGATAAACAGTGATGAAGTATAAGCACCATATTCCTCAATGACAGCAGCATTCTCCTCCTCTCCCAAATCATAGACTTCGAAGGAGACTATGCTGTTAGCCATTTCTTCCTCGAAGTACTTTTCCAATGTATAGCGCACCCCGTCTTCTGCATAGATACAAGACGCACATCTCTGAGAACGGTGGAAATAGACCAGTTCCACTCTATCAGTTTGAATCGCAGGGGTTTCAGGTTCTGGTATTACCGACGGGATAACAGGGGCGCCCTCTTCCACCGATGCCATAAGCACAAAGTGTGTTAGATGAGACAGCTGAGTAGTAACCTTACTGCTTTCGATATCTACAGACTGATATAATGATATATTCCATTCGTCATATATCATGCAACAGCCAACATAAGGACAACTGGCAATAAATAAGTTTTCCTCGTTTACTCCCTCCGGCAACTCCTCCAGGTCATATCTTAGTGTGACGTAAGCAGGAGTAGAAAAGTTGGCCTGTTCCGGCGCCAAAGTATAGAGTGGCCCGACAAAACAGGTATCCTTCGGTAGCGACGGGAATCTGTTGTCGACATCAATTGCAACAGCGACGTCCTGAACAAGCTTTCCTCCCGCGTCCATGATAACGGTATCTTTGTCTATAGCGAGTGTTATCTCCCCGTCGAGAGATGACAGTTTTATGTCTGCCTTAAGCTTCCCCTGGCTATCAACTGGAAAACTACTCTTCTCGCCAAGTAAATCAAAGTCCAATAGGGAGGTCTCTTGCGCTTCATCATTGATTTCAGCAACCTCAGTAGTAGCTTCTACGCACCCACCCATAAAACCAGTCGCCAGGCATAACAAACTGATAAGGCCTGCAGTCACTATTGATCTATTCATAGTAATTTTTCCTAATTATTGTTCCAGTCCCACTTCCAGTAGAGCAGAAAGCAGGGACTGTTTGCTTGGGCAGAGTCCCATTATCTTAATTAACTCTCCAATCACTACTGCTGGCGCAGCAGACAGTCCATATTTCTCAAATAGTTCATTTCGCCCTCTGTAAGTGATAAGCTCCACCTTATCACCATATTCCTCTTCGATTTCACCTAGTACTTTGGAGAGACCAACCCCACCGGAGCAGGTAGGAATCGATAAAAATACCTCGACTTTTATCTTATTCATAGACCACCTTCCCTTAGTGCATTGGCTAACGTAGTTCGACTTGGAGATATGCCTTCAATTCTTATCTTCCCATTAATGACAATTGCCGGCACACAGCCAATTTTGTACTCTTCGAATTTGGCTATTGCTTCCTCTCCAATCAGTTTAGTTACATCCAGTCTCCCCTTATGCTTAAGGGCAAACTCATCAGCCAACTCCAGGATTGCAAGGCATCCCGGGCAGGGAGGGTCTCCACTGAGCACTTCCATTTTTACCTTCGCCATTATACATTCAACTCCTTTTTTACTGCGTTCTCCAATTCAAGCTCTGAAATCATCTTTCCCGAAGAAAAAACCTTGTCATTTATCACCACGCCAGGAGTGAGCATGATCCCATAGCTTCGGGCTTCATCAGACATCACCGGAAAGCTGACCATTTCTACCTCCTCGGGATATTTTTCAGCTACCTTTTGGGCCACTTTCTCCACCTGCTTGCATCTTGCACATGGCGGGCTTGGGTGAAAAACCTTTATGTTGATCTTCATTTGCCTTAACTCCTCCACAATTATTTATTCCTCAACCTAAATCTGGCCGTACCATTAGCCAGGTTCAGTAATTAACATATGAATTAGTTACGTCTCCGTATTTATATATGCACATTGACGCATATATTATAGTCTACTTGTTCCTTCTGTCAACATGACGAATCCAGCTTAATAAAAGCAAACAATAGAGGATGTTATGGAGCAGAGTAAGGATGTCCTTCTCACAATGCTTGAACTGGTCTTAGATTATAATACGGTATAGAAGGAAACAGAGGTCTCAAGGTTGTATTATTAAGACAGGGTACATTAATATGGAAATGTTTCTTTCCTCAGTAGCTAACATGTCGGAACTACCGTGATGCTGAGTCTTGAAATAGCCGAACCTTAATGAAATAATGGAATGAGAAAAGCGTATGAAGATTGTTAAAGGGATATTCTCAGGAATACTTGGTTTTTTATTAACAGTTATCCTGATTATACTGGGAGGAATAATTACCCTGGAGAATACCCTACTTAATCCTGCCTTCATTATCTCTGAGATGGAGAAAGTGGATGCCTACTCAATTATCGTCGATGAGATTAGCCTTCAGTTAAAGGCTCAACTTCCCACCGAAGTCCCTTATGTAGAAGAAATAATAGATGAGACCATCACCGAGCTTGAGCCATGGTTGAGAGAGCAGGTCAACCTCGTTATCTACGACGGTTTTTCCTACCTTAAAAGAGAACAGGAACTTCATATCATCATTCCGCTAGAAGAAGTCAGTGAACGTATAAAGGAAAATGTTAACGATATTGTCCTTGTATCGCTCCCACCTGAACTGGAAGGGATTCCTCAGGAAATGGTACAGTTCTTCCTGTCGCAGGTATTCATAGAGATAGATAATAAAATCCCTAAGCAAATTGAAATCAACGAGACACTCCTGGGGACGGAGCTAACCGCACAACTTCACCAGGCTCAACAAGTCGTTGGCTATATAGAGATCGGCGATATAATACTGATAAGCTTGGTAATCTTACTGATACTGCTTATCGCCCTGCTACGGTGGTGGCGACTGAAATCCATTGCCCTATACAGCGGAGTGCCTTTCATTGTAGCAGGAACCTCCACTCTGATAGCTACTTTATTCGCCAGAAGCCTTATCACTAGGGTGGTACCTGCTGAATTGCCACGTGAAATTACATCGTTCTTGCCTGTCCTGGTCGAAGACCTTATCGGCCCTCTACGAACATACAGCCTGATCATTCTGTCTATTGGAATAGTGCTGCTCGTGCTCTCTATAATACTTAAGTCTGAGGACGATTTGAGCTAACGCTAAAGATTACCAGCAGCCTGGTATCCATAGTGATGAACTCCTACGCCATCACAAGGAACTATCAAACGGAAGAGCAACAAAGAAAGTGCTGCCTTTGTCCGGTTCACTCTCTACCCAGACCCTGCCACCATGAGCTTCAACCATCTGCTTGACTATAGCCAGTCCTAATCCCGTTTCACCTCTGCTTCTGGCGCGAGAGCTATCTGCCCTGTAAAACCGCTCGAAAATTTTTCCCAGGTGCTCTGCCCCTATCCCC
>SDBU01001630.1_pt1 | contig 31370 bp, 29 predicted proteins | sample 2277071 | NCBI WGS metagenome assembly SDBU01 (sample SAMN10397929, study PRJNA504765) | marine sediment metagenome | isolation source: marine sediment core GS08_GC12, 126 cmbsf | place: Arctic Ocean: Gakkel Ridge, Loki's castle | collected 2008 | reverse complement strand
ATGCGCACCAGGCAATTTTGGCTGCTCTGTGGAGCCTATTTGGGGTTTGGTGTATTTCTACAAGCTATCATGGTGCATATTGTGCCCCATGCCACTGAGCTGGGAATTTCAGCAACAACGGCAGCTAATATTTTTATCGCTATCGGTGGACTAAGTATCGTGGGCAGGATTGTAATCGGCAGTGCCTCTGATAGAATTGGCATCCGGTTAGCTCTCATTATCTGCTTCATTCTGGCGACAGCGGCTCTGGCCTGGCTGTTGGTAGCTAAAGAGATGTGGATGTTCTATTTGTTTGCGTCTGTTTGGGGCTTTGCTTATGGTGGATTATCAGCTGTGATGTCGCCATCAGTGGCTGAGCTATTCGGGCTGAGTTCACACGGCGTGATTTTAGGGGTTATTGTCTTCATTGTCACCATTGGGAGTGCCATTGGTCCAGTTCTGGCTGGTGGGATATTCGATATTAGGGGAAGTTATGATTTAGCTTTCCTAGCCTGTACTGTAGCCAGTGCTATCGGGCTTATATTAGTTACACTTTTAACACCAACTAGGAAAAGCTGGGATACTTAACCAGAGGTAGCATACTGCTAAGCCATGTACCTTTCTAACTGTTAGAAGTATCGTATGATTTGGCTAAGTTTATCAGGCGACGTAGAGGAGCTTGACAAACAGGCAGCTTGGCACTATTGTGAGGTCTAGGGGTTTTACTGCTTAAGGGATACTACAATGCCTATCGTCTCAAATGTCAGTCTGACTTTAGACATGAAGCAAGTGCTGCGCCGAGAGGGAATCAGGGAATATTCCAATCTCAGGCCTGTGATAAAAAACTTAATTCGTGAACTGCTGGTCAGTGTAAGAAAGCTCCACCTGCTAGAGCCAGCCATCGCCTATGAAATCTACCCTGTAACTGAAATGAACCAAGGCCAATTGTGCCTAAAGGGTAACATAGTGCTTCATAGTCCGCCATTTCCTTCGGGTTTATCAAAGGTTAAAGAACTGGCCGTGGTAGTCTGCACTATTGGCCCCAACCTGGAGACAAAGGTGACCGATTATTTTGCCCAGAATGACCCGTTACGAGCTATATTGCTAGACGGTATCGGCAGCGCCGCAGTGGACTCCTTGACTCAAGAAGTCTGTAAGTTTATAATGCATGAGGCATCATCACACGGCTATGAGGCCAGCAGTTCCCTCAGCCCGGGTATGTCAGGTTTCCCAATCTCAGAACAATGGAAACTGTTCGAACTGGTGCCAAAAGAGCAAATTGGGGTAAGACTGACTCCTTCAGGAATGATGGTTCCTCGCAAGTCAGTGTCCATGGTTATCGGGATAGGCCCACAGATGCCAACCTGGACAAAAGCTGAAGTCTGTGCTCGCTGCAACATGAGGAAGACCTGTTCTCATAGAATACACGCGTGAGTAATGAAGCAGAACCAAAATCGGGAGAAGCATGGCAGCTTACACAATTGATTTTGAGCCGGCAGGCCGAAGGGGACAATGCCAGGACAATAAGTCTCTCTTGGCTTGTTCCCGCCAATTCGGTGTGGGCATAATCAGCCTATGCGGGGGTAAAGGAACATGCCACTCCTGCAAGGTGCAAGTTTTAAGCGGCACCGTCTCAGAACCAACTTCCAATGACCGGGAGGCTTTTTCACCTCAAGAACTCGTAGATGGCTGGCGTCTGGCCTGCCAGACTTTTCCTGCCAGCGATTGCAAATTGAGAGCGCCAGCCGAGTCGATGACCACCCCACAGAGGATACAGGTGGAGGGGTTAGAGATAACGGTTCACCCGGAACCACCCGTTCTAGCCTACCATTTACAACTACCAACTCCCTCCTTGACCGAGCCGCAGGCTGATGCCGACCGCTTACTCGAAGTGCTAAATCAGCAATACCAGTTAAATTGCCACAAGGTTGATATTGATGTCCTGCGCACTCTCTCCCCCCAGCTGCGGTCGTGGAACTGGGAGTGTCAGGTCTCAGTTCGCAGTGACGAAGTGGTAGCTCTTAGCCCCTGGCCAAATCGCCAACTAGGGTTGGCAATAGATTTGGGCACCACCAAGGTTGCCGGCTATCTAGTTGATTTGAGTGACGGCCGGACCTTAGCTGCTAAAGGGATTATGAACCCCCAGATAAGCTATGGGGAGGATATTGTCAGCCGTATTACTGTTATCATAAACTCGCCGGATGAGGGCGTGCAGCTACAGAAAGTAGTTGCCGAAGCGTTCAACGAGCTGGCTGTTGATCTGTGTGCCGAGGTTGGTGCCAACATAGAGGAAATTGTTGAGGCAGTAGTGGTAGGCAATACTGCCATGCACCATCTGTTTCTCGGTCTGCCGGTAAGACAACTGGCTTACTCTCCCTTTATCCCGGCAGTTAGCAAGTCTCTGGACATTAAGGCTCGTGACCTGGGGTTACATATTGCCTCAGGGGCTTATATACACCTGCTACCTAACATCGCCGGTTTTATCGGTGCCGACCATGTGGCGATGCTGCTAGCAACCGAGGCCTGGCAGTCTGAAGGACCGCTAATAGCTCTAGACATCGGGACTAACACCGAGGTTTCCTTAGTAAATAAGGGTAAGATAACCGCCGTCTCCTGTGCCTCTGGCCCTGCCTTCGAAGGCGGTCACATCAAAGATGGTATGCGGGCTGCCAGCGGGGCTATTGAACGGTTACGAATAGAAAATGGTAATATCCAGTACCTCACCATTGATGAAGCGTCACCGGTCGGTATTTGCGGATCGGGCATACTTGATGCTATGGCCCAGCTCTATCTGGTCGGAATCATCGACAAAGGCGGCCGGATGAAGGATAACCACCCAAATGTTCGTACCCGCAATAAGCAACGTGAGTTTGTGCTGGTTAGCGAAGAGGAACGAGATGGACGCCCGGCCATTGTTATCACTCAGCAGGATGTGCGAGAATTACAACTAGCTAAGGCAGCCATTCGCACCGGTATTGAGGCACTCCTGGAAACGAATGGTTGCTCTGCAGAAGAAATTAAGCAGGTAATTATTGCCGGAGCCTTTGGCAGCTACATTGATATAACCAGTGCGATAACTATTGGTATGTTACCATCACTGCCTCTGAACCGCTTCCGGCAGGTAGGAAACGCTGCTGGCATGGGAGCCAAGCTGGCATTAATCTCCCTTAGCCAGCGGGCTGAGGCCCAGACTATAGCCTCTCGAGTATACTATATTGAATTAGCCACTACCCCTAATTTTATGCAGACCTTCATTGAGGCAAGCTCTGTAGGAATATACAGGATGACACACAGTAAAAAGAAGGAGATTGATTAATGGAAACCAGGGTATCAAGCGCTACCAAAGAAGTAGTCATTGGTGACGGGCAACCAACAGTATTCATCGGTGAACGCCTCAATCCAACAGGCAAGAAGAGAATGTCAGAGGCATTGAAAGCAGGTAACCTTGAAGTTGTCCGTGATGAGGCTCTAGCTCAAGTACAGGCCGGAGCGGATATTCTGGATGTTAACGTGAGTACATTCGGTGTTGACGAGATAGCCCTGCTTCCCCAGGTGGTACAGGTAGTGATGGACACAGTAGATGTGCCGCTATGCCTTGACAGTGCTAATCCGGAGGCTTTAGAAGCAGCTCTTAAGGTCTACCAGGGTAAGCCGCTCATTAACTCAGTCACTGGTGAAGAGGCCTCTCTAGCCAAGATTCTACCTTTGGTCAAGGAATACGGAACAGCAGTTATAGGTCTGGTACAAGACGATGAAGGTATACCAAGCAGTGCAGAGCGGCGGGTAGCCATCGCCCATAAGATAGTCAGGCGAGCTGAGGCAGCCGGCATCCATCGCGAGGACATCATTATTGATTGTCTGGCTTCCGCTATTGGTGCTGATACCAGCTCAGGAGTAGTAGCCGTAGAAACTATACGCCGGATTAAGACTGAATTGGGGGTGAATCTGACACTGGGGGGCAGCAATATCTCTTTTGGCTTGCCTGACCGCGACTTGCTCAATAATGCCTTTGTGGCTATGGTTATTGCTGCCGGTATCACCTGCCTCATTGTAAATGTGGCTAAGGTGTACCCAATCGCTCTAGCGGCTGACCTTGTGCTGGACCACGATAAATATGCGAAGCGTTATATTAAAGCTTACCGACAACGCCAGAGACTACAGACAACAGAATAAAGCCTAAAGATAACGTGTTGATTTATTAAAGCTAGATGACGTATACTAATTAACAAAAACAGAGAGGAGGTAGCCAATGCCTGAAGAGGTAATCGGAGAGGTAACTGATTTCTTCGCCCAACCCGTGGTCGCCGGTATCGAGTTAGCCGCAACTCTAAAGCTTGGGGATAAAATCCATATCAAAGGTCACACTACTGATTTGGAACTCATTGTTGATTCAATGCAAATTAACAATGTAAATGTGGAGCAGGCTAAAACCGGTGATTTGATTGGTATCAAAGTTAGCGAGCGGGTAAGAAGAGGGGATACCATCTATAAGGTCGTTGATTGAAAAATCGCCAAGGAAAAGGGTTTAATCAGGCGACTAAATATATTACGAATCATCTCCCCACTAGGCTGTATGCGGTGAGACACTCCACAGCCTGGGGCGAAAGTCTTGGTCTGCGCCCTTGTTTAGCAAGGAACCCAGCTGTTAGTCAGCTTATGCCTTTGATTAAATTAGCCATCTCAATAGCATTCACTGCGGCGTCAAATCCCTTGTTCCCCATCTTAGTCCCGGCTCGCTCAATAGCTTGCTCCAGAGTATCAGCGGTGATTACGCCATAAATAACCGGCAGGCCGGTCTCCAACCCCACCTTAGCAATACCCTTAGTAACCTCGCTAGCAATATATTCAAAGTGAGGTGTTCCACCACGCACCACAGTGGCAAGGCAAATAACCGCATCGTATTTTTTAGTCTGGGCTAATTTCTTGGCTATTAGCGGGATTTCAAAGGAGCCTGGCGTCCAGGCAATCTCTATGTCCTCCTCTCTAACACCATGGCGAAGCAGGGCATCCTGTGCTCCATCAAGTAGCTTCTTAGTAATGAATTCGTTAAAACGGGAGACAACCAGCCCGAACCTCAATCCCTCCCCCAACAACTTACCTTCAAAATACTTGCTCATTACTTCCTCCTCAATTAGGCGATTATAGTCTTAATTACTGGAAGTATCCTGTACTCCCAGGCGATGACCTAACTTATTCTGTTTTGTCTCCAGATAATGGAGGTTATAGGGATTAGGACTGCAAATAATGGGTATCGTCTCCACCACCTTCAGTCCGTAACCCTCCAAACCTATCACCTTTTTGGGATTATTAGTGAGTAGCCGAATTTTATGTAAACCCAGGTCAACCAGAATTTGGGCACCAATACCATAATCCCGCAGGTCAGCGGGTAATCCCAAGGCCAGGTTAGCCTCTACAGTGTCCATTCCTTTATCCTGAAGGGCATAGGCAAGAATCTTATTATGGAAGCCGATGCCCCGTCCCTCCTGCCTCATGTAGAGGAGAACACCCCGTCCCTCTTTAGCAATAGTTTGCATTGCCAGAGCAACCTGCTCACCACAATCGCAACGAAGACTACCAAATACATCACCAGTAAGGCATTCACTATGGACACGGACTAAGACCGGCTCATCAGTGGATAAATCACCCATCACCAAAGCCAGGTGCTCATCAGGGTCTATATCACTCCTATAGGCAATAGCGATGAACTCACCATACTTTGATGGCAGTTTAGCCTCAGCTACCCGGTGTACCAGTTTTTCATGACGGCGGCGATAGGCAATAAGGTCAGCTATAGTAACAATCTTAATTCCAAACCGGTCTGACATTACTTCCAGTTCAGGCAAGCGTGCCATAGAACCATCATCATTCATAATCTCACAGATAATCCCAGCCGGATATAAACCAGCTAGCCTGGCTAAATCAACTATAGCCTCAGTATGCCCTGCCCGCCCCAGAACTCCACCCTCTCTTGCCAGCAAGGGAAACGTGTGTCCTGGCCGAACCAAGTCCTCAGGCTTAGTGCTTGGGTCAAGTACTGCTTTGATTGTCTCAGCTCTATCCGCTGCCGAAATACCGGTACTTACCCGGTGTTTAGCTTCGATAGATACGGTAAAGGCAGTGCAATGCCTAGAGGTATTATCCTGTACCATCAAGGGAATCCTCAACTCATCTAGCCGCGTACCTATTATAGGTAAGCAAATCAGTCCCCTGGCATGCTTGGCCATAAAATTAATCGCCTCAGCAGTAACCTTCCCGGCAGCCATAGCTAAGTCGCCTTCATTTTCTCTATCCTCATCATCAACAACGATGACGAACCTGCCGGCTCTTATATCCTCGATTGCTTCAGCTATGCTGGCTATCCCCATACCTACCTCCAATATTTATAGAAACCCATGCTCCTGCAAAAAGCTGGTGGTTATGCCACCGCTGCCAAGCTGACTGAATTGTTCCGCATATTTAGCCATAATATCGACCTCCAGATTAACCGGAGCATCCACCTGTCTACTACCTAGAGTAGTATGTCGCCAAGTATAGTCAACTAAAGAAACCCCAAATGAGCTAGCATCCCTAGCTACCACAGTTAAACTAATCCCATCGACAGCGACAAAACCTTTGTCCACGATGTAGTGCATCACTTCAGGGGGCGCTTCAAATCTAATGAGCATTGCCTCACCGTCCCAGGCAACTGAGGCAACTCTCCCGGTAGCATCAACATGACCCTGAACTAAATGCCCACCCACCTGCTCACCCAGAGCCAACGGCAGTTCCAAATTTACCCTCTCACCCGCCGAAAGTAGTCCCAGGTTAGTCCGCTTTAGTGTCTCTGGCATTATGTCAACAGAGAATGAGTCGGTATTAAAATTAGTTACGGTCAAGCACACCCCATTAATGGCAATACTCCCGCCTAGCTCCATTCTCTGCAAAACATCGCTAGCGCTGATAGCCATACTTCTAGATTGCGCTGAAGTGACCCTTCCCACCTCTTCTACAATGCCAGTAAACACCTCACTCCTCCTTAGATTTCAGCTGCCTTGTTTTTAGGCTAACATAACCGCTTACCATCAAATCTTCGCCCAGTGTTTCCACACTGATACGCTCCAATTTAAGTGAGTCTATCACTTTATCAACTCCTTTGCCAGCAACAGCGGTCTTTGCCTCCTGACCACCAATGATAATTGGAGCAATAAAGGCGATAACCTTATCCACCAGCCCACGGTCAAACAGGGAACCAAGAAGAATCCCACCACCTTCCACTAAAACGCTGGTAATTTCCCGCTCACCTAAGGCTTTTAACAGCTTTTCCAAATCTATAAGCCCCTCTGTCAAGGGCAATTCTAATAGCTCAGCTCCCACCTGAGCAAAAGCAGCTTTCTCCTCCGCCGTGGCTAACCTGCCCAGCGCCAGAAGTGTCTCACCTGGTTCACTAAATAGCCGAGCAGTCGGTGGTGTGTGTCCCCTACTACCATCAACAACTACCCGGAGTGGCTGTCTTCTTGCCGTACCCCCCCTACCCCCACAACACCTACTGGTAAGGAGAGGGTCGTCAGCCAGAACTGTGTTCACCCCCACCATAATAGCATCAGTAGCATAACGCAGACTATGAACTTTTTCCCTTGATTCCTGACTACTAATCCACTTGGAATCACCACTCTTGGTGGCAATCTTACCATCCAGGCTGGAGGCAAATTTGGCAGTTACAAAGGGCATGCCAGTGGTAATGAATTTAGTATAGGCTTCATTAATCTGTTTAGCCTCATTCTCACGCTCACCTACATAAGTCCTAATGCCTGCCTGCTCCAGTTCATCTTTGCCACGCCCGTAAACTAAGGGATTTGGGTCGAGCATTGCCAGATGAACCTCACTGATGCCGGCAGCAATGATAGTCCGACTACATGGCGGTGTCCGGCCGTAATGGCAGCATGGCTCCAGAGTAACATACATCACACCCCCCCTGGCCTGTTCACCGGCCTGCTCTAGTACCATAACCTCGGCGTGATGAGAGCCAGCCGGTTGTGTATAACCCTGCCCAACCACCACATCCTGGTTAACCACCACCGCTCCCACTGCAGGGTTAGGGCTAACCTGTCCCAGAGCCAGCCTGGCCAGAGAAAGTGCCTGCTCCATATAGTCCATTCTATTGCCATTCTAGCATCTAGTTCTGAAAAAGTGCAAACACTAGCTATACCTCGCCCCATAATTGAGGTTATATCCACAAAATAGTGCCCGATAGTAAGGTAAAGATAGGTCTAGTCACCTTGACAAATTTGCCAACTGGTATATTATTTAGTTGCAGGATGTATGATGTGGTGGGTTGACTAAACGATTTAGGGATGTGGTGCCTATGGAGCAACACAACTGAATAGCAACAAAACCTTTTAGAAAGGAGTATGAAATGATGAGAGGAAAATTGCTACGCCTGATGCTTACACTGTTAATGGCTGCCTCTTTTTTAGTGGCCATCCCGATGAACGTTAGCGCCGTAGGGGTTGAGCCCGGGGATGAAGACCTGACACCCCCGGAGCTGGTCGAGTTTAGTTTCACGCCGACTACTATCGATGTCAGTGCTGGGCCGTCGTACGTGACCTTCACCCTGCGCATTACCGATGAGCTCTCGGGGCTGGATTATGCTGGTTGGGCGATACGGAGCCCCTCGGGGCAACAGTTGCGGTATGGCAACATTTACGAGTGGGACCGCGTCTCCGGCACCGACCAGGATGGTATCTACGAGTACACCGTGGAATTCCCCCAGTACAGCGAGGCGGGGACATGGCACATCGACTACCCGTGGATGACCGACAAGGTAGGCAACACCATATTTCTGCATGAAGCAGACCTAATCAATCTCGGATTCCCGACTGAGGTGGAGAGCGTTATAAATGAGCCACCAGTAGCCAACGCAGGAGGCCCTTATGAGGGTGCTGAAGGCGCTGAGATAACCTTTGATGCCTCTGCTTCCAGCGACCCGGATGGTGACCCTTTACAGTACCGCTGGGATTTTGATAATAACGGGACCTGGGATACTGCTTGGTCAAGCGACCCAACGGCGAGTAATATTTGGGATGATGACTTTAATGGCACTGCTAAAGTAGAAGTGAGTGATGGACAAGTTACAGATACTGATACTGCCAGTGTGACTGTCAATAACGTATCCCCCACGGTAGGGGAGATCACCGCACCGGTAGACCCGGTTGAGGTGAACACGGAAATCAACGCCAGTGCTGACTTCACCGACCCGGGTATACTTGATACCCACACGGCGGTCTGGGACTGGGGCGATGATAGCACGTCCGCAGGCACTGTCGCTGAGACAAATGGCTCTGTGAGCGGCAGCCACACCTACGCTACGGCTGGTGTCTATACAGTCAAGCTCACCGTGACAGACGATGACGGTGACTCAGATGAGTCCATTTTCCAATACATCGTCGTCTATGACCCAAGCGCCGGTTTTGTCACCGGTGGTGGCTGGATTGATTCACCTGAAGGAGCCTACACACCTGATCCATCACTAATAGGCAAAGCAAACTTTGGCTTCGTTTCAAAGTATAAGAAAGGGGCAGACATGCCCTCTGGAGAAACCGAATTCCAGTTCAGAGTCGCTAACCTCAACTTCCACAGCACCAGCTACCAGTGGCTGGTCATTGCCGGACCACATGCCAAATTCAAGGGCTCGGGCACCATCAACGGCGAAGGTGATTATGGCTTTATGCTAACCGCCACTGATGGCCAGATAAATGGTGGTGGGGACGTTGATAAGTTTCGCATTAAGATCTGGGACAAGGCCACGGACGAGATTATCTACGACAACCAGATGGGTGATGCTGACGATACAGATGCCACCGATGCCATTGAGGGTGGCAGCATTGTTATCCATGCGAAAAAATAAATAGGTTCTAGCCTAAGCAACTCTAAGAAGCGGGGGTTATGGCCAGAAAAGACATCAGCTACGCTCATAACCCCCGCTTCCTTGACAACCGTGTCCCATGTCTTTTACTCAATAATAATGCTATACACCACCTGAACAGTTAATCGGATTTCAGTCTCACCCGGGCTTATAGGAGACGATGCCGGAGTTGGAACCGCCTCAGGTACGGCCATATAATATTCACGCGGAACCGGAATAAAAGCACCGCTTTCGTTAACATAGGTAGGCTTACCCAGGTCCACCCCAGCCAGGTCAGCTAACTGCTGTGCCTTGGCTTCAGCGTCCTCCATGGCTTTTTCCCTGGCTTCCTCATAATAGTCAGTCGGGTCATCCACAGTAAAGATTATACTATTTATTCTAGTATAATCTCCACCAGCTTCAGCTACAGCATCAATAATCACTCCGGTGTCATCCAGCTCTCTAATCTTAACCGCCACTATATTGGTCACCCGATAGCCAAGCAGTATCTCCTCGCCATTGTCCCACCTCTTCACCGCTTGGATACTAAAGCGCTGAGTCTTAATATCCTTCTTAGCGATGTCATAGTCGTCAAGAACGCCCATCACCGCTACCATAGCCCCAGTCGCCTGTGCCTGTGCCTCAGCCACGGTCTCCGCTTGGGCCTCCACACCCAGGCTAAGGTTAGCCACGTCAGGAACGACGCTAACTTTTCCTTCCCCGGTTACCCAGATTCCAGTGTTCTGCTGACTAAGAATTATATTACCACCCGCAGGCAATGCCTCCGGACTCTCAGGTAATGCCTCTGGAGTTCCCGGAAAACCGAAGTCTCCAGCACATCCAATTGCCCCCACACTAATTACTACCAGTGCCAATGAGATAGCCAGCAATATCTTCTTACTCATTTTGACCTCCTCCTTGAATTTTAAAAAATATCCATAAAGTTAAAGGTAACACCTACTATTATATAACGCAGAAATCAGATTTTAGTTAGCACTACTCTACATTCTACTCCAAATCTCAACGGAAAGCCAAACTGGAAGGATAAAGAGCAATAGGGTATAATTAGAAGTTAAAGGAAGCTATTAAATGAGAGCTAAGCTTCGCGAGATTCTGGGAACAATCATACTGGCGGTAGTAATCTTCCTATTACTCCAAGCTACCGTGCAGAGCTTCATTATAGTCGGCTCCAGTATGAAGCCCGATCTCCATGACGGACAACGAGTATTAATTAATAAGGCAACTTATATTTTTCATGGGCCAGAATGGGGTGACGTAATGGTGTTTAAGTCACCTAATAACCGACAAGCTGACTATATTAAGCGCGTCATTGCCTTACCCGGAGACATTGTGGAGGTAAAAATGGGTGTAGTATACGTTAATGGCTCACCACTGGATGAACCCTATATTAAGGACCAGCCCAGTTATAACCTTGACCCCCAAAAAATCCCGGAGAATAACTATTTCGTTCTTGGGGACAATCGCAATAACAGCAACGATTCCCATAATGGCTGGACAGTGCCACGTGAGAACATAATTGGTAAAGCCTGGTTATTAATCTGGCCGCCACGTGAGTGGGGGCTGGTTACTAACTACCCACTACAAGAGCAACTAACCAGCTCCACAGATAAGCAAGTTGCTGGAACTCATGTATCATCATAGATTAAATAGGGGTTAAGTTGGCAACGAATAATATAGAGGAAATCTTTCACCAATCAGGGGCTATACTCAAAGGCCACTTCTTACTCGCCTCAGGACTTCATTCTCCCATCTACTGGGAAAAGTTCCGAGTTCTACAATATCCGAACTATACCGAACAGCTCTGCCGCCTGATTGCTGACCACTTCCGTGAGCAAAGAATCCAAGTAGTAGCCGGACCAACTACCGGCGGTATTATTCTGGCTTTTGAAACAGCCAGACAGTTAGGAGTGCGTGGCATATTTGCCGAAAAGACTGGTACCGCCGAAAGGGCCTTTAGGCGAGATTTTAGTATTGACCCGGGTGAGCGAGTCCTTATCGTTGATGATATCCTCACCACCGGCAGTTCCATCCGCGAGGTTATGGCAGCAGTAGCCAAGCAAGAGGGCATAGTAATTGGCATCGGGGTACTAGTTGACCGCTCCGAGCAAAGGGTGGAATTTGGTGTCCCCCTCTTTAGTTGTCACCGTTCCATAACCCCCACCTACACCCCACAGAATTGCCCCTTATGCGCCGCCCGAATCCCACTGGTCAAACCCGGTAGCAGTTAAAAACCACCAGGCTAAAATCTACTCCAACCGAATTGCCACCAGTTTCCCCGCTTCAGCCAGAGCAGGCTAGTCTAGTAAACTCACCTTCTTTCAAAAGGGATATTTAAAACGCCTAATGAGACTGCTTTATTAACCTCACCCCCTTTACCCCCACTCTGGGCTAAAACCCCTAAGGGCAGAACCCTAAAAGGAGAGGGGGAAGAGATTTTAGAGAGGGGCGAAGCCCCCCTCTTTTCTACACCCCCTTCCCTTATTAAGGGAAGGGGGCAGGGGGATAGGTTATCAAACATTCTCTATAGTAAGATATTTTAAATCACCGAGAACTCACACCCCACCCAGGGACTCATCTCTGCATTTCGGGGTATTGACAAAGTCACAAAAAGGATTAAACTAAAGTTAGACATATAAAAAACCTGAAAAGCGAATACTGAAGTCGCTGGGTAGTGAAATGGTGATGAAAAAGGGCACCGAAACCGCTAGTTTGTATGACGGTAGCTGGTGCCCTTTATGATTTTCTACGGAGTATTTACTTAATGGCGACTGCCAACGCAAGCCCCATTTGGACTAGACACCTTGCCTTCGATATTGTCCCAGGCTGCGTTTGATTATTTCCAATAGGCCGGTATTCTCATACATCTCGTGCATTCTCTGAATCAACTGGAGCATTCTCTCGTTAATTTTGTTCTGGGCGTACTCCAGAGCCTCCAGTCTTTCTCCTATGCCATCTAGTGCTGGCTGAAGTCCAGCATGGAGTTTATACTCCTTCTCTAAATCCTGGCCTAAACTACTAACCTGCAGCTCCAGCTCTGCTATCAGTTGCTCCTTCTGACGCACCAGCTCCCCAAGTTCTGCTTTCTGAGATTCAGCCGCCAATAGTTTTGTGTGTGCTGCACTAGCTACCCTTTGGCTTTGCTTAGTTTTTAGCTCAGACTCAAGGTGAGCGCTTTCCAGACAAGCAGTACAATAGATAGATACCCCTTTCTCTAGCTCGGTTCCACACTGAGAGCAAACGAGGTGGTGAGGCTGGCTTTGTTTGGCCAAGCGGCACTCCTGGCAACGGCCAGGGAAGGCGAGTCCCTTTCTCTTGTAAAACTCTCGTTCACCTTCCGTAAACACAAACTGTTGGCCGCACTCGCGACAAGTCAAGCTTATGTCAGCATCTTTTAACACTCACAGCCTCCTTCACCACATAAGGATTCTCAGGTTTACGCGTGGCGCAGGCGATGCATAGTTATTGTATATGAGATTTCTATCATTTTAAACAAAATGCCGGAGAATTGCAAGCAAGATCCACTTTGTTATGCCATTACTGCTATTCCAATATCTTACCAGATTAACACCTTCTCGTAAACATTCCTTCTCATTATAACGAAAAGGACGCCAATTGGATAGTAGGCAATCTTACGGACTTATTACAACCCCTCAATACTATTTAATGCCTATCCCTCTCTCACTTTTGCAGTACTGCCTCTACCTGTGCAGACGCTTCGTACTCAACTAAATATAGTTGTATGCCATGCAAATCATCAGGGTTAAATATGGCTGCTTTCAAACCCCCTACTTTTATGTCAGCGATGAGACGAATCCCTTTCTGCTTCATCTCTGCTCTAGCCTGCTCAAGATTGGATACCTTGAAATGGATACTGCGTAATCCCTCTTTCTCGGTTGGTGGGTCCGACTCTATCAGCTCCAGTAATCCGGCACGGTCCATAGCGACTTTTGGCTTGGTTCCCCCAGCGGTGCGACTCCCATGCTCGGTTGTGGTCTCTTCTATTTTCAGGTCCTCTGGAAACTTAACAAAGGTAACTCCCAAAATGTCGGAAAATAGCCTTATTGCTTCATCCAAGTTCTTGACATCGACAGCTACACCATCAAGTTTCTCTACTTCCACAGGCTAACCCCCTTAGTTAATTCTATATTTCTCTTACACCATAGCTAACTACAAAAGACATGTTTTGTCAATATCAGGTGAGCCTAAAACAACTAACTTCGGCCAAACTCCCGTTTTAATTGTCCTGAGCTGAGGTGAATCATGGTTGGCCGGCCATGGGGACAGGTATGAGGATTGGCAATCTGTTCCATTTGCCGGATAAGCTCCCGCATCTCATCATCGGTTAATATCTGCCCGGCCCTCACGGCACTGTGGCAAGCCATAGATATAGTGACCATCTCCATCCAGTCACCTCCGAATAAGGAGTCCAAAACTTCTCTCACCATTTCCATCCAATCTTTCTTGTATAGCAGAGCCGGTACTGCCCGGACTAAATAGGTTCTATCACCAAAGGGCTCAATAGAGAAACCGAATTGGGCTAATCTTTCATAATGCGACTTCAAAACTTCATCCTGCTGGGGATTAACCTCAAGGGTAACCGGTTCCAGCAATCCCTGAACCTCTATCTTCTGCCATGCCCTCTGCTCTTTAATCTGTTCAAAGAGGATACGCTCATGGGCAGCATGCTGGTCAATAAGATATAGTCCATCAGGCCCTTCAGCGATAATATAGCTGTTTAAAAGTTGACCCAATACCCGTAGCACCGGCAGAGATACCCCAAGGGTCGGCAGAGGCACTGGCGGCGAACTGGTAAGGTGGTCACTGCTCCCGGCTGATGTCTGCCATAACTCCCTTGGCTCTGACGGTGTTCTATAGGCGATAGCTGGCGCTTCAATTTTAGGCACTGGCATTAGTTCAATCAAGGCCTGCCGCACTACCTTCTGGACAGCAGTGAAAACCAGGTGTTCATTTCGGAATTTTACCTCGGACTTGGAGGGGTGAATATTAACATCCACCTGCCCTGGAGGTAATGAAATATTAACAATTGCCACCGGGTGTTTCCCCGTCATCAACAGTCCATGATAAGCCTCCTCAACTGCCCAGGCCAGAAGACGACTTGATACCCAGCGGCGATTGATAAAGAAGCTGAGGTAGCCTCGACTTGACCGGCTAACTGCCGGTGAGCCGACCATACCCGTTACTTCAGGTGGTGGAAACACTGTCCCCCCTTCCCACTCCTCTTCCCGCCTCTTAATCTCCACCATATTCTGGGCTACCTCCAAACCATAAACCTCAGCCACGCTATCGATTAACCGTCTACTACCTGGGGTACGCAGGGTCACCTTACCATCAATAAGCAAGGTGAATTTAACTTCAGGGAAGGCAAGAGCATACTGACTTACCACATTGGCGATATGGCTATTTTCCGTAGCCAGCGACTTGAGGAATTTTAATCTGGCTGGCACCTTACGAAACAAATTTCGCACCGTAATGGTCGTCCCCTGAGGGTGCCCCCGACTCCCCTTGCTGGCCACCTTAGCATCCTTTAAGCTAATGTAAGTGCCCGATGATTCACCACTGGCGCAGGTAACCATATCTACCTGAGCCACCGCCGCTATACTCGGTAGCGCCTCCCCCCTGAAGCCAAGGCTGGTAATTGACTCCAGGTCTTTTAGGTTCCCTATCTTGCTGGTAGCGTAGCGGTCAAAAGCCAGTTCCACCTCCCCGACGGCTATCCCAACCCCATTATCAATTACCCTGATTAGGCTTATCCCGCCACCCCTCACCTCAATGGAAATCTGGCTTGCGCCAGCATCCAGCGAATTCTCCACCAGTTCCTTCACCACCGAGGCCGGTCTTTCCACCACCTCCCCAGCGGCAATCTGGGACACTATCTGGGAATCTAAAACTTTAATCGGCATATCTAGCTAATTATACACGTTTGCGTGTAATATGTCAAGAGCTTTTTAGGAAATTACTCTATCTTCTCCAGCTTGGCAAAGCTGAGTAGCAGCTTTTTAATGCCGGCCCCTCTAAAAGTAATCACTACCTCATTATCATCCTTCACTGGCTGACAGCTAACCACCAGTCCCTCGCCAAATTGGGCGTGCTGGACATGGTCGCCAGCCTTTAACTCCACGCTGGTAATACTATTAACCGGCTTATTCCAGGAATAGATAGCACTGGCTATCTGGCTCTCTTCCCCCTGCCACCAATCACCCCCCGAAATTAGGTGTCGGGGGATATCCTCTAAGAAACGAGATGGGCTATTTACCATACTGCGCCCCATCAGACTGCGGCGAAAAGCACGAACCAGATATACCCTCTTCTTGGCTCTGGTTATCCCCACATAGCATAGCCGACGTTCTTCTTCCAGCTGTTCCGGGGCATCAAACGACCTAAAATGGGGCAGGATGCCATCCTCCATGCCGACAATAAACACCACCGGAAACTCCAGACCCTTGGCCTGATGCAGGGTAATCAGCGTTACCACATCCACCGTTTCATCAAGTCCATCCACATCGGACACCAGCGTCACCCCTTCCAAAAAGGCAGCTAAGCCATCTGGGGGACTCAAATCTTTATATTGCTGAGCGACAGTGCGCAGCTCAAGAATATTTTCCCACCGTTCCTCGCCACCTATGTCACCTAATATATATTCCTGATAACCAGTACCCTTAATGACCAAATCAAACAAATCGACCAGGTTAACCTCCCCACTACGAGCCCTAAATTCCTCCATCAGATTTAGGAATGAAGTCAGTGTCCTGGTGATACGTGACTTAAAGAAGTCTTCCTTACCTTTTTGCTCCACCAGAAGTTGTAGTGCTTTGTACCCCGACACACCCATAGACTTTGCCCAACCGGACAGCTTGGCTAGTGTTTGCTGCCCAATACCCCTCCCCGGCACATTGATTACTCGGAGCAGGCTAACACTATCATAGGGGTTCTGGATAAGTCTAAGGTAGGCAACAACATCCTTAACCTCTCGCCTCTCATAGAAGCGGGTACCAGCCACTAGCTTATAGGGTGTCCCATAGCGAGCAAACGCCTCCTCAAGGACTCTTGATTGGGCATTAGTCCGATACATTACAGCACAATCACCTAAGTGAAACTTCCCTTGCCCTACTATCTGTTCTATCTCACTAGCCACAAACTGGGCCTCTTCCTGCTCGGTATAGGTCTCAACCACCGCAGTTAGCTCACCTACCTCGTTATTTGTCCATAAGTCCTTAGGCTTGCGCTGCTGATTGGCTGAGATTATATGAGATGCTGTCTCCAGAATCATTTTGGTCGAGCGATAGTTCTGTTCCAGCAACACCACTTTAGCCTCGGGGTAATCCCTCTCAAAGTTGAGGATATTACGCAGGTCAGCATGCCGCCACGAGTAGATTGATTGGTCGGGGTCGCCAACCACACATATATTACGAAATTTCCCGGCTAGTTGCTTTACCAGTTCATACTGAGTGAGGTTGGTGTCCTGAAACTCATCTACTTCAACATGCAGGTATCTCTCTTGATATCGAGACAGGGTCTCAGCACTTTGCCGGAATAGCTGAACTGTCCTCATCAACAAATCATCAAAGTCCAGTGCGTTACTTTCAGCGAGCAGCTGTTGATAGCGCTCATAGACTCGCCCTACCACCTCATCAAAATAGCTGTGACCTTTCTGAATATGGTCAGCGGGGTTTAACAGGCGACTCTTAGCCGCACTAATGGCCGAGGCTATAGCCCGCGGCAAATATTGCTTGGGGTCAAGACCAACCTCTTGAATACTACGTTTTATCAGGCTTATCTGGTCTTCTTCATCATAGATTACGAATCTGGAGTCAATGCCTACTGGTCGGCCATCTCGCCGTAGAATGCGAGCACAAATGGCATGAAAGGTGCCTAGCGTTAAATCTCCTGCCGAGTGGCCAACCAGCCGGTGGAGCCTTTCTTCCATCTCCCGGGCAGCTTTATTGGTAAAAGTAACTGCCATAATCCGATACGGACTGATACCACAAACCTTAACCAGGTAAGCCACCCGATGGCTAATAACCCTGGTCTTACCACTGCCCGGACCAGCTAAAATCAGCACTGGTCCGCTAATCACCTCCACCGCTTCCCTTTGCGTTGGATTAAGCTCAGCCAAAATATCTGTCATCAGGCTTATTATATCATTGGCAGCCACGTGGTTGAAAGTTTAGCTTGTTGCGAAATGCTTTACTTGGTGCAATTCATATTGGTAATGAGTAACAGAGAGGAAGTCTTAGGATAGACATGCCGCTGATATCTCTATTCTGGAGTTGACTGAAAGCGATTTCCTCTTCGCCGATGGCATAGCGGGAAAGACATTCAAAGGAAATCATCTACTGATACCCAAGCTAACCCTAAAGTCTGGGAGAGAGATAAAAGCCCAACCTCGCTTCAAGTAGTAGGAAAACTCCATTGGTCTGAGGTCAACTCAAAGCAGGTCATGGCGTCAGTAAAATGGATTGAAGCTGTCAGTGCCTACTCCTTATAAATATAAAGAGGCTCCTTATCAGTTATAAATCTTGTTTGCCGGGAAAATTCGCTTCTTAAATGCTTGGGCAAAGAGAACATCCCTTGATGGGTCAGCCCATCGTAAAACTTCAGCCCAGTTAGCGAGCAAGCCAGAATTCGGCTATCCACCTCAGTAACTGAAAGCGAAACCGGGTTAAGACTTGATGAAGCAAGGCAAAACCCCCACGGACCACCAAAAGAAGGAATGTCCACCTTATAAGGACAAACTATAGGGAAAACGCTTTTCAGCGTGTTATTGACTGCGGTAAAGTTCAACAATTCGTTCCAGGCTGCTGACCCAGCCTGAACAGAAATAATTCCATTAGCCGTAAGCCTGTTGCGAACTAATTGATAGAATTCCTGGGTATAAAGTAAATAAGCCGGCCCTTCCTCTATCGGGTCAGGTAAGTCAATTATGATTATGTCAAATGCTTCCCCAGAGTTAGCTAGATAATCTCTGGCATCAACATGATAAAGCTTGGTTCGCTCGTCTTCAAAAGAGCCCTGGCTGTGGTCAGGCAAAAATTTTTGGCAGATAGCTATCACCTCTTCATCGATGTCAACCATCACCGCCCTTTTTACCGTATTATAAGACAATACCTCCCTTAGGGTGGCGCCTTCACCGCCACCGGCGATAAATACCGTCTTCGGGCGAGGATGAGTTATCATTGCCGGGTGAACCAAAGCCTCGTGATAGATAAACTCGTCCCCCTCACTGGACTGAATCTTGCCATCCAGCACGAGAAATTTACCGAACCTACTGCTTCGAATAATCTCGACGGACTGGAACTTAGTCCGCCCAGTATACAGCACGTCCTTGATGCTGTGTAGCTGAATTAGATTTCGGCTTACTTTATCGTGAAACCATTTATCAGGGTCACTATCCATAACTTTATGTCAAACCATCCAACCGAGTGCCTAAAATCCCTCTTTGTAACTCTATTATGGAGTGGCTCTTGCTGCCAAGCTTCTCCATCAGTACCTGTGCCGCCTTCTCCGGCTCAACAGAGTCACCACAAGTGAAAATGTCAGCCGCCGCATAATCATATTCTGGCCAGGTATGAATAAACAGATGAGATTCGGCAATGATTACCACCCCACTTACCCCCTGGGGACTAAACTGGTGAAAGGATTCACCCAGTACCGTTGCTCCACACTCACTTGCTGCCACTAACATAGCACTTCGCAGGAAGCTTATATCGTTTAATACCTCCTTATCACAACCCTTCAGTTCCAAAAGTAAATGTCTTCCTAGTGCATTCAATCACCTACCCTCCTTAGAAGATTTCTTAATTGCCTAGTCTCTAAGCCAAACCAGGCAATTTGTGGTTTAAACCACAAATTCAATTCTATAACAATATGCCCACTTTTAGCAATACCTCACCTGTAGGTTTTATATAGTATATTGTAACCAGCAAGGGGTTCAAGACCGTTCTTTTCCCTGATTGTACTAGCTACTACCTCCTGATTCGATTCTTATTCCATTTCACTGGTAAAAGAAGTCCCACATATAAAACATTGCAATAATCAGAGAAAAGTGGTATAATAATAAGTTAGTAGAATTAAAAATCAAACCTTTAAGCTAGTCCAGAGAGGCTGGCAAGGGGATGTTCAAGTAAGTCAGGGCAAAAACCTCTTGTCGGCTCAGGCGAGAGGTGTTTTTATGCCTAGAAAGACTATACTGACCGCAGAGGATATCAGACGAGCTCTGGTTCGTATTGCCCACGAGATTATAGAACGAAATAAGGCTATTGAGCACCCGATACTGGTTGGGATGCATACTCGCGGTGTCCCCCTGGCTAAACGGCTAGCTATTAATATAGAGAACTTTAATGAGCTAAAAATACCGGTTGGAGCTTTAGACATCAGCCTCCATCGCGATGACCTATTCTCATTAGACTTACCACCCATTGTCCGCCATACTGAAATCCCGGTTGATATTGCTGGCAAAACCATAGTATTAGTTGACGATGTCCTTTATACCGGGCGCAGCGTTCGTGCCGCTATGGATGCCCTGATTAACCTGGGGAGACCCCTATCAATTCAATTAGCCGTACTGGTTGACCGCGGTCACCGCGAGATGCCGATACGAGCTGATTATGTCGGTAAGAATATACCAAGCTCCAGACATGAAGAGATACAGGTTAAGCTAGTGGAAACCGATGGCATAGATGAGGTAGCCATCGTAAGCGTAGCCAACAAAAAGCCACTCAGGGTGAATTAAAGAAATTAGGCTACCTCAGGAGGTTAGTATGACTCTGGCCAATAGAAATCTAGTAACCATAGATGATTTATCCGTTGGGGAAATAGAGACACTATTTTCCTTAGCCGATAAGATGTCAGACTCCCTGAATGAGCAGCGTGGTGTCTGCCGGGGCAAGATAATGGCCAGCCTATTTTTCGAGCCCAGCACCAGGACACGGCTGTCATTTGAGACAGCCATGCACCGACTAGGGGGAGATGTCATCAGTGCCGTTGATATAGACGCCACTTCACTGGCCAAAGGTGAAAGCATTGCTGATATGGCGAGGGTAATCGGTAGCTACGCCGATATAATTGTCATCAGACACCCGTGGGAAGGAGCTACCAAGGTAGTTGCTGACTACGCCGGCATCCCGGTAATTAATGCCGGTGACGGGGGTCACCAGCATCCAACACAGACCTTGTGTGACCTTTATACTCTCCAGAAAGAAAGACAGACCATCAAGGGGTTAAAGATTGCCTTATGGGGCGACTTGAAATACGGACGGACCACACATTCTCTAATCTTCGCTCTGGCTAAGTTCGGCGCAGATATTCTTTTTTGTCCCAGCCCGGGTCTGGAGGTACCAGAGCATATTATCAAAAAACTAACCACCGAATATGGGGGTGAGATAGAAAGGTATACAGCACTAGACCAAACAGTTAAAGATAGTCTCTTCCCCCTGGATGCTATATATACGACACCAAGTAGCCCACATCAACTGGCAATGATGCCCGACATCAGTATTCAAGTCGAGCTGAAGACTGGGGTCGACGCCCTTTATGTTACCCGACCTCAGAAAGAGAGATTTGACACTACTGAAGAAGGACAGGAACTAAGGAAAAGATACCCGGTGGTGGATAAGAAACTACTCAAAGGCAAAGTGTTCCAGAAAACGCTGCTTATGCACCCACTGCCCCGGGTTGATGAATTGGCCTACGAGCTGGATGCCGACCCGAGGAGTATGTACTTTAAACAAGCAGCACGTGGGATACCAGTCAGGATGGCACTTATAGCCCTCTTATTAGGCACCGAGGAAGTTCCCATTCCAAAGGAAGACACCCCCCCTGTCCCGAAAATAGACTACCCCCTTTATAGGCGGGCCTTTGGAGTCAGTTGTCCTAACCCGAGATGTGTATCAATACAAGAAACCGAAACCAAGTATATTAAGCCCGAGTTCAAAATAGTAAGCCAGAAGCCTTTAACTCTGAGGTGTGTCTATTGTGAACACGGGTTCGAGCCTAAATATGTCGCCAGTTCAGACTGGCATGAAGGAAGGTTGGAGAACAAGAAATACCACAGCACCGACAGCCATTGGGCTAGAAGAATTAAACCAGAGAACCTGATTATTTTCAGTTCGGAAACTGAAGCCCAAGCTCACGGTTTCAAGCCCAGCCACTATACCAGAGCGCATCACCAGAGAAGCAACGAGGGGCAAAACAGGTAATAATGAAGTCCTTACTTATTCAGGGTGGTCGCCTAATTGACCCCAGCCAGGGGATAGATGAAATCGGCAGCTTGCTTATTACTGAAGGCAAAATCTCATGGCTGGGCAGGGGAGAAGTAACCCCACCCCAACCGGATTATGATGTCCTTAAGGCTGAGGGACTGGTAGTCTGCCCCGGTTTTATCGACCTCCACTGCCATCTCAGACAGCCCGGGTTTGAGGAGAAGGAAACCATTGCTACCGGAACACAAGCCGCTGCCAGAGGTGGCTTCACCACTATCTGCTGCATGCCTAATACCAATCCACCTCTGGATAATCAGGCTACTATAGATTATGTAACAGCAACGGCAGCTAGAGAAGGAGTAGTTCGTGTTTTGCCAATAGGTTGTATCTCCAAGGGTAGAAATGGAGAGAAATTAGTTGAGATGGGTGAGCTGGCTTCAGCCGGGGTGGTCGGTTATAGTGACGATGGTAATCCAGTGGCGAATCCCCACCTTATGCGCCAGGCACTAGATTATAGCCGAGCCCTCGATTTGCCGATTATTGACCACTGTGAGGATAAAACCCTCACCGAGGGTGGTCAGATGAATGAAGGTGCAATATCCACCAGGCTGGGTCTTCGGGGAATACCAGCCGCCGCCGAGGAGATTATGGTCACCCGCAACCTGGCTCTTGCCCAACAGACTGGAGGGCACTTGCACATTGCCCATACTAGCACTGAAGGCTCGGTTGAGCTTATTCGCCGTGCTAAGGATAGAGGCATCAAGGTTACCGCTGAGGTTACACCTCACCACCTGACCCTGACTGAGGAAAGGGTTTTGGACTACGATACCAATGCCAAGGTAAATCCACCACTGAGAACAAAGCGGGATATTGAAGCTCTGATTAAGGGGCTCAAGGAAGGTGTAATTGATATTATCGCTACTGACCATGCTCCTCACACCGAAGCTGACAAGCAGTGTAAGTTTGGTATGGCTGCCTTCGGCATCAGCGGCCTGGAAACTGCCCTGGGTAGCCTGATGAGCCTGGTGCACGATGGACAGCTAACCCTGGCTACTCTCATCTCCAAGCTCACCTATGAACCAGCCAGGATTATCGCAAATAAATACGGGGAACTGGGAACACTGGCAATTGATGCTCCCGCCGATGTTACCATCTTTGACCCTGATAGGGAATGGCTGGTAGATACTAGGGCTTTTGCCTCCAGGGGCAAGAATACCCCTCTGGCTGGCTCAACGCTTAAGGGCAAGGTAATGGCCACCATATTCCAGGGAAAGCTGGTCTATAAAGACGAGCTACTAAATATAGGGGAGTCATAGAGGGGCAAAGCCTCTCTAGCATAACCACATTATCGGGTGGGGGATATTAAAGGAGGGTTTAAGGGAGGCGAAGCCTCCCTGCCATATCCCTCCCCCTCTCCTTTGAAGGAGATGGGGATTAAGGGGGTGAGGCAGATGGGATATAGGGAGGTGAAATAAGAATGGATAAGAGCGAAGCAATGGAAAAGCTCAAAGAAGAACTTGACAAGATACCTACTCTTAGGGAAGAGCACTACGATAATCAAGACTTCAAACTATGGCGGCACAAAGTAGAAACAATAATTAAAGCAGCGCTTGATCCTGACGACCTTAAAACCTTTTCTTCGGCTCGACCATCATCTTTCCCTATGCGCGGTGTTGCCACAGAGAACAGTTTCAAAGAACATTATCAGAAAGAACTAACAAGTTATGAGACCGCTCTTAAGTCAATAATACAAAAATATGAGATGTTAGGGGTTGAAGGAGAGAGGGACAAAGGGGGTGAGGTAAAGAAGATGGATAAAAAACAAAAAACCATTATTGATGAAATGGACGAATTTAGGACTATGCTAATTGGATTCACTGTCCTTAGAAAAAAGCTAGTAATGGAAGGCCAAAATTTAACAAGTGAAGAAGATGAATTGTTTTCATCATTATTTGATACACTGAGCATAGATGCGGGAAAATACGGCCCATTAATAAGGGAGATAACAGGTTTAGAAATAATTCATACAGGGGTTGGACCCCAAGATATCTGGAATTGGGCACTAAGTACCTCAGCTAATACCCTTGTCATACATGCTCTAGATAACTGTGTCGCAGCTACCTCAAGAACAATAGGAACGCTTAAAAAAGATATTGCTAATGGCTTAAGAGATAAGAAAACAGGTCATTTAATATCTATGCCGACTATTAAAAACATTGAGACAATAAGAGCTTTCATTGCCCACGAGGGTGAATCAAGAGCATTAACTATGCTCAAAGAATTTCTAGAAGCCTTAGGAATTCGATATTTTATTGCTGAGTCAAAGGCTAGTAACGGAAGAAGTATTGAGAGACAAGTTGATTGGACACAGTCTAAAGCTGACTTTGCTATATTCCTTACGACCAAAGGAAAAGCCATCAACAGAAAAACTGGCAAGCATTACATGGCACCAAATATAGCTGATGAGTTGGGCAGAGCAAGGCAGGTTTTCGGAAACAAGATAATTCTGCTAGTGCAAAAAGGAGTGGAACTACATACGAACATTAGAGAAATTGTTTACGAGACCTTTACTACAACAAACATGGAAAAAGCGTTTATTAAAGTTGCGAGAGAACTTACAAATTGGGGTTTCATTAAAGTAGGAACTATTAGGGAGTAACCTTTGAAACCATCTAAAGTCTTAATTATCGGTAAGGAGCTGTCTTGAAGCAAGTTACTGCAAAAGTCACTAATAATGAGCGTATCCTGGGAAGCCTTTTCCGTACCCAGAGACGAACCGTACTAAGCAGCCACATCATTTGGTTAAGATGTCCGGAAATAGCCCGGGAGGCTCAGCCGGGGCAATTTGTTATGGTGTTCTGCGGGGAAGAATGCCTGCTACCTCGCCCGTTCAGTATCCACCAGGTAAATGCCGAAGGCGATATAGCCCTACTTTTCTCTGTATGGGAGGACGGTAAAGGTACAAAATGGTTGTCCCAGCGCCGTATTGGCGATACAGTAGACGTATTCGGACCATTGGGTAATGGCTTTTCTATTAACCCTGGTTCGCAAAACCTGTTACTGGTAGCCGGCGGTATCGGCATTGCCCCTTTACACTTCCTGGCCCGATACGCCCTAAATCAAGGCCGCTTAGTAACCTTGCTCTTAGGGGCATCAACCACTGCCCAGCTTTACCCGGGACAGCTGCTGCCCCCTGAAGCTAAACAGGTCATCGCTACCGAGGACGGAACCAATGGCCAGAAGGGCATGATAACCGACCTGTTACCAGATTTTATTGACCGGGCAGACCAAATCTTTGCCTGCGGACCTACTTCAATGTATAAGGCTATAGCCACCCGCAGCCAACGACTGCTAAAGCCAGTCCAGGTTTCCCTGGAGGTGAGGATGGGATGTGGACTTGGAGTCTGCTACGGATGCACTGTAAAGACAAAGAACGGGCTGAAACAGGTATGTAAGGACGGGCCAGTATTTGAGCTAGATGACATCCTCTGGGATGAACTAGCCGATATCTGAAGTAATCTATCAGAGGAACCAAATATCACTAATTATTGAAACATTCGATTCGTAAAAGGAGGTGTCTCTTGAAAGCTATTGGTATTGTCGGTAGTCCCAGAAAAGGTGGCAATACGGAAATACTAACCAAACATACCCTGAAGGCCATAGAAGAGGAGGGATTGGATACAGAACTAATAAGGTTAGCCGATCTGGACATCCGACCTTGTAACGCCTGCATGGTTTGCCTAGATGAAGAGCGATGCCCTATCCAGGATGACCTTTTCCCGATTTATACTAATATGAAGCGGGCTGAAGCTATAATTTTAGCCTCGCCAGTATACTTTGGCTCGGCAACAGCCCTACTGAAAGCCCTTATGGAGAGAACGGGCTACATTGCGCGGAACAATGGCAAGTTGTTTACCGGGAAAGTGGGTGGCCCCCCTGGTGGTAGCGCGCCGTGCCGGGCAAAACTTTACCCTGGCTCAGCTCATGTACTGGTTTCATATCCAGGGATTCTTCATGCCCGGTTCAACATATTGGAACATTGCCTTTGGCCGAAATAAGGGTGAAGTGGAAAATGATGAAGAAGGGCTTGCCACCGCCTGGAGATTCGGTAAGAATACCGCCTTGTTGGTAAAAAAACTGAATGCTTAACTGATGCTTTAAGGAGGAGGTACACTATGGTAATCACCAAGAGAATCAGTCTTCAAAGTAAAGGGCAGTGTGATATTATAGATATTACGCATCAGGTAGAGCAGCAAGTTGCGGAGACAAATGTAAATAGCGGAATCGCCACCGTATTTGTCTCCGGTTCAACTGCTGGCATAACTACTATTGAGTTTGAGCCCGGTCTAATCTCCGACTTCCAGAGCATGTGGGAGCGAAATGTCCCTCAAAACATCCCTTACAGCCATGACCGTCGCTGGGGTGATGGTAATGGCTATTCCCACGTCCGCGCCTCATTACTGGGCGCTTCACTAGTAATCCCATTCAATAACAAAAAGTTAACCCTGGGTACCTGGCAGCAGATAGTACTGGTTGACTTTGATAACCGACCTAGGTCAAGGCAGCTTGTAGTGCAAATTATGGGAGAGTAAGCGATTGTCTATTTACCTTGTATCAGGGAGAAGAATTCAGCCCGGCTGGCTGCCTTGCGCTGAAACAGACCCCTGATGGCAGAGGTAATCACATTGCTACCCGGTTTCTTAATGCCCCGCATAATCATACACAGATGCTCCGCCTGAATAACAACCGCTACTCCTTCAGGTTTGAGACCATCAACAATCGCATCGGCAATCTGAGTAGTCATTCTTTCCTGAAGTTGGGGCCGTCGAGCTACGATTTCCACCACTCGGGCGAGTTTGCTGATACCAACGACACGCCCATCGGCATTGGGGATATAACCGATATGAGCCACACCGTAAAATGGTAAAAGGTGATGCTCACACATAGAGTAAAATGGTATATCCTTGAGAATTACCATCTCCCGGTGCCCCACTTCAAAACCTACATCCAGTTCTTCCCGGGGGTCCTTATCAACCCCCACAAAAAGCTCGGCGTACATCTCAGCCACACGCTCTGGAGTACCCACTAATCCCTCTCGTTTCGGGTCCTCTCCAATAGCTTTAATAATTGAGTCTATTGCTGCCCTAATTTGAGTCTCGTTAACCAAACCAGCCCTCCTTTATTCCTTTTTCAAAAAGCTCCAAAACATCTATATACCTCTTTCTTACTAGATTCACAAAGTCGCTTCGCCACTACTTTAGAGGTCTTTCATTCAGTTAGAGACCGTGACGCCATTTTTAGCCTTGTACCTTAGCAAGACTAAACTGAATATAACCGTCAGTGCACCAAGTATTACGATAATTAATAAAGCTAAACTGTAACTCCCGGTTACATCAAAGATACTTCCAGCTATAATTGGTCCTAAAGCCGCTCCAACTGTGGCGCAAAGGAAGAAACCCCCGAGTATCATACCTAAAGAGCTCAGGCCAAATAATTCTACTCCAATCACCGCCTGTAAGGGCACTATACCGCCATAGGCAAAACCAAACACCACGGCAAACACGTAGAACATCCAGACTTCTTTACTAAACAAAAGCCATACTAGAGCTGATGCTGCTATTGCAAGACAAGCGCTTAGTGCTAATCTGCCACCCACCTTATCAGAGATAAGGCCCATGGAAAGTCGCCCCGAAATACTAGTTCCAGCAACGATAGATAGGATACTCGCCGCTACTACTTTCGAAACCCCGATATCACTAACGTAAGGGACAATATGAGCAGTTATCGTAGAACAACCAAAGTAGAAGCCGAATAGTATCACGCCAACAACCCAAAACCGCCCAGTTTTAATTGCCTGGGTAAAGGAAAGTCCCTCTATAGCCGGAGACAAGGATTGCTTGTTTTCTATAGCCCTATTGCTACCATATGGCTTGAGCCCTGTTCGTTGAGGGCTATGTTTCATAAACTGGGCGAGGGGAATAACAACTATGAGAGTTATTAGACCCAGAACAACAAAGGCTTGCCGCCAATCATAAGTGTCTATGAGCCATTGAGTGAATGGGGGCCAGATTGCTCCCCCCAGGCCAAAGCCAGTCACAGCAACCCCCACGGCTATTCCTGCCTTCTGGGCAAACCACCTGGGTACTGTAGACACAACAGGGGTAAAACAACAGCTGCCGCCAATCCCCACCAGAAGTCCCAAGATTAAATATACTTGCCATAATGAGTTAATTTGCGACATTAATAGGAACCCTATTCCTGCTAGTAGACCATAAAGCGTAACCAAGATTCGGGGACCATATTTATCACTTAATCTTCCCGTAAAAATGGCAAGCAACCCGGTTAATAGCAGAGACACTGATAGAGCACCTGAGAGCGCTCCCCTGTCCCAATCAAACTCTGCCGTCAGTGGCTTCAGAAACACGCCAAAACTATAAATTAGAATCCCATGTGTGGCTAGAATACCGCAAGCGATGATAGCCATCACCCAGCCGTAGTGTAGGTGGTTCAGTTTCATCACCGCCTATATCTCCACAAAGTATGCCCTGCTGCAAAAAAAAACAGTGCTATTAACCCCAGCCTAAAGCCTGCTCTACAGCTACTAAATCAGCCGGAAGCTCAGGAAAGGGCTCAATTCCTTGCAGGGCAATATCAATGTCCTTAAGTCCGGTGCCAGTTACTACACAAACTACCTTCTTTTGTGAGAAATCCATCCCCTTATAGGAAAGCTTGACAAGTCCGGCTAGGGAAGCGGCTGAGGCTGGCTCACCAAAGATGCCCCCTTTGGCCGCCATTAGCTGCTGCGCTGCTAGAATTTCACCATCGCTAACCATATCAATAATGCCACCAGATGCATCGCGAGCGGCAACTGCTTTCTGCCAGCTGGCCGGATTGCCTATCCGTATGGCTGAGGCAACAGTTTCTGGCTCCTCAATAGCATAGCCTCGAACGATAGGGGCAGCACCCTCAGCTTGAAAACCCATCATCCTGGGTTTATTCCCTACCCTACCTGCCTGATAGAACTCAACAAAACCCTTCCAGTAGGCAGTAATATTACCCGCATTACCCACCGGGATAAAAAGGTAGTCCGGAGCCTCACCTAGAGTATCAATAATCTCAAAGGCGGCGGTTTTTTGCCCCTCTATACGATGGGGATTAAGCGAGTTCACCAGAGTAACCTGATGCTTCTGGGTTAGACTACACACTATTTGCAGAGCCTGGTCAAAATTTCCATTAATAGTAATTATTTTAGCCCTGTAGATAATAGCCTGAGCCAACTTGCCCAATGCAATTTTGCCCTTGGGGACAATAATAACAGACTTAAGCCCACTATAGGCAGCATAGGCAGCCGCTGAGGCGCTGGTATTACCGGTTGAGGCACACATTATAGCCGTACTACCATCTTCCAATGCCTTGGCTACAGCAACTACCATACCCCTGTCTTTAAATGAACCGGTAGGATTACACCCCTCCAGCTTAAAATATAGCTCCCGACAACCAATCTCCCTTTCCAGAGCATTACACCTGACTAAAGGGGTATCCCCCTCACCCAAGGAAATCAAGGGTGTATTAGGCATAACAGGAAGGAAGTCTTTATACTTAACCAGAACTCCAGATTTCATCTTATTAGATATTTTCCACCCGAATGAAATTGCTTACTTCCTTGACCACCGTTAGATGTGCCATCTCGTCAAGAGCGTGCCGCATTGCCTTTTCCTGAGCTGGATGCGTCATAATAACGAGCTCAGCCGTCTGGGCGGCATCGTCAGTCTCCTTCTGGATAACCGAGGCAATGCTAATTAGATAGTCGCCTAAAACCTTAGAAATCTGAGCCAGGACCCCGGGGCGGTCAGCAACATTCAGCCGTAGGTAGTATCTGGTCTCAATCTCAGACATAGATTTAATGCGCTTCCCTGCTTCCAGCTTCCATCTAACCCTACTACCAACACCAAGAACAACATCCTGGGCTGCCGACACAATATCAGCGATAACAGCACTGCTGGTAGGTAAAGCACCAGCGCCTTCACCAAAAAAAAGTACCTTACCTACCAGGTCACCTTCGACCAGCACGGCATTATAGACACCTTCAACCTTAGCCAAGAGGGAATCTTCGGGAATAAAAACAGGGTGAACCCTCACCTCAATCGACTTATCATCCTGCTTGGCAATAGCTAGCAGCTTGATGGCAAAACCCAGCTCCCGGGCATAACGGAAGTCACGACTATTAAGCCGCGAAATTCCCTCGCTGTAGATATCTTCAGGTCGGACTTGGTTTCGGAAAGCCAGAGAGACAAGAATCGCCAGTTTATAGGTAGCATCTATCCCCTCCACGTCATCTTCTGGATTAGCCTCAGCATAACCTAACTCCTGGGCTCGGTTAAGCGCCAAAGAAAAGTCCACACCATCCCTAGCCATCCTGGTAAGAATATAATTGGTAGTCCCGTTTATTATGGCGTAAATACCGCTTATCCTATTAGCTACCAGCTCATATTGGAATGGAGTAATCAGGGGAATGCCACCACCAACGCTGGCTTCGTAATGGAGTCCTACCTCATGCTGCTGAGCTAAAGCCAGTAGTTCGGCTCCATGCTTAGCGATAACCTCCTTGTTAGAGGTAACTACATGCTTACCAAGTGATATCGCCCTCTTTAAATACTGCAAAGCAGGATTCTCACCCCCTATAGCCTCAACAACAATATCTATTTCCGGGATAGCAAAAAATTCATCAGCATCAGTGGTAAAAAGGTGGGATTCCATCTCCTGTGCCTGCGGTCTAGTTAAATCCGATGCCAGCACCTTTATTTTCCGCAGAACAAGAGGATAACCAACCTGCTCAGCTAAAACCGGTGCCTTATCTATTAAAACTCTGGCTACTCCACCAGCTATTACCCCTAACCCCATTATCCCAACTCCAATGCTCTGTTTCTTCATTACCCTAACCCTCAGCCTAATTCTAGCTTTTTCGTGGCTTGTTCTATTGCCCAGGCCCTATTCTCCTCATCCAGATAGCTCTCAACCTTATTCTCGGGGTCATCCCACAGTGTTTCAACCCACTCATTTAAAGCTTCAGCCTTCAACAAATCCCTATCACTATTCTCAATCTGTCTATTATCATCCTTATCTACAACCTTTATTAGCCAATAGCCCCCTTTGGTTATAGTATCCTCATCATGTATTGGCTCACTTACTACCCCAAGCTCTATCTCAGAGTCAAAAATAAACTCATCAAAGGTGGGGCCTGCATCACCCGGAGCCAACCAGCCTAAATCTCC